>Ga0315297_10000868_pt1 | contig 18205 bp, 19 predicted proteins | sample YL17G15_0_MG_FD_203628 | JGI IMG/M metagenome (GOLD analysis project Ga0315297, IMG submission 203628) | Sediment microbial communities from Yellowstone Lake, YNP, Wyoming, USA - YL17G15_0 | ecosystem: Environmental > Aquatic > Freshwater > Lake > Sediment | place: USA: Wyoming | collected... | reverse complement strand
ATAATCAGGCCGATTTGGATCGCCATATCGGTGCCTTGCGCAAGGCAGGCTTGAAGTGAGACTCTATTAGAAGTTTCTACAGGGAACCAGCAAATGGGAAGGCATCACGGGCTGTGGCAAAAACCGCTCTATCACGCGTGTTAAACCAATAGAAGGCACATGGCGTGGCTTCGGCAGATACACAGGAACATTTGAATTGCCAAAATAGAGATAAAAAGACCAACGGGGCTAACCATTTTGGCAGTCGTATATGGGGTGTCTAGACCGAGGGTGCCTGTTTGATTTAATTTTTTGATTTTCGCATGGAATAGAGAAAAGCAACTGAGAGAAAAGCATAGATCGGCAAAAACAAATTGGAGGAACAAAAAAGATGAGGCATGAAGACGAAGAGCAGGGGATGTTGAAAAAGGCTTTGCATCTTGCGGGCCTAAATCACTCTCTTTCCCGCCGTGGCTTCATTAAGCTGGGCGGGGTCACCGTTGCTGGAATTTCTGCTCTCGGTGCCCTTGGCGTTAAGAGCGGAAAAAAGATGCCCCTGATTATCCGGGAGAAAGCCGAAGGGATCGTGATCGCTGATCCGACGAAGTGCGTAGGCTGCCGCCGGTGTGAACTGGCCTGCACCGAATTCAACGATGGGAAGGCATCACCCACCATGGCCAGGATTAAGGTCAATCGGAATCTCAACTTTGGGCCGAAAGGCGTCTACGCCGGTCAGCGCGGACAGGGGAACTGGGGAAACGGTCTGATCACTCCGGACTTCTGCAAGCAGTGCCCTCACCCCGTTCCTTGTGCCAATGCCTGCCCGAATGATGCCATTGTTGTTCAACCTCCAACGAATGCCAGAGTTGTAGATGTTAAGAAATGTAACGGCTGCAAGATGTGCCAGAAGGCTTGCCCGTGGGAGATGATGTCCTTTGATTCAGACACAAATAAGGCAACCAAGTGTTTCCTTTGCAACGGAAAACCAAAATGCGTAGAGGCTTGTCCTGCTGAGGCATTGACCTATGTGGCCTGGCGAGATGTGAGCGATCAAGTCTCGCCGCGAGTCATACCCACTGCTGTGATTCCACCGGAAAAGGCTGCGGCCTGCAAACAGTGTCACAAGAAGCGAGAAAGGAGATGAAAGAATATGGCTAAGATCGGAGGATGGGCCGGAAAAGTTCTGCGCGTCGATCTATCAACTGGCCGAATCTCGACTGAAAATACCATTGAAAAGTACAAAGACTATTTGGGAGGCACGGGGATAGGCTATAAGGTTCTCTGGGATGAGGTTCCGACAGGGACAAAGCCCTTTGATCCAGCCAACAAAATCATCTTCGCTGTCGGCCCTCTGGCTGGAACAGGAGCCCCGTGCAATGGCCGCACGGCGGTCACGACCCTCTGGCCCACATGCTGGCCAAAGCCTCTGGTAGCGAGCGGCCATATGGGCGGTAATTTTGCTGCAGAGCTCAAGTATGCCGGGTACGATGGCATTATCATCGAGGGAAAGGCTGATCATCCAGTATGGCTGTCGATCGTAGATGGGCAGGTGCAGATTAAAGACGCCCGTCCCTTGTGGGGGCAGGGCATTCGACGTACAACGGTTGAGATTGCACAGCAGATGGGACCTGAGGCTTCAGTGGCAGCAATTGGCCAGGCAGGTGAAAATTTAGTTCCTATGTCGGTAGTGATGAACTCTTATTCTCACTCTGCGGGTGGCGTCGGAGCTGTCATGGGCTCCAAAAACTTAAAGGCAATCGGGGTCCACGGGACGGGTAGCGTTTATATCGCTGGTAATAAGGTGGAATGGGAGAAGTTAATTAAATTACATCTTTCTATCCTCGGAGCCAATAACCAACATGTTGTTCCCAATACGCCTCAGCCTTGGGCGGAGTACTATAATGCAAGTTCCCGATGGAGAGCCTCTCGGGGCCGAAGATGGGAAGCCTCTTCCCCGGCAATAGAAACAGGTATTTGTAATCCCCATGACCTTAATCGTATCGCCTACCGGACCAACAATGCCGCTTTTTATCTCGGGGATGGTGCTTGGAAGTATACCGTGAGGGGTAATGGTTGCACGGGTTGTCCCATTAGATGCCACACGATGATCAAGGTCCCTCGAGCAGCCGCAAAATATGGTATTCCCGAAGTGGGCCAGAATACCTGTGGGGGTTTAAATTTTGGACGTGCCTTCTTCAAGACCTTCCCCGATGGCCTAAGAGGAGAGACAGCCATAGAGGCTTGCATGGTGGGAATGCATATGTCCGATGACTACGGTATCTGGTGCAACTATAGTCAACTCCAGCGCGACTTTCAGAAGCTCTACTACGAAGGTATAATCAAAAGCAAATTGGAAGAAAAAGAATTCAAGAGTTATTCATGGGACAAATATGAAAAAGGGGATCCTTCTTTTCTTTTTGAGCTCCTCCCTCGGATTGCTCTGAAAGAAGGAGAACTGGGTACTGCTCTGGGACTTGGGACGGGTTCCCTCCTGGAACGGTGGTTCCTCTCTGAAGAGGATTGGAAGAAGGATCACGGACTCAATTATTGGAAGCTGGGGCATCCTAAGCACCATGCAAGCGAAGAGGTTGGCCAGTGTGGAGTGATCATCAATACACAATACAACCGCGATCCACAATGCCACTCCCATGTCAACTTCACGCGCAATGGTCTGCCATTGGAAATCCAGAAGCGTCTGGCAGCGGAGATATGGGGCACGCCGGATGCGGTCGATACCGTTGGGGCCTATACACCAATGAATATTGGTAAAGCCAGGATGGCGAAATGGTCACTCTTGCGGAAAGAACTGCATGACTCGCTCTCTCTGTGCAACTGGATGGGACCATGGGTGGCCTCACCCTTAAAAGAGCGCGGTTACCGTGGGGATGATTCGATTGAATCAATGCTCTACAGTCTGGCCACTGGTGACAAAAAGAGCCGCCACGAACTGGATCAGATAGCTGAACGGATCTTCCTGCTCCATCGGGCTTTGACTATCCGTGATATGGGAACTAAGGAGATGCGCACCCAGCACGATTCCATTCCTGAATGGGTATTTAAGGACGCTTCAGGCAAAACCCCTTTCACTAAGGGAACAATTTGCATGGACAAGGATGACATCGAGATGACCATGGATATGTACTATGAAGTGATGGACTGGGATAAGAAAACAGGAGCCCCTACTACCGCAACTTATGAGAAGTTAGGACTCGGAAAAGTAGTAGAAGAACTGAGTAAGAAAGGGCTTTTACCTTAGAGGAGAGGATGGAACAACACGAAGCAATCGGTCTGGCAATAGCCAAGATCGTGCGGGAGAGGAGCAAAATAGGACAACTCACCCTGCCCGAGGAGATTTTGACAGAACTGACCGGACAAAATCTCATGAAATCAGAGAATAGTGATCAGAAGTCTCAATTTGGGGACGCCCTTAAACAGGCGATAGAAAAAAATGAGGACCTCAGAGAAATCTCAGGGAGGGATGGGACTCTGCGTTATTATTCTGCGCAGAGCCTAAGCGAAACCTACGCAAGAATCCTGATACAAAGACAAGAAAATCCTCTCTTACTTATGGCGGAGATCGTTCGAGAGAACTCCGCAATCTATCCCCGTCCCGTTCCTCTCGATATCTTCAGGGAATCGCCCTTTGATCTCACCGAGGAAGAGATTTTGGATTGTCTAAAAGAAATGGCTCAACAGAAGGAGTATCAAGACATCGCTCAGACAATGACCTCCATCGGCACCCTATTCCTTTACTCCACCGAGCACTTAGACTCAGATTACGCATCTTCACTTGCTGAATGGTTGGATGTAGGGCAGTCGAATAATCCTTAAATGGAGGCACGCTTCCTCCATTGTTGCCTCAGCGAAAATGGAATACTACAGTGTTTATTAAAATAGTCATTGCGAGGAACGCAGCAACGCGGCAATCTCATGGGATTGCTTCACGGAGTCTACCCTGAGCCCCCCTCGCCTGCCGGTAGGCAGGTACAAAGGGAGGAAAAGAGGGGACGGGAAGTGTCTTCTTGCGTGTGAATGAACAGATGCTTGACATACACATTTTTTAATAATAGAATGTGTATAAGGAGGTAACAAGAAAATGCGCACGAATATTGTGATCGATGACAGACTCATCGAGAAGGGAATGAAATATACGGGCATTAATAAGAAAAAACAGCTGGTGGATTTTGCCCTCAGGGAACTCATTAACCGTAAGGAGAGAAAAAAGATTCTTGCTTTAAAGGGGAAAATGCATTGGGAAGGGAACTTAGACGAGATGAGGAGATTCCGGTCTGATGATTCTTGTTGACACCTCAGTTTGGATAAAATTTTTTAACGGTATTGATGCAATCTCGGTTCGTTTATTTGAAGACCTCGTTGAAGCAGAAGAAGAAGTTTGTATCTCAGAGTTCATCCTGACTGAGGTTCTTCAAGGATTTAAGAAAGATGAAGACTTCGAATTAGCCCGTCATCATCTTCTTCATTTCCCTGTCTATTCTTTAAATGGTCACGACTCCTACATCAAGGCAGCCCAAATCTACCGGAAATGCCGCAAACAGGGGATCACCATTCGAAAAACGGCAGACTGCATCATTGCGCAAACAGCTATTGAAAATAAATTACTCCTGCTTCACGATGACGCCGATTTTGACAGAATCGCATTGGTGTGCCCGCTGAAAATATATCCAAAAAAATAGAACCCCGCAGCCAATTCCCCTCCCCTTTTGGGAGAGAGAGAAATCGGGGTGAGAAAGTGAGGACAATATGCTCTTTTTCGATCTTGGAAAACTTTCCGGTCAACAATCAATGCTGATCTTCCATGCTCTCGCCCGCATGGAAATTGAGGCCCTTGTCATTGTTTCGCCCAAAATTCCTCTTGTCAGCATCGGATACTTTCAGGACGCTGAGCAAGAAGTGGATCTCCCATATTGTAGAGACTCTAAAATCCCCTTCATGCGAAGAGAGGTGGGTGGAGGAGCAACCTATTTAGATGAGAATCAGATTTTCTATCAACTCATCTGGAAAAAGGACAACCCAAAATTTCCCAAGGCCATTCACGATATCTATCCCTGGTTTTCAGAAGCCCCTGTCGAGACTTATAGGACATTTGGAATACAGGCAGAATTTCGTGCCATCAACGACATTATCACAAGTTCAGCGAGGAAGATTGCTGGGGAGGGAGGAGGAAACATCGGAGACTGCATGGTCTTTGTAGGGGGTATCCTCCTCGATTTTGACTACCAAGCGATGAGCAGGATCCTGAAAGTGCCGGATGAGAAATTCAGGGACAAGGTTTATAAAACAATGGAAGAAAACCTGACGACGATGAAGAGAGAATTAGGAGTAATTCCGTCGCGGGAGGAAGTGGTCTCAGTCCTCAAAGAGAAATTTGAAAAAAGGGTGGGAAAATTTACACCGGCTTCATTGAATTCAGAAATTCTTGAGAAGATGAAGCAAATAGAATCATGGATGACTTCGGAAGAATTTCTCTTAAGAAAGACTCCAAGAATTCCGGGAGGGGTTAAAATCAAGGAAGGGGTGGAGGTTCTTTATGGTCTCCACAAGGCCAAGGGAGGTCTGATTCGAACTGCCGAGGAGATCTCTGAAGGGAGAATTGAAGACATCAGCATTTCCGGTGATTTTACATTTTATCCAAAAGAACGTCTCGATGGATTAGAGGGGTCTTTGGAAAAGGTCCCTTTGGAAGAAGATCAGATCATCGAAAGAGTAGAAGCTTACTATGAAAAGAAAGGAATTGAATCTCCCGGAGTGGAATCTAAAGACTTTGCATTAACTATCTTAAGTCCCATCAAGGAATCTAAAACAGGTTAAAGCCTCATAATATTAGCAAAAGAAATGGGCTCCATTCACCATCTATCCAATCTTTCCATCCTGATCCAAATACCGAGATTAGAAACCTAAGCCTGGCCGCTTGATTACAGCAGACTCCAATTTTTGTTATCCTTGACATCGTCATCTTACGTGGTAAGATTTAGTCAGTACAAGGAGGAGGATAGCGATGCTTTCCGAATACGTTCAAAAAGCCTTAACAAAAGCGCAATACAAATTATTAGAAAACGGAACATGGTTTGCTGAAATACCAAGTTTCGAAGGAGTTTGGGCAAATGCCAATACTGTAGAAGAATGCCGACATGAGCTCCAGGAGGTTTTGGAGGAGTGGTTGGTTCTTAAAATAAGGGATCGGGACCCAATCCCGGAGATTGAAGGCTTTGAAATCAGGATTAAAGAAGTGGTGGCTGCTTAGATGGTGGCGCCCATATCAAGAAAAGAACTCATCAGAAAATTTAGAACGCTTGGGTATTCTGGCCCTTTTTCGGGAGGAAGACACCAATTCATGATCAAAGGACGTCATAAAATCCGCATTCCGAATCCTCATCTGGGTGATATTGATGTGAGTCTCCTTAAAGAAATACTCCGTCAGGCCGGGATATCCCATGAAGAATGGGATAAAGCTTAGCTGAATAATCCTTCTGTAAATAATGCTGATGCCATATAACATTGTTTAATGCAAAAAGTTTGTAGTTCCTGTGAAAACAGGAATCCAGTATCCTAAGTTTCTCCTGGATTTCCGCTGGAGTTTATCCCGTACTTGATAGGGGGCGCGAATGATATTCATTGATGTTCAAAGCATAGAATTGCTCAACTTAGGTTCAAAATAATCTTTTCTTGCAAAAAGTTACTGTCATTGGGCTATTCTAAAACAAAAAAAGATTATTATAGACATGCGTAGGCTTATTTTTTAGGAAAACATAGCAACAACATAAAAAAATGTTGGATAATTTGAAACGAAATTTTTGTTCGGGGACGAGTGGGGCCTAAAAAGGCTCACCCTCTTCAAGAGGAGTTACTATACCGGCGATGCCTTTCTCTTCTCAAAACACAAGCGCTGCAGATGAATTTATAGCAAAGCTCAAAAACCTTGGACATCCAGAGTATCCTGTCCTTAATCGGAAGTATTCGCCTAGTTCAAGAGTACCTTGTACGGATCTCGTTCCATTCATCACCGAGATGCTCCGGGAAGGGAACCTGCCAAGCATTAAGAAAATTATGAGGGCCGTCATTGAAGCCAACCCTGGCTTGGGAATAGGTGTAGATGTGAGTTGGATAGATGAACGAATAGAAAATGTCGTATCCACACACCTGGACAAATACGTCTTGTTCCAATCCGATCCAACCGCGATTGATCAACTAAGGGCGCTCTTCATAATTGCTGAAAAAGAGGGCAGTGGACGTGAATTTTGGATCACCGTGGACATACCCAGATTGTTCTCTCGGGCTTTGATAGCCTACAGACCCAAGTGGTCTCACTTGTCGGAAGAGCTTGTTCAGCGAGCTAACAAGTGGATTGAGAAGATGGCGAAGAATACCCCTTATTGGCAGAACTATCCCAAGTTCGAAGCAACTTCTTCGTTCCCATGTCCTGAACCTGGTACTCCCAAGCTAAAGTGCAAGGTCTTTCGCCCGCCGCGAGACTTCAGCTTTTCTACGCATTAGAAAGAGGGGGTGGCCCTCTGGAAACCCTAACCAATTATGCTATACGTAGCTTCGGCATCGATGTTGTTCAAACTTCTCGCGAACTAATTGAAAGTCAATTGTTAATTCATTCGGAATCAGCCGAAGCGCTCGAATCAGCGTTAACGAAGCAAGACCTTTTAGTGTTGTGTGAATCAAGAGGTACAAATTTTCGAAAGTCGTGGAAGAGGGGGAAGCTGCTCGAAGCTTTAACTGAGACAGATGTCGGCTTAATTAAGGTGCTGGCAAGGGAGAAAGGGCTTGTTGGTGTTAATCCAGTATATTCATCAGAACTCGCTATTTTGGCCGATCGTGCTGAATTACAATTGGGCGTTTTCAAGCTTTTGTGTTTTGCATAACAGAAAGTTGCCATATAACCCTTGGCAGCACCAGTTACGTTCTCCGATCCCAACGCGCTGCGTGCGCCGGGGTCGCTGAATATCAACCTATTTGAAGCGAAACTGAACGATTGTTGATAGAAATGGACAACGCAACAAGAAAGTTATTTCAGCAAATCGCACTTCTAGGTCCTGCCATATTCCTGCAGCGCCTTGTACCTAAGGAAAGGTTAGAAAGTGAGTATCTTCGATTTAATAGGAGAAATGCCAGGAATTTCCTATTACTTAAACTACTGACAGAGGTTCAGAAAACAGGGTTTGTATTTTCCAGATGGAATGATTCCTTGAAAAGCAATGCCGTGTCAAAACCTAAAAGCGTAAGAGAACAGATTCTGGAAACATTGATCGACGAACAGAGCCTATGGCAAAGGAAGTTGATGGAAGGTCTCGTGTTTCTTATCAATTTCTCCTCGACTAATGAGTTGCCCTTTTACTATCACCTTCTCCTGATACAAGAGTTGGACCGTTACTACAATATGCTACTGGAGCAGAAGGACTTCTTTTCTCGTGGAAGTGAACTTACCCGAAAGACTATAACGCTGCTTACTAAGCGAATTCAATCTGTCGAAGATGAGATCGGCGATCTCTTTAAGTGCTGGTACCTTTCCGAAGCAAAACCGCTTAGCAAAAGAAGACACCGACCGGTCACATCCAGCCTGAGGCAGCAAATGAAAAGAGCCCTTTCTATTGCAGCGCCCGGAGAAAAGACTGCGTTAGGTTACACGTACGGCCAGTCATATGCAGAAACTAGTGGCAACATTCACTTCAATGCGACGAGGTTTGACTTAACTGATCTAATTGGCCGGTTTTCTTTTGGGTTTGCACAATGCGGACGGCTTGCCTTCGCCATAATACAAAGGGCGCACGATTTGACAGAGTTGGAACCTGAAGGCATCAACAAGCTGCTTATAAAACAAGACAGAAATCGGCCGTCTAATACGGCTCCCACACTCAAGAAACTCCAAAAGGGGGATTTCGTTCTAGCCAATGGCCCATATTTGGGGGAAGTGATTGACGTCGAAACAAGCGACTTTGGTTACGAAATCTATTTAGTGAAGTACTTGCAGGAGACACCAGTAGAGGGTGTAGAGGAAGACTGGTTCCCATCATTCGAAATCCATTTTTTCATGAAAAGGTGCGAAATGGTTCGAGAGGTCCTCTCGGAATTGCAGAAGGACGTTCAAGAGTGTGGAGTGCCAGTGCTACAAGTGTCAGAGGAGGAAGTACGAGAAGCAACACATCACGCAGTAGTTAAGCTCTGGCAAGCGGGTTTTGATAGATACATCAGGCGAACTATGCTCCCTAAACGTAGGGGAGATCCCGGAATGGGCTACAACCTTATAAAAGAAGGCGGATAACAATGCTTCAAGAACCCCATGGTTCACCGCCGCGCCATTTAGGCTATGGCGTTGCGATAAAATAACAGGAAAAGCGATATGAAAGACTCAGCACAACCATTGGCGGAAGTCTTTGGGCATTTGATAACGGATCATTCGGAAAAAGCTGATCGGTACCGTTCCCGTCGTCTCTGCCCCTTTAATAACAAAGTTCCGAATTGTACAAAAGACAAAGCAAAAGACCCACTTGGGGTGTGCAGCATTTATCATGAAGATCAACCTGTAATCACCTGCCCCATTCGTTTTCGAGAGGACTGGATAATCACGGACGATGCTGCTTCTTTTTTCTTTCGTGAAGGGACGACTTGGAGCTCTCTGACAGAAATCAGATTGAATGATTTAAAAGGTAAATCCGCTGGAAACATTGACGTTGTACTCGTCGCTTATGATGCCGGCGGAAAGGTATATGATTTCGGAGCACTGGAAATCCAAGCGGTATACATTTCGGGAAACGTTCGTGATCCATTTGAGTACTTCATGAAAGACCCTAAAGCCAGAGCATCAATGAATTGGTCAAATCAGCCAAATTATCCACGACCTGACTATCTTTCATCCTCCCGGAAAAGACTTGCTCCGCAACTTCTCTTTAAAGGGGGCATCCTTCACGGCTGGAGAAAGAAGATTGCGGTAGCGCTAAACAGAAGTTTCTTTGATACTCTACCAAAATTGAGCCCTGTTTCAAAATCGAAGGCAGATATAGCATGGCTCATCTACGATGTAATGTTGCCGCCGACAGGTGCAGCTACAGCGCTAAGTTACCAGGCAAAGTTGGTCAGACGCGAGGTAGTTTACAGCAAGTGGCCAGATTTCCTCATACCAAAATTGCGTATAACTACACAAAACGCCAGTACGTTTCTCAGACATCTTGATGTAATGCTCGAAAAGGCCGTCGTCGCATGCTGATCCGTTTATGGCTAGGGGCAGACCAAGTTAACCAGGTGACAGAATTGCCAAGCCAATAGGCCGGAAGTTGCCGGGGCGAATTGATCTCAAGACTCATGAGTTAAAAGATCTCGACACTCCTAACCAGGCTGATTTCTGCGCTTGAAAATGGGGCTAACACAAGAAAACATATTTTGTTGGGATGCCCTTCTTCCAAAACTAACGAGTTGGCTTGACCTGACCCAAAAACAGCATTTGAGGGTACGGATTTGACATATCCTCCCGATCTTGGATAAACTACTTTCTCAGGTAGGACTTCATATCCGGGAGAGGATAAGGTAACAACGCTGTGCCTATAGAGCGAAACATTGTGGAGCGCACAAAACTCAATAAGCTGGCCCAACTGCCATATGAGTTGAGGCTCCGAGATTTCGAGATGGCCATGCAGGATGTATATGATTTTTTCTTTGACGTGAACTCTTACCTTGCCAAGAAGGGCCTCCAGAGATTGGACGAAATGCTTCGCCCGGCGATCATGTCGGGCGTTCTGTCGGATATGCTGACTGCAAGCTTGGCAAAGCACTCGCGGGTCCTCATAGAGAACCAATATTTCAATGGCCACCCAGACTTGATCGTGCAGGGGATTTACCCAGGCAATGCAGTCAAAGCGGGGACTGAGGGAATCGAGATAAAGACCACCCGCAAGACAGGGGGTGCGGTAGATACGCACGGCGCGAGAAACCAGTGGATGTGTGTGTTTGTCTACAACCTGGACACGGAAACCGAACCGGCTTGCGATAGAAAGCCCATGAGTTTCACCGAAATCTATCTGGGGCAGGTCACTGTAGAAGACTTCAGGCGCAATCCCCGCGGCGAGCTCGGCACTCGGACAGCCACACTCCACCGTGATGGCATAAAGAAGTTGCGCGAGAACTGGATATACAGGATTTAACCCCGCCCCGTGGGTTGAAATCTAATGAGTTTCGGTATGGCCTCGGACGCCAATTCAAAGTAACGTCGATCCTTTTCAATCCCGATACTTAGATACCCGACCACCTCGGCAGCAGCCAACGTCGAACCGGTGCCTGCGAAAGGGTCCAGTATTGTTCCCTCACCAAGGGGCAGAACACCACGCACCAGTCGACGCAGGAATGCTTGAGGTTTAAGACTCGGATGAGGTGCAAGGGCGCGTTCGTTCTTCCTAGTTGGAGATGAGGGAATTACGTCCCCGAAGGGCTTGTCCGGGGACTGACGGCGAAATCCTCCAGCCTTCCATTTCCGCAGGTTGTCCTGCACCCTTCCCTCAATCGGCTTCCTGAAAATGACCCATGGTTCCCACATTGATCGCGGCATCACACTCACATCTCCAAATTCTTCGTGAGCCGCTTTCGGGCGATCTCCTCCTCGCATTGTCATTACGAGGCGAATTATCTCGCCTCGTCGTTCGAGCCCGGCATCCGCCAGAGCACCTGACAGGATATAGGATAGCAGGGGATTCGATGCTACCACAACGTTTGCTCCCGGCACAAGTTTTGGGAGCAGGAGTCGTGCCCAGATGAAGAAAAAGGTACGTAACTGCTCACGTTGGTCATCCGTCAGCGTAGTGAATCTGGGAAGCGGTGATCTTACATGGCCATCAAATGCCGGGGGGATGCGCCAGACCCCTCCTTTTCCATTGTGAAGCTTCAATTGTTGGTCAGGCGCGTACTCATGAAGGCCGTAGGGCGGATCCGTTACCACAGCGTGAATGCTGTTGTCCTCTTGTTTCTCGATCCAATCAAAACAGTCGGCGTGGAATAGGGTGGCGTTGCCAATGGTGAACGGTTGTGCCCAGTTTGGCAGTCTGGACATTTCCCGTTGCATTCCGCCGGAATATTCGGACCTGACACGATAAATGCCACGGTCCTCTCGCACAAATAGCGCAGGCGTGTTAAGGAGCAAGTACGACCGGATGGATGAAGCAGGAGTTGGCCCCATGACCTTATTCACCCTGTCTTCGATCTGCTTGACAGAAAGCGCCTCCGAAGTTAGCCTGAGAACCTGAAGGATGGCATCGCGGACGCGCCCCGGCGCGTATCTTGGCTCATTTTCACTCATGTGGTAAGTATAGACGTCCAGACGTCAAATGTCAAGAACAATTTAGGATTGCAGGTTGGACCAAGATATTCATATCATATGATATTGTAATAATGCCCAATAAATAATATGATGGCTCAGTACCGGGTTTTTGAATCTGAAATCATGCTCCTAAGGGAGCAAAATTGCCAAAGCGACAGGGAAGTGGTTTGCCGATATTCCTCCAGAGGTCTGGGAATATTACACGGGTGGTTATCAGGTTGCAGAGAAATGGCTTAAGGACCGCAGGGGCAAGGAGCCTTCATCCGAAGAAGTTGCTCACTACACCAGGGTAATTACAGCCATTGCAGAGACAATCAGTATTCAACGGAGTCTCTACGATCTAATTGCAGAAATCGAAGCAAGCCTTCTCGAACTGAGGCTGTGAGCACCGACCATGGAACAAGAATTGGCAGATACATTAGAGATTCACAAACATTTAGACAACTTTCGAGCATATGTAAATTCTTTTGAAAAATGGGAAGCGCCCAGTGGAGAAACTTTGATGCTTACAGAAATTATTGTAACTAAGAATACATTCCCTTCTTCGTTTGGAATTCCCTTACATCCAATTTCTGAAATAGAAAAATATCGTGATTTGTCTCGAGCAATGAAAAACGGGGTCAGATCTTTAAGCAATGAAAAACGGGGTCAGATCTTTATCCTTGATTCTGCTGCAAAACCCCCGTTCTTTTGGGATCAATCAGTAGAAGGCGAAAGGTTATTTATGCCTTCGAGCGCGCTTGGGGGTTAAAGGAGGAGCAGGATCGAGACGGATAAGGTGAAGTTCATTTCGATCTAGCAATTCCCATTGAACCGTGTCACCTGGGTTGAGTCCAATCGCAGCAGCCAAGGGGATTGGTACATAGACATACAATTTGGGTCGTGGGCCTCCTTTGGGTCGAATGGCCTGAACTTTTAAAGGGTACTGGGTTTTCAGTTGAAAGGGCGGTTTTTTCATAGGGGATTTTTCCTAAAAAAGAATCATCCATCGGCAAAAACCTCAAAAATATATTGACAACAGAAATGATATCCTATAGACTATACCATGTCAAGAATAAAATTGAGAATAAAATTGAGGTGAAACCGTCGATGAGTCTACCTGATTTTAAGGTGCAACCCCAGTTGTTTGGGATCTACGGTCCTGCAGGATTGGAGTTAGCCCCTGAGGATCGATACCGGCTATTTGCGGAGAAGATCTATCCTTTGTTAGTGGGAGCCCGTCCGGAGTTAGAGAAGTGTTATTGCGAGGAGAATGGACGGCCATCGGTAGAGCCGGTGTTAGTGTTGGGAGTAACCCTATGGCAGTTTGTGGAGAAGGTTCCGGATCGAGAAGCGGTCGAACGGTTAAGGTATCCTTTAGGATGGAAGTACGCCTTGAATCATGAGATGAATGAGCCGGTATTTGATTCGACGGTGCTGGTTCGATTTCGGGGCAAGCTGCTGGAGCACGAGCAAGGTCGGCTGCTGTTTGAGAGGGTCTTAAAAGGGTTACAGGATGCGGGGTTGGTTCCACGCAAATACAAACAGCGTTTAGACTCCAGCCATGTGTTGGGGATGATCGCCAAGATGAGCCGATTGGAATGTGTGAGAGAAACTATTCGGTTGGCCTTAAGAGAATTAGATCTGATTTTGGGAGAGGGGGAGCGTCCTGAGGATTGGGAGGTTTTATGGGAACGGTATGTGGAGAGCAAGTTGGATTACAAGACTCCGGGAGTAGAGCTCAAGAATAAGATGCAGCAAGCCGGAGAAGATATCCAACGGTTGCGGAAATGGCTGGAGGGTCAAAAAGAGAAACAAGAGGTCATCGAACAAGCAGCGCAGGTGAAATTGTTGGATCGGGTTTTTGAGGAGCAGTACGCCGTCCAAGAAGCAGAGGCGATTGCTGTTCGGAGAGAGGAGCCGGTGGGAGCGGTGAAGAATCCGCATGATCCGGATGTGCAATGGGCGGCGAAGGGACAGGGGAAGAGCAAGAAGGAATTTGAAGGCTACAAGGTCCAGGTGGCCGAGACGGTGAACGGGGAACCTGTGGAGAAAGGGGAGCCGGCAAAGAATTTTTTGACGGCGGTGAGTATTCAAAGAGCAACGGAGAGTGATGAGGCGGGACGTCAGCAGGTGTTGGAAGAGCAGGGGGAGATGGGGTTAGAGAGACCGGAAGTGGAGTATGTGGATGGGGCCTACGTTTCGGCCAAAGAAATCGTGAAGGTAGAAGAGGAAGGGCGTCAATTGATGGGGCCGGCGCAACCGGCGCCATCGCCGCGGAACAAGGGATTCAGCGCCGAGGCGTTTGAAGTTGTAGTAGAAGAAAGGAAAGCCCTTTGTCCTGGAGGGAAACAAAGCACTCAATGCAGCCGGTTGGAGGAGGAGAAAACCGGCAAGGTGAGTTATCGTTTTGAGTGGAGTTGGGAGTGTCAGGATTGTCCTTTGCGAAACCAATGCGTGGGGGAGGGACAAAAGCATCGTAGTTTAGTAGTGGGGGAACATCATAGCGTCTTACAAAAGCGCCGACAGGAAATGAAGACCCCTGAGTTCAAGGAGGCGATGAGAAATCGAAACGCGATTGAAGGGACGCAGAGTGAATTGGTGAGAGCCCATGGGGCTCGTCGCGCTCGTTACCGAGGGCTGGGTAAAGTGAGACTCCAATTCTATCTGATTGGGGCCGCCTGCAACGTCAAACGTTGGCTCAGGCGGGTGAGTTGGGAGATCAAAAGAGCAACACAAAGGGATTCGTGTGCACTGGCGAGCTGTTAGAGAGCTCGAAAAATCACTTTTATGCCGCGAGAAAAGCTCTGGAAGCGCATTTTTTCAACTTTAAAAGAGATTTTTAGATTATTTCCTACGCCCCTACTCCAGATACATTTTTTGCACAGATTTCCCGGTTCCCAGACCGGGGGGTTTTGCAGCAGAATCAAGAATAAAGATTTGACCCCATATCTTTCCACCCAGTTTGAGGGCCAGAAAGGAAAGCAAGTAACTTTTGGCAGGAATGATCTGGCTCCCCGGTAATCCCGCAGACTGAAGGATCGGATCCAGGTCCAACTGAGCCAGAAACGGGGCGAACAGGAAGATCCCAGCACTGGAGGAAAGGATCTGTTGGCCCTCCAGATCCTGAACCGAGAGGGATTTGGACTTCTCTGGGATATGGGTGCCTTTGACGGTCATCTTTATCTTTAACCGAGCTCTTCGGGGAAGTCTGGGAAAGCCTTCTTCCCGAAGGACGCGTTCTACGGTACGTACCGAGATCTCCGTGCCTTCGTCAGAGAGGCATTCAACGATATCGCCTGCCGAGAGTTGATGGGTGCGGTAGGTTTTGATTTTTTCTCGGGCGGCCGCGTCGACGCGACGTCGGGAGGCGAGACCTTCAGGGACCGGTTCGGAGAAATCCAGTTTCCCCGAGGTGAAGAGGTGGCGTAGCAAGCGGACGTATTGAGGAGCATAGTGGAACCGTTGGGCGACGATCCGGGCGGGGAGGCGGTCGACAAAGGAGGCGCGCAGGGCCTCATAACGGCGTTGCCAATCGAGGACGGGATGGATAAAAAAAGAGGCATCGTTCATGATCGATGTTATATAATATGACGGTTATAATATCAAGCAAAAAGAACATAAAACATTATTGTGATAGGAACAATAGGGGATCCTTCTGGCGTTAAGACAAGAAATATGGCTATTTTAGGCTATTTTTATGAGGCACCCAGATTTCACGAGGCGCTATTGCAGGGGGGAGGATAGTTTTAAGTTTGGTGTATAACAAATATAAACGTCATATCGTATAACATAATTCTTACCTGTCAGTTCCCGGAGGCCCTATTTTAGGGCTATCCGACCTGCTGGCTAAGAAAAAATGTTATATCATATGCGCTCTGCGAAAATCGGTGTTTATTCTTTTTTCAAAAGACCTTGATTGGTATATTTTCATAAGCCATCATCCAAATTTATATTCGGATTTTTCGCCTTGCTCCAATTCTTCTACTCCAATTAAAATTTCTTTAATAAGCGAATAAGTTAAATCTGGATTTTCCTCAGCACATTTCCCCATTCGAGCCCAATGTTCAATTTGACCAGTTAAGGATCTATGGTCTATCCGGCTGATTTTTTTTGCATCATTGACAAGTTCTTCAGATATTCTAACTGCTGTTGCCATAGCATTTACCTCCATATCTTGCATTTGTTATGTTTCGCGATCATTTTAATTCATTTCATAGCATAATGCAACTTCATTGAAATCTTCTTAACTTATTTAGGACTAACGAGCCTGTAGAAAAAGTTAATTTTTAAAAAAGTCCTCCTTCTGCTGGCACGAAAATAAGAAATTATCGTTTTCTCTCTCTGAAACTTTTGCGCCCCTTGATGCAATGCTCCTCTTTCTACGATCCAGTTCCCACCCCCATACCAAACCTCTGATCCATTCACGCAAACTCCAACCCATATCTATGCACCTTCAGCAGACTATGGACTATGCAATACCTAATTACCGTTGCCTGGCACCGAATCTTTTTTACTGGATGCCGGTGGTTCGGCTTCTCCTACCTCGGACGTTTTCTCCAGAGTTCCTGCTTGAGCTGTTCATAAACATTGAAGACGATGGGACAGACGGAGCAGTTCAAGAAAACTTGGGTGAGCCTGAAGACAAAATCCCTTTTATGCAAATGTGGATAGGAGCGACAGTCACTAGGCCGGTGGTCATAAACCTTACAGAGATTATCCTGCAAAAAAGGACATGGCTGGTCCCTGAAAACTGAACCTTCCCTTGCCGGATCATCTGCGAGAAATCTGGAGCGAAACTCATTAACACTCAACTCAAGATGCTTGGCAAGGCGCTTGGCATCCGCCGGCTTCAGAACGGGATGGACCGTCTTGCAGCAATTTGCGCACTTGGTGCAGTCGATTTCTCGGGATACTTCCCAATAGAGATCATGGACCTTAAGATCAATACTCCGGATAGAGAGATCAGATCTCTTGAGAGAACACCGGAATGCCCAGTTGGCCTCCTTGCGTTGTTGCGCAAGTTGTTGAATTCTCTGGGTGTCGGTTTCGAGTCTCATATATCTGAAAGCCGAACGAGCCTGTAGAAAAAATCAATTTTTTAAAAAGCGCTCCTTCTGCTGGCTCGAAAATAAGAAATTATCGTTTTCTCTCGTTAAAACTTGGGCGACCCTTGATGCAATGCTCCTGTTTCTACGATCCAGTTCCCCCCCCCATACCAAACCTCTGATCCATTAACGCAAACTCCAACCCATATCTATGCATCTTCAGCAGATTATGGACTATGCAATACCTAATTACCGTTGCCTGGCACCAAATCTTGGCACCGGCATAATATTCATGAATGATCTTGAAACAAAAGATTTCCTTCTGGGAATGAAAGGAAAGCGAGTGTCTTTTAAACAACATTGGTTCATTGACTACTTGGCATCTCTCTCTGATTTTTTGACTTGTCCATTTGCTTGGCCTGTCTTTCCAGCAGAATAGCAGTTAGTCTTTCACCAACGGACTCAAGATGCTCACGCAACGCAGATTGAGCTCTTTCAACATCGTGTGCTTCAATTGCGTTCAATATAGCATCATGTTGTTCGACAACCATGTCGTAACCACCAACAAATGATGCCTTTTGTTCCATCCAGCTCCGCAGGGGTTGACGAAGTTCTGCAAGAAACCTCCTTAAGACATTGTTGTGGCTAGCTTTCGCCAATGCGTTATGGAACGATAAATCAGCTTGAATAGCTTTTCGTCCAGGTTTCTTGGCAGCTTTCAGTTGGTTCTGATAGAATTTTATTTCAGCCACATTCTCGTCCGTGGCTCTTTCTGTCGCCATCCCTACCATGGCTTGTTCAATGACAATCCTTGCCTCCACAAGCTCATGAACTTTCTCCCCGCCCATCATCATCATCCCCCAGCGTAGCGGCT
>Ga0315297_10000867_pt1 | contig 18211 bp, 13 predicted proteins | sample YL17G15_0_MG_FD_203628 | JGI IMG/M metagenome (GOLD analysis project Ga0315297, IMG submission 203628) | Sediment microbial communities from Yellowstone Lake, YNP, Wyoming, USA - YL17G15_0 | ecosystem: Environmental > Aquatic > Freshwater > Lake > Sediment | place: USA: Wyoming | collected... | reverse complement strand
CGACCTCGCCGGTCACCTGTCGGGAGAGGTCGCTCGCCAGCCAGACGGCCGTCCCGGCGACGTCCTCGATCGTGATGTTCGAGCGGAGCGGCGCCACGTCGCGGAAGGAGCCGTACATCGTCCTGAAGCCGGCGATCCCCTGCGCCGCGAGTGTTCGCACCGGGCCGGCGGAGATCGCGTTGACCCGCACGCCGGACGGGCCGAGGTCCGCGGCGAGATAGCGGACGCACGCCTCGAGGGCAGCCTTGGCAACGCCCATCACGTTGTAGTGGGCGACCACCTTCTCGGCCCCGTAGTAGCTCAGGGTCAGGATGCTGGCGTCTGGGCGCAGGTGCGGCCGGGCCTCCCGGGCGATGGCAACGAGCGAGTAGGCGGAGACGTCGAGGGCCAGGGCGAAGCCGTCCCGGGAGGTCTCGACGAAGGGGCCCTCCATGTCCTCCCGGCTCGCGAACGCCAGGGCGTGGACGAGGATGTCGAGGCCGCCGACCTCGCTGCCCCAGCGGTCGAACACGGCCTTCAGCGCCGCGTCGTCGCGAACGTCGCAGGGCTCCACGAAGGCGCTGCCGATGCTCGCGGCAAGGGGGCGCACGCGCCTCTCCAGGAGGCTTTCCATGGAGCTGAAGCCGACCGTCGCCCCGTGCTCACGGAGTGCCTTCGCGATCCCCCACGCGATCGAGTGGTCGTTCGCGACCCCGAAGACCAGAGCGTTCCTGCCGTCCAGCAGCCCCATTGGATCCTCCCTCGGCGGGGTCGGGCCCCGCGTATCGTCCCGGCGCGAATCCTAGCCGCTCGCGATCCCGGGCCACGCGGGGCGCGGACACCCCGTGGCCGCCTCCGCTCCCTGGTTGGCGCCGCGTGCCGGGCGGCGGCATCGGACTAGGATTCAGCGCGTGAGCCCCGCGACGGACGAGTCAGCCTCCTCGCTCCCGACCCGGCGTGCGCGACCGGTGCGCGCCGTCTTCTTCGTGCTCGGAACCGTCTTCCTGTGCCTCGCGGCGCTGGGCATCGTGGTCCCGGTCCTGCCCACGACACCCTTCGTGCTCCTCGCCGCGGCCTGCTATCTGCGGGCGTCAACGAGGCTCCACGACCGCCTGCTCCGCAGCCGCACCTTCGGTCCCACGATCGTCGCGTGGCAGGAGCACCGGGCGATCCCGCCGCGGGCGAAGGCCCTGGCCATCGTCATGGTGACGGCGACGTTCGCTATCTCGGTTGTCTTCGTCTTCGAGTCGTTCGCCGTACGGGCCGGGCTGGCGGCCTTCGGGGCGATCCTCGTCATCTGGCTTGCGCGGCGGCCATCGTGGAGCGGGGCGGCTGCCGCCGACGAGCCGAACGCGGGGTGACCCCCCGGGGCCGTCGCGGCGACGCTGAGCGACGTCGTCGCCGCGCTAGACTGATCCGCGTGAGGGCCGTCCTGCCCGGAAAGAGGGCCTCCTTTTCCCTCTGGACGAGGGCGCCTCGCCCGCCTACGGTCGAAGACGACAACCCCATGCGAGGATGAGCTGACGATGGATGGCTGGACGGGGCAGATCCTCAGGGTCGACCTGACGAACAGGACGCACCGCGTGGAGTCCTTCTCGGAGGAGTTCGCCCACACCTGGATCGGCGGCCGCGGCTTCGCCGCCAAGATCCTCTACGACGAGCTCGCCCCGGGCATCGATCCCCTCGGGCCCGAGAACAAGCTGGTCGTGGCCGTCGGCCCCATCTCCGGGATCCCGGCCCCCAACACCGGCAAGACGATCGTCGCTGCGAAGTCGCCCGCGACCGGTGGGTACGGCGACGGGAACCTCGGCACGCGCGTCACGGACCAGCTCCGCAAGGCGGGCTACGACGCCCTGATCGTCGAGGGCCGTGCCGCCAGCCCCACGATGCTCGTCATCGATGACGACCGCGTCGAGCTCCTGCCGGCCGACGATGTCTGGGGCAAGGGCACGATCGAGACGAACGACTGGATCTACGCCCGCTACAGCAAGGGCGCCGGGGTCCTCAACATCGGGCAGGGCGGCGAGAACATGGTCAACTTCGCCGTCGTCCGCAGCCTCGAGGGGCGGTCCGGCGGCCGGCCGGGCATGGGCGCGGTCATGGGCTCGAAGCTCCTCAAGGCGATCGTGGTGATGGGCTCGAAGCCGATCCCGCAGGCGTTCCCCGCGAAGATGAAGGAGCTCGGCCGGGACGACCTGCGCGAAGTGCACCGGATCGACAAGGAGGCCGGGTGGTCCCTCCAGGGCACCACCGGCGTCCTGCCCTGGTGCAACGAGGTCGCGGCGCTCCCGGTCCACAACTTCCGCGGGACGCACCACCCGGACGCCTGGAAGGTCGACGGCGAGCGGGTCCACGCGGCGCGGGTCGCAACGTACGGCTGCCCGAACTGCACGATGCGCTGCGGCATCGCCGTCCTCGACGACGAGGGCCGGGAGGCGGAGGTCGACTACGAGAACATCGGCCTCCTGGGGCCGAACCTCGACCTCTACGACCTCGCCCAGGTCGGCGCGCTCAACTACCTGTGCGACGACTACGGGCTCGACACGATCTCGGCCGGCGGTGTGCTCGGCTTCTACGCCGACGTGATCGAGCAGGGAGTCGTTCAGGGCGACCCTCTCTTCGGCGATATCGCCGGCTTCAAGAAGGTCCTGGGGATGATCGCCCGGCGCGAGGGCGAGATCGGCAACCTCCTCGCCGACGGGACGCTGCGCGCCGCCCGGGCGTTCGGCCACGGGTCCGAGGCCTACGCGATGCAGGTGAAGGGCCTCGAGATCTCGGCCTACAACTGCAAGTTCATCCCCGGCATGGCCCTCGCCTTCGGCGTGAGCCCGATCGGCGCCCACCACAAGGAATCCTGGATCATCACCTACGAGGTGAATCAGACGCCGCGCGAGTCGTACGGCCGGGACAAGGCCCAGAAGATCGTCGACCTGCAGCGCATCCGGGGCGGCCTGTTCGAGTCGATCATCACCTGCCGCTTCCCGTGGGTGGAGGTTGGTTGGGGCGTGGAGCATTACCCGATCTACTTCAACACGATCACCGGGCAGGACTGGAAGCTGGAGGACTTCTGGCCGATCTCCGACCGGATCTACGCCCTCATCAAGCTGTTCTGGCTGCGCGAGTTCCCGCAGACCGACCGCTCCGCCGACTACCCGCCGGACGCATGGTTCGATCCGTCCTTCGCCGACACGGAGGGTCCGATCGCCGGCCGGATCCTGGAGCGCGACAAGTACGACAGCCTCCTCCAGCACTACTACGACATCCGCGGCTACGACACCCGCGGCGTGCCGACCCGCGCCACCCTGGAGGATCTGGGGCTCGGCGCCGAGGCGGCGGCCGCGGAGGCGTACGCGACGCTCCGCTGACGATGAAGGTCACCCTCAAGCTGGCCGGCGGGTTCGTCCACACCGTGGGGTTCAGCCAGAAGGAGCTGGACGTCGAGCCGGGGACGACGGTGGCCGACATCCTCGTGTCGATCGCCATCGACCGCGGCCGGCCCATGATCATCGCCAGGAACGGGCACGGCGCCACGGTGGACGAGGAAGTGCTAGCGGGCGACAGGATCCTGGTCTCCCCGATCTTCTCCGGAGGCTGAGCGCCCACCCTCGGGCAGCGCCGTGCGCCTCTGACAGCGCCGTGCGCCTCTGACAGCGCCGTGCGCCTCTGACAGCGCGAGGCGGCTCGCTGGACCGAATGCCGCCGCACCGGTAGGCTCGGTTCGACTCGTCCGCGCCGCGTCCCGTGCACAGAGGATCCCGATGACCAGCCTGGCACCGCGCCCCAAGATCACCTACGCGACCCTCCGCAACGACAACGAAGAGCTCCACGCGCTCTACGACGCCGGGATCGAGAAGGTGCGAGCCCGGCTGGGTGGCCACCACCAGAACTGGATCGGCGGCGCCGGTCGCGACGGCCAGGGGTCGTTCGAGCTCCGCTCGCCGATCGATCGCGAGATCGTGGTCGGGACGTTCGCCCGTGGGACCCGACAGGACGTCCGCGATGCCGTGAGCGCGGCCCGGGCAGCGCAGCCGGCCTGGCGCGCGACACCCTGGCGCGACCGCCTCGCGATCCTGCGCCGCGCCGCGGACCTCATCTCCGAGCGCCAGATGGAGTACGGGGCCCTCATGGCGATCGAGGTCGGCAAGAGCCGCCTCGAGGCCCTCGGCGAGGTGGAGGAGTCGGCCGACCTCATCCGCTACTACGCGGACGTCTACGAGCGCAACGACGGGTACGTCCAGCCGATGGACAACCTCGGCGACCCGACGGTCCGCACGCGCTCGATCCTGCGCCCGTTCGGGGTGTTCGCCGTCATCAGTCCCTTCAACTTCCCGATGGCCCTGGCGGCGGGTCCGAGCGGGGCGGCCCTGATGGCCGGCAACACCGTCGTGTTCAAGCCTGCAACAGCAAGCACGATGAGCGGCGTCCTCCTGGCCGAGGCCTACCGCGACGCAGGTCTTCCCGGCGGGGTCTTCAACCTCGTGATGGGCCCCGGCGAAAGCGTCGGCCAGGAGATCCAGGAGAACCCCGGGATCGACGGTGTCGTGTTCACCGGCTCGTACGAGGTCGGGATGGCCCTCTTCCGGACCTTCTCCAAGCGGTGGCCCAAGCCCTGCATCGTGGAGATGGGCGGCAAGAACCCGGCGATTGTCACGGCGAAGGCCGACCTCGAGGAGGCTGCCGACGGGATCATGCGGAGCGCCTTCGGCTTCGGAGGCCAGAAGTGCTCCGCGAACAGCAGCGTGTACGTCGAGCGCCCGGTTCACGACGAGCTGGTGAAGCTGCTCGTCGAGAAGACGGCGGAGATCACGATCGGCGATCCGCTGGTCCGCACGAACTGGCTCGGCCCGATCATCGACGAGCGCGCGGTCGAGCGATACCTCGCCGCCGTCGCCGACGCGCGGCGCGACGGCCGCGTCCTCATCGGCGGCGAGCGCCTCTCGGCCGGCGACCTGGCCCGCGGCACCTTCGTGACGCCCGCCGTCGTGGGGCACCTGCCGCCGGGCCACCGTCTCTTCAAGGACGAGCTGTTCGTGCCGTTCACCGCCGTCCACGCCGTCGACTCGCTCGACGAAGCGCTGCGCCTCGCGAACGACAGCACGTACGGGCTCACGGCCGGCGTCTACAGCGAGGACCCGTCCGAGGTCGATCGATTCCTCGACGAGATCGAGGCGGGCGTCCTGTACGTGAACCGCCGGGCGGGGGCCACCACCGGCGCCTGGCCGGGCGTCCAGTCGTTCGGCGGCTGGAAGGGCTCGGGCTCCACCGGCAAGGCGGGGCTCAGCCTCTACTACCCGGCCCAGTTCCTGCGGGAGCAGAGCCACACGATCGTCGACTGACCGTCAGTCGGGCGTGACCATCAGTGGTCACTCGGGACTGACGGATTAGCGACCGGGGCGGGGTTCGTGTCCGCCCCGCCGAGCGGTCACCGGGCGCCTGCCGAAGGTCACGGGGGTCCGGACCGTTCGGCTATACTCCGTTCTATCCACACTGCATAAACTGTATGCGTCCTCACGGCTTGCGCCGCGCCGGCGCCCACGACTACCAGGAGGTCCCCGCGTGAGCACGACGGTCCAGGCGCGTCCCGTGCCGAGCATCGTGACGGAGCTGCCGGGCCCGAAGGCCCGGGCCCACATCGAGTTCGACCACGCCTGGACCAGCCCGAGCCTCCCACGGGCCTACCCGATCGTCCCCGTGCGCGGCGAGGGCTGTGCGATCGAGGACGTGGACGGCAACGTCTTCCTCGACTTCGCCGCCGGCATCGCGGTGAACTCCACCGGCCATGCCCACCCCCGCGTGAGCGCGGCGATCGCGAAGCAGGCGGCCGAGCTCATCCACTTCAGCGCGTCCGACTTCTACCTGCCGATCTACGCCCATGCCGCCGAGAAGCTCGCCCGGATCGCCCCGATGCGGGGGCCGAACCGCGTCTTCATCTGCAACTCCGGGGCGGAGGCCGTGGAGGCCGGGCTCAAGCTGGCCCGCTACCACACCCGCCGACCCAACGTCGTCGCCTTCCTCGGCGCCTTCCACGGGCGGACGATGGGCGCCCTCAGCCTGACGGCGTCGAAGGCGAAGTACCACGCCCACTTCGGCCCGCTCCTGCCCGGCATCTACCACGTTCCCTTCGGCAGCGCCGGTCTCGACGAGCTCGAGCAGCGCGTCTTTCGGCGCCTGATGCCGGCCGACGAGTTCGCCGCGGTCATCGTCGAGCCGATCCAGGGCGAGGGCGGCTACGTCGTCCCCGACGCGGCCTTCTTCCCCCGCCTGCGCGAGATCTGCGATCGGCACGGCATCCTCCTCATCGTCGACGAGGTGCAGTCCGGGGCGGGACGGACCGGCACCATGTGGGCGATCGAGCATTTCGGCGTCGAGCCCGACATCCTCTTGACTGCCAAGGGGATCGCCTCGGGGATGCCGATCGGGGCGATGATCGCGAAGGCCGAGCTCATGAGCTGGTCCGCGGGCTCGCACGGGTCGACCTACGGCGGCAACCCGGTGGCGCTCGCCGCGATGATGGAGACGATCGCGCTCCTCGAAGGGGGCCTGGTCGCCAACGCCGCCGAGCGCGGCGAGCAGGGTCTGGCGGGGCTCCAGCCGCTCGTCGAGCGCTACCCGCACCTCGTCCGCGACGTGCGCGGCAAGGGTCTCATGATCGGCGTCCAGTTCGACTCCGGCGACACGGCCGGAGCCGTCCAGATGCAGGCCTTCGAGCGGGGCCTCCTCGTCCTGGAGGCCGGCGACGACTGCGTCCGCATGTCGCCGCCGCTGGTCGTGACCGCCGCGGAGGTGGCCACGGCCATCCACATCTTCAGCGAGTCGGTCGCCCACGTCGCCGGCCATCGCGCGGAGGACGTCGACGAGGTGGACGTGGCAAGTCGTGCGGGCCTCATTCGAGAGGACTTCGGCACATCGATGTAACGCGGGCCGACCGCTGACGCGGCCGGCCGGACACCTGGACTGCACACCCGAGCCGGAGGAAGGATGCCACGGTGAGCTCCAAGGTCGCCACGATGCGCGACGCCGTGGCCGAGCTGGTCTGCGACGGCGACACGATCGCGATCGAGGGCTTCACCCATCTCATCTCGTTCGCCGCCGGGCACGAGATCATTCGCCAGCACCGGCGCGACCTGGTCCTGGCCCGGATGACGCCGGACCTCATCTACGACCAGATGGTGGCGGCCGGGGTGGCCCGGAAGCTGATCTTCAGCTGGCTCGGCAACCCCGGGGTGGGGGGCCTGAACGCGATCCGGCGGGTCACGGAGGGCCCGGGCGCCAGCCTGGAGCTGGAGGAGTACAGCCACTTCGGGATGGTCGCCCGCTATGCGGCCGGGGCGGCCAAGCTCCCCTTCATGCCCCTCCGCTCGTACTTCGAGACGGACCTCCCGGTGGTTAACCCGCTCATCCGGCCGATCGAGAGCCCGTACGGCGACGGGACCGTCTACGCCGTGCCGCCGCTCCGCCCGGACGTCACGGTGATCCACGCCCAGCGCGCCGACGCCGCCGGCAACACCCAGGTCTGGGGCCTGCTCGGCTGCCAGAAGGAGGCGGCATTCGCCGCGGACCGGGTCATCGTCGTGGTCGAGGAGCTCGTCGACGAGGCGGTGATCCGGGCCGACCCCAACCGGACGATTGTGCCGGGGATCATCGTCGACGCGGTGGTCGTCGAGCCGTGGGGCGCCCACCCCTCCTACGTCCAGGGCCGCTACGATCGCGACAACCGCTTCTACCGCGAGTGGGATCCGATCAGCCGCGATGCACAGGCCACGGATGCCTGGCTCCGGGCGTGGGTCCACGACCTCGACGACCGGGCCGCCTACGCGGAGAAGCTGGGCGCCGAGCGGCTCGCCTCTCTCCGCCCGTCCGGCCCGGCGCCGTCCGGCGTCGTGGACTACGGGGAGTACCGCTGATGGACGAGCCGCGGGCCGGAGCGCCCGCCACGAAAGCGCCGCCGTTCACCAAGTCCGAGATGATGATCGTGGCCGCGGCCCGCGAGCTGGCCGGACAGCGCGTCTGCTTCGTCGGCGTGGGGCTGCCGAACATCGCGGTCAACCTGGCGAAGCGCACGGTCGCCCCCGAGATGGAGCTGGTCTACGAGGCCGGCGCCTTCGGTGCCGAGCCGGCCCGCCTCCCGCTCTCCATCGGCGACCCCACGATCGTCACGGGCGCGACCGCCATCGTGAGCATGTGGGAGCTCTTCGCCTTCTACCTCCAGGGTGGGCTCGTCGACGTCGGCTTCCTGGGGGCGGCCCAGATCGACCGCTTCGGGAACATCAACACGACCGTGATCGGCGACTACGCGGCGCCGAAGACGCGCCTGCCGGGGTCCGGCGGCGCCTGCGAGATCGCGATCAACGCGCGCCAGATCTTCGTGATCATGCGCCAGTCCGCCCGCTCGTTCGTGGAGCGGATCGACTTTCGGACCTCGCCCGGCAACCTCGGCGGGGCCGAGAAGGCCGACCGGATCCGCCGTGAGCAGGGCTGGCTCGGGCGGGGCCCGTCCGTGGTGGTGACCGACCTCGGGATCTGGCACTTCGACGAGGACGGCGAGATGCGCCTCGACTTCCTCCACCCGGGCGCCAGCCTCGAGGAGGTGCGCGCGACGATCGGCTGGGATCCGAAGGTCTCCCCGGCGCTCGCGGTCACCCCGCCGCCCACGCCCGCCGAGCTGCGGCTGATCCGCGACGAGCTCGACCCCGAGGGCATCTACACGAAGTAGGGCGGCGTCGGTCCGGCGGCGGGCCGCGTCAGGCGGGGGCGACCACCCGCGTTGGACGCACCACCATGACCGGGCAGCGGGCGTGGCGCACCACGTGGTCGGAGACGCTCCCCAGGAAGAGCCGCCCGACCGTGCCCCGCTCGTGGGTGCCGACCACGATCAGGTCGGCCGCCTCCGACTCAGAGGCCTCCACGATCGACTCCCCGGCGTCGCCGGCCCAGGTGAGGCCGGTGGCCGAGGCGCCACCGGCGCGGGCACGCTGCACGATCGCCTCGACGGCGAGCTCGCGCGACGCCCGCACGGACGGCGCGCCGGAAACCACCGAGAGCACGATCAGCCGTCCGCCAAGGCGCGCGGCGAGGTCGATCGCCTCGTTCTCGGCGGCCTGCGACGCGGTGGAGGCGTCGGTGGCGAGGAGGATGGTCTCGATGCGCGCCATGGCGATGGTCCCGGGCGCGGACGCCGGGACGCCCCCTTCCTACGCGACCCCGAGGGCCTTGTAGATCGCGTCGATGTGCTTCTTCTCGGGCACGACGATGAGTGCCGTAACCATGCCGAACATGCCGTTGAGGCCCTCGACGTGGGGAAGGATGTGGCAGTGGAAGGCCCACACGCCCGGGCGATCCGCGGTGATGGTCACGTCGTAGCGCTCGCCCGGGTTGACCCCGAGCGTGTCGCAGTCGAACTCGGCAGTGCCGAGAGGCCGTCCGTCGCGGGCGACCACTCGCTGGGCGTACCCGTGGCTGTGCCACGGGTGCATCATGATCCCCTCGTTCATGTAGCGGACCAGGACCGTCTCGCCGGCGGCCGCCAGGACCGGCACGACGGCCGGGAAGCCATGCCCGTTGATCGTGAACCCCCCCACCGCGAACGAGTCGTTCGAGATCCAGGTGTACTCGCGGTCGTACTTCACCGTCGGCTCTTTCGGGTCGATGATGAGGGCGCCGAGGAGGCCGCGACCCACCTGGTCTGTCGCGTTGTGGTGGGAGTGGTACATCATCGAGCCGTGCGGCTTCGCCACGAATTCGTAGGTGAACGTCTCGCCGGGCTTGATCGGCAGCTGCGTCACGAACGGGACGCCGTCCATGAAGAAGTTGTCGAATTCGACACCGTGGAAGTGAACCCCGGTCGTCTCCTTGAGGTTGTTGGTGAAGATCGCCCGGACCTTGTCGCCCTCGGTCACCCGGATCGTGGGGCCGGGCCACTGCTTGTTGTAGCCGAGGGCCTGCACCGGGGCCATCTTCTCGTCGACCTGGTGCTCGATCTCGTCGATGGTCAGCTCGAAGACCTTGACGTCGCCGTCGAGCTTCGGCGTGAGGGGCGAGACGACGTCGTTGATGACGAGCTGGGGAACCTGGGCCCAGGCCGGCGGCTGGGACAGCTCCGGGTAGTTGTCGGCGGCCCCCAGGATCTCGGCCAGCTGGGCGAACACCGCGGCGCCGTAGATGTCCTTCAGCGCGGGCGCGAGATTCCCGATGTACCGCCGGACGACGTCGCGCGCGGCCACGTCGTGCTCGCTCCAGCCCGCCGGGATGTCGGCGACCGGCGTGGACGGGGCCGGCGTGGCGCTGGGGATGGCCGTCATCCCCGGCATCTCGCTGGGCGGCGCGGCCGTCGCGGCCGGCGTCGACGGGAGCGGCTGGGGCTTCGAGGTCGCGTAGTTCCAGCTGGGGACGGCGGCTGGAGCGCAGGCGGCCACGGTCACGGCCACCAGGCCCGTGCCGGCGAGGGCGGCGCCGCGCAGGAAGCCGCGCCGTGTCAGGGAGTCGGCGAGCCCGCTGGGCTCGGTCGCCTCGGAGTCCTGCGGAGACGGCGGAGGGGTGCCCTGGGGCATCGGCGATTCCATGGTCTCGGATGGTACGGCCTCTGCCCCGAGCCCGACGTGACATTCGGCCCGTTGCGGGGGGGCCGACGGGCCGAATGTACGCATGGGCGCATTCATCACGGCGCCTCGGCGGATGGTGCGCGCCCGCAGCGCCCCTGCTACGCTCGAACCGATGACCGTCGCGTCCCGCCCGCAGGCTGATCTCGCGGGATTCATCGCCGCCATCGCGGCTCTCCAGGAGTGGGCTGCCGAACCCACGCGCCCCCGGCGGCTCCTCGTCCGGGGCCTCGAGGAGCTGGCACGCGCCTGCGGCGCGGCCGGCGCGCACCTGGAGGCAGCCGTGGAGCCGCCGGCGTCGATCACGGCAGGGTGGGGGACCCTGGCCCGGCGTCCCGGCCGGACCGGGCGCGGCTCGGTCATCGCCGCGCCGCTCCACGGGGCGACCGCGGGGACGGGTCCCGATGGGGCCGGGCCCGTCGTGGGAACCCTCTGGCTCGACGGCGCGGATCGACACGCGCAGGATGCGGTGCGCCTGGTGGAGCTGGCCGTCGCGCGCGCTCGCGACCGCGTGGCGGCCGCTCGCGTCGAGCGCCGGCTCTCGGCGCTCGACGAGGCGATCCGGGCCATGGCCGGCGTCCTTGCCGTGGACCGCGTCCTCCAGGTGATCGTCGACCGGGTCCGGATCCTGACCAGCGCGCGGTACGCCGCGCTCGGCGTCCACGATCAGGCCGGCGCCATCGAGCAGTTCATCACGAGCGGGATCAACCGCCCCGACCGCGCCCGGATCGGCGCGCCGCCGCACGGCCACGGGATCCTGGGCGTGATCATCCGGGAGAACCGGGCGATGCGGCTCGACGACCTGATGACCGATCCCCGCCGCGTCGGCTTCCCGCCGAACCACCCCGACATGCACTCGTTCCTCGGCGTCCCGGTCGTCATCCGCGGGCGCACCATCGGGAACCTCTACCTCACGGAGAAGGAGGGCGGGTTCACCGACGAGGATCAGCGTGAGATCGAGACGTTCGCGCGTCACGTCGGGATCGCCATGGAGAACGCCCGGCTCCACGAGCAGGTGCAGCGGCTGGCGATCGTGGAGGAGCGCGAGCGGATCGGCAAGGACCTTCACGACGGCGTCATCCAGGCGATCTACGCCGTGGGCCTCTCGCTTGACGACGTGCCCGACATGATGGACGGCGAGCCGGACGAGGCTCGGCGCCGGGTGGAGCGCGCCATCGACTCCCTGGACCAGACCATTCGTGACATCCGGAACTTCATCTTCGGCCTGCGGCCCGCGCTCCTCGACGGGGTCGACGTGGTGGAGGGTCTGGCGGCCCTTGCCGACGAGTTCCGGGTCAACACCATGATCGACGTGGAGCTGCGCGCCGGACCCACCGTCACGACCCCCGTCATCGGGCCGGACCGGACGGTCGAGCTCCTCTCGATCGCCAGGGAGGCCCTCACCAACGTCGCGCGCCACGCGCGAGCCACGCGCGCCGAGATCACCGTGGAGCCGGACCCCGAGATCGCCGGCGTCGAGATCGTCGTCGCCGACAACGGCACCGGGTTCGATCCGGCCGCGCCGCGCGGAATCGGGCACCAGGGGCTCCGGAACATGCGCACGCGCGCGATCTCCATCGGCGCCACGCTCCTCGTCGACAGCCATCCCGGGGCCGGGACGCGTATCATCGTCCGGGTGCCCGGCGCCCGGACCGCCGACGAGGACGAGCTCGCCGGCGGCCCGCCGGACGCCTGAACGGCAGCACGCGGGTTGGCCGGGGGGCTGCGCGCGGTCACGGAGGTAGCAAGCACGACATGTCGGAGCAGCCCGAGCAGCGTCCCCTCCGCCTGCTCGTCGTCGACGATCACGAAGTCGTTCGCCAGGGCCTGGTCTCGCTCCTCGAGCGACGAGAGCGCTTCCAGGTGGTTGCCGAGGCGGCCACCGTCGAGGAGGCGATCGACGGAGCCCGCCGCCACCAGCCCGATATCGTGGTAATGGATGTCCGCCTGCCGGACGGCTCCGGGATCGAGGCCTGCCGCGAAATCCGCTCCGAGCTCCCGGGAACCCGGGTCATCATGCTGACGAGCTACCCGGACGAAGAGGCAGTCCTCTCGGCGATCATCGCCGGTGCGTCGGGCTACCTCCTGAAGCAGATCCGCTCGCGGGACCTCATCGCGGCGCTCGAGGCCGTCGGCCGCGGGGAGTCGCTGCTGGACCCCGCCGTCACCGAGAAGGTGCTCGAACGCGTCCGGCGGATCGCGTCCGGGACCTACACGGACGAGCTGGCCCAGCTGACCGCCCAGGAGCAGAAAATCCTCCAGCTCGTCGCCGAGGGGAAGACGAACAAGGAGATCGCCCAGGACGTCTTCCTCTCCGACAAGACGGTCAAGAACTACGTCAGCTCCATCCTCTCGAAGCTGAACCTCCAGCGCCGCGCCCAGGCCGCGGCGTTCGTCGCCAAGCACCGGCTGCCCGGCTCCGGGACGTAGGCCGCGGCGGCCTCCGGGTCGCTTCGGTGCCGAACGGCGGCCACGAGGGGTCCGGACGGCCGGTCCCTGCCGTCGCCGGTCGTTCCTAGACTGCGGCATGAAGATGGTCAGCGCCGAAGAGGCGGTCGCCGACATCCGGTCCGGCGACCAGGTCTACGTCCAGTGCGCCGCGGCCGCGCCGTCAGCGCTCCTGGACGCCCTCGTTGCCCGCGCCCCGGACCTCCACAACGTGAGCATGGTGCACCTCCACACCGAGGGCCCGGGCCCGCACCTGGCACCGGAGATGGCACCCCACTTCCGCCATCGCGCCCTGTTCATCGGACCCAACGCCCGAGCGGCGGTCAACGAGGGTCGGGCGGAGTTCGTTCCCGTCTTCCTCTCCGACGTGCCGAGCCTCTTCTCCGGCGGGCTGCTCCCCCTCGACGCGGTCCTCTGCAACGTCTCACCGCCGGACGCCCACGGGTACTGCTCGCTGGGCACGTCCGTGGAGGCCATGCGGGCGGCGATCCACGCGGCCGGCCTCGTGATCGCCCAGGTCAACGCAGCGATGCCACGCACCCTCGGCGAGAGCTTCATCCACGTCGACGACATCGACTACGGCGTCGAGGTGGAGATCCCCCCCTACCTCTACCACGGCAGCGAGACCGGGGAGGTGGAGCGCCGGATCGGCGAGTTCGTGGCCGACCTCGTCCCGGATGGCGCGACGCTCCAGATGGGGATCGGGGCGATCCCGAGCGCCGTCGCGTCCTTCCTCCGCGACAAGAAGGACCTCGGGATCCATACCGAGATGCTGACCGAGTGCGTCGTCGACCTCGTGGAGGCGGGCGTGGTCACCGGGATGGCCAAGGAGCGCCACCGGGGCAAGATCGTCTGCACGTTCATGATGGGGACGGAGCGCCTCTACCGGTTCGCCGACGACAACCCCATGGTCGAGATGCAGGCCTGCGACTTCACGAACGACACGCACGTCATCCGCAGCTTCCGGCGGATGACGGCGATCAACTCGGCGATCGCCATCGACCTGACCGGCCAGGTCTGCGCCGACTCGATCGGCTGGCATCTCTACAGCGGCGTCGGCGGCCAGATGGACTTCATCCGGGGGGCGGCCCTGGCACCCGAAGGCCGGGCGATCATCGCCCTGCCGTCCACGGCCGCCGACGGCCGGGTCTCGCGGATCACGCCGTTCCTCGCCGAGGGCTCGGGCGTCGTGACGACCCGCGCCCACGTCCGCACGGTGGTCACGGAGTGGGGCGTGGCCGAGCTCCACGGGAAGTCGATCCGGGAGCGGGCCCAGGAGCTGATTGCCATCGCCCACCCGGACTTCCGCGACGAGCTGACAGCGCAGGCGCGCAAGACGCACTACCTGTAGGTCGGTGCCGCGCCGCGCTTGACCGCCGGTCGCCGGCTCACGGCCGGGTGGGCCAGCGGGCCCGAACGATCCCGCTCCCCGCCGCGCCGCCCGATCCGCGGGCCGCGGGCCGGGAAGACGCGTAGTGGTGGACGTCGCGCGTCCCCTGCGACGTCCACCACGGCCCGAAGTGTCGCCCGCGTTCACGACCGGTGGCAGGGCCGAATGGCCCTAGGTTTCGGGACGGAGCGGGGGTCCGATCAGAGGACGCGCGGGGGACTCTTGCACCATGTTCCGTCCGCGTTCCGACGTGGTGCGCCGCCTGCTCATCGTGAGCGACCACCTGGCCGCCAGCGATGCCCTCGCCGCGCACCTCGGCCGCCACGGCTTCGTCGTCGTCGGCGAGGTCCGCTCCGCGCGTTCCGCCGCCCTCGCGGCGCGCACCTGCGATCCCGACCTCGTCCTGGTGGACGGGGCTCTTCGGGGGGGCTGGCGGGCGGTCGCGGAGGCTCTCGACGGCGTCGTTCCCCGCAACCGGATCGTCGTCCTCGAGGCCTACCTCGGCGCCGACGAGGCCCGCCGCGCCCGCGACGCGGGGATCGGCGCCACCATCCTCAAGCACGTCGAAGGCGGCACGCTCGCGAGCCGCCTCCTTGCACTCGGAGGTCCCGCATGACCCTGCTCAAGCCGCCGGAGCGGCCCGTGGCCAACCCCGACGCCTCTCCTCGCCCCGCTGAGTCCGGGGGCCGACACCCGGAAGTCGCGTGCATGGACGGCAACGAGGCCGCCGCGCGCGTGGCCTACGCGCTGAGCGAGGTCATCTCGATCTTCCCGATCACGCCCGCCTCGCCGATGGCGGAGCACGCCGACGACTGGGCGGCCGCGGGGCGGCCGAATCTCTGGGGCGCCGTGCCGGACGTGGTCGAGATGCAGTCCGAGGGCGGGGCGGCCGGCGCGATGCACGGCGCGCTGCAGAAGGGCGCCCTGGCAACGACGTTCACCGCGTCGCAGGGCCTCCTCCTGATGATCCCCAACATGTTCAAGATCGCCGGCGAGCTGACGCCGGCCGTGATCCACGTGGCGGCCCGCACCATCGCCACGCACGCCCTTTCGATCTTCGGCGACCACAGCGACGTCATGCACGCGCGCGCGACGGGCTGGGCGATGCTGGCGGCCGCCTCGGTCCAGGAGGCGCATGACTTCGCGCTCGTGTCGCACGCCGCGACCCTCCGTGGGCGGGTCCCGTTCCTCCACTTCTTCGACGGCTTCCGGACCTCCCACGAGGTCAACAAGATCACAGTGCTCGACGAGGAGATCCTGCGGGCGCTCGTCCGCGACGACGACGTCCTGGCCTTCCGGGCGCGCGGCATGACGCCCGACGCACCGGTGGTTCGCGGCACCGCCCAGAACCCGGACGCCTTCTTCCAGGCCCGCGAGGCGGCCAACCCGTACTACCTCGCGGTGCCCGGCATCGTCGAGGAGGTGATGGACGAGCTGGCGGCCTGGACGGGCCGCCGGTACGGGCTCGTGGACTACCACGGCGCTCCCGACGCGGAGCGGGTCGTGGTCGTCATGGGCTCGGGCGCCGGCGCCGTCGCCGAGACGGTCGACACGCTCGTTGCTGCCGGCGAGCGTGTCGGGATGCTCCAGATCCGGCTCTTCCAGCCGTTCCCCATCGACCAGGTCATGGCCGCCCTGCCCCGGACCGTGCGCGGCATCGCCGTCCTCGACCGGACCAAGGAGCCCGGCGCGGTCGGCGAGCCGCTCTACCAGGCGATGGTGACGGCCATCGCCGAGCGCATGGATACCGACGAGCCGCCCTTCGCGACGGCACCCCGAGTGATCGGCGGCCGCTACGGCCTCTCCTCCAAGGAGGTCACGCCGGGGATGATCAAGCCGGTCTTCGACGAGATCGCGAGCGAGCGGCCGAAGCGCCATTTCACGGTCGGGATCTACGACGACGTCACCCGCCTCAGTCTCCCGATCGACACCGAGTTCCGCCTCGCCCGCCCCGCGGGCGAGGTCGAGGCTCTCTTCTTCGGGCTCGGCTCGGACGGCACGGTGGGGGCGAACAAGGCCTCGGTCCTGATCATCGGCGAGGGGACGGACCTCTACGCCCAGGGCTACTTCGTCTACGATTCGAAGAAGTCCGGCGGCATCACGGTGTCGCACCTCCGCTTCGGGCCGGAGCCGATCCAGTCGTCCTACCTGATCGACCGTGCGGACTTCATCGCCTGCCACCAGTTCGGCCTCCTCGAGAAGGCGAGGATCCTCGAGTACGCCAAGCCGGGCGCGACCTTCCTGCTGAACTCGCCCTACGGCGCCGCCGAGGTCTGGGACCACCTGCCCGGCGACGTCCAGCAGCAGCTGATCGACAAGGCGATCGACCTGTGGGTGATCGACGCCTTCGCGGTTGCCACCGAGGTGGGGATGGGCAACCGGATCAACACGATCATGCAGCCCTGCTTCTTCCACCTCTCCGGCGTCCTGCCGGCCGACGACGCAATCGCCCGCATCAAGTCATTCGTGGAGAAGACCTACGCGAAGCGCGGCCAGTCGGTTGTCGACCGCAACTTCGCGGCGATCGACCAGTCGATCGCCCGCCTCTCGCGGGTGACCCTGGGAGCCGCCGCGACCGGCGCGGCGATCCCGGCCCTCGTGCCGGACGACGCGCCGGACTTCGTCAGGAACGTGACGGCGGTCCTGATGGCCGGCGGGGGAGACCAGCTGCCCGTCAGCGCGTTCCCCGTGGACGGGACGTTCCCGACCGGGACGACGAAGTACGAAAAGCGGGCGATCGCCCACGAGATCCCGATCTGGGACCCCTCCATCTGCATCGACTGCGGCAAGTGCGCCATGGTCTGCCCCCACGCGGCCATCCGCATGAAGGTCTTCCCGGCCGCCGCGGTCGACGGCGCGCCCGCCGGCTTCCAGAGCAAGGACTTCAAGTCGCGAGAGGTGCTCGAGCACCGCCTCACCATCCAGGTCGCGCCGGACGACTGCACCGGGTGCGGCATCTGCGTGGACGTCTGCCCGGCCAAGAGCAAGACCGAAGTCCGCCACAAGTCGATCAACATGGAGCCCGCCGCGGACCACCGCGACGTGGAGCGGCCGCGCTGGGAGTTCTTCCAGGCGATCCCACCGCTGGACCGCGGTCTCATCGCCCACGACACGGTCAAGGGCTCCCAGGTGCTGGAGCCGCTCTTCGAGTTCTCCCTTGCCTGCAGCGGCTGCGGCGAGACGCCCTACCTCAAGCTCGTCTCGCAGCTCTTCGGCGACCGGATGATCGTGGCGAATGCCACGGGCTGCTCGTCGATCTACGGCGCCAACCTGCCGACCACCCCGTGGACGGTGAACGGCGCCGGCCGGGGACCGGCCTGGAACAACTCGCTCTTCGAGGACAACGCGGAGTTCGGCCTCGGGATGCGTCTCGCCCTCGACGTGCAGACCGGGCACGCACGCCAGCTCCTCGAGCGCCTCGCGCCCGTGGTCGGCGACGACCTCGCCCGCGAGATCCTCGAAGCCGGCCAGGAGACCGAGGCGGAGATCGCGCTCCTGCGCGAGCGCGTCGAGCGCCTGCGCGAGCTCCTGGGCCGGGTCGATGGCGACCTGCAGTCCGAAGCGCGGCACCTCCTCGCCCTCGCCGGCGACCTCGTCAAGAAGGGCGTCTGGATCATCGGTGGCGACGGCTGGGCGTACGACATCGGCTACGGAGGCCTGGACCACGTCCTCAGCTCCGGGCGGAACGTCAACATCCTCGTCCTCGACACCGAGGTCTACTCGAACACCGGCGGCCAGGCGTCGAAGGCCACCCCGCGCGGCGCGGTGGCGAAGTTCGCCGCGGCCGGGAAGTCCCGGG
>Ga0315297_10000866_pt1 | contig 18215 bp, 16 predicted proteins | sample YL17G15_0_MG_FD_203628 | JGI IMG/M metagenome (GOLD analysis project Ga0315297, IMG submission 203628) | Sediment microbial communities from Yellowstone Lake, YNP, Wyoming, USA - YL17G15_0 | ecosystem: Environmental > Aquatic > Freshwater > Lake > Sediment | place: USA: Wyoming | collected... | reverse complement strand
TGGACACCCAGCCCATCGTGGTGGCGGTCTCCTGGCCGGGAAGCGCGGGCCGGGTGATTGACCGCGAGGTCCGGATCTCGGATTTGGGGGTGACCGCGTTGAAACGCTTCGGCCTCAAGCTGGAATCGACCACCATCGGCGAGGACCTATCCGCGGATTTGAAATAGTTGCCTGGGTTATTTATCCCGATTCTGTAGGGACTTGTCCTGTAGCTATTATCCACATAATTTTACCAGAATACGAGAATATTATAAGTTGATATTCAATATAATCGTACTAAAATATAACCATGATTGAAAGAACCCTCTATAAAGCCCAGCGGAATTCTACGAGATATTTAAAATCCCGGGGCCGCGTTTCAAATGTCAAGGGCAGACCCCGACTTCATCGCCTCGTTAAGACATTATCGGGAGCCTATTAACAAATCTACAACCTCGATTATTTTCTGGCTAAAGGGGGAGAAGAATTCCGCCCCTGGATATTGATCTGGGGCGGGAAACCGGACCCCCAGATCCTCGCCCAATTTGCTTGCGTCGTTTAATATATCCCGGAAAAAAGAGGAAAGCAGATATTCATCTTCAGACCAAGGATCGGCGTAAATCGCCTTGAAAATCAGATCAAGACAAGGAAAGGCCTGGTTCCAGTTCAAAAAACCCTGTACCGATTTCAAACCAAGCGCTTCCAGCCAGTCGTTCCCTCTTTCCAGGGCATAGATCCCGGCCTTGGGCTCCTTAATTTTATTTAAGATCCCCGCCTGCCGCCAATTTTCGAGGATCCGGTAAATATTTTTCTGGTCGGAGCAAACCTCTCTGGCAATCGAATTGGAGTTCCCGTTCTTGTGGCTCAGAAAGTAAATGAGTAGTTCCGCCCGGGCGTCGATCCCGAATAATCCTCTTAATTTAAGCTGTAACAACGAGGGATTTTGGAGAATCGGATCAACCCCAGCCTTCTTGATCTTGGAATTTTTATTTAATCGCCTGTTTATCCGTGACGATTCTTCGGATCTGCCCATCCGGTTCGGCCGGGAGGACCCAACTTTTTCCCTTCCATTTTTTTGCAGCATGGAAACCAGGCTTTCAAACCGTTCCGGATCAAAAAGAGGCCCCCACCCGGGCGCCAGCCCGGGCCATAATCCGAGATCAACCCCGGCCATTCTTTTCAGCCGGGACAGATTCAGCCAGGAACGATTATCAAGCAGCCAGCTAATAGAGTTTTGGTAGAGGCGGGAATCCCGAAGTTCGAGAGAAAAGGTTGATAAAACCAGGGCTTCCAGGTCAATGATCCATTTCCTTTCCGGTGAAACCTGGGAAGATAACCCCAGGGCGGACCACTGCCGCCAGTGGATCTCCAGGAAGTCATCGGAGAATTTCTTTTTAAATTCCTGGAGCGATATCTTCATAGCCGTTCCGATTTAAAAAATCCTTGAGGATCATCCTGAACCCTTCCGAGACATCCTGGGTCAAAACCCATTCCACCGCGGCTTTGATTTCCTCGCCGGTTGGATTCAAGGCCGCCAGATCCTGAACATGGTAATCATTTCGATCGGCCGCGGCATATAACTTGAAAAATATCTGATCCAACCTTCCGATATAATATATGTTCAAGTGCTTTCCATAATTTTTCTTTACGAGTCTTCCCGTCAATCCGTCCGGAAGCCCTGAAGCCACTTGTGCGGCGGGACCAAGATTAAGCCAATTATCCGGCAGGATAAAATCCCTGGCGATTACCCGGGCCGACTCTTCCAACCCAACCGGGAATTTTTCCAGAGCCCGAATTTCAATCCCTTTTTCGTTTTCTTCTATCATGGCCAAGACATCCACATCCTTGGTTGTTCTATTCACCAGCCCGAGAGCCGAAAGGGCGGTGCCGCCGCACACCACGAGGTTTATGGGTTCACCACCGCGAACGCCAATTTGGCGATCCAGGGCGGTAAAGATCTTATCTATATTCCCGGTTCCGATTTTCATATTAGGATTATATCACCTTATGATTAGGTTATAAAGTCCTAATCAATGAGAACCTTTTCCCGTCTTCTCTGAGGCTGTTGCACAAACCAGGAAAAACGTACAGACCGTCATTCCCGTCCCGCATCAGAGTGCGGGATAAACTCCAGCGGGAATCCAGTTTTTCTTTCTTCCCTATTATTCTGAACTCGAAATTTATCCCGCTGAATATCGAAGATGTTCCATCGGGACCCGAAACTGTTTTTTGCTTGTTATTCTGAGCCATTGGCGAAGAATCTCTGTTTTTTTGTCTTACCTTCCCCAATCGTCAATCTACAATCGTTTTATCCCGAGTTATTACGAGGGACAATCGTAAATTCTTCTTAACCAGAGACCAGAAACTAGAAACTGTGTTTGTAAACGCCAAGGTAAAGACCTGGCCCTAGAAGTTTGTTTGTAATGTCTAATGTCAAGGGCTGACCCCATATTTTTTAGATCGCCGGTAAATCTTGATTTTTATTACCAGCAGGCAAAAATTAATTCAGCGGCGGGCCGAAGCACGTCCGTTCGGACGTTTGGACGAGCTGACTGTCCTCTGAGCAATATTCATCAGGGAGCGCAGGGCGTTATTCACGGCTTCTTCGGTAGGAAAAACTCTGGCCACATCAGGGCGGAGAAGAACCAGATTGGTCCCTTTCCGATAGTCTTCCAGGTATTTGCCCCGAACCCCTAGGCCGAGTTCCTCCCGGCGATACTCGAGCCGTAATCCCCCTGATTTAACCTTCTTCATATATTCTCCTTTCCCTCCTGGTCATCCGGCGGGTACTAATAATTCTAACTCTATTTCCACTCTCAGCATGAGCAATAACGAGCAAATGATTATTATCCGATCGCCCGAAAGTAATATATCTTTGCTCATTTATCGAATGATCCGGGTCCATAAAAGTTATTGCTAAAGGATCTCCAAAAACAGTTGCCGCTTCAGAAAAAGCAATGCCGTGCTTTTTCTGATTTGCCGCGGCTTTCTTGGGATCCCATTCGAAATCCATTTATCCTTCTTTCACTCAGTTAATTATATCAAAATAATTTGAAGAAAGCGGGAATCCATCCCCCCACCATCATTCCCGTCCCGCAAAGTGCGGGATAAACTCCAGCGGGAATCCAGTTTTTCTTTCTTCCCTATTATTCTGAACTCGAAATTTATCCCGCTGAATATCGAAGATGTTCCATCGGGACCCAAAACTGTTTTTTGCTTGTTATTCTGAGCCGTTGGCGAAGAATCTCTGTTTTTTTGTCTTACCTTCCCCAATCGTCAATCTACAATCGTTTTATCCCGAGTTATTACGAGGGACAATCGTAAATTCTTCTTAACCAGAGACCAGAAACTAGAAACTGTGTTTGTAAACGCTAAGGTAAAGACCTGACCCCATGTTTTCTTCACCTGGACCGCCCGAGGGCTCCTCAGGACGCTGGATAACATTGCGACCCCTTGCTCTGTAAATGCGTACGGGGCGGCTCTTCGGGCTCCACCCCAACTTGAAATCACAATTTGTGATTTCAAGTTAATAAACTCTGCTCCAGTTAACTGAAACATAAAGTCCTTAGGAAACCGTTCCAAATTCCGTTTGACCGCTTGGACTAACTCTCGAGGCTCGACTCCATACAGCTTGGCAAGGTCAGTGCTAAGCATTACCTTCTGCCCGCGAATGAACAGGATTGATTGTTCAACCCTTTCGGCCGGAACTATTGTACCGATCTTTTTCATAAATTGATAAATTCCCGCCCTATAAAAACGCTCATCTTAACCGCACGGAGGCTGTTTGAAATAAAACGCAGCCTAAAGGCTGCGGCTACCTTAAACGTGCGCCAGGTCGGAATCCAGCATTACTTTCTGGCCTCGGATCAGAAGAATCTTGCTCCCGATATGATCGGGACGGGAACCTAAAGCTGGTAGCTGACGACCTTTCTGGTTCATGAAATTATTATGTTCAGATATAGCCATTTTTATTATTAATAATTGGAAATGTCAAGAAAAATAATAAGCGATCATTTTTAAGAAAATTCTAGGGCCAGGTCTTTAAGTTGGCATTTGGATGTTGTAATTTGAGGAATAGATTTGATAAATTGAAATTCTCTCCGTTTTCAACCGTTTGATTGATCTTCTTTGGGATTAGTAGGACAATAGATTATATCTTTCCGGTAAATTAAACTGGCCGAAGGAAGACATCTCTTCCTTCATTCAAAGAATATTTGATGGCGACATACCAGCCGGCTTTAGTAGGTATTGTACCGAGAAAGAATCTTTGGCCCATAATCCAAAGCCAAAGGTGGTACCATATCCCCGTTAAATCTTCTCCCAGAAATGTCTTGGAAACAAAATATCTTGCTTTTTATTTCCCCGCTGTTTTCGGCGAGAAATTAAAATTTCAAGTTATCTATTATGCACCGGTTTTATCGATAAATATGTTAAAAAGGATCCAGCTTTTCCCCAAGGAGAAAAAACACCCCCGGAAAGGCGAATATTATTACCAATTACACCTGGGCGAGATTCAAAAATTGCCTCGCCCGATTCCCAGCCGGAAATTGAGAAGAATTGTCCATATTCCCTCCACTCTTTATAAATTGCTAAATGCCAGAGAGATAAATGACCTATACCACACCAGCCCCCTGGAAGATAGGATGTACCAGGCTTTGAAAAGGAATAAAATTGATCCCGAAAGGCAAATGTATGTTTGTATGGATAACCAGGCTTACTGTCTGGATTTCTTTTTGGCTTGCGAAAAAGCCAGCATTGACATCGAATGCGACGGGGAAAGATACCACAATTTGCCGGAGGCCTTAACCCGGGATCGCCTCCGAAATAACCATTTGACCAGTTATGGCTGGCATGTTTTGAGATTCGGCAGTAAGGAAATAAATGAGAATATCGAAGATTGCTTGAACGTTATTGAGAGAACCATTCAGACGTTAAAAGGGCTGAAAGAGTGATTTAGGGTACGCAGGTGATAAGTTGAAAAGTGAAGATGGGGCCTGCCCCTCAATCATTTTCGGGATACACCCTTGACTTTTGAAGTTATTTTTCTCGGTGTTGATTGTTTTGTTATTAAATTCCAGGTTCAGTTTTTTACCTTGATAATAAGCAACCACAGCAGGTAAAAATGGGTATTTTCAGAGGAAAAAGAAGGGATTTCCAGATGAAGGATTTCAAGAGGAAAAAGTTTATTCCCATAATTTTATTGGTGATTTTTAACCTGATTTCATGCAAAGAACAAAAGGAAAAAGTTACCAATATCTTCCAACCTGACCAATATGCAACTTTGCATGAGCAGATGGTCAATACCCAGATTAAAGACCGGGGCGTTTCTAACCCATTAGTTTTAAAGGCAATGCTAAAGGTTAAAAGGCATGAATTCGTTCCGGATGAAGTAAGGCATCTATCTTATGCTGATAGGCCACTTCCAATTGGCCAAGACCAAACTATCTCGCAACCTTATATCGTGGCTTTAATGACAGAATTATTAGGATTAAAGGGAGGTGAGAAGGTTCTTGAAATAGGGACAGGCTCCGGCTACCAAGCCGCGATATTAGCCGAGATAGCAAAGGAGGTCTACACCATTGAGATTCTTAAACCGCTTGCTGATTCTGCCCGTGAAAGGTTACAGAAATTGGGTTATAAAAATATCACGGTTAAATGTGGAGATGGCTATAAAGGTTGGTCAGAATATGCACCATTTGATGGAATAATTGTCACCTGTGCTCCAGACCATATCCCTCAACCCCTTATTGACCAACTGAAAATAGGTGGCAGAATAGTTATACCTGTTGGAGAGTCATATCAAGAACTACTATTAATTACTAAAAACCCAGGCTCAACACTTACACGCAAATCTATTATTCCGGTTAGATTTGTTCCGATGACTGGTGAGGCACAGAAAAAAGAATAAGAATACGGATGGGGTCAGCCCTTGATATTGGATGCGCGGGGGGGTCAGACCCTGCCCCGTGCCTTTTCAGGCTCTCCGATTGAATAATAAATCAGCAAATGATTAGTTACCCACCTCGACCTGGATCTCGCCCTCGGCCTGGCCGCCCTTGAAATCTATCTGCTCATCCCGGACCACGAGGTAGATCGGATACAAACCCGGTTGGTCCGGGGCCTTCCACTGCACCTCTTCCTGGTTACTTGAGTCCAGCCGGCCGGCGAGGATCAGCCAGCGGTAAACCATCATATCCCCCATATCCAGGTCCGTCACCTGGGCGTGGAGCGTACACGTCTCCCCGGGACTGGCCTGGAACCTCCCGGTGGAAACATCCCGGGTCGCCGGGTCGCAGAAGATCTCCTGGATGATGGGATTATGATTGTATTGAGTGACTTGGCTGACCTTGATTGACTTGACCCCGAGGGCATACTTGCCGGTCGTTTCCTGCCCCTGGACCAAGGCCGAGAGGGTGGCCGTGGAATCGGCCGCGGCCAGGAAGACATTGTAAGAAATAGACTCCCCTTCCCCCGGAAACTGGGCCGGCACCGTTACGGTCCACGGATTTACCTCGCCCAGTTGCAGTTCGCAGCCGGCGGTCTGAGGACAGCAGGAGAGAATCTTGAGATAATCCGAAAGCGTGAATTTATTAATGTTAAAGGTAACCCCGCCCGGCATCTCCCCGTTCGCATCCAGGTTGAGGAAAACCCAGGAGTAAACGATCTGATCATCGGCGGTCCCCCAGGTTTCCGGGTTCACCGCGGTCGCCCGCAACGTCACCGTTTCCCCGGGCCGGACTTCCGGGGGCTCGGTGATGATGGAGATGATCTGAAACTGCCCGATCATTCCCAGATACTTCTTGAGATCGGAGATTCCGCCGCAGGCGCTTAAAATCAAGAGACCGCAGACCGCGGATCCCACGACAAGGGTCCGAGGGTTCCAGGGTCCGAGGGCAAAGGAAAAAGGCGTCCATTGAGTCCGTGGAGTCCATTGTTTCCATAGTGTCCTTAAAAACAGGGAGTGAAAGAACTTGGGGAGAATACTGGATTCCGCATCAAGTGCGGAATGACGGCGCAGAGAATTGCCCTTACAGGGTAAACGGAATGCGGAATAAAGAAAGGGGACGAGGGTTCGAGACAAAAACAAATAAAAGGATTTTAATTTCATCTGTTTTCCTCTTTATTTATTTTCTCCGTTTTATTGCTCTTTGCTCCCGCCGGGCGGGACGCCCGGCCTCCCCGCTTTTTCGTTTCACGTCTCACGTTTCACGCCTTACGTCTTTCGGTCTGCCAGACGACCGTTGAAGGCCGCCCCTACTCGACAGACTCAATGGACACTATGGACACTTCTTTCAAAATTCTGCTTCCACCCCCAGGAACGGTAAAATCGGGATCCAGTAAAACTCGGCGTGGTAGGCATAATCACCCGTGTACGCCATTCCCACCACGTTCTTGTGCAGGTAAACATTCTGCACCTCCAGGTACGCACCCATCTTCCAGGTCTGGTAGACGAATTGCCTTTCCACCCGGACATCCAGGCGCTGGTAATCCGGATACGTGGCGGAATAGAGCTCTCCGGCCGCGACGGGAACGAAGCGGTCGATGTCGGCGTCGAACCACCCCGCCTTCAGGGGGGTGTAATGTAATCCGCTCTGGTATCTCCACTGCGCCCCCAGGTTCCATTTCGAGGTCAGCTGATAATTCAAAACCAAAGCCACGGAATGGGGCTGCTCGTAGAGCGAGGGAACCCAGTCCACCTGCCCGGGCCATTTGCGCTTGGACCAGCAGAAGGAATAGGTCAGCCAGCCGAAAAAGCGGCGGGAGAGGCGATGCCGGAGAAAGAAATCCAGCCCCGTGGCGTAGCCCTTCCCCCGGTTGTTGAAGATTTCCCCGGGAACCTGCGACTCGGCCACCAGGTTCAGGTAGTCCTTGTAGTAACCCTGGACGTCGACGGAAAAATTCCGCCCGAGATCCTTTTCCAGCCCCAGGACATAATGAATGACCCGGATCGAGTTGAGATCGGGGTTGCCCACCGGGGGCAGGAAATAAGCGGGCGAGGGGGTCTGGTAATAAAGCCCGGAGGCGCCCTTCAGCCTCAGGTCGGGAAGGAGCGCGTAGATGAAACGGAACCGCGGGGCGAAATCCCTCCACTCGTCCAGGATCTGGAGGAAATCCCACCGGCCCCCGGGAATCAGCTTGAGTTTCCCCAGGGTGATTTCGTCCTCCAGCCAGACCCCGCCGGCGCCGGTATTGTCCTGAAGATCGAGGGGAAGCCTCTGGGTATACTTGAGGTTGCGGTGAACCGCGTTCTGCTCGGTCGGGACTTGAATGAATTTTCCCTTAATCCCGTAATTGATGTATTGAAGCTCGGCACCCAACCGCAGGCGGTTTTTCCGGACCAGGTCCCACTCGAGATACCCCTTCAGCCCGGGGGTCTTGAAATCGTAATCAATGTAGAGATCATGGCCCAGGTCCAGGTGGGCCCAGTCAATGTTGTTATACGCGGCCAGCCGGAGCGAAAGCCCGGGGGAAAGCAGGGAATGTAGATTGACCGTCTGGGTATGGAAATACATGTCCGTGTTTATTCCCTGCGCCGACCCGTTGTCGTCCTCGTCGTCCCCGCCCCGGTCAATGATCAGGGTATCGGAGGAGCCGTAGGCCATGAAGCTCAGCTGGTTTTTCTCGTTGAAATCCCAGGTGGCCTTGGCTTGGTAATCCCAGAAGCGGGGGTAGACCGTATTCTGCCCGCTGCCAAGCGGAAATATATCGATGTAGCTCCTCCGGCCGGAAAGGAAAAACGAACCCTTATCCTTGATCGGCCCCTCCACCTGGCCGTTGGCCAGCAACAGGTTGACATTCACCTTCCCGCCCAGGCGGTCCTTCCTTCCCTCCCGGGTGGTGATGTCGATCACCCCGCCCCCCGCGAAGCTGTTCTGGGGCCCGAAACCCCCGCTGTAAAACCGGATGTCCCGGATCAGGTCGGGGTTGATGGTGCTGTACCAGCCCCCGAAATGGAAGAGGTTGACGATGGGAGCCAGGTCCATCAGAAAAAGGTTTTCGTCCGGGCCGCCGCCCCGGATAAAGAGCGCGCCCGACATATCTATCCCGCCGGTGGTCACCCCGGGCAGGGACTGGACCGAACGAATGATGTCCCCGGAGGTGCCGGCCACCTTTCGCGCCTCCACCTGCTGCAAGACCTGCTCGCTGACCTCATGTTCCCTTTTGGATTCCACCACCACCTCCATCAGGGAATAAAAACTTTTCTCCAGGTAAACGGTGAGGGTATTTTCCTCTCCCGGCCCGAGCTTGATCGCGATCGGCTCCGGTTTCTTGAAATCCACCATCACCGCGGAGAGTTGATAATCGCCGGCCGGGACCTTCAGGGAATAATTGCCCTTTTTGTCGGTCAGGATGTAGTCATTGGTCGGAAACAAAACGACGCTCACGCCCTCGAGCGGCCGCCGGCTTCCTTTTTCCAGGATCCGGCCCTTGATGACCCCGCCCGGGATCGCTTGCGTGGCGGGCGCGGCATACCCGGGGGTGACTTCGGATGTGGCGGGGGCCGCGTAACCGGGCTCGGCTGGGGATGTGGCGGAAGCGGGAAAAGTCTCCGCTCCGAGGGAACGGCCGGGAGCGAGGAGCAGACCGACGGCCCCGCACAGAACCAGAATCCTGAAACAAAAGGCGCGCATTTTTCCCGAAGGGATTTAATGAAACTCCCCACGGCAAGACCGCGGGGTATCTAATTAATACGAATCCTAAGTTGTCCGTTGTCATTCCCGTCCCGCATCAGAGTGCGGGATAAACTCCAGCGGGAATCCGTTCTTATCGCTTGTCATTCCCACGAAAGTGGGAATCCAGATATCGTCATTCAATATATTCTGGATTCCGCATCAAGTGCGGAATGACAGAAATAAGGTAACCCCGGGGTAAGACCGCAGGGAATTAGATATTAATTTTACTGCGCGGTTTCGTTGACCCAGTCCGACTCGTTGTAGAGCATCCTCCGGATCCATTCCGCGATCGTGACCCCGTTCAGCTCGGTGGTGTCGATCCCGCCGAGTGAAACCATTTCCGTGACCGGAAAGTTTCCGACATCGATATCGCCCAGGAAAACGCTGACGTCCCCGGCCAGGGTGGTGTGCATTTCTCCATTTATGAGAAACAGCTTGTAGCGGTCCGGGAACCTGCCGTTCAGGTAACTGGTTTCTTTCTTGAGCTGCTTTTCAAACTGCTCCCCGCCAATGCCCAGGAAAAACTGGGCGTAGATCTTATCCCGGTAGGAGCTGAAGACCCCGATCTTGAGCCGGTGATCCCGCTCCAGGGCCCATCCCACCAGCCGGGTCAGGTGTCCGTTGGCGACGCAATCCGGGCAGGACTTGGGGATAAAGCGGGTGGCGTTGTACTGTTCGAGCAAGCCCGCCACGAACCCGGGCTCCTCGGCCTTGGCGATCCCGGTCCCGGAATCCTCGAACACGATAATCGGGATGTCCGGATACACGGTTCTCACCAGGGGGGTCGCCACGATCGTCCCGAAGCTCCCGGCGCTCGAGCCGGCCAGGAAGATCCGCTTCGGGGCCGGGAAGTTTTCCCGGGTCACCTCCAGGGCGGCGGTCAGGTTCCGGAGCCCGTGATGGTAGCGGTCGATTTTGCCGTCCCCGTCATCGTCATGTTCCGCCTCCCCGGCGAAGAGGGAGCCGTCGCAGTAAGGGACGAAAGACACGTTCCAGCTCCTCACCGGGTTGGTCACGTTCTCCGGATTTAAAATCTGCAGGGGCGGGATCCCGGGATGGGTCTGGGTGATGGCCTGGCAGTATTCCTTCCAGCAGGCCCCTCCCCCGTTCAGGTAAATGAAAAGCTCGTCCGAATTGGTTTTCCGGATGGCGGAGCGGAAGGTGCCGCCCCGCAGGCACATGGGGCCGCTGGCCGGGTCGAAGGTATAGGAAGTCACCCCGTTCGCGAAGCTCACGTCCGTGACCCTCGCCTGCCCTTCGTACTGGGTAATCCCCTGGTCGACCAGCTCCTGAAAGGGGTTCCCGGGGGAGGAGCCGCCGCAGGCCGGGCCCAGCAAAATGGCCGCCGCCAGGATTGCCGCGAAAGAAAAACCGGGCAGGTAATTTATCTTTCTCATGCTTTTATTCTCCCCTCGTATATTGTATCTAACGCGTCTTTATAATCCTTGATATGGATTTCCTAACCGTCCTGCATCACAGTGAGGGAGAAACCCCAGCGGGAATCCAGGATAAAAAACTTTAAATTCATAAAAAAATCTGGATTCCGGGTCAAGCCCGGAATGACGACTTAAGTAAAGAAAACAATATTGTTCTGGACTACCGGGCGGTCTCGATAACCCAGCCGGGGTCGTTCGCCAGCATCATCCGGATCCAGTCGGCGATCGTCACCCCGTTTAGCTCGGTGGTATACATCCCCCCGAGCTGGATTTGATTAGCCGAGTCGGACGGATCTCCCGCGGATTCCAGGGGCATCGTAGCGTCTCCGATCAGGGAGGTGTGCTTCTCCCCCTCGGTCAGGAACATCTTAAAGCGGTCGGGATACTTGCCGTTCAGATAACTGGTTTCCTGGGCCAGCTCCTCCCCAAATTCCTGGGCCCCGATCCCCAGGAAAAACTGGGCGTAGACCTTGTCCCCATAAGAGCTGAAAAGCCCGAGCTTCATGTTCGGGTCATGCTCCAGCCCATATCCAATCAAACCGGTCAGGTGACCGTTGGCGATGCAATCCTTGCAGGACTTGGGAATGAAACGCATGACATTGAAATCGTTCAAAAGATCGGTCAGGAACTGGGGATCGTGGGTCTTGATGATCCCAGGCCCGGAGTCGCTGAAAACATAAAGGGGAACGTCCGGATAATAAATCCTCACCAGGGGGGTGGCCATGATGGTTCCGAATCCCCCCGCGCTCGAACCCGCGAGGAAGACCCGGCGCGGGTTCGGGAAATACTGCTTGGCGATATCCAGGGCCGCGGTCAGGTTGCGAATCCCGTGCTGGGGCCGGTCGATAATCCCGTCGCCGTCGTCGTCATGGTCGGCGTCCCCCGCGAAAAGGGAGCCGTCACAGCTGGAGATCTGCACCGTGTTCATGTTCCGGACCGGGTTGTTGGGATCTTCGAAATTGGTGATGTTCACGGGCACGATCCCGACAAAGGCCCCGGAAAGGGCGAAGCAGAAATCCTTCCAGCAGGCCCCGCCTCCGGTGAGGTAGAGAAAAAGTTCGTCGGAGCCGATGTCCCGGATGGAGGTAAGATAATTGGTTTTCTGCAGGCAGATGGGGCCGCTGGCCGGATCGAAGGTAAAGGTGGTAACGTCCCCGAACGTGCTTTTCTCCATCACCTTGGCCACGCCCCGGTATTGGTTGAGGCCCTGGTTCTCAAGCTCGGCGAAGGGACCGGAAGCCCCGTTTCCCGAGCACCCGCCCAAAAGCGAAACCGCCGCCAGGATCGCGCCGAGTGAAAAACCTGAGACAAACCGTGTGTTTTTCATGAGTTCACCCCCGGATTGACCGTCCTTTTTCTCGATTCCACAACCGTCATTCCCGTCCCGCCAGCGGAGGGATAAACTCCAGCGGGAATCCAGATTGAAAGCCTGGATTCCGGGTCAAGCCCGGAATGACAATCAAAGCGAATTACCCTCCGAAAGGTGCAAGGCATTAAAAATTATTTTCGTAATCTAATTTTTTAAAGATCCCTAAAGTTTTCGGATCTCCGCCAGTACCTCGCCGGATTCCGGAAATCGGCCCTTCTCATGTTTATCGAAAACCCGCTTCCCGTTCACCGTCACTTCGAAAACGCCGCCGTGGCCTTTTTTCAGGTTCGCCTTCGTCCCGAATTCCTTCTCAATCGCGGCCGCCAGACTGGTGGCCTGAGGCAGATAATTTCACTCCCCGCAGTAGGCGATCTGGACGCTTAAAGGTTTTTTGGTTTTGCCGGTATTATCCATGGCGTTTCCCTCTTAGATTTGTAATCTGCCGATTAATCGGCGGTTTTCAAAAGAGCCCGATCCCTCCCGTATCGGGATAAATCCCTCTGAAGTCGGGACAAGTAAATCGGGCAACTACAAGAAGATAAGACTTCCGATCCCGGTCGGCCATTGCAGGCCACCCCTGCACTTTCATCAAAAATCCTCTCCCGCAAGGGAAAGGAGGAAGGAGCGGAAAATCAGGTTTCCTTCAGGGTCTCCCGGGCGATCACCATTTTCTGGACCTCGCTGGTCCCCTCGTAAATGGTGGTCACCCGCGCGTCCCGGTAAATCCGCTCGATCGGAAACTCCCGGGTGTAGCCGTATCCGCCGTGGATCTGGAGGGCCTGGTAGGCCGACCGGATCAGGGTCTCCGAAGCGAAGAGCTTGGCCATGGAGGCCTCCCGGGCAAAGGGCTCGCCCCTCTGTTTGAGGGCCGCCGCGGACAGGGTCAAAAGCCGGGCGGACTCCAGGCCGGTGGCGATCTCCGCGATCATCCACTGGATGGCCTGGTGGCCCGAGAGCGGCCGCTTGAACTGGCGTCTTTCCCGGGCGTACTTCGTGGCCTCGTCCAGGCAGGCCTGGAGCAGGCCCGTGGCCTGGGCGGCGATGCCGATCCGCCCGGAGTAGAGGGCGTTGGTGACCGCCCGCAGACCCTCCCCCTCGCCGCCGAGCCGGTTCGCCTCCGGCACCTCGCAGTCCTCGAGCAGGATCTCCACGGTATTGCTGGCCCGGAGCCCCATTTTATGGATCTCCCGGCCCACCTTGAACCCGGGCAAACCCTTTTCCACCGCGAAGGCGGTCAGCCCCCGGTTCCCTTCCCCGGTCCGGGCCAGGACTAAGGTCAGCCCCGCGTAGGCGCCGTTGGTGATGAAGACTTTCGTCCCCCGGAGAAGGTAGCGTCCCCCCTTCTTCTCCGCCCGGCAGGAGATCTCGGTCAGGTTGCTTCCCGCCTCGGGCTCGGTCAGGGCGAAGGCGCCCAGGATTTTGCCCGAGGCCACCGGGGCGAGCAGGCGTTTCTTCTGCTCTTCCGTGCCGAAAGCGAGGAGCGGCTCGCAGGAAAGATTGGTCACGCACATGGTCACGGCCGTGGAGGCGCAGGCCCGGGAGACTTCCATCACCGCCAGGGCATAGGCCACCGCTCCCACCCCGGAGCCCCCGTAGGCCGGGGGCACCATCATCCCGCAGAGCCCGAGCTGGGCCATCTTGGCCACCAGCTCCCGGGGAAATTCGCCGCTTTCGTCCCGGGCGGCCGCGCCGGGCGCCACCTCCCGGTCCGCGAACTGCGCGACCATCATCTGGATCATTTTTTCTTCTTCGGAGATGGGGAAATACATAATTAAAGTCCCAGGTTTAAATATTGAAGAGACCGTTGCAAAATACCCACTTTGTCATTCTGAGCCCTGAGCCTGTCGAAGGGCGAAGAATCTCTCTTCCAACGGAGAATCCAAAAAAAACAGACCCTTCGCTTGCGCTCAGGGTGACATTTTGATTGTTTTGCAACGCTCTCATTGAAAGGTCCTTTCAGGGCGCGTAGACCACGACCAAAAGTTGGGCCGGCTCCTTCCCGGGATTCTTGAGGATATGCCTTTCGCTGGAGTTAAAATGGATGGTTTCGCCCGGCCCGAGCTGATGATGTTTTTTGCCCACCTGAAGCCGGAGCCGCCCGCTGATCACGTAAATGAATTCCTCCCCCTCGTGCCGGTAAACGACCTTCTTGTGCGTGCTTTCCGGGTCGATCGAGACCCGAAAAGCCATGAGATGCCGCCCCGTTTCGAAGGGGGTCAGGGTTTTATAGGCATAATCCTGGGTCCGGACCTCGTGGGCCTTCCGGCGCTGGCCGGGCTGGGATTCCGGCAGGTCCTTCTCCATGAAAGAGGCCGGCTCCACCGACAGCGTCCGCGCCAGCCGGATGATTTCGGCCACATGCGGCAGGAATTCATCCCGCTCGAGACTCAGGAGATACGAAGGCTTCAGGTCCGTCCGCGCGCCCAGTTCCTCCAGGCTTAAGCCCTCTTTTTCCCGGAGCGCTTTCAGCTTGGCCCCGAAACTTTCCGCCGGTTCTTTTTTCCCCATCATCTCCCCCCGTCTAATCTATGAATTGCATAGAGCATAGGGCATAGGGTTAATAACATCCATTGCCTAACTGATAACCTGATGCCCTGGTGTCCACTTCCTGATTTCCTGGTAACCTGATCGCCTGTTTTTTCGCAACCTAAAGGTTGCGGCTACCGGTTATTTCCCTTTGACCTTTGAACCTTGAACTTTGAACTTTTTTTATTGTATGTACCCCATTTTTTTCAACCAGCCGTACCAGGCCGCCCCGCGCGTCTCGTGGTCGAAATAGAGCCAGTGGCCGCCGATGACCTCCACCACGTTCGGGATGGACCACTGGCGGATCCACTCTCGGGTTTTCTCCGCCGGGCAGAGCCGGTCCCCCTGGTGCATCACCACCTTGATTTTCCCGACGTCAAAACGCGGCGGGTAATGAAGGGGGGAAACCAGCTGGAGCGCGGACCGCGTGGCGGCGGTCACTTTTTCATCCACCTCGAAACTGAACCCCTGGGGCCGCGGCATGAGGTAGTGGGAAAAATCCACCGCCGGGACCACCAGGAACATGAAGTCCACGCGGGGCCCGGTGCTCGCGTATAGCGCCAGGGCGTATCCCCCCAGGCTCGCGCCGATCATTCCGACCCGCTCGTAACCCAGGTTGTTCAGCAGCAAAACCCCCGCGTGCAGGTCATGGATGTTCTGGGCGAAGGTCTCCAGGAAAAAAGGGATGTTGTTGGCGTTCAAAAAATACTCGCGCAGGCCCCGCACCCTCCGCCAGTGAAAAGGCTGGATATAGAGGGCCACGTCCATTCCGAGTTCGAGTAGTTTCCGGATCCGAAACATCTTTTCCGCCCTCCGGGGTTGGGCCATCTGCAGCCCGTGCACGCAGAGGACGAGCGGGCGGCGGGACGCGGCCTTATGCTTCCAGAGTACCAGGTAGGCGGAGAGGTTGGCGGTATGCTGGTTGAACTCCTCCACCAGCCGTCGGTTTCTCGGCTGGTAGCGGCTCGGGTATTCGATCACGTTGAAGGAAATGTCGCCGGAGCCGGACCATTTTTTTTCCTCTCTTTTATAGGCGGGCGCCGTCTGGGGGACGGTTAAAAACGGCTCCGGGCTCCCCGGCCAGCGCTCCGGATGGTAGAGAGCTAGGGTTTCCAGATAATCGGAATAAGACTGGGTGTTTTTTTTCAGGTAGAAACCCGGGGCGAGATTCAGCAGGCGGTCCGGCATCCCGCCGATGGTATTTAAAAGCTCTCTGCGGTTCATGAATTTTTCGATACTATTGTAGTCCGCCGATTCATCGGCTGTTTTAAATTCGCCCGATCCCGCCCAGTGACGGGACACGTAAATTGGGCAACTACAGCAACCGCTTAATTTCGTTTTTTAACGCGTCCCACCCCATACCGATGTATCAGGATATTATATAAATTCATCAAAACGAAGGGCGTCAAGAGATAGAAACCCGCCAGAGTGGTGAACATCTGAAAAACCGGGTCGGCGGAGGCCAGGGGCGCCAGCCCCGCCCGATAGGTTTCATAGCTCCCGGAATGGATATAGCGGTCAAAAACCAGAAACATCACCGCCCCGAAAACGAGGAACATGGTCAGAATGGGAAGCCAGACCAGCCCGGCCTTTTTCCGGGCCGCTTTCAGCGCCAGCCATCTCCCGGAAAATAAAAGCCCCAGCAATAAAAGCTCGAGGAAAACCACGCCCGCCCCGCCGACCTTTGCAAAGGGAAAATAGTAGCCCAGGTTCCAGTCCGGGTACCAGATGAAAGCGAAGGTTGAATCCGGGCAGTGGAAAAATAGGCCGTAGATGAGCACCTGCCAGAGGCTTCTCCGGGAGATCCGGTCAAAATCCGGGGTTCCCCGGGCGGGCAGGCCGGTCGCGACGATTACCGCGCCAAAGGCCACCGAGATCGGCAGGTCCGGGCAGTACAATTCTTTCTCCGTATCCGTCTAAATTTTACCCTTCTCTCTTCCCTCTCCCCTCCGTGGGACTTGTCCTGAAGGCTCATCCTGAAGGCTCGTCCTGAAGGAGAGGGCGAGGCCTCCGGCTCCGCTTCCAGCCCGTAGGGCTTACAGGCCGGAGGGTAGGAGCCTACGGCTCGGAGAGGTGAGGGGGCGATTTATACAGTTACGTTTTTTTCCTGGTCAGGCCGGCGCCTTTTTTTCCGACCGGGCCTTCCGGAGTTTGCAGCTGTACAAAAATCCCTGCCAGAGCGACCGGGGCTCAATCCCCAGATAATACCTGGCCCACATCGCGGTTGACGCCAGACCGTCCCGGAGCATTTTTAACCGGGGAGTCTTCAGGGGATATTTCCGCCGGAGCTCAACCGCTTCCGCGAAAGTCGCCGCCCGCGTCATCTCCCCGCCCGGCCCGGGGACGACCAGCCCACCGTCCAAGAGCGCCTGGTAGCGCCGGCGGGTTTCCTCGAGTGTCGGACCGCAGACCAGGGCGCACTGCCCGCAGGTCAGGATCCGCTCGTCCCGGAGATCTTCCGCGTTGGTAACCCCGATTTTCCGGGCAAAAGGCAGGAGGTAATCCCGGAACCGGACCTGCTCCGGCTGCTTCTCGGCCCCGCTGGTCACGTAACCATCGATCAGCTCCTCGGGATGCAGCTCGCTCCCGATCCTCCGGATGAGATCGTAACGGGGCGTGGAATCCCCCGTCAGCGACCCGGCCTTGAGCAGGTCGTAGCGGATTTTTATTTTTCGGGAGCCGTCGGGAAGATGATCAACCCACCCCGGGATCCAGTGGTCTCCCCAGGAGGTCCACTTTTTATCCCGCGAGAGCGAATGCAGGCCGAAACAGGTGGCATTGCAGAAATCAATGCTCCGGCGCCGACCGCGCGGGTGGAGCTCGCCGTTCAGGAGGACATCCTCCTCCGCCTGGTCCTCGAACATCCCGGAAGCGCAGGTCTTCTCGCAGATCTTGCAGGTCCGGCAGTAACCGTCGATAAAGTGGCGCGGCGAAAGCGGCGGATCGCTCGCGAGCACCGCTTCCGTAACCACCGTGCCCAGGTAAACCGCGGCCCCGTATTCCCTGGTCATCACGTTGCCCGACCAGCCCTGGCCGCCGATCCCGGAGACGATCGCGCCGAAACGGTGGGAGAAGCTCGGGTGGGTGGCGAACATGTCCGGGGACCGGCGGTAGGTGTTGTTGGAAGGCACCGCTTCGGAACGGAACCCCTCTTTCCGGATGAACTCGGCGGTCCGGGTGGTGATCCGGAAAAGCTTCTGGTTCATCCTGGTCTGATCCAGCCCGTGGGGC
>Ga0315297_10000864_pt1 | contig 18222 bp, 17 predicted proteins | sample YL17G15_0_MG_FD_203628 | JGI IMG/M metagenome (GOLD analysis project Ga0315297, IMG submission 203628) | Sediment microbial communities from Yellowstone Lake, YNP, Wyoming, USA - YL17G15_0 | ecosystem: Environmental > Aquatic > Freshwater > Lake > Sediment | place: USA: Wyoming | collected... | reverse complement strand
TGGCCCCGGAGTTGCTGGTCTTCTTCGCGGAGAATCTGGCCCGGATTTTCCTTTCGGCCCGGACGGAGGGTTTGCCCGGAAAGGTTTTTCAAGCCTGGTTACGGGGATACTGTCCCATCTGCGGGAACGAACCCCGGATGGCTAAGATCGAGCGAAAGCAGGGCAAACGAATCCTGGCTTGCTCGCTTTGCGACACGCTCTGGGTGTTCCGGAGGGTGGAGTGCCCTTATTGCGGCAACTCCAATCCCCGCGATTTGCGGTTCTTCCAGACGAAGGGGGAAAGTCCTTACCGGGTGGACGTCTGCGAAAAATGCAAACGGTATATTAAAACCGTGGATGAACGAAAAATGGAGGGGGAAACAATATTGAAGACGGAGGATTTCGCCACTATTTATCTGGATGAGATAGCCAGAAAAGAAGGTTATCTGTAATAACCCTGAACCCCTCAATCGAAGTTGAAAATAAATTAAGGAGTGAAATTAAGGAGGCAGGCATGAAACAGGGATTTAAAACAGGGTTGGCTGTATTTTTCCTGATCACGACTCTGTTGACATCCGCCCAGGGGGCCACGCTCACCGGCAGCTCCACCACGATGCCGATGTTTTTTCAGGAAACCGTGGGGGGGGAGAAAGTGGATTTTGCCCCGGTTTATGAGTATCTGAGGCTTTCCCTGAGTGATCTGGGAGTCCAGGGGGTATCGCTTCACCTCTCCGGTTGGGCGAAGGCGGAACTGTACGATTACCTTCCCGGCGATGCCAAAAACGGGGATCTGAACTACGGGTATCTCGACTGGCAGCTCGGGAACCGGGTTTTGCAGGTCCGGGCGGGGAGGCAGTTTGTGTTTATGGGAGTGGCCTCCCGGCAGACGGACGGGGTGATGGTAAGGTTCGAGAAATACAACCTGGGGGTAGGGCTGATCGGCGGTTCCCCCGTGACCGGCCCGGAGGAAAGTTCCGCCGGAGATTTTCTGACCGGCGGGCAGATTTATTACACCCTGCGCCTGCGGCAGGACCTGGGGGGGGAACTGGCGCTTTCCTATCTTTCCCTGCAGAACGGGGAACAACCCGACCAGAGCCTGGCCGGCCTGAACCTGGGCCTCCGGCCGATGTCGAACCTGGATATCTCCGGGCATGTTTACTACGACTTTCTCCAGAAGGAAATTTACGATGCCGCGGTCATCCCGACTTATCAGCCCTGGCGGACGCTGAAGGTTTCGCTCCGGTATTATCACACCATTCCCTCGGCCCTGATCAGCAAAAACTCCATATTCTCGGTATTCTCCAATGCCGAGGTCCAGAAACTCGGGGGCGGGGTGGATTACGATATTCTTCGGAACCTGACTGTCCAGGCTGATTATCTTTACCTCTTTTACAATGACTATTTCGGCCGGGAATACGGTGGGAGCCTGTCCTACCGGTACGGGAAAAAATCCCGGAACGAGGTCTTCCTCGGCATCCGCCGGGGGGATGAAGATGAAAACGGATATATCGAACCGCGCGTATACCTCCGGCAGGAGCTGGGGAAAAACCTCCACCTCGGCCTGAACCTGATTTGCGCTTTCTACGATGAAAGCATCAAGGACCAGGATTATTCCCTGAGCTTGGGACCCGACCTGAGCTATATCCTGAATAAAAATATCAAGCTGGTTGGAGCGTTCGATTTTACCGAAAGCCCGATCATTCAGGAGGAGTATCGGGGTACCTTGAAACTGGTCTATGATTTTGCCGGTTTTGTTTCCGAATAGGCAAGTTGAGGAGGAAATCATGGGAAAAAAGCGAAAATATCTGCTCCTGATATCGGTGGCGCTGGGGGTGGTCACGGCCTGTACGTATCTTTTCAATAAAAGCGACATCCTCATTTTCTCTCACAAGATGCATAAGGACACCGGCGCGGAATGCCTGACCTGCCATCCGGATATTCCCACCAGCGAGGCCAGCACCGGCCGGATGATTCCCACCAAGCAGGTCTGCGCGAACTGTCACGATGAAGCCTTCATGAATGACTGCGCCAAGTGCCATACCGATCCCCAGAAACCGCTCAAGGTGGAAATAGACAAACTGGAAATGAATTTCTCCCACAAACTGCATACGGAAGCGTCCAAAGCGGAGTGCCAGGCCTGCCACCTGGGCAAGGAAATCAGCCCGACCCGGGATTCCTTTACGCTTCCGGGCCATAAAGAATGCCAGGCCTGCCACGCCCAGATGTTTACCGACCTCCAGTGCTCCAAGTGCCACCCGGCCCTTCAGCAGGCTAAACTTAAACCGATCACCATGTTTTCCCATAAAGGCAATTACCTGAAGGAACACCGGGAATCGGCTTTGAAGGGAGTCGGGGCGGAGGTCTGCGGGCAGTGCCACGACCAGGCCTTCTGCTCGGACTGTCATTCGAAGAAGGAGGTTTTAAAGCCGAGCGTAAAATACCCCGAGGCGTTGGAAAGGCAGTTCATCCACCGGGGCGATTACCGGACCCAGCATTCCATCGACGCCCGGTCGGACCAGAGCCTCTGCCTGCAATGCCACGGGCTGTCCAGCTGCAACTCCTGCCACGCGCGCGAAGGTGTGGGCCGGGGCTCTTCCAATTCACCCGCCAATCCCCATCCGGCGGGATGGCAGAACGATCACGGCCGGGACGCCCGGAGGGATATCCTCAGGTGCGCGGCCTGCCACGACCAGGGCATGAGTTCCAACTGCATCCAGTGCCATCAGATCGGCGGGGTAGCGGGAGGGCTGAGCCCCCACCCGAAGGGGTGGGAGAGCAACTTACACCGGGATAAAGCCGGGGTTTGTCTGGCCTGCCATAAATAAAAAAGCGGTTTTTTATCCGCTTATGAATAAATTAAGGGGCGGCCAGAGGGCCGCCCCTTAATTTTTGACTTGTAATTCCCCGTGGTCTTGCCACTGGGTTACCTTATTCCGTCATTCCGCACTTGATGCGGAATCCAGTATTTTTTGTTCGCCTGGATTCCCACTTTCGTGGGAATGACAAGCAAGGGGAGCGAATTCCCGCTGGAGTTTATCCTGAGCTTAGTCGAAGGGCGGGAATGACAACCCAGAGCCCAAGAATTTATTTAAGAGAGATACCATGTGATCTTGCTTTGGAGAGGTGCGTTATTTACGTTGGGCCGAAAGAATCCGTGAGGTCTGATGGGTTATAATCAATCGAAACGGTCATGGAAACTCCCAGGACTTTAATCATCGGCGTGGGCAATACCATCCTCCAGGACGAGGGGGTGGGGATGCACGCGGCCAGAGCCCTGGACCGGGAAAAACTCCCCCCGGGGGTCCTGGTGATCGAGGCGGAGACCTCTATCCTGGACTTTCTGCCCCAGATCCAGGCCGCGGAGAAAATCATAATCATTGACGCCCTTCGAACCGGAGCACTACCGGGAACGATCTACCGCCTGACCCCGGAAGGTCTGCCGGTGGACGCGGCGCTTTCGCTTCACGCCATGGGGCCGCTCCAGGTGATCCAGCTGGCTAGGCAGGTGGGGGATTTCCGGGCCGAGGTGATCATCATCGGCGTCGAGCCCAAAGAGATGGGCCTGGGAATGGAACTTACGCCCGAGGTAAAAGCCCAGCTTCCCAAAATTACCGAGGTTGTTTTACGCGAAATATGGATTTGTTAAGTATTCAGGTTCGAACGATCTCGATAATTTTTTCAATAATTTCTTGCAGTTTTCCTTTTTTCAGAGTTCCGATTTTATACAAGACAAGATTGCTGTCGGCAGTAAATATGCGGTTAGGCCTGACGTTGCTGGATTGCTTTAAGCTTCCGGATTCAAAATCACTGTCATTTATTGAGACGGCGTATCCATCCTTGACCGTTTGGCTGGTTACCTGACAAAGGATCAGATCGTTTCCTTCTAATTCTTTGATGACCAGGGCGGGTCTTCTTTTGGCTTGAGTTAGGTCTGAAAATGGAAAGGGAATAACTACGACATCGCCTTTTACAAATTTTGCCAAGCTTCATCCTCTTCCGGTTTGAGCCAGTCTTTTTTCAGGGCAGATTCACCGGCAATGGCGACATCGAGTTTTTCCTGGGCGGATTTCATTTTGAGGAACCTGACGAAATCCAGCAACTCACCGACAAGAGGTTCCGGAACCTGGCCGATTTCTTTTATCAGAATATCTTTTTTATCCATGTTTGTCTCCGGTTTTCGGTTACGGGTTGAGAACATCCTTGCGGGATATTTTAGCAATTTTTAATAACTTAAAGTAGTGAATAAAGCAGCTCACTCTAATATTTCAACAATGTTTTAGAATAGATTTTTCCATACTATTATTCAAACAGGTAATAAATCTCATACATGTCCAAATTATCCAATAGTTTTCGAGGGGAAGATGCGTTGAGAACTTGGCTTTATGAATCATCTATTTTGCCCCCTCACCTCTCCGAGCCGTAGGCTCCTACGAGCCGGAGGCCTCGCCCTCTCCCTCCCCGCCCTTGACGGGGCACGCGAGGGGAGAGGGAAAGGGAGAGGGTGAAATTGCTAATTTGGACAGCTCTGACTTGATTTTTATGGCCAGGATTCGCGTTCACATTCGGATCGAGGGAGTAGTCCAGGGGGTGGGATTCCGCCCCTTTATATACAACCTCGCCCAAAAGCACGGTCTGACCGGCTGGGTCCGGAATGACGAAAAAGGCGTTCAGATAGAGGTGGAAGGGGAAGGGGACGAGATCCAGGGATTCCTTTCCGATTTGAATTCCCCTCCGCCCCTGGCCCGGATCGAGAAAATCTCCCCGCGGGATCTTCCCCCCGCTGGTTACAAGGGCTTTGAGATCCGGGAGAGCGAGCGGGGCCCGGAAAAGGCGGCCCTGATCCCGCCCGACATCGCCATTTGCGGTGACTGCCTCCGGGAGTTTTCGGATCAGGAAGACCGCCGCTTTCATTATCCATTTATCAACTGCACGAACTGCGGGCCGCGTTTCACGATCATTAAAGATGTGCCCTACGACCGGGAAAAAACCACGATGGCGGTTTTTCAAATGTGCCCGGCCTGCGCCCGGGAGTACCGAGATCCGGGAAACCGCCGTTTCCATGCCGAGCCCAATGCCTGCCCCGATTGCGGTCCCGGACTCCGGCTTTTCGATCCGGCCGGACAGGAAATTCCCGTGCCGGACCCGGCCGGGGAGGCCAGGAAACTTTTGAAAGAGGGAGCGATCGTGGCGGTCAAGGGGATGGGAGGGTTTCACCTCGCGGTTTCCGCCCGAAACGAGGAGGCGGTCAGCCGGCTCCGGAGCCGGAAATACCGGGAGGACAAGCCCTTCGCCCTGATGGCCCGTGACTTAGCGGTCATCCGGGAGCTCTGTGAACCGGATCAGGAGGCGGAGAAATTATTGGAATCCCGGGAAGCCCCGATTGTCATCCTGCCCGGGAAAACCGGGGCCCGGATCGCCCCTTCCGTGGCCCCTTTTCAAAACAACCTGGGGATGATGCTGCCTTATACCCCGCTCCACCACCTGCTTTTCGACCGGGAGCTCGACTGCCTGGTGATGACTAGCGGAAACGTGAGCGATGAGCCGATCGCCTACCGGGACAAGGAGGCCCGGAAAAGGCTCGCGGGGATCGCCGATTATTTTCTCTTCCATAACCGCGAGATCCACACCCGCTGTGACGATTCGGTGATTAAGCCCTTCCGGGGCGGGGCCGCCTTCCTCCGGAGGGCGAGAGGGTATGTTCCCACCCCGATCCGGTTCGTCTCCGGTGGAAAAAGCGTCCTGGCCCTGGGTGCCGAGCTGAAAAACACCTTCTGCCTGACCAAGGGAAATCAGGCCTTCGTCAGCCACCATATCGGGGACCTGGAAAACTTTGAAACCCTGCAGGCTTTTAAGGAGGGGATCGAACATTTTCAGCGCTTTTTCGAGATCGCGCCCGAGCTGGTGGCTTGCGACCTGCACCCGGATTATCTCTCCACCCGGCACGCCCGGGAAATAAATCTGCCCCGCGTCGGCGTCCAGCATCACTATGCCCACGCGCTTTCGGTAATGGCCGAGCACGGGCTTTCCGGGCCGGTTCTGGCGGTGACGATGGACGGGACCGGTTACGGGGACGACGGCACGATCTGGGGCGGGGAGTTTCTCGAGGTATTTTTGCAGGGTTACCGGCGGCTCGCGCATATCCGTTACATTCACCTGCCGGGAGGGGAACAGGGGATCAAGGAGCCATGGCGGATGGCGGCGGTGTATCTGGACCGGATCGCCGGGGAAAAAATGGCAGGACTGGATATTCCCTTTGTCCGGAATCTTGATCTCGAGAAATGGTCGGTCTTAAAAGCGGCGGTCAAGCGGGGAATCAATTCCCCGCCCTGTTCGAGCGCGGGCCGGCTTTTCGACGCGGTCAGCGCCCTGATCGGGGTGCGGGGCACGGTGAGATATGAAGGCCAGGCAGCCATCGAGCTTGAACAGGCGGCCCGTCCGGATGAACCCGGGGAATATCTTTTCGGCTTCGGCGAGGTCAAGGGGATTTTAATCATTGATCCGGACCCGGTCATCCAGGCGGTGGTGGAGGAAATCCGGAAAGGGACGGATAAATCCGTGATCTCCGCCCGCTTCCACAATTCGGTGGCCCGGATGATTGCCCGGGTGGCGGGTTGGATGCGGGAAAGGACCGGGCACTCGAGCCTGGCTTTGAGCGGGGGGGTGTTTCAGAACCATTTCTTGTTGAATCGGGTCTTCGAGCTTTTGGAGGGATCAGGTTTCACCATTTACATCAATCGCCAGGTCCCGGCCAACGATGGCGGCATATCCCTGGGACAAGCTTATTATGCAATGCATCAATAGTCCGAAGTCCTAGGTCCTAAGTTACTAAAAGGTAGCCGCAGGCTTGAGCCTGCGAAAATGGCAATTAAAATAGGTTGGCGCAACCTTCAGGTTGCGGAATGACGCAGGCTAAAGCCTGCGGCTACCGATATAAGAATAAGATTTTGAATGTTGGTAGGCGCAACCTTCAGGTTGCGGGTTTTGAATAGAAATTCGAGAACGCAAACATCGTTTATCACCGGAGTTATATCGAGGAAAAATAATAATTTCTTTTACGGTTTGTATTGCAGAGAGGCATCCTCTATTTGCTCAGGAAAATATTACTCGGATTTTCACTGACCTGTTAATCAATATTTTAAAGAAAGAAGAATGCGAAGCCCATGTTTTTCTTTTTATGCCGGATCATTTTCATATTTTGGCTGAGGGCAAATCCGAAAAATCCGATCTAATGAGATTTGTTAAAAACTTCAAACAAAACAGTGGATATTGGCTTTCCCAGAACCAGCCGCAAGTTAAATGGCAGAAAAATTTTTATGATCACATTCTTCGTAGAGATGAAGATGTGGCTAAACAAGTTCGATATATTTTAGAGAATCCAGTTAGGAAAGGTTTAATTAATAATTGGAAGGGGTATCCTTTTAAGGGATCAACAATTTATAATCTGGAAGAATGGTGAAAATATACGCAGGCTGAAGCCTGCGGCTACCGATGGGAAAAAATTCATATTCAGGGTAGGCGCAACCTTTAGGTTGCGGAATAACGCAGGCTAAAGCCTGCGGCTACCGATGGGAAAAAATCATATTACGAATAGCTGGAGTTGATTAAAAATGTGCCTCGGAATTCCCGGCAAAGTTCTCGCGATCGAGGAAGACCAGGTCGCCGAGATTGATTTCGGCGGGGTGAGCAAGAAGGTCAGCATCGCCCTCTGCCCGGACGCCCGGGTGGGGGATTATGTCCTCGTCCACGTGGGTTTCGCCATCCAAAAAATGGATGAGAAAGACGCCCTGGAAACCCGGGATATATTGGAGCAGGTTTTCGGAGCCGATGGAAAAGGTGGATGAGGCCGGGGCGGCCCGGCGCCGGCTGGAGGAGATCGCCCTCCTGGCGGACCGGCCCCTGCGGCTCATGGAGGTTTGCGGGACCCACACCATCGCCATCTTCCGCACCGGGATAAAATCCCTCCTTCCCTCTAAGATCGAGCTGATTTCCGGGCCGGGCTGCCCGGTCTGCATCACCCCGCAAAAGGAGATCGACCGCGCCATCGCTTACGGCCGGATGGAAAATACCATCCTGGCCACCTTTGGAGACCTCCTCCGGGTTCCCGGCTCGGGTTCTTCCCTTTACGAGGAGAAAACCGAAGGTTGCGATATCCGGGTAGTGGTTTCTCCCCTGGACGCGGTTAAACTCGCTCGGGATAATCCGGAGAAACGGCTGATTTTTTTCGCCGTCGGTTTTGAAACCACCTCTCCAGCAATAGCTTTCGCGGTCAGGGAAGCCGGGCGCCAGGCCCTGAATAATTTTTTCATCTATTCTTCCCAGCGTTTGGTTCCCCCGGCCATCCGGGCGTTGCTTTCCGGGAAGAAGACCAGGATTGACGGGTTCATCCTTCCCGGGCATGTGAGCGTGATCATCGGCAGTCATCCCTATGCCTTCATCGCTCAGGAATATGGCATCCCCGGGGTCATCACCGGCTTCGATCCTCTCGATATTTTGGAGGGGATTCAGATGCTGGCCCGGCAGGTGAAGGAAAAGCGGGCGGAGATCGAGATCCAATATCGGCGGGTGGTAAAGCCGGAGGGTAATGCGCTGGCCCTCAAGGTGATGAAAGAAGTGTTTAAACCCGCCCGGGCTTCCTGGCGGGGATTGGGGGAGATCCCGGGAAGCGGCCTTTTTCTCCAGGAAGAGTTTTCCGGCCGGGACGCGGCCCGGGTGTTTCCGCTCGAACTACCTGACCCGGGAGAGCCACCCGGTTGCCGGTGCGGGGAGGTCCTCCAGGGCCTGGTCGGTCCTCCCGAATGCCCGCTTTTTTCCCGGGTTTGCACGCCAGACCAGCCGGTGGGGCCCTGCATGGTTTCCTCGGAAGGAACCTGCGCCGCGTATTATAAATATGGAAGGTAACAGATGGCAAAGCAGGTGAAAGGTCAAAGCTCAAAGGCATAAGATTTTTCTTTGAACTTTGAACTTTGAGCCTTGAGCTTTAAACCCTGAATCATAAATATGAAAACAAAAAAGATACTTCTTGCCCATGGGGCGGGAGGCAGGCTCTCGCACGAACTGGTCAACCGGCTTTTTCTTCCTTACTTTGATAATGATCTTCTCCGCCAGCTCGATGACAGCGCGGTTTTTTCCAGCGGGAAGGCCGGCCGCCTGGCTTTCACCACCGATTCCTACGTGGTCAAGCCCCTGTTTTTCCCGGGCGGGGATATCGGCCGCCTGGCGGTCTGCGGCACGGTTAATGACCTGGCCATGGCGGGGGCGAAGCCGCTTTACCTTTCCGCCGCTTTTATTATCGAAGCCGGTTTTCCGGAGGAGACCCTGGAAATGGTTCTCCAATCAATGCAGGAAGCCGCCCGGGAGGCGCGGGTAAAGATCGTAACCGGGGATACCAAGGTGGTGGAGAAAGGGGCGGCGGAGGGATTGTTCATCACCACCGCCGGGGTGGGGGTGGTTCCGGAAGGGGTGGAGATCCAGAGCCGGAAAGCCCAACCGGGGGACCGGATCATTCTCAGCGGCTTCATCGGCGAACACGAGGTGGCGGTTTTAATCGCCCGGGGGGAGTTTTCCCTTAAGGGTGAGGTGAAAAGCGACTGCGCCCCCCTGAACGGGCTGGTGGAGGCAATGCTCGAAACGGCCCCAGCGATTCATTCCCTGCGTGACCCCACCCGCGGGGGACTGGCCACGGTTCTCTGGGAAATCGCAGGCGCTTCCGAAACCGGGATAATAATAAAGGAAGACGATATCCCGGTTAAAAGCGAGATTCGGGCTGTCTGCGAACTTCTGGGGTTTGACCCCTATTACCTTGCCAATGAGGGAAAGCTGGTCGCGGTTTGCCCGGAAGGGGCGGCGGAAAAACTTATTTCCCGGATGAGATCCCATCCCCTGGGGAAGGAATCCCGGATAATTGGCCAGGTGGTCAAAGAAAACCCGGGCCGGGTTCTCCTCCAGACCCGGATCAGGGGGCACCGGATTCTTGACCCCTTAAGCGGAGAACAGTTCCCCCGGATCTGTTAGACGACCCCGCCATTTGTATACATCTTGACATACCATTTTAAATCTAATAAAGATAAGACCGGTTTGGATTGTAAAAGCGGAGAATTTAAATGTCTGCGGAAAATAAAGGAGGGCGAAATGAAAAGCATTTTTAGTTTGGGCTCGATTTTGGGGTTGGCCATGCTCGTGGCTTTACCGGTAACGGTCAGGGCCGAGAAAGCCCAGAAGGCGCCGGAAGCTCCGAAAGCGACCCAGGAGGTTCAAAAGGCACCGGAGCCGTTGCCGACTCCGGAACCCGCGAAAGCCCCGGAGCCCGCGAAACCGAGTGAAGGCGGGGTTTCAGTGGGTATTGGAGATCTCAAGATCTCCGGGATTTTCCAGGGTGTTTATAAGTTGTCGATCGTTTCTAACAATAATACAAACAGCTTCAATATGAAGAGAGCCCGAATTTTCCTGATCGGAAGTATCGTTCCGGACAAGGTCAAATATGTATTCCAGGGTGACGCAGTAAACGACGGAAGCCTGTCAGGCAATCTGACCGACGGCTATAAATATACCTCCAACCCCTGGCTCCTGGACGCCCGGCTTATCTTCATTACCCCTATTCCCAATACCGAGATCCAGGTCGGGAGATTCCTGCCGAACTTTACTTATTATATGCCCCAGCTGGTTTCCAAACTGGATCTGATCGAGTATCCCCTCCTGACCAGCACCTTCGCGATGTGGCGCCAGGTCGGGCTTCAGACCACCACCAAGTTTTCCAAGGGGAGTTTCAACTTCGGGATTTTGAACAGTTCGGGATTAGTCAACAGCACCGAAGCACCTCATTATCAGAATACCTGGGGAGATGCCGACAACTGGAAGAGTTTTCTCGTCCGCGGCAACTTGAAACCCAGCGATAATGTTGAAACCGCGGTTTATTTGGTCACCGGGCGTGAACTTTCGGCCGCCGTTGATAACGCTAGCGGAGCGGCGGAGTACTGGACCACTCTCAAGGCTGGAGGATTCCTCCGAGTTTCTGGCAGTGGTTTGACCGCCTTGCTGGAAGGCATCTTCGCCAAGGAAGGTAAATATAAAGGTTACGCACTATTGGCCCAGGCCGGTTATAAGCCGAGCGATAAGGTTGAAGCCCTGGTCCGCCTGGATGCCGTCGATAAGTGTATGATTAATGATTCCCGGCAGATCAGGCCCACGGTAGGGATAAACTACTACATCAGCGGGACGAACGCGGCCATTTACGTAGATTACTTCTTAGATATATACGAGGCTTCCGGCTCGAAGAAGCCGAGCACTGTCGAGGTCCAGGCCCAGGTAGCGTTCTAAACTTGACTGATCATATCCGGTTTTGTCATTCTGAGTTCCCCCGCCTGTGACGGGGGAACGAAGAATCTCTAGACTCTTCGTTGCCACTCAGAGTGATAGGGTAGGGATGAAGCCAATTAAGAAAGGAGAAAGTAAATGTCCAGAAAAAAAATCGCGGTGATCGGGGGCGGAAACGTCGGGCAGACCTGCGCCCATGTCTGCGCCATCAAGAATCTCGGTGACGTCGTCCTCACCGATATCGTGGAGGGAATGCCGCAGGGCAAGGCCCTCGACCTGATGGAGTCGCGCTCGATCTCGGGCATTGACGTCGACATCCAGGGGACGACCAAGTTCGAGGACATCGCCGGATCCGACCTGGTAATCATCACCGCCGGGATGGCCCGGAAGCCGGGGATGAGCCGGGAAGATCTTCTGGATGCCAATATCAAAATCGTCAAGCCCTGCGCGGAGGCGGTCAAGAAGTTCGCTCCCAACTCGATCGTGATCGTGGTTTCCAACCCGCTGGATTCGATGGTCTACCTGACCGCCCAGGTCACGGGTTTCCCCAAGAACCGGGTGCTGGGCTCGGCCGGGGTGCTCGACTCGGCCCGCTTCGCCTGCTTCGTCGCGATGGAGCTCAAGGTCTCCCCTCGGGACGTGCAGGCCCTGGTCCTCGGCGGCCATGGCGACGACATGGTGCCCCTGGTCCGGAGAACCCAGGTCAACGGCGTGCCGGTGGAGAACCTGATTCCCAAGGATCGGCTCGCGGCCCTGGTGGACCGGACCCGGAAGGCCGGCGGCGAGATCGTTGCCCTCCTGAAGACCGGGAGCGCCTACTTCTCGCCTGGGACGGCCACGGTGGCGATGGCGGAATCCATCCTCAACGACCAGAAGCGGATCATGGCCGCCTCGGTTTGGTGCGAAAAGGAATACGGCATCGGTGGATATTTCATGGGCGTGCCCGCCATCCTCGGCGCCCAGGGCGTGGAGAAGGTGGTGGAAATCGAACTGGTGGCTGAGGAGAAAGCGGCCTTCCAGAAGTCCCTGGATTCCGTGAAGAAGACGGTCCAGGAGATGAAAGGCAAGGGTTTCTAACGAGGGCTGGGAAGCTAGGATGCCAGGAAGCTGGGAAGCCAAGAGTTTTTAGTCTTTTCAGCTGACAGCGTCCAAGCGTCCAAGCGGGAATTTATCATGCGCGAAGTTCAGGTAAAAGAAATCACGAGTAAAATCAGGGAGCTTTTCCAGTCGGCCTGCTACCACCTGGGCGAGGATGTGATTGAAGCCCTGGACCGGGCCCGGAAGGCGGAGGAGTCCCCCATCGGGGTGGCGATCCTGGATGAAATCATCGAGAACGCCAAGATTTCCCGGGAAGGGGTTTATCCGCTTTGCCAGGATACCGGTCTGGCGGTGGTTTTCCTCGATCTGGGCCAGGAGGTGCACTTGGTGGGGGGGAGCCTGGAAGAAGCGGTCAACGAAGGGGTGCGGCAGGCCTACAAGGATGGGTTCCTCCGCAAGTCCGTCTGCGATTGCTTCACCCGGAAGAATACCGGGGACAACACCCCCTGCATCATGCATGTCCGGATTATTCCGGGAGACAAGATTCACCTCGTCTGCGCCCCCAAGGGGGGGGGAAGCGAGAACATGAGCCGGGTTCAACTCCTGCCGCCGGCCGCCGGGGTGGAAGGGGTGAAGAAACTGGTGGTGGACCGGGTCCGGGAAGCCGGTTCCAATCCCTGTCCCCCGATTGTCGTGGGAATAGGGATCGGCGGCGACCTGGAACAATCGGCCATCCTGGCCAAGCGATCGCTCCTGCGGCCCCTCGGAAACCCCAACCCGAGCCTGGAACTGGCCAACCTGGAGCAGGAGATCCTGGAGAAGGTGAACCGCCTGGGGATCGGACCGGCCGGGCTGGGGGGAAGAACCACCGCCCTGGCGGTGCATATCGAGATGATGAACTGCCATATCGCGAGCCTCCCGGTGGCGATCAACATCAATTGCCATTCGCACCGGCATAAAGAGGCCACCATTTAGGTGGTTAGGTTGTTAGGTGGCTTGGTGGTTGGAAAGAAAAGTAGTGGTCGAGCTTGCTCGACTTTTTCAGAAGCGGGTTACAAATAACCAGTAAGAAGAAAAAACATGAAAGAAAAAGCCATTAAATTAAAGACCCCCCTCACGAGCGAACAAGTTTCCAAGCTGAAAATCGGGGACCGGGTTCTGCTTTCCGGGGTGATTTATACCGCCCGAGACGCCGCCCACAAGCGGATTGTCGACGCCATGGACAAGGGCGAAAAAACCCCGATGGAGATCGCCGGACAGGTGATCTATTACGCCGGCCCTTCCCCGACGCGTCCGGGCAACCCGATCGGTTCGGTGGGCCCGACCACCAGCTATCGGATGGACACCTACGCCCCCCGCCTGATCGAGAAGGGCTTGAAGGGAATGATCGGGAAGGGCTCGAGGGGCAAGGAAGTGATCGAGGCGATGAAAAAGCACAAGGCGGTTTACTTCGGGGCCACCGGCGGGGCGGCCGCCCTGATTGCTCGGGTGGTGAAGAAGGGCCAGGTGCTGGCCTACCCGGAGCTGGGCCCGGAAGCCGTCAACCTTTTGGAGGTTGAGGATTTCCCCCTGGTGGTGATCAACGATGTCACCGGGGCTGACCTTTACGAGGAAGGGGTCAAGAAGTATCAGAAGTAAATGACCAATGACCAAGTTCCAAATTCCAAACTGATATTCAAGAATTTTTATTGTTTTGGAATTTATTGATTTGGATTTGTTTGGTAATTGGAGCTTGGTAATTGGAATTTGAGCAGAAAGGGGTTTGGCGATGAGACTGGAAATTCCATTCACCCGTTACGCCTGGCACTCGGGGACGATTGCCTGGCTCCTGCACCGGATCACCGGGGGGGCCCTGATTTTTTACCTGACGCTCCACGTCTGGGTCACCCACCACCTGGGGAAAGGCCCGGAGGAGTTTGACCAGATGATGAAACTCCTCATGCATCCCGCCTTCCGGATCGGGGAGATCGGACTCCTGGCCGCGATTGTTTATCATTCGCTGAACGGGGTCCGGATTCTGCTCGTGGATCTGGGGATCGGGGTGCGCCACCAGGAAAAGATGTTCTGGTGGGTGATCGCGCTGAGCTTCGTCCTGGTGGTTCTCGGGGGGCTCGAGCTCTTTCCGTTTTATCTTTTACAGAATCCGATTTTTAAAGGTCTGTTACCTTAACCGAAAAGAAGGTCAGGGACATGCAAAAATACAGTTACAAAAACGGCGGGGTTTTTATCTGGTTCCTGCAAAGGTTCACCGGCTTTGTCCTCCTGGGGCTATTGCTGACTCATATGCTGGTGGAACACTTCACCCTGGGCGGGCATGAGCTTTCCTACGAGCTGGTGGCGAAGAGGGTGGCCACCCCCCTGTGGAAGACGATTGATTCCCTCTTCCTGGTCCTGGGGGTGTTTCACGGCCTGAACGGGGTCTGGATGATCGCTTCGGACTATATCAAAAAGGATTGGCTCAAGGTGCTGGTTTTTTCCCTGCTTTTATGTCTGGCGGGGATTTTACTTACCCTCGGGCTTTTAACGGTAATTCCGTTTAAGGCATAAGTAATAAATTGGATACTAACAATCCGGATCGGCAATTAACCATGAAAACAACGAAACATCAGTACGACGTAGTGGTGGTCGGAGCCGGCCTGGCCGGCCTGCGGGCGGCCCTTGAAGTCAACCCGGTTTCCAAAGCCTGTGTCCTGACCAAGGTTTATCCGACCCGCTCCCATTCCGGGGCGGCCCAGGGGGGGATCGCGGCGGCCCTGGGGAACGTTTCCCCCGATTCCTTCGAAGAACACATCTTCGACACGGTGAAGGGGAGTGACTACCTGGGGGATCAGGATGCCATTGAGATCCTGATTTCGGAAGCCCCCGAAATTATATACGAGTATGAGCACTTCGGGGTCCCCTTTGACCGCCTGGCCGACGGCCGGCTGGCCCAGCGCCCCTTCGGCGGGCATTCCCGGCCCCGGGCGGTTTACTGCATGGATTATACCGGTCATGCCCTCCTCCACGCCCTTTACGAGCAGTGCGTGAAGGAGGAGGTGAAGTTTTTCCCCGAGTTCTACATTATGAACCTGATCATCCGCGACGGGGTCTGCCGCGGGTTGGTGGCCTGGGACCTGCAGAAAGGCGGGCTCCACATTTTTCATGCCAAGGCCGTGATCCTGGGCACGGGCGGGTACGGCCGGGCTTTCAAGATCACCACTAACGCGATCGCCAACACCGGGGACGGCCTGGGCCTCGCGATGCAGGCCGGGATCCCGATTGAGGATATCGAGTTTGTCCAATTCCATCCCACCGGCTTGTACAAGCAGGGGATTCTCCTCTCGGAAGGGGCCCGCGGGGAAGGCGCTTATCTGGTCAATAACCTCGGACAAAGGTTCATGGAAAAATACGCCCCGGGGAAGATGGAACTCGCCCCCCGCGACGTGATCTCCCGCTCGATCCAGACCGAGGTGAGCGAGGGCCGGGGGATCAACGGGCAGGATTATGTTTACCTGGACATCCGGCACCTGGGCGAGCAGAAGATTCTGGAACGTATTCCCCAGATCAAGGATCTGGCTTGGAAATACCTGGGGGTGGATTGCGTGACCGCCCCGGTCCCGATCCAGCCCACCGCGCATTACTCGATGGGGGGAATTCCCACTACCAATGACGCCGAGGTGTTGGAGGACGGGAAGGACAAGAAAGTCGTCGGACTTTATGCCGCCGGCGAATGCGCCTGCGTCTCGGTGCACGGGGCCAACCGGCTCGGGACCAATTCCCTCCTGGAGGCCACGCTTTTCGGGAGGCGGGCCGGACGCTCGGCCGTCAGGTTTTTACGCGATGCGGCCCTGGCTTCCTTGCCCGGTGACGCCGCCGACGCGTCCCAGAAACGGATCAACGAGATCTGGGCCAAGAACGGGAAGGAAATGCCGGCGGCCATCCAGCAGGAGCTCCAGGCGGCCATGACCGTGGGCTGCGGGGTCTTCCGTCAGGAGGAAGGATTGCGCGTGGTCCAGGAAAAGATCCGGACCCTGAAGGAGCGTTACCGGAAGATCCGGGCCGTGGACCGGGGCTCGGTTTTCAACCTGGACCTGATCGAGGCCATCGAGCTCGGGAATCTTCTTGGTTTCTCTGAGATGATTGTGGCCGGGGCGATCAACCGGAAGGAAAGCCGGGGCGCCCACTACCGGAAGGATTTCGCCAAGCGCGATGACGTGAACTGGCTGAAGCACACCCTGGCCTACCGGGACGAAAGCGGGGTCCGGTTCGATTACAAGCCGGTCCGAATCACCCGGTATCAGCCACAGGAGAGGAAATACTAAACAAGTCACCGGTAGCAAGTAACCAGTAACCGGTTAAAAGAAAAACATGGTGGCTAGGTTACTAGGTGGTTTGGAAAAACAAAATGTTTAGGCTGGGAAAAGCGAGAAAGTAGAGCAAGGAGAAAATGAAAGCAATCTTAAGAGTCAAAAGGTTTGATCCGGAGAAAGACCGAAAAGCGTACTCCCAGGATTACGAGATCGACGTACAGGAGGGCACCACGATCCTGGACGGCCTGCTCCAGGTCCGGGGCGAGCAGGACGGCACCCTGGCCTTCCGTCGGAGCTGCCGGAGCGCGATCTGCGGATCCTGCGCCATGATGATCAACAAGGTGGCCGGTCTGGCCTGTTATACCCAGATCCAGGAACTGCGCTCCCGGCTGATCACCCTCGAGCCGCTCCAGGGTTACGAGGTGATCCGCGACCTGGTGGTGGACATGGAACCGTTCTTCGCCAAGCTCCGGGAGGTCATGCCCTACATGGTGCACAAGACCCCGACTTCCGACCGCGAGGTTCCCCAGAGCCAGGAAGAGCACCGCCTCCTGTCGGAGGCGATCACCTGCATCCTCTGTGGTTGCTGCAGCGCCAGCTGCCCGCGCTACTGGCACGATGAGAATTATCTGGGGCCGGCGGCTCTGTTGAAGGCCTACCGCTTCGTTTTGGATTCCCGGGACGAGGCGGAGGAAGAGAGACTGGCGATTGTCAACGATCCGAGCGGTGTTTTCCGCTGCCGGAAGATCTTCAACTGCGTGGAGGCCTGCCCGAAGAAGATCAATCCTACCGAGGCGATCACCGCGTTGAGCCGGAAGATCCTAACCAAGAAGCTTTAAAGAGGGAGACATGAAGATCCACGAATACCAAGCGAAGGAAATCCTCGCCCGATACGGGGTTAAAGTCCCCAAGGGTCAGGTGGCTTTCACCCCGCGGGAAGCCCGGCTAATTGCGGAAATCATCGGAAAAAAGGTGGTGGTCAAGGCCCAGATCCACGCCGGCGGACGGGGCAAGGGCGGCGGGATCAAGACCGCCGATAACCCCAACGATGCCGAAAAAGTGGCGCACCAGATCATCGGGATGAACCTGGTCACCCACCAGACCGGCCCGGAGGGCCAGAAGGTCAGGTTGGTCCTGGTGGAAGAAGCCTCGAACGTGGCCCGGGAGCTTTACCTCGGTGTGGTGGTGGACCGCAACACGGCCCAGCCGGTCCTGATCGCCAGCGCGGAAGGCGGGATGGAAATCGAAGAGGTGGCCCGGAAGAGCCCGGAGAAGATCCTGCGCGAGGACATCAACCCCCTGACCGGCTTGCTGGCTTTCCAGCTCCGCAAGCTGACCGCGGCCCTCGGGATCACCAAGGAGCAAACCAAGGCGTTCTCGGCCTTGATTTCCGGACTGGTGAATTGCTTTGTGAAGGAGGACTGCACCCTGGCCGAGATCAATCCTCTGATCGTCACCTCCGAGGGAGACGTAGTGGCCTTGGACGCCAAACTGAATCTGGACGATAACGCGCTCTTCCGCCACCTGGAACAGGCCAAGCTCCGGGATGTCAACGAGGAGGACTTCCTCGAGGTGGAGGCCAGCCAGCATAACCTGAATTATATCC
>Ga0315297_10000863_pt1 | contig 18223 bp, 21 predicted proteins | sample YL17G15_0_MG_FD_203628 | JGI IMG/M metagenome (GOLD analysis project Ga0315297, IMG submission 203628) | Sediment microbial communities from Yellowstone Lake, YNP, Wyoming, USA - YL17G15_0 | ecosystem: Environmental > Aquatic > Freshwater > Lake > Sediment | place: USA: Wyoming | collected... | reverse complement strand
GTTCTCCGCGAGCGAGTCGAGGACGATGCCGGGTGCGGTGCAGACATTGAGCTTCGAACCGACCGGCAGTGCCGACAGGTAAGGCTTGATACTGGCGTAGCGATCCGCGGAAAAGCCGGGCATCACGAGGATCTCGCTGACGCGGGTGATCGGCATGTTGGCGGCCAGGTGCGGCGGGCTCTCGCCGGTATAGGCGCTGTCCTCGGCACCGTTCGGGAAGCCGGGGTCCACGTCCTCGTCGATCCAGTCGGCAATCGCCGTCGCCCAGTCGCTCTCGATGCCGGCCATGACCATGATGCGCTCGAGCTGCTTCACGGCATCGGGGTTGGTCGTGCCGTCGGGGAAGATCAGGTTGTTCAGGTTGAAGCGGCCCTGCAGGTCCTCGAGCCGTCCCTCGACCGTGCCGATGCCGTCGTCCACGGGCAGGACGACGGGTTTGGCCCAGGTCTCGCCGAGATGGTCCGTCTGCGTCTCCTGAGCGTCGCGACGCAGCGCTTCGGCCGCCAGCGCCTCGGCGCCGAGCGCAATTTCGAAAGCCTGGTCGAGACCGAACAGCGTGGCGCTGCGGCGCTGGTCGAGCACGCTCCTGAACGCCACGTTCACCGCGAGAATGGTGGCGAGCGCCACGATGAGCACCGCGGTGATCAGGGCAACGCCGCGCTGGCGACGGCGCAGCGGTGACGCGTGCGTAGGCGACATCATCCCGCCACCTCGATCACACGGCGGATCTGACCCCAGTCCTCGAGATCGATGACTACCTCGACTGCCGCGGGTCGTGCGCGCTCGCCATCCGCCGAACCCACCGCATCGCTCGCCGGCCAGCGGTCCACCCACGCGCGGCTGGCATTCATGAAGCGGAACTTGATCGATCGCACGCGCGTCAGCATTTTGACTCGCACGGGTTCCGTGGCCTGCGTGCGATCGAGGACCGCCCAGTGGTCACGCCACATTCCGTCCTGGTCGAGGCGATAACCGACGCGCTGCAACGTGGGACGCGGCAGTCCTGCCGTGTTGCTCCAGCCACTACGCGTGAATTCCAGTCCGTATTCGATCGAGTCCCCGGCCAGCACCGCGGCGATGCGCGCGTCACCGATCGGCTCGCGGATCGGGCGCGGCTCGATCTGCTCGAGATCCTGCACCATCGTCTGCACGGCGCGCTGCACTTCGCGCACGCGCTCGAGCCGTAGTTCGGTGTACTCGCTCTGCTGCTGCAACTGCGTGTAACCGGTCAGCGCCATCGTGCCGACGATGGCGAAGATGGCCATCGCGACCAGCAACTCCATCAGGGTGAAGCCCGCCTCGCGGATCCGCTGCAGGCGGGGTCTCATTCCTGCTCCTCGCCCGGGGAAGGAGCGGGAGTCGGATTCGGGGTGGCGGGGCTGCCGGGACCCGGGTTCTGGCCACCCGGCGTCCCGCCGCCATCCGGGCCGCCAGGCCCGGTGCCGCCGGCCCCGGCCCATGACATGGCGCTCCCACCGGCGGGACCGATCGCTGTGCCGTAGAAGCCGCTGACGCTGACGAGGGACGTGTCCTCGGCACTGTCCGCACCGCGCACCGAGACCTGCATGCGACGCATGCTCTCGACCTGAGTCTGCGTCACGACCATTTTCCAGTGCCAGCGCACCCCGGCGAACTCGATGTCGTCGGCCGTTTCGCCGACCGCCGGAGCGGAGGCCTGCAGGCGCCGCTCCGTGATGACGTTCATGGCGATCCAATGAGCCAGTGTCTTCTCGCGCAGGTACGTGCCGTTGCGAGCCGACTGCGTCACGGCCTCGATGACGCCCATCATGCCGAGCGCGACGATGACCAGCGCGGCCAGCACTTCGATCAGCGTGAAGCCGCGCGCTGGCGCGCGTCTACTGGCGTTCGCGCGCGTCATTGTGAATCTCGATCCTGCCTTCGAGTGTCCCGGCGATGCGCCGCTCTTCTTCCGTGCCGTCGCGCTTCAGCACGATGTCGAACGGCACGAGGTCTCCTGAGGCCTGCACCACCACCTGCGGCAGCACAGGCTGTTCCCCGTCGGCCAGCAGCCCTGCGGACGGGACGCGAGCCTTGAGCACCAGGTCGCGCCCTTCGAGCCGCAACTCGGCCGTCATGCCGTCAGGCAGGGTACGGGCACGCAGCATCGGGTCGTCGGTGACCGCCTGCCAGATTTCGCGACGGGAGTCGTAGCGCAGGAAGTCGTAACCGCGGGCATCGACGCGCAATCCGACATCCGTGCCGAGCAGCATCGCGTCTTCGCGTGACTGCACGAGGATGGCTTGCAGGCGGGCCGTTTCCTGGTCCATCTCGTGATCGCCGCCGAGCACCTTGACCGAGATCACCGCCATGCTGGTGATGATGCCGATGATGATGACGACGACCAGGACTTCGAGCAGCGTGAAGCCCGAGGCCGTTGGCGCGGCGGGGTACCGCCGCAATGGCTTACTCGATGTCCCAGTTGCCGATGTCGGCATCGGAGCCCTCGCCACCCGGCTGGGCGTCGGCGCCGAGGGTGAAGAGGTCGTAGTCACCGTGCGCGCCCGGCGAGATGTACGAATAATCGTTGCCCCAGGGATCCTTCCTCATGTTCTGGATGTAGCCGCCTTGCTTCCAGTTCTTGATGTTCGGGTCCGCCGGCTGCTTCACCAGCGACTCCAGCCCTTGCTCCGTGGTGGGGTAGCGAAAGTTGTCCATGCGATACAGGTTGAGCGCCGTTTCGTAGGCACGGATGTCCTGCTTGGCCTTGGTGATGCGCGCGTCGTCGATGCGCCGGATCACGTTCGGCGCGACCAGCGCCGCGAGAATGCCGAGGATGACCACCACCACCATGATCTCGATCAGGGTGAAGCCGCGGGCAGTGCGGAGGGGGCGGGACACAGGAAAACGAGGTGCATGCATGGCGGTCCTGGAAATCTTCATCGCGTGGGCCGTTACAGGGCGCTAAATTGCGCCGATCATAGCAAACCGAACCGTCGTGCCGCGGACTTCCACCATGCTCGAACGCCTGACTCGGCTGCGAATTTCCGCGTGGATCGCACCTCTCGGATTGTCCGGATTGCTCCTCGCGCTTTTCCTCGGCGGGGCGGGCGTCACGGCCGCACTGCGCTACGAGCGTGCGTTGGTGCTCGCTGGCGAGTGGTGGCGGCTCGTGAGCGGCCACTTCGTGCATGCCGATGTGGCTCACCTTGGCTGGAATGTCTTTGGCATCTTGCTCGTCTGGCTCCTGTTTGCCCGCGAGTTCTGCCTGCGTGACTGGCTGCGGATCCTGCTGGCTTCGACAGCGGCGATCGGCGCCGGGTTCCTTCTTTTCGAGCCTGGCCTCGATTGGTATGTCGGATTCTCCGGGCTGCTGCACGGTTGCATGGCGGCGGGGCTCTTCGCCTGGCTGCGGTCCGAGCGCGATCCGCTGACCGCGCTCGTCGCCGTGTTGTTTGCCGCCAAGCTCGCCTGGGAGCATTTCGCGGGCGCGCTGCCTTTCACCAGCGCATCGCTCAGCCTGCCGGTGGTGCACGAGGCCCACACCTACGGAGCGCTCGGCGGCCTGGTTGCGGCCCTGGCTCTCAATCGGCAGCGGCGCCCCGTGGCGCCGTCGCTATAATCGCGCGGCCAACGGGCGGCGCGCCCGCAGGAGAACGAGCAACATGTCGCTGGCATTCGTGTTTCCCGGCCAGGGATCGCAATCGGTGGGGATGCTCGCTGAACTCGGCGCGGGGGAACCCGTGGTACTCGAGACGTTCGCCCAGGCATCCGAGGTGCTCGGTTACGACCTCTGGTCGCTCTGCCAGAACGGACCGGCGGTGGACCTCGGCATGACCGAGAAGACGCAACCCGCGATGCTGGCCGCAGGAGTCGCGACGTGGCGGGTCTGGAAGCGCGGTGGCGGGCGGCAGCCGGTCGCCATGGCGGGACACAGTCTCGGGGAGTACTCGGCGCTGGTGTGCTCGGAGGCGCTTGATTTCCGCGCCGCGGTCGACCTGGTGCGTTATCGCGGACAGCTGATGCAGCAGGCCGTGCCGCTCGGCCAGGGCGCGATGGCCGCGGTGCTCGGTCTGGAGGACGCGGACCTTGAAGCTGCCTGTCGCGAGGCCGCCCAGGGTGAGGTGGTCGAACCCGTCAATTTCAATTCGCCGGGGCAGGTCGTGATTGCCGGACACGCCACCGCGGTGGCGCGGGCGATGGAGGCCGCCAGGCAGCGCGGCGCCAAGCGTGCGGTGCTGCTGCCGGTCAGCGTGCCATCGCACAGCAGCCTGATGGTCGGCGCGGCGGACAAACTCGCTGTGCGGCTCGCCGGCGTGGAACTGCGAATGCCGAACGTGCCGGATGTCTACACGGTGGACGTGCGCAAGCACGCGAGCCCGGACGGCATTCGTAACGCGCTCAAGGAGCAGCTTTTCAAGCCGGTCCGCTGGGCCGACACGATCCGCGCGATGCTCGCGACCGGCGTCACCACGTTCGTCGAGTGCGGGCCGGGCAAGGTGCTCACCTCGCTCAATCGCCGCATCGAGCGGCGCCCGGACCTGAAGATGCTCGCCCTGGAAGATCCTGCGTCGATTGCCGCCGCGCTGTCGGCCTGCAAGGAGTCCCCGCATGCTTGAAAACGACACTGCCCTCGTCACCGGCGCTTCCCGTGGCATCGGGCGCGCCATCGCTCTCGAACTGGGCCGGCAGGGCGCGCGAGTCGTCGGCACCGCGACCAGCGAGGCGGGCGCACGTGCCATCGCTGCGTATCTGGCCGAGGCTGGCCTCCAGGGACGCGGACTGGTGCTCGACGTGGCGCAGGCCGACTCGGTCGAGCGCTGCTTCAAGGACGTCGAGGCACAGGAAGGCGTGCCGTCCATCCTCGTGAACAACGCCGGCATCACCAGGGACGGCCTGCTGATGCGCATGAACGCCGACGACTGGCAGCTGGTCATCGACACCGACCTGAGCGCCGTCTACCGCACTTGCAAAGCCGTGATGCGCGGCATGATGAAGGCGCGCCGCGGCCGGATCATCAATATCGCGTCGGTGATCGGCGTGATGGGAAACGCCGGGCAGTGCAATTACGCGGCGGCCAAGGCGGGCATGATCGGCTTCACGAAGAGCCTCGCCCGCGAGGTCGGTTCACGCAATGTCACGGTCAACGTAGTGGCGCCGGGCTTCATCGTCACGGACATGACGGACGCCCTCAGCGAGGAGAGCCGCAAGGCCCTGCTGGGGCAGGTACCTCTCGCCCGGTTGGGATCTGCCGAGGACATCGCCCACGCCGTCGCCTTCCTCGCCTCGCCCCGCGCGGCCTACATCACCGGGGAAACGCTGCACGTCAACGGCGGCATGTACATGATTTAAAAGGGGATTCGGTCTTATTGGACCCCACGGAGCGGCTTAACATAGAATACGCCGCCCATGCCGGGCGTCCGCGGGGGCCGGGTCCGGCAGTACTTCATTCCTTGCAAAGGATTCCAACGACAATGAGCAGTATTGAACAGCGGGTGAAGGCGATCGTCGCCGAGCAACTGGGGGTCAAGGAAGAAGAGGTGACGAATGAGTCGTCCTTCGTTGACGACCTGGGCGCTGACTCGCTCGACACTGTGGAACTCGTGATGGCGCTCGAAGAGGAATTTGAGACCGAGATCCCTGATGAGGACGCTGAGAAGATCACCACCGTCCAGCAGGCGATCGACTACATCAACGAGCGCCGCAGCCAGACCTGAGCCGCGGCCGCGGCCACCGCCACGGAGGGCGGTGATCGATTCTCCGTTCACCCGCCCACCCAGGGGGACTCAGCTTGTCCAAGCGCAGAGTCGTCGTTACCGGACTAGGCATCGTTTCGCCCCTGGGCAGTTCCATCTCGACGGCCTGGGACGGCATCGTGAACGGGCGCAGCGGGGTGGGTCCCATCACCCGCCTGGACGTGTCTGCCTTCCCGGTGCGCATCGGCGCACAGGTGACCGGCTTCGCTGTCGAGGAGTACATGTCGCCGAAAGACGTGCGGAAGTTCGATCCGTTCGTGCCGTTTGGCGTCGCTTCGGCAATGCAGGCGGTCAAGGACTCCGGCTTCGAGGTGACCGACGAGAACTCGCCGCGCATCGGTGTAGCCATGGGCGCCGGCATCGGCGGCCTGAGCACCATCGAGGAAAACACGGCCAAGTGGCTCGAATCGAAGAGCCCACGCAAGATCTCCCCGTTCTTCATCCCCGGCAGCATCATCAACGCGGCCGCGGGACAGGTGTCGATCCATTTCAAGCTGCGCGGTCCGAATCTCGCGTTGGTCACCGCCTGCACCACCTCCACCCACAGCATCGGTATCGCCGCGCGCTTGATCCAGTACGGTGACGCCGACATCATGGTCGCCGGCGGCGCCGAGATGGCTTTCACGCCCCTCGGCATCGGCAGCTTCTGCCAGGCCCGCGCGCTCTCCCAGCGCAACGACGAACCCGCGCGCGCCAGCCGTCCCTGGGACCGCGACCGCGACGGATTTGTCATGGCCGAAGGCGGCGGCGCCGTCGTGCTCGAGGAATACGCGCACGCGCAGGCGCGCGGCGCACGCATTTACGCCGAATTCGCCGGCTTCGGCATGAGCGGCGATGCATACCACATCACGGCCCCGCCGGAGGACGGCGAGGGTGCTCGCCTCGCGATGACGGCCGCCATCCGCGACGCCAGGATCAACCCGGAAGATCTGCACTACATCAACGCGCACGCGACGTCGACCGAGCTCGGCGACCGGGCGGAAACGATCGCCATCAAGCGCACGCTGGGCGATCATGCCAGGCACGTCCCGGTCAGCTCGACCAAGTCGATGACCGGGCACCTGCTCGGTGCGGCCGGCGTGGTCGAGGCCATCTTCTCGATCCTTGCGATCCGCGACGGCATCCTGCCGCCGACCATCAACCTCGAGAATCCCGGCCCCGAGTGCGATCTCGATTACGTGCCTGGCACCGCGCGCCAGGCGAAGGTGCGTGTCGCGCTGTCGAACTCGTTCGGCTTCGGCGGCACCAACGGGAGTCTCGTGTTCCGCGCCCTCGAGTGAGGGTGACGCCGCTCCGTCTCGAAGGCCTCGACCTGCTCGCGCTGCACGAGCGTCATCCCGAGCGCTACCCCGTTCTGCTCGAGAGCGTCAGCGGCGCGGAGTCACTGGGCCGCTTTGACCTCCTGCTGGCCTTGCCCGGCGCGCGCCTGTCTTTGGCGCCTGACGCGGGTTTGGCCGGCGATGCTCCCGTCAGCGGCGGTGGCCGCTTTCTCGACGCACTCGACGAGTGGTGGAGTCGGGAGCGCACGGTGCCAACGAAGTCAAACGCGCCCTTCGCCGGCGGATGGTTCCTGTATCTCGGTTATGAACTGGCGGCCGAGATCGAGCCGACGCTGGCGCTCCCTGCCGCTCGGTTCCCGAGAGCCATCGCCTGGCGCATGCGCGGCGCCATTGTGCGGGAACGCGTGACCGGCGCGGTACAGGTGGTCGGCGAGCCCGGCTGCATCACAGGGCTGGAAGAGAATATGGAGAGCGATCTCGCCGAGCTCCGCGCTTCGGGCCCTGCGGCAGCGGCGCCTCGCACGCTCGTCGCCCACGACACGCTGGAGCAGGCACCCGGGATTTTTACGAGCGGCGTCCGCGCCGCCCTCGAGGCCATCGGGCGTGGCGACGTCTATCAGGCCAACCTCTCGCGTCCGTGGCAAGCCACGCTCGCGCCCGGCGCGACGGCAGCGGATCTCTATCGTGCCCTGCGTCAGGCGAATCCAGCCCCATTTGCCGGGATGGCGCAGCTGGAGGGATTCACGGTGCTGAGTTCGTCGCCGGAGCGACTGCTGCGCATCGCAGGCTCTGTCGTGAGCACCCGGCCGATCGCCGGCACCCGGCCGCGCGGCCTGGATGCGACCTCCGATGCGTCGCTGGTCAAGGAATTGCGGCTCAACGAAAAGGAGCGCGCCGAGCACGTCATGCTGGTGGATCTCGGGCGCAACGACCTCGGCCGCATCTGCCGCGCCGGCACGGTGCGCGTGGACGAATTCATGACCATCGAGACCTACGCGACCGTGCACCACATCGTGTCGAACGTGTCCGGGGACCTGCGCGACGGGGTAACCCCTGGCCAGGCCATCGCCGCCGTCTTTCCCGGCGGCACGATCACGGGGTGCCCGAAAGTCCGCTGCATGCAGTTGCTCGCCGAGTTCGAGCGCACTCCGCGCGACGCTTACACGGGCTCGATGGGGTACCTCGGGACCGACGGCTCCCTCGACCTGAATATCCTGATTCGCACGCTCACGGTGCAGGGTTCGGACATCGAGTTTCGGACCGGCGCCGGCATCGTGGCAGACTCCGATCCCGAGGCGGAGCTGGCGGAGACACGGGCGAAGGCGCGCGGCATGCTGCGTGCGCTCGGAGGCGAGCCATGATCGGGCGTCGGTTGGTGAACGGAGTCGACGGTGCGGGAGTTGCGGCGGACGACCGCGGCCTGCAATACGGCGACGGGCTGTTCGAGACCATGGCCGCCGTGGACGGCAGTATCCGTCACTTCGCCCTGCACATGGGCCGGCTGGCCGACGGCTGCAGGCGCCTCGAGATCCCGATGCCGGGTATCGAGCAGATCGAGGCGGACTGCCGGCGGGTGCTCGAAGGGCTCGGCTCCGCCACCGTGAAGCTGGTCGTGACGCGGGGTGCCGGGCAACGTGGCTACGCACCGCCGGACGAACCGATGGTGACGCGTATTGTCACTGCCGCGTCCTCGCACAGCCACGATTCCGCAGCGACGCGGCCGGTCGTTGCACAGGTGTGTCGGACGCGTCTTGCGCTCAATGAGCAGTTCGCCGGCATCAAGCACCTCAATCGGCTCGAGCAGGTCATGGCCAGCGCCGAACTGCGGGGCTCCGGCCTGGACGAAGGCTTGATGCTGGCGATGGACGGCCGCCTCGTATGTGCCACCTCGGCAAACCTGTTCCTGGTGCGCAGCGGCCGCGTCGTGACACCGGCCATTCGTGACTGCGGCATTGCCGGCGTCATGCGGCAGGTCGTGCTGCGCGCGGCGGATGCATTGGGCCTGACCGTCGCGGTCGCCGACCTGGAACTGGGCGATCTCGGCGGCGCCGATGAAGTGTTCCTGACCAATGCGGTCCGTGGCATCCGGCCGGTGTTCGCCGTGGCCGGCATTGGCCAGTACGAAGGCGGTGAGGTCACTGGACGGTTGCGCGCGCGGCTGTCTGAGGACGCCGCATGAGCCTGCGCCGCATCCTGTCGATCGGCGTGCTTGGGGCGCTGCTCGCTTGTGCCGCCGGCGCGTCACTGTTCAAGCAATGGCTGACGTCTCCGCTGACGATTGGCTCCGCGCCGGTCACCGTCGAGATCGCCCGCGGCGAAACCCTGTCCGGCGTCGGCCGGGACCTCGCGCGGCGCGGCATTCTCGAGCACCCGCGCTGGCTCTCCGCTTTCGCTCGAATGACCGGTGCGGATGCGCGCATGCGCGCCGGGGAATATTCACTCGCACCCGGCACGACGCCGCAGGCACTGCTGCGGCTGTTCGAGAGCGGTACGGTCGTGCAGCACTCGGTCACGATCGTCGAGGGCTGGACGTTTCGTGACCTGCGCCGGGCCCTCGAGCGCGAGGACCTGCTCGACAACACGCTGCGGGGCAAGAGTGAGGCGGCTGTGATGCACGTGCTGGGCGAGGACGGCATGGCTCCAGAGGGACTTTTCTTTCCGGACACCTACGTTTACGGGAAGGGCGCGACGGATGTCGAGATACTGCGCCAGGCACGCGACCGCATGCGCAATGAACTCGGCTCCGCGTGGCAGGACCGGGCCGGGAAGCTGCCGTTCGACACGTCCTACGAGGCGCTGATCCTCGCCTCGATCGTCGAGCGGGAGACGGCCAACCCGGTGGAGCGCCCACGCATCGCCGGTGTTTTCGCCGAACGCCTGCGCATCGGCATGCGGCTGCAGACCGACCCCACCGTGATCTACGGCCTCGGCGCGGGTTTCGACGGCAATCTGCGCCGTGCCGACCTCGAGCGCGACGGGCCGTACAATACGTACACACGGGCGGGTCTGCCGCCCACGCCGATCGCGCTGCCGGGCGCGGCCGCCTTGCGCGCCGCGGTGCAGCCGGACGTGCGTGGCGAGTTGTATTTCGTGGCGACCGGGCTGCCGGACGGCACGCACCGCTTCTCCCGCACGCTCGCCGAGCACGAGGCCGCGGTGCGCGAGTACCTGGCTCGTTACCGGAAGCAGCGGATGGAGCACTGAATTGGTCGGCAGGTTCATCACGTTCGAGGGCGGCGAAGGCGTCGGCAAGTCCACGCACATACAGCGCATCGGCGCCTGGTTGCAGGCCCGCGGCCTCGATGTCGTCACTACGCGGGAGCCGGGAGGCACGGCCCGAGCCGAACGGCTGCGTGAAATCCTGCTCGAGCGCGGCGAGGAGCCGATGCCGTCATCCTGCGAACTGCTGCTGATGTTCGCTGCCCGCGCGACACACCTCGCCAATCGGATCGAGCCAGCCGTCGCCCGCGGAGCCTGGGTGCTTTGCGATCGTTTCACGGACGCCACCTATGCCTACCAGGGCGGCGGCCGCGGCGTGCCGGAGCGCGACATCGATGCGCTGGTGGCCATCGTGCACCCGCAGCGGCAACCGGACCTGACCGTGCTGCTCGACGCGCCGGTGGATATCGGCATGGCCAGGGCCGGCCGGCGTAATGGCAGTGGCGGGCCGGACCGTTTCGAAACCGAGCGCCGTGAATTCTTCGAGCGCGTGCGGGCCGGCTATCTCGCGCGCGCTGCGCGCTATCCGCAACGTTTCCGGGTAATCGATGCTTCCGGCGACGTGGACGCGGTCGAGGCCGCCATCCGCGCAGGCCTCGCATCCCTCATCGAAGGGGCGACCGTATGAGCGACGACGCGCAAGATGCCGTCGCCGAAGCTCTGCCAGTAGAGTTCCTGCCGTGGCACGCCGCAGCGAACAGCCGCCTGCAGACCGCAGTGGCCGGTGGTCGGCTGTCCCACGGACTCCTGCTGCACGGACCCGACGGCGTGGGCAAGGAGAGATTCGCGGCAGCGCTGGCCGCAGCGTTGTTCTGCACCCGGCGCGGCAAGCAACTCGCAGCCTGCGGCGAGTGCGCCGATTGCCTGTTGAGCCGCGCCGGTTCGCACCCCGACCTGCACTGGGTCCGCGTGCTGCAGGATGCGAAGGAAAAAAGGGCAAAGAAATCCATCGGGGTAGACCAGATCCGCGAGTTGAGCGAGAAGCTAAGCCTGACCAGCATGCGCAGCGGTTATCGCGTCGCGGTCATCACCCCGGCCGACCTGATGACGACTGCAGCGCAGAACGCGTTGCTCAAGACGCTCGAGGAGCCTGCGGCGCGTACCGTGCTGGTGCTGGTGACGGCACGACCGTCCCGTCTGCTGGCGACGCTGCGCAGCCGGTCACAGCGCGTGGAGATTGCACGGCCCGAGGAGCAGTCGGCGTTGCTCTGGCTCAAGGAGATGCTGGACGGCGGGGCTTCCGACCGGTTGCTGGCGCTCGCGGGCGGGGCTCCGCTCAAGGCCGTCAGGCTGGCCCCGCATTTCGAGGCGCTGGAGTCGCAAATGGTGCAGATCCTCGAGGCGCTCCTCAGTGGGCGAGCCGAAATCACGCGCCTGGCGGAAGACATGCAAGGGGAGGGGCTGCCGACGCGGCTGGACTGGCTGGAGTCGTGGCTGGGGCTCGCGATTCGGCGCCGGACGTTGGGGGATGAGACGCGCCTCACGCTTCCCGGTGGCCCTCTATTGCAAAGGGCCGCTGCGGCAGTGAACATAACGCAGGCGTTCCGGCTGGCGGATCGCCTGCGCGAGGCCCGGCGACTGCTCGAAGGGTCGGCCGCGCCGCAATTGCTGGTCGAAGTGCTGCTGATAGAGTTGCGGGCAGCCTGCGGCCCCTGATGATAAGGAGTGGATTGATGGCCGTCGCCCCGCGACAACCGAACAAGCCTGGACTGCTTACGCTCACGATCAAGGACAAGAGCGCGCTGTACCTGGCCTACATGCCGTTCGTGAAGAACGGCGGCCTGTTCATTCCCACGAGCAGCAATTACCGGCTCGGCGACGAAGTGTTCATGCTGCTCAACCTGATGGGTGAGGACGAGAAGCTGCCGGTCGCCGGCCGCGTGATCTGGATGACCCCGAAGGGTGCCCAAGGCAAGCGCACGGCTGGAATCGGCGTACAGTTCAGCGAGCAGGACCGCGGCACCACCCAGCGCAAGATCGAGTCCTATCTCGCCGGCGCTCTCGGCGGCGACAAACCCACGCATACGATGTAACACCCGCGCCGGGTGACCGGCGCACGGGCTCAGCTGTTGCGGGTCGGCAGCAGCGAATCCGCCAGATCGGTCGCCGCGATGCCGCCCCGCAGCACGTGGCTGTCGAATCCGCGTTCGCCCAGGACATAGGCCGCCGCCGAGCTGCGGCGACCGTTGTCGCAGAGCACCACGTAGGGAATGGCCGGATCGAGCGTCTTCACCTTCAAGCGCACGAAATACAGCGGCACGTTGATCGATTGATCGAAGTGGCAGTGCTCGTACTCGCTGGGCAGGCGCACGTCGAGCCAGCGGCCGCCGCCAGCGACGATGCCCTTGGCCTCTTCGTAGTCAACCCAGTGCAGCATGGGTTCGTTGAGGAGGGTATTGAAGTCGTCCTTGCCGAGGCGCATCAGCGCGCCGTCGGTAAGCATGCTGACGGTGGCGTTGCGGCGCGCGCCAGAGATGAGCGCCTCCTCACCGAAGGTCTCGCCGACGCCGAGTTCGGCGAGACGGATGCCGGCGCGGTTGAGGGGGGTCTCGCGGCTGACGGCACAGCGCCCGCTGACGATCACGTAGAAAAAGTCGCCTTCTTCGCCCTGGCGGATCACCACGTCGCCGGCCGAGTAGTTCACGCGCTGCAAACGCATGAACACGGCCTGCAGGTTCGCCGGCGGAATCTTGTGGAGGGCGCCGCTCTGCAGCAGCAGGGTCATCCAGTCGTCGTCGGCAACGGCGCTCGACTGCAGGTCGCTCACCTCGTAGGTGCCGGTCTGGTCCCATGTGATCAGGACGTCGAGCAGGTCGCTGTCGATCGACAGGTACTCGATCTTCTCGGAGGCAACGCGCGCAGCGCAGCGCCGCGGCAGGATCGGCGCAATGGCGTGGCGAGCGTCGGGTGTGCCGCCCTTGACCGAGCCGACGATGCGGCCATTCGCCACGAGTTCCACGATCCCGCTCACCAGATAGAAGGTGCGCTTGTCGGCGTCGCCTTCCTTGAAGAGCATGCGGTCCCGGCCGAGTTCGCGCAAAGCAGTCTTTCGCGAGAGCGCACGAAGGTTTTCGTTGCGCAACCCGTCAAGCGGTGAAAAACCGCGCAGGAGGCTCAGTTCCAGGGGTGCAGGTTCGCTCATGCCGTTTGTAAGTCCGCGGGCCAGAAGCCAGCCCGGCCGGACAGTGTCAAAAGATCGGTAATGTTATCACATTGCGCTGCGCGCATAAGCTGCCCAGCCAGCGTCCGGGCGGAACCTCGGCCCGTGGCGCCGCTCCAGTTCCTCGAGTCGCTGCCGAACCTGCTCCACGCCGCGCCCGCGCGCGTAAGCCAGCGGGCCGCCGCGAAACGGCGCGAACCCTGATCCGAAAATCACGCCGGCATCGATGAGATCCGCATCCGCCACCACGCCTTCGCGCAGGATCGCGACGGCTGCGTTCACCATCGGCAGCACGAGGCGGTCCTCGAGGTCAGCGGGCGCCTTGGCTTCGCCAGCCGGCGGCTTGACGGGCTTGCCATCGCGCCACTCGTAGAGCCCGGCGCCTGACTTGCGGCCGAGCTTTCCCGCGCTCACCAGCGGCTCGACGGCGTCCGGAGCCGGCCGCCCGTACGCATCGGCAAGGATCCGTCCGACGTGCAGGCACACGTCGAGGCCGACGGTGTCGGCAAGCTCGATCGGGCCCATCGGCATCCCGAACCCGGTCGCCACCTGATCGATGACAGCGAGCGGCACGCCTTCCTGCGCGGCGAGCATCGCTTCGGTCAGGTACGGCATGAGGATACGGTTGACGAGGAAACCCGGTGAGCTGCGGCAGGGCAGGGGCAGTTTGTCGATTCCGCGTGTGAAAGCCAGCGCTGCAGCTCGCACCGCGGGCCGTGTGAAGGCTGACTCGATCACCTCGACCAGCGGCATCAGTGCCACGGGATTGAAGAAATGCAGGCCTACCAGCCGACCCGGATCGGCCAGCTGAGCGGCGAGCGGCTCGAGCATGAGGCTCGACGTGTTGGTCGCGAGCAGCGCGCCCGGCTTCAGGCGCGGCTCGAGACGCGCGTAGAGAGCCCGCTTGGCGTCCGCGCTCTCGAAGATCGCTTCGATGACGACATCGGCATGCTCGACGCCGACACCTGCGGCATCCTGCTGCAGCCGCTGCATGATCTCCGCCGCCTGACCGGGCCTGCGGCTGCGCTTCTCGACGGCGGCACGGGCACGCTCCAATGCGGGACGAATCAACTCCTCGTCGCGATCCTGCAGCGTGACCGTGTAACCGCGCTGCGCGCACCATGCGGCAATGTCACCACCCATGACACCGGCGCCGACGACATGGACGTGGCCCTTGGCGGGCAACTCGCGTCCACCAAGAGCCTTCATGCGCTCCTGCAGGAAGAACACGCGCACCAGGTTGCGCGACGTCGGCGAGCACACGAGCTGGGCTACCGACTGCGCTTCAGCTTCATACGCCGTGCCGGGTTGGGCCCCGTGACGACGCCACAGGTCCACGATCGCATAGGGGGCAGGGTAGTGCTCTCGCTTGGCGCGCCGCGCCACCTGCTGCTCGATCTTGCCGGCAACGAAACCGCGCACGGGTCGGAGCGACAACAGGCGTTGTCCGAGCGACGCCCGGCGGGCCGGCGGCGGATGAGCCACGATCTCCCGCGCAGTCTCCCGCAACTGGGACGCCGGCACCACACGGTCCACGAGACCCGCCGCCAGCGCCTTGTCCGGGCGCAGGTTCTTGCCCGTCAGCATCAGGTCCATCGCGACCGTCACGCCCAGCAGGCGCACGGAACGCACCGTGCCGCCGAAACCCGGATGTATGCCGAGCATCACCTCGGGAAAGCCGAGGGTCGTTGTCGGGTCGTCCACGCAGACCCGGTAGCGGCACGCCATCGCGAGTTCAAGGCCGCCGCCCAGGCAATAACCGTTGATGGCCGCGACGGTGGGGAAGGGGAGCCGCTCCAGCCGCTCGAGAATCTCGTGCGCAGCGCGGATGAAAGGCACGGCCTCTGCGGGCGAGCGCACCTGCCCGAACTCACCGATATCGGCGCCGGCTATGAAGCCGCTCTTGGCCGAGCAGACGACGAGCCCACGCGGCGTGGCGCGCTCGACCCCGACCAGCCAGGCATCGAGTTGCTCCATCGCCGCACGCGACAAGGCGTTGGCGCTCGCATTCGGCTTGTCGAACGTGAGCCAGGCGATGCGCCCGGCATCGATCTCGAGCGACCACTGGTTGGCGCCTGCGGAGTCTGTGCGGACCATGTGGCCTCCTGCGCGTTCGCCTCAGGCGGCGGCGCGCTGCTCGCCCGTCACCCGGAAATCGCAGACGAGCGGCCGGTGATCGGAGTAGGTCACCTCGGGGATCGAAAACGACTCGATCTCGATGCCGCGCGAGTGCAGGATGAAATCGAGTTCCATGCGCGGGCGCCGCGCCGGGTACGACGGCAGTCGGGCGGAGTTGGCGCTCTTGAGGCCGGCAGCTTCCATGAACAGCGCGATCTCGTGCTCGCCCCAGAACGTGTTGAAGTCGCCGGCGACGATCACGGGTTTGGTCGTGGCTTTCACCAGCTCGTAAAGGTGCCGCAGCTGCGCATGGCGGTGGCGGAACTTGAGCGAGAGGTGCACGAGGAACACGCAGATGTCGTCCAGCTCGAGCTCGATGATCAGCTTCTTGATCCCGGTGTCGAAGTAGTGGAAGCGCTCGCCCTCGACCCGCGGGGAGGCCAGGAACGCATTCGCCTGCTTGTTGACGATCGGCACCAGCGTGTTGAAGGAACTGGTGCCGTACTTGCACTGGTAGATCGAGTAGTGTCCCAGGGAGTCGGCGATCACCTCGGCCTGGTTGACCCGGCGGGAGCGGATCGAGCCGGTGTCCACCTCGACCAGTCCGACGATGTCAGGATCCATGGATTTGATGAACCGGGTGATCCCCTCGAGGACCCGGGGGTTGCTGCGGAGGTACCCGGCCCCTGGAATGGGCAGGTGAAAAGCGGCCCCGGTTCCCGTCGCGTACCGGATGTTGTAGAGAAGAAAGCGCATCTGTCCGCAATTCTACGGGTCATTGCGGCGAACCGGAAACGAACGCGCTAGGCTACACTAGGCAAAGCACCCGCTTGGAGAGGTCACGGAGGCACCGTGGGCAGCGTCACGCAAAAGAATCCGGTCCGATTGTTCGTCTGTCACGTCTATCGCCCGGACGACGACTACCATCGCATCTTCGAGTACCTGGAGAGCGACGGCAATTTTTTCTACCTGAACACGTCCACCCCGGACAAGCATCCGCCGGGCGACAAGGAAGGGGTCAAGGACGACCTGCGGCGCCAGATCACGGCGGCAGAGTGCATCCTCGTGCCGGCGTCCCTGTACCGCAGGCACCAGGATTGGGTGGATTTCATGCTTCACTGCGCCAAGGCGTTCGACAAGCCGGTGGTGGTGCTAGAGCCGTTCGGCTCGCACGATACCATTGCGCCGGCGGTCATGGAGATGGGCGACGAGGTGGTGCCCTGGGACAAGCGGCAGCTGATCGACGCGATCAAGCGCCAGGCGCGTCACGAAGAGACGACGCGCTTCGACACGATCGAATTCAAGCTCGACTGAGGAAGGCGGGCAACTCGTCTTCGTCGTCGCCGACGACACGCAGGCGGGGCGGGGCTGGCAGTTCCGCTTCGCTGAAGTGTGTCCGGGACAGCGTGACAAACATGCCGATGATGCGCTCGCTGTAGGCGGCCGCGTCCAGCTCGGACAACTTGCGCACGGCAACCTCCGCGGCGCAGAGACCACCGACGGCTTTCACGCAGTTCAGATCCGACACCAACGCAGCGAAATCCACGCCAACCGACTCAGGCAAGTCCGCGCCGTCCACGGCGCGCAAGTGCCCCTGATAGGCATCGATCAACCGCTGTTTGACCGTGCCGGGTCCGACGAGGACCAGCACCGCAAGCCGGAAGTCTTCCCAGTTCCTAGACATGTGCCACCCTGACCGGTAAATTGTTTTTTAAATCAATTAGTTATTAGAAAAAATTAAAGTCAATTCCCGCCGTTGGCCAACAGGATTCTGCAATGGAATCATGAGGCTACAGCTGGAATATACGCCGTCCCATAAGAACTGCAATGAGGGGGCTGATACAAATGAGAAACAGCCTAGGAAACAGCCTAGGAAACAGCCTAGGAAACAGCCTAGGAAACAGCCTAGGAAACAGCCTAGGAAACAGCCTAGGAAACAGCCTAGGAAACAGCCTAGTTGCCGCGCTGTCCGCTCGCGACTTCGCGCCTAAGCGCAAGGCTCATCGCTGGTGGAAAGCCACGAGTCGCCGCGCCTCGTGCGCCGGGAACATTGCGCCACACTGCGATCTAATGGATACGGAGGCTGTATATTTGCGACCATTCGCATGCGGTTGCGCCTGCAGTCCGGTGGCGCCGGTCCGCACCACTTTTGCAATGGAGACGAGCGATGAACAAGTTTTCCCTGTCGATTCTGGCAATGGCTTGCGTGGTTCTGGCGGCCGGCACGGCTCAGGCCGGCGGCGACGTGGCTGCCGGCAAGACCAAGTCGGAAGCTTGCGTCGACTGCCATGGCGACGATGGCAAGGGCGATGACGAAAACTCGGCCATTGCCGGCCTGACTGCGGACAAGTTCACGAAGGCCATGACGGAATACCAGAACGGTACCCGCACCAAGAGCCCGAAAATGACCAAGGCCGCCAAGAAGCTCACCCCAGCCGATGTCGCGGACCTCGCCGCCTACTACGCGACGCTGAAGCCGTAGTTCGGCTGCCCTGGGCAGGCGCCGGGGCCGCAGGATGCAGCGGCCGTCTCGCATCGCTGGGCCCGCGCGATTCGCGGCGCCGACAAGATCCGGCCGATGTGTTGAGTGACCTTGGGGGGAGGGGAACTGCGATGACATCGACGCGGATGCGCGGGCGTGTCCGCTGGCCTGCCGAGCGCCGGTTCTACACGGGCATGGCGCTCGCCATGTTCGCGACCATGTATCTCGGCTTCGCGCCGAGTTTCTTTCT
>Ga0315297_10000860_pt1 | contig 18240 bp, 14 predicted proteins | sample YL17G15_0_MG_FD_203628 | JGI IMG/M metagenome (GOLD analysis project Ga0315297, IMG submission 203628) | Sediment microbial communities from Yellowstone Lake, YNP, Wyoming, USA - YL17G15_0 | ecosystem: Environmental > Aquatic > Freshwater > Lake > Sediment | place: USA: Wyoming | collected... | reverse complement strand
AAATACAAGGGCAAGGCGGAAGCCGAAGCCAAGATCGTCGACATGCTCAAGACCGGTGGCAAGGACGACCACAACAAGGTCGCCGCGAGCGATGCCGACCTGAAGGCCGTCGCGCAGATCGTGCTGTCCTCCAAGTAGGCAGAACCCCTTCCTCCCACGGCCACTTGCTGCGCCCGGCAGGCTTCGACGCCGCAGGGCGTCGTTTGTCTGGGCTTGACGCGAAGCGGCTGCACCTGCCGCGGCTTGTTGACCTAACGCAAGTGTCCTTCGCACTCGCGCGCCTATGGTCGGGGCCGGGACAAACCAACATGGAGGGTCGGCATGGCTGATTCACAACAACTCGGGGCGATTCGCCGCTTTTTCCGTTGGCTGCTTTCGCCATCGGCGCGCTGGTCGGTGTTGGCCCTGCTGCTGGTGGGCGGCCTCGCCGGCGCCGTGTCGGTGATCGGCACGCAGGTCGCGGTGGCCTTGACCGGCAGCGACAATTTCTGCGGCAATGCGTGCCACTCGCACGCCAGCTTCGTCTACCCCGAGCACAAGGAATCGGGCCACTATGCCAACCGCACGGGCGTGCGCGCGATGTGCAACGACTGTCACGTGCCGCACAACTACCCGGTGAAGCTGTTTTACAAGGCCAAGGCCGGCATCACCGACGCCATTGCCGAAGCGCGCGGCGTGATCTCGACGCAGGAGAAGTTCGACAAGGAACGCTGGCGTCTGGCGAACATCGTCTGGGACGAAATGCGCGGCAACAACTCGGCCAACTGCCGCACCTGCCACGACCCGGAGGCGATGAAGACCAGCAAGCAGAGCGAAGACGCGGTCAAGCAGCACAAGAAGTTCGCTTCCGGCAAGGCCACCTGCATCGACTGCCACACCGGCGTCGCGCACAAGGAGCCCGAGGAGCCCAAGCCTGCGGAGAAAGCGGCCGCGCCAAAGTAGTGGCGGGCTGAGCCGCAAGCACCCTGCCGCAAGGGCCCGCCGCGTGCGGGCCCTTCGGTTTCTGGGCCTGGCAACGGCTCCGTATGTGAACGTGCAACGACACCAGTGGCGGCGGTTTCGCAACTGCGGCAGGCAACTGCGACAAGCAATTGCGAAAGGTCAAGGGTAGTCGCCCGCGCCGGATGTGCAATCACTGCATTTACAGGCGCGCTACGTGCCTGTGAGTTGCAGAGGGTGCATCCGCACCGGCCAAAACCAAACCGAGGATCCAACATGAGCTTCCGATTCACCGCCGTTTCAATCGCCGCTGCTGCCGCATTGCTGGGCGCCTGTGCCACCAAGGAAGAGGCAGCAGCGCCGAACGTGCTGGTAGCAGCCAAGGTGGCGACGCCACCCACACTCGACGGCGTCGCCAACGACGCGGCCTGGGCTTCCGCCAAGCCGATCAGCGTGGCACTCGCCGAGGGCGCCAACTTCGCCGGAGGCAAGGGCGAGACCACTGCCACGCTGAAGGCCGTATACAGCGGCGACATGGTGTACTTTCTGGTGCAGTACAACGACCCGACGGAGTCGATACGCCGCGGGCCGTTCCAGAAGCAGGCCGACGGCTCCTGGAAGAAGCTGAAGGACCCGGCCGACAAGGGCGGCGACGACAACGTCTACTACGAAGACAAGTGGGCAATGATCTGGAACATCAACAACTCCATCGCCCGCTTCGACCAGAAGGGCTGCGCCGCGGCCTGCCATGAAGGCGAGTCGCCCAAGCCCTATGGCAACAAGTACACCTCGAAGGACGGTGAGCTCGGCGACATGTGGCACATGAAGGGCCAGCGCACGGCGCCGCTGGGCAAGGTCGACGACCAGTACCTCGACAACACGCGCTTCGACGAAAAGGCCTCACCCAACGCCGGGCGCAAGAGCGACCCGGGCGGCCCCGAGTACAGCGGCTTCAACCTGGTGAACGGCAAGCCCGAGTTCATGAACAAGAGCGGCTTGCCGGCGAATGCTGGCGGCACCTACTACATCATCGACGGCAACCAGGTGCCCTTCGACGACAGCAAGTTCAAGGCCGGCGATGAAGTGGCCTCGTTCCGGATCTTCCCGCTGAAGGCCGACCGCGCCGACATCAACGTCGCCATTCGCTGGAACAACGGCGTGTGGACCTCCGAAGTCAGCCGCAAGCTCACGACCGGCAGCAAGTTCGACGTGCAGTTCAACGACATGAATGCGCGCTACGGCTTCGGTTTCTCCGCCTTCGACAACGCCCAGGTGCGGCATGCGGTGCACTACGAGCCCCTGTATCTGACCTTCGGCAAGTGAGGCTCTCACCTCGACCGAGCAGCGGCATCGGGACCGACCGCCCTTTCCCGCTGCAAGACCTGAATTGACAATACGAGCGCCGGCGCCCTGCACGACATCAGCGCCGGGCGCGTCGCTCTTTAGCTCGCCCAGTCCGCCGACAGCAATGCCGCCTGCTCGAGCACGGTCTGCGTCGCCTTTTCCTGCTTGTCCGGCGGGTAGCCGTACTTGCGCAGGATGCGTTTGACCAGCACACGCAGCCGGGCACGCACGTTCTCGCGCAGCGTCCAGTCGATCGTGACGTTCGCACGCACGGTTTTGACCAGCTCTTGCGCGATGCTCCGCAGCGTCTCGTCGCCGAGAATCTTCACGGCGCTGTCGTTCGTCTCCAGCGCGTCGTAGAAGGCCAGTTCGTCTTCCGAAAGGTGGAGTGACTCGCCGCGCGCATTCGCCTCGCGCATGTCCTTCGCCAGGGCAATCAGCTCTTCGAGCACTTGCGCGGCCTCGATCGCGCGGCTCTGATAGCGCCGGATCGACTGCTCCAGCATCTCGGCGAACGAGCGCGCCTGAACCACGTTCTTGCGCCGCCTCATGGCCAGTTCGCCCTTCAACAGTTTCTGCAGCAGTTCAACCGCCAGGTTGCGCTGGGGCATCCCCCGCACCTCGGCCAGGAACTCCTCGGAGAGAATCGAGATATCGGGCTTGGCGAGGCCAGCCGCGGCGAAGATGTCGATCACGCCCTCGGGTGCCACCGCCCGCGAGATGATCTGCCGCACTGCGTGCTCGATGTCCTCCTCGGGCCGCGCATCGCCGGGCGCGCGCTTGGCGAGCACGGCCTGCACCGCCTGGAAGAATGCAACGTCATCGCGGATGCGCAGCGCCTCGGCATGCGGCACCGCCAGCGCAAACGCTTGCGACAATTCGCGCACCGCGCCGACGCAGCGGTCCTTGCCGCTCTCCTGCGCGAGGATGTGCTCCTGCGCCGCCGGCAGCAGGCCGAGCCGCTGCGGCGGCGTGCCGGTCGTCCACTTCGACCAATCGAAGCGGTGGAAGAGCCCGGCGCACACCTCGTGCTTCTCCAGCATCACCGCCACCGCCTCTTCCTGATCGAGCGCCGTGCGGCCGGTGCCGCCGCTCTCGGTGTACGTGGCCAGCGCCTGTTTCAGCTCCTGGGCAAGGCCCAGGTAATCCACCACCAGCCCGCCAGGCTTGTCCTTGAAGACGCGGTTCACGCGCGCGATTGCCTGCATCAACCCGTGCCCCCGCATCGGCTTGTCGATGTACATCGTGTGCAGGCTCGGTGCGTCGAAGCCGGTGAGCCACATGTCGCGCACGAGCACGAGCTTGAACTCGTCCTTCGGATCGCGGAAGCGGTTGGCCAGCGCCTCGCGCCGCGGCTTGTTGCGGATGTGCTGCTGCCAGTCGGGCGGGTCGGAAGCCGAGCCGGTCATCACCACCTTGATCGCGCCCCGGTCATCGTCGTCGCTCGCCCACTCTGGACGCAGCTTCAGGATCTCACGCTGCAACTCCACGCAGATGCGCCGGCTCATGCACACGACCATCGCCTTGCCAAGCATCGCTTCGAGCCGCTTCTCGAAATGCTCGACGATGTCTTTCGCCACCAACTCCAGCCGCTTCGCGGCGCCGACCACGGCCTCGAGCTGCGCCCACTTGGTCTTGAGCTTCTCCTTGCGCTCGACCTCCTCGCCCTCGGTCGCCTCCTCGAACTCCGGGTCGATCTTCGGCCGCGCCGCCTCGTCGAGCGCCAGCTTCGCCAGCCGGCTCTCGTAGTAGATCGGCACCGTGGCGCCGTCCTGCACGGCGCGCTGGATGTCGTAGACGCTGATGTAGTCGCCGAACACCGCGCGCGTGTTTGCGTCGGCGAGCTCGATCGGCGTGCCGGTGAAGCCGATGAACGACGCGTGCGGCAGCGCGTCGCGCATGTGGCGCGCGTAGCCGTCGATGAAGTCGTACTGGCTGCGGTGCGCCTCGTCGGCGATGACGACGATGTTGCGGCGCGCGGAGAGCGTCGGATGGCGGTCGCCCTTCTCCTCGGGGAAGAACTTGTGAAGGGTCGTGAACACCACGCCGCCCGCCGCCACGTTGAGCAGTTCGCGCAGGTGCGCGCGCGATTCTGCCTGCACCGGTGGCTGGCGCAAGAGATCCTTGCAGCGCGAGAACGTGCCGAAGAGCTGGTCGTCGAGGTCGTTGCGGTCGGTGAGCATGACGAGGGTCGGGTTCTGCATCGCCGGCTCGCGGATGATGCGGCCGGCGTAGAAGGCCATCGTCAGGCTCTTGCCCGAGCCCTGCGTGTGCCAGACCACGCCCACGCGACGGTCGCCGGGCTTGCCGCCCGGCTTGCGGCCGGCCTCGTACCGGCCTTCGGCGTCGGCCGCCCGATCCGGCGCGCGTTGCAGCTCGGCGGCGCGCAGCGTCTCGCGCAGCGCCACCTGCACCGCGTGAAACTGGTGGTAGCCGGCCATCTTCTTGACGATATGGCCAGCGTCGTCCTCGAACACGATGAAGTCGCGCACAAGGTCGAGGAAGCGCTGCGGTGCGCCCAGGCCCTCGATCACCACCTGCAGCTCGGGCAGGCGGGTGTCGGCCAGTGTCTCCCCCGCGATGGTGCGCCAAGGCTTGAACCACTCGCGCCCAGCGCTGAGAGTGCCTACCCGCGCGTCAACCCCGTCGGAAATTGCGAGCAGCGCGTTGCTGGCGAACAGCGACGCGATCTCCGCCTTGTAGGTCTGCAACTGCTGCCAGGCGCTCCAGATCGTCGCGCTTTCGTCCGCCGCGTTCTTGAGCTCGACGATCGCGAGCGGCAGGCCATTCACGAACAGCACCACATCCGGCCGCCGCGCGTGCTTGTGCTCCGTCACGCTGAACTGGTTCACCGCCAGCCAGTCGTTGGCCGAGGGCTGGGCGAAGTCGATCACCCGCGCCTGTGCGCCGCGGATGCTGCCCTCGGCATCGCGGTACTCGACCGTCACGCCGTCCACCAACAACCGATGCAGGGCGCGGTTGCGCACGATGAGGTCCGCGCCCGAACTTTCGATACCAAGCCGAGTCAGCTTGCGGAAGGCGTCGTCCAGCGCCTCGGCGGGCAGCGCCGGATTGAGCCGAGCGAGCGCATCGCGCAGGCGCTGTGCGAGCACCACCTGCCCGTAGTCATCGCGCTCGGCCGCGGGCTCGCCCGGGGCGATTTCTGCGCCGTTGCGGACTTGCCAGCCAACGCTTTCGAACCAGGCGAGCGCAGCTTGCTCGACGACGGACTCTGAAAATCCGCTCATGCCGACGGTTCCGCGAGCATGTTCATCACCAGCCGAATCATCACGTCCTTGTCCTTCGGCGCCGATTCGGCGACCAGCAGCGCGAGTGCGGCCAGCCCGATGTCGTTGATCACGGCGTCGCCGTTGCGAGTCAGCCGCCCATTGCGATGCAGGAATTCGACGAACAGGAAAGAACCGATGCGCTTGTTGCCATCGGAGAAAGGGTGGTTCTTGATGACGAAGTACAGCAGGTGCGCCGCCTTCGCTTCGACCGTCGGATACGCCGGTTCACCGAACACGCTCTGGGCCAGGTTACCGAGCAATGCGGCCAGCCCCTCCTCTCGCTCGCGTCCGAAGAGGTCGGTCGCCTCGCCGCGTGCCAGCAAGTCTTGCTTCAGGCGCGCTATAGCCGAGCGTGCGTCGCTCACGGCGAGCAAGACCCCGCCCGCGATGCCCTTCGGCTCGACCAGCAAGCCTTCGTCGTAGCGCTGCAAGAGCAGAAAGGTCTGTGTGTAGCGAGCAATGACGTCGACCAGGCCACGTCCCTGATCCGTGCTCAGCGCCTCGCCGGCGGCGGCCTTGCGCACCAGCGCCAGCGCGGCTTCCAGCTCGCGCGCGTTGTACTCAAAGCGTTGCTGGTTGATCGTGTAGCCCCGCACCAGGTGGTCGCGCAACGTGTTGGTGGCCCATTGACGGAAACGCACCCCCCGACGGGAATTGACGCGATAGCCAACGGAGATGATGGCGTCGAGGTTGTAATGCTTCAGGCTGCGCTTGACCTGACGGCTGCCTTCAGTTTGAACTGCTAAGAAATCCTTAGCAGTTGCCGCCGCCTCCAACTCGCCGTCAGCAAAGATGTTCCTCAAGTGCATCAACACGTTTTCGGGCGTCGTCTCGAACAGCTCTGACATCTGTCGTTGGGTCAACCAGACCGTGTCGCGGTCGAGCTTGACCTCCACACGCACGCCGCCGTCGGGCGCCTCGTAGACGAGGACTTCGCCGCCTGGAGCCCGCGCCATCACACGGTCCTCCCGACGAACTTCTCGGCGGGCATGATCCTCAGATCGCCGGCGACGAGCGGAAGAAACGAATCGCGCAGCCGCTGGGCCGGGACCACCTGCCCGTAGTCGTCACGCTCGGTCGTGGGCTCACTAAGGGCGATCGCAGCGCCGTTGCGGAGCTGCCAGCCGGCGGTTTGGAGCCGGGCCAGCGCGGCCTGCTTGACGACGGATTCGGTGAATGGAGTCATTGCGCTTTCACGACCCACTCTCCGGGCCGCGAGATGATTACTACGTCTGCAATCCCCTGAAGCTTGCGGATGCCAGCCTCGACTTCCGCGTGGTGGTGGGTCGACCCGGTCGCGTCCCAAAGGAGCGCGATGATGGTGTCATAGCCAGAGTCTGCCGTCCGATAGATGGCCGTGTCGGCGGCGACCTCCTCGATGACCTTGGCGCGTGCCGCCTGAGCCGCCTCGCGAAGGTACTTCACCTCGACGACAAGTCGAAGTGCCGGAACCAGCAGATCGGCTCGCGGATGCTTGTGCCCCAGCGATGGCAGATTCTCCTCGTCCTCGAGTCCCGGGAAAACGGGCCTCAACACCGCCCACGCCAGGCTCTGCACGTGATACTCGTGCTGAATGTCCCAACGCTGAGCGGTGACGTCCTTGTGCTGTGTCTTTGGCTTGTCCTCCCACGGCCATCGCTTCAGTGCCGCCGGGATTCCTTTGAGCAACTCGACGACCTGGGCGACCGTGGGCTGCGCCAAATCGATTGCCGCCTCCACTGCGAAGATAGCCCGCAGCGCAGAGTCGTAGAAGATCGCCCATTCAGCATCGGGCCCATCAGGCGACATGACTACGGCTAGTGCACCGCGAAGTTGCTCAGGGCTCGCCGACCTCCGAAGCTTGTGTGCACAGGCAACGACTAGGATTGGCGAAAGCTCGCTCCACGAAGTATCGTCGCAGGCAGCAACTGCGCGGGCCAATCCGAAGAGTTCGATGCGCCGTCGATCCTGCTCGCCGGCGATAGCCTGCTGGACGATGTTGACCAACCATTGCTGCGCTGAAGCGCTTCCGTGTGCTCTGATACCAGCGGCCAGTGCTACGCAAGCCAGGGGGTCTGCCTCCAGGCTCTTCGACTGACCCGGAACAAAGAACCGTCGGCGCTGCAGCCATTCGACTCCTTGCTCAAAGTATCGCTTGGCGTCGTTGTCGTCTCGCGCGGCGCACACGATGGCTGCCTCGGCCACCCCGCTGTATTGACGCAAACCATCTGGCGCCTTCCATGGTTGGCAATCATCGAATACGCCGAGCCACATCCCAAGATGTGAGAGCATGGGCGAGTTGCGGGCCTCCTCGATCCGCGCACCAACACGCTCTCGCACGAGATCGAGAAGAGCGGTGCTCATAGGAACCACCTCGTTCGCCCCATCCGACCGACGATTGCATCGTCGGACCAGCCCGAAACCGTACTCAGATCTCTCAGCCCCTCGGCAACAAGCTGCGAATACAAGATCGTGATCGGTATCGGCGCAGGCAGAAAGCTGCGCCAAGAGTGGCAGGCGAAAGCATAGGCCTGCCTGCATAGGTAGGTTAGGTCGCGAAACGACGACCCGCGGTGCAGACGCAAGAGCAGTGGTGCTGGATGACCATCGCCCGCCTGCTTCAGCTCGCGAGCCCCCTTTAGGCAGAGCAAGGCGTCGCGACGCGACAGTTGAACCATAAGTCCGCGAGGCGGCGCTGCGATTCCCTTCTTCATTCCTCGACCGGCAGGTTCTCCCTGCTGGCCCGCATCAAAGAGCTGAAACGGGTGTGCGTCGGCCACATGGAGAAATGCGTATTCCGAATGCGGGATCGCAAGCTCGGTCATCAGTGAGTGCACAGCCTGAGCCTCGACGTCCTTCACGGGCTTGAACGAATGGAAGACGAGACGAACGGGATCGCCCGCTGCCCATGCAAAGTCAGTCCGCACCCGCTCCACTGCGGAGCGCACGGCTTCCAGCATGGCGCTGCCGTACTCCGAGAACTGAACTGCGCGGGTTCGGCTCTCAAGTAGGTATCGTCCATCTCCCGAGAACACGGTGGTGATTCCCACGTACCGATCGCCAGCGCCAAAGCGAGACTTACGCTCTTGGTGACTACCAAGACCGATGACTAATTCGTGCGCAACGGTTTGGTCTGAGGGCAATAACCAAGGCACTCCACCGAGCTTCGCGTAGCAGGCCAGACCAACGTTGTTCAGTGAGTAAACTCTCTGCCGTGCCGGCTGATTCATCGTCTCAAAGTGGACGTGCTGAACCGCGACACCCTTCACCAAGAAAAAGGCCTTCGTGGTCAGATAGGGATTGTCGTCACCGGTCAGTGCCTCCATTGACTCTTCTGTTTGCACCAACGCGAGGTTCCACGACTCCCCTCGATCCGTAATGTGCTCTACCGCCGCGATCGAAGCCTGGCGATATGCGGCGGCGGATGCGTCCCCAGCCACGAATACGTGTACGTAGGGCTTCTCGAGTGCGAACCGCCGGAGAAACCCCACGTCGCCGTCCTCGGCATTGGGAACGCCTTGAAGAAGCTGCTCGACGAACTGCTCGACTCGCCCCTGCAGGTCTTGGCGGCAAACGACCGCAATATTCAACCGCTTTGGATTGAACTGATACCGGTCGAAGGGGCCGTGCTGGTCGAGACCACCCTGATTCCATCGGTTCGTACGCATTCCCCGGGGATCGAAGATTAGGGCAGGCTTCGAGATGATTTCGTACTTTGGGAACGTTTGCTCCGAAGAGATCATCTCGCCGAATTCGCCAGCATGCCCGTCGAGAAGCACCGGCTTCTGCTTCCGCAAGTACATGGCCATCGATCGAATTCTCTTGAGCTGCTCTTCGCCCGTAGAGATCCGACCGGCCGTGGTTCTCAGCTTTTCCAACACGTCACGCGTCGTGCCCGCCGCCGGAGACAACTGGGCCAGCACATGGGCGAGAACCTCCATGCGCGGTTCAAGTCTCGCCTCGCTCGCCGGCATCGTCGACCATCCCTCGTCGTGATCCGCGAGAATCAAATCGTGCTCTTGTATGCGGGCCACTCGCCCAGCGAGACGACCGGCGTCCGACAACCTGGCATCGTTTTCTGCATCCGGGCGTCGCACGTATAGGCCATCAACTTTGATACCTGCGGCAATCAAGTCGCTGACCGGGGTATCGAGTCGCGGACGCGTGCGGGAGACGAGAGTCACGTAGACCTCGGCCCTTCCAACCGGACGTTCCACGCGAACCTCCAATTCGAACGCCGCCTGGAACCCGATTCCGCGCGGCAGCGAGAAGCTCCGCTGAACGACCGAGTGCAGCAGGTTATCTTCTGGTCGATCCGAGACCACAACCAGAGAGCGCCGCCGCCTGAACAGTTGACGACCTGTAGCGGCAAAGTGCTGGACGAGCCATTCGGCGAGCCGCCACGCGAGCAGGTCGGTAACGTCGCCAACTCTGGTCTCCGTTAGTTCGCCGGGTATCGGTGAGTTGGGGTCAACTGTCGCAACCTCGACCTGTTCGCCGTGTCGTCTCACGACGTACGCTGACCCCAGTTGACTGCGCAGATCGTCCAGCGCCTTTCCATCGCCGTAGTTCAAGCGACCGACTCTCACAAATGCATCCAAATCGATGCGAAGTGCTAAAGCGTTGAGTAACAAGTCCATGGGACTCCGTTCAATCATGCATGTCAAGGTCGGGACTGGCACACGATGTGAGCGTGTCCACCGCGTTTGTGCGAACTTGCAGTTGGCCGGAGATGAGCTTGGGCAGCAGCGCGTCGCGCAGGGCCGCGAGGGTGCGGCAGTCGCGAGTGGCAGCGCTGGCCCGGGCGAAAGTCGGTTTTGCCGCCCAGCCGAACGACTCCGCCACCGGTTTCGGAGGCACAGCCACTCGAAAGTGCGCGAGTGATTCCGCCGGCACGCGTTGGCGGCCGCTGGTACCAGTCATGCCTTGGATCGCGAAATCCCGGAACTCCGCGCTGCGCGCGAGGCAGTACGCGTACTCCTCCGGCAGCGGTGACTTCGGGCGCAAGACGATGTACTCGGTCGATCCCCAGCCGACTTGGCCATCCTGGAGGAAGTCAACGAACGCGGTCTTCCCGTTCTCAAGACAGGGTGTGATCCGGGCAACGAGCGTATCGCCGTTGATGAACCGCATCCCCGATCCGAAAGTACGGTCGACGATTTCGTCGGCCGAGTGCCCGTGCGTCGGCATGTTTGCCATGTCAAGATAGGGCGCCTCGACACCTTTTCGGAGTGCGCGCGTCGGATTGACTGCAACCACGTCAGGCAGCGTCGCCACGTCCCACCCCTCCGGAATCTCGCCAAGTTCGGAGTCGACGAAGCGGGCGGGGAAAAGGTCGGCGAGGGGCTTGGGTAGGCCGGGGTCGCGGCCTTCGGCCTTGGCGCGGACGGGGTCGAAGTCCACGAACCACGACTTGAAGAGCGAGCGCGCCATCGCCTCCAGCGTCTCGTTCATCCGCCGGTTCAGCTCGATCTTGTCGGAGATGCAATCCAAGAATGCGGCGATTGTCGTTTGGGCTTCGAGAGGCGGCAGCGCAAGCTCAAGGGCTGCGACCTGATCGAACGTGATCTGAGGAAACGTACCCGATCGTGATTCGGCAAGATGTTGCAGCCACCTCGTGGTTTTCGAGCTGGTGAGAAAGTGGTACAGAAAACGCGGGACAACCCGGCTTCTCCGCGAGCGAATGACCATCAGTTTCGTTGAGACCACGTAGTCGTCAGCATCGACGTCGACATACGCCCAGCGACCATTCGCCGGTCTGATTTCGCTGAACAAGATGTCTTCTCTGCGTATGGACTTCTTAGCTTGCCCTGGCCAATCGCGAACCGCGGAATAAGTCCGATGCAGAATCTTGCCGAGCAGCACATCGGAAGTGTTCAGAAAGATCAGATGATCTTTCGCGAATTTGTGCGTGTCGGAGACTGAGTCCGCTAACTCTCCAACTGTCAGCGAAGGCCACTCACCCGCCATACCCAAGCTCCTTCAGGTTCGCGGCAATGGCGGCATCGAGCTTCGCGGCCTCGACCTGCTGCGCGCGCAGCGTCGCGGAGAGCCGCTTCATCTTCCCTTCGAACGGCTCGGCATCAATCTCCAGCGCCTCGGCGCCGACATAGCTGCCCGGCGTGAGCAGGTGGCCGTGCTTGCGCATTTCCAAGAGCTCCGCGCTCTTGCAGAAGCCGGCGATGTCGGCGTACTCGCCCGCGTCCTGCTCGCCGCGCCAGGCGTGATAGGTCGTGGCGATGCGAGCGACGTCGTCGTCGGTCAGCTCCTTGTGCGTGCGATCCGCCATGCGGCCGAGCTTGCGCGCGTCGATGAAGAGCACCTCGCCGCGGCGGTCGCGGAACTTGCCGTTCTTGCGGTCGCGCGCCAGGAACCACAGGCACGCCGGGATCTGCGTCGAGTAGAAGAGCTGGCCCGGCAGCGCGACCATGCAGTCGACGAGGCCGGCCTCGATCAGGTTCTTGCGGATCTCGCCCTCGCCCGATTGGTTGGACGCCATCGAGCCATTCGCGAGCACGAAGCCGGCCACGCCCGCGGGCGCGAGGTGGTGCACGATATGCTGGACCCAGGCGAAGTTGGCGTTGCCCGCCGGCGGCGCGCCGTACTGCCAGCGCTTGTCGCCCTGCAGCCGCTCGCCGCCCCAGTCGGAGATGTTGAACGGCGGGTTGGCGAGGATGAAGTCGGCCTTGAGGTCGGGGTGGCGGTCGTTATGAAAGGTGTCGCCCTGCGCGATCTGGCCCGAGTCGATGCCGCGGATCGCGAGGTTCATGCGCGCGAGGCGCCAAGTGGTGTAGTTCGACTCCTGGCCGTAGATCGAGATGTCGGCCTTCGCCTTGGCACCGGTATTTCCGCCGTGGCCATTGCCTTTGGCATGTGCGCGGATGAACTCCACCGACTGCACGAACATGCCCGACGAACCGCAGCAGGGGTCGTACACCCGGCCGCGATAGGGTTCGAGCATCTCCACCAGCAACTTGACCACGCAGCGTGGCGTGTAGAACTCGCCGCCCTTCTTGCCCTCGGCGCCGGCGAACTGCGACAGGAAGTACTCGTAGACGCGGCCGAGCACGTCCTTGGCGCGGCTCGCCTCGTCGCCGACCCTGATGTTGCTGATCATGTCGATCAATTGGCCGAGGCGCTGCTTGTCGAGCGCGGGGCGCGCGTAGTCCTTGGGCAGCACGCCCTTCAGGCCGATGTTGTCGCGCTCGATGCCGGCCATCGCGTCGTCGACGAGCTGGCCGATGGTGCTCTGGCGCGCCTGCGCCTTCAGGTGCGGCCAGCGCGCCTCGGGCGGCACCCAGAAGATGCTCTGGGCGCGGTACTCGTCGGGGTCTTCGGGGTCGGCTCCTTGAGCCTTCTCGGCCAGCAGCGCGGCGTGCTTTTCTTCGAAGGCGTCGGAGATGTACTTCAGGAACAGCAGGCCGAGGCAGACATGCTTGTATTCGGCGGCGTCCATGCTGCCGCGCAATGCGTCGGCCATCTGCCAGAGCTGGGCTTCGTAGCCGACGTTCGCGGCGCTGTCGTTGGGTTTGCTCTTCTTGGTGGCCATGGCTTGGCAGTGTCGTTCAATGTGGGGCCGATCGGTGCGTAGCCGGTTCGATGGCCTGAAGCCCGTTTCCGGGTGGAGTGCCTGCCACGAACGCCCCAGGCGAGACCACTCGCGCCTTCATGCCGGCATCTCGGATCATGATCGCCGCTGGGCAGCTCAAGGCTTGCGGCGTACCACCCTGACCTGTTGCTGCGCCACCGCAAGCGCCTGACCCTCTGTCAGCATGCTGCGTGCGCGCGCCCGGCGCACGAGGTCTCGCGCATCTTCGCGCGACTTGATGCCATAGAAGTCCAGGCTTTCCTCGATCAACTGCCCGATCGTCTTGGCGCGCTGCGCGGACGCTTCTTTCAGCGCGCGGTAGCTGGCCTCAGACAGGGTGATGCTCAGACGCCTCATGACGTTCCCGCATTGGTGCTTTGACACCAATATGATTGTGCGCAACGGCGCGCTCCGCAATCCATCGCCTGGTGGCCCGACGGGCCGGCGAAGACGCTGCCACTGAACTCGATGGGAATCACAACCACGGCAGTCTCGAACCGCGACTTGATGGGGATCCCTTCGACTCTACGTGGCCGAATTCCTTGTCACGCGCGTTTTCGGCCGGGCGATCTGGATCATCCGCGGCATGGGCCTACGACCAACCTGTATCGTTGAAGCGGCGATGCACAGCCAGGTGCCGCGGCGTCCACGACGGCGCGACGCGGTGCACGAAGTTCGAGCGGGCGATGTGGTAGCTCGGGTCGAAGCCGTAGAAGTTGCGGCGCATGTGGGCCAGTTCTTCCTCGCGGTATTCGGCGAGCGGCTTGCGCGCCTCGTCAATCCGGCGTTGCTGCTGCTTGTTCTGCAGCAGCACAGGCAACTCCGCGCTCGCCGCCAGGGCCGTCGCGCGCGCGCGGACCATGTCGACGAACTCTTCAGCGCTGTCTCCAAAGACGGCGTCGACCAGGCCCGTCTGCGCAGCATGCATTGCAGACACCGGCAGGCGATGTTTCATCACGTCGCCGGGTGACACCGACTTCAGCCGCCGCGGCAGCAGGTAGGTCCAGTACTCCGAACCGTAGAGGTTGCCCATGTTCTTGTAGTGCGGGTTCAGCACCACGCTGCGCCGCGCCCAGACCTGGTCGGCTGCCAGCGCCATGAACACGCCGCCGGCACCGGCGTTGCCCTGCATCGCGGCGATGATCACGCGCTTGGTCGCTTCGATCAAGGTCAACGTCAAGTCGTCGATCGCATTGATGTTGCGCCACGACTCGTCGGCCGGGCTGTCGGCGGCCTCGATCACGTTCAGGTGGATTCCGTTCGACCAGAAGTCGGCGCCACCGAACAACACCAGCACGCGCGGCGGCTGGGCCAGTGCGAAGCGCAGCGCTGCGGTCAGCCGCTCGCATTGCGCAGTGCTCATCGCGCCATTGTGGAAGGGGAAGTGCAGGTAGCCGACTCCCCCCCGCGCCTCGTACCAGATCTCGCGATAGCCCGATGCATCGGCCGGCGCATCGATGGCGATCTGCGATTCGGGCAGGTTCGCGGTCTGTGCCGGGAACGCCAGCGCCGTGGGCAGCTTGAAGCTGCCGTCCTGATCGGCGCGGCGCACGTGACCGATCCAGACCGCACCATCGATGGTGGCGCGAAGCACGGCCTCGTTCCGCCTGCCGATCACCCTGCCCGGTTCATGACGCTGCGCGAGCGTCTCGGGGTGCGCGTCGAAGAGATGGCAGGGCGTGTCGAACAGGCGGTCGAGCACGCCAGGCGTGCCGTCGGCGGCGCGGATCTTGCGCAGGATGGTTTGCGTGTCGTCTTGCTGCCAGTGAATTTGACGATCGGCCTGCGCCATCAACGGCCGCCAGCGGCCGCGGGCAGGGGCGCCGGCGGCCTCCGGCCTGGGCGCGGCCCCTGCCTCTGCCCCTGCCTCTACCTCTTCGCCAAAGCGCCGCACCGCAGCTACCACGGCGCGCGCCGCGGCATCGCTGACTTCGTTGCGGTACAGGCTCGACTTGGTCGCTGCGCGCATCGCAAACGTCTGCGCGGCCCACACCGGCCCGGCGTCCATTTCTGCCTGCGCCTGCAGCACCGTGACGCCCCATTCGCGCTCGCCTTCGGCGATGGCCCAGTCGAGCGCCGAAGGCCCGCGGTCAGCGACGATCCCCGGGTGCACGACCAGGCACACGGTGTCGCGCCACACTTGCTCAGGAATCGCGCGCTTCAGGAACGGCGCGACGATGAGCGCGGGCCGGTACAGCGCCACCGCCTCGATCGTCACCGCGTCGGCGATGTCGAGTTCGATCGCGACCTCGTGCCCGAGGGCAGCGAGTTCGAGACACAGGCGCTGCGTCAGGCTGTTGAAGCTGCGGGTCAGGAACAGGATGCGCACGGGCAAACTTGGCCGGGGGAACCAGGGCGCTCAGCAGATTCGCGGCAACTGATCACCCGCGAGCCAGTCGACGATGCGCTTGCCGCCGAAGCGGGTGCGCATCTGCACGAAGTGGTGCGGATCCTCGATCACCTCGCCGATCAGCGCGGCGTTGCGGCCCAGCGGCTGCGCACGCATGACTTCGAGCAGGCGCTGCGCATTTTCGGGGGGAACGATCGCCACCAGCTTGCCTTCGTTCGCCACGTACAGCGGGTCCAGGCCGAGGAACTCGCAAGCCGCTTCCACCTGGCGCAGCACCGGCACTGCGGCCTCGTCGATCAGCATGCCGGCGCCGGACTGGGCGGCGATCTCGTTCAGCGTCGTCGCCAGTCCGCCACGCGTCGGGTCGCGCAGCACGCGCACCTCGGGCACGGCTTCGATCATCGCCGCCACCAGACCGTGCAGCGCGGCGGTGTCGGACACCAGGTCCGTGCCGAAGGCGAGCGACTCGCGCTGCGACATCACCGCCATGCCGTGGTCGCCCATGGTGCCGGAGACGATGATGCGGTCGCCCGGCCGCGCGCGGTCGCCCGAGATCAGGATTCCCGGCGGCACGACGCCGACGCCGGTGGTGGTGATGAACACACCGTCGCCCTTGCCCGCCTCGACGACCTTGGTGTCGCCGGTGACGATCGGCACGCCGGCGTCGCGCGACGCCGCGGCCATCGAGTCGACGATGCGCTTCAGTTCGGCGAGCGGGAAGCCTTCTTCGAGGATGAATCCTGCTGCCAGGTACAGCGGGCGCGCGCCCGACATCGCGACGTCGTTGATCGTGCCGTGCACCGACAGGCAACCGATGTCGCCGCCCGGGAAGAACAGCGGCGACACCACATGGCAATCGGTCGACATCACGATCCGCCCCTCGGGCTGCGGCAACAGCGCCTGGTCGTTGCGCTGCGCGAGCCACTCGTTGTCGAACGCGGCGGCGAACAGTTGCTCGATCAGTTGCGCCATCGCGCGCCCGCCCGAGCCGTGCGACATGTCGACATGGCCGCCTCTGATGTCGAGCGGGCGAACATAGTTCGGCCGGACCTTGCTCATGCCGCGGCCGATATCGGGATTTCGCGGAACCTGCCGTAGCTGTAGTAGGCGGCGCAAGCACCTTCGGAAGACACCATGCACGAGCCGATCGGGTTCTCCGGCGTGCACACGGTGCCGAACACCTTGCAGTCGCGCGGATGCTTCACGCCGCGCAGGATAGCACCGCACTCGCAGGCCTTGTTGTCGGCGACGGATCGCGTTTCGAGCGAGAACTTGCGCTCGGCGTCGAACGCCGCGAACGCTTCGCGGATGCGCAACGCGCTGTATGGCACCTGCCCCAGGCCGCGCCATTCGAACGAGCGCCGCAGCTCGAACACTTCCGACACCAGCGCTTGCGCCTTCAGGTTGCCCTCGCGCGTGACGGCGCGTGTGAACTCGTTCTCGACCTCGGCGCGGCCCTCGTTGATCTGGCGCACCAGCATCAAAACCGCCTGCATCACGTCGAGCGGCTCGAAGCCTGCGATCACCACGGGCTTGCGGTATTCCTCGGCGAAGAACTCGTAGGGTCGGCTGCCGATGATGGTGGAGACATGCGCCGGACCGATGAAGCCGTCGAGCGCCAGCGTGCCGAGTTGGCGCACCTCGGGCGACTCGAGGATGTTGGTGATAGCCGCCGGCGTCAGCACGTGGTTGCACAGCACGCTGAGATTGGCCAGCCCCAGGCGCGCCGCGTCCTTGATGATCAGCGCGGTGGGCGGCGTCGTGGTTTCGAAGCCGATCGCGAAGAAGACGACTTCGCGCCCCGGGTGCGCCTGCGCGATCTTCAGCGCGTCGGCGGGCGAATAGATCATGCGCACGTCGCCGCCGCGCGCCTTGGCCTTCAGCAGCGACAGGTTGTTCGACGCCGGAATCCGCAGGCAGTCGCCGTAGGTGCACAGGATCACGCGCTGCTCGAGCGCGAGTTGAATTGCAAGGTCGATGCGGCCGATCGGCAGCACGCACACCGGGCAGCCCGGCCCGTGAATCATGCGCACCGGCGGCGGCAGCAGATCGGCCACACCGTAGCGCGAAATCGCGTGCGTGTGCCCGCCGCAGAACTCCATCAGGTTGTAGCGGCGCGCCGGCTCGGCCTCGGCCGCGATCGATGCCGCGATGTTGCGCGCGAGCGCGCCGTCGCGAAATTCGTCGATGTACTTCATGCTGTCAGCACCGCGCGCTGCGAGGGCAACGCGGCAAACAACGCCAGCGTGCGCTCGGCCTCGTCGGGGTCGAGCCTGGAAAGCGCGTAGCCGACATGCAGGATCACGTAGTCGCCGACCTGCACGCCGTCGACGAGGGCGAGCGAGATCTCCTTGCGGATGCCGTCGAGGTCGACGATCGCCGTCGACTCACCGAGCAGTTCGACCACGCGCACCGGAATCGCAAGACACATGCTTCAACCCCCCTCGTTCATTTTGCAGATCGCGACCCAGGCCTGGCCGAGCGACACGCCGCCATCGTTCGGCGGCGCCTGGCGCGCCTGGAGCACACGCACGCCCTGCGCCTCCAACTGCGGCGCGAGCATTGAGGTCAGCAGCGCGTTCAGAAAGCAACCTCCCCCCAGCGCGACCGTGCGCACCGCGCTCGATTCTGCGGCCTGCACGACCCAGCGCGCCAGGCCGTCGGCGAGCGCGCGATGGAACAGCGCCGCGCCCCGGCGCGCATCGGCCTCGAAGACGAGGCGTTCCAGCAGCGGCGTCGGGTCGAGCGTG
>Ga0315297_10000859_pt1 | contig 18251 bp, 15 predicted proteins | sample YL17G15_0_MG_FD_203628 | JGI IMG/M metagenome (GOLD analysis project Ga0315297, IMG submission 203628) | Sediment microbial communities from Yellowstone Lake, YNP, Wyoming, USA - YL17G15_0 | ecosystem: Environmental > Aquatic > Freshwater > Lake > Sediment | place: USA: Wyoming | collected... | reverse complement strand
CCAGGCAGGGCGCTCCACGGTCACCGAGTAGTAGCGGGCCCAGTAGTCGGTGTCGATCACCAGGAGCCGACCGCCCCGGGCGTCAGCGATGGAGGTGGTGCGCCGCGATGAAGCTGAGCCCGTGCTCCGTGAGCGCCCGCGCCGTGTGGTTCGTGGCGTCGAGCTTGTCCGTGAAGTCGTCGGCGAGCGCGTCCCACTCGCCGCTGGCGATGACCTCGGCCTTGTCCCGGAAGTAGTCGAGGATATCGGATGGGTGGGGGTGCGCGGCGTCCACCTCGGGGTCGCCGCCCTCGTGCTTGGCCGAAATGTTCCGCACGTGGTCGGCGAGCTCGATGAGCTCCGCCCGCCGGTCGTACGGCTGGCGGACGATGCTCCTCTGGGTCTCGGTGATGTGGTGCTCGAACCGGACGGCGTCCTCGAACCCGAGCGCCTTGCGGATCTGCGCGGCGATCTCGAGGGTCTGGTTGTCGACCGAGTTGCTCCAGTTGAACCCGACGAGCGGGGTGCTGCCGTCGTCGCGCGCGAACAGCCTCGCTCCGAGGAGCGTCCAGAGCCCGGCGAACGGGTTGTCGTTGCCCATGAAGACCGAGATCTTGAACTCGATGTCCACCCCGAGCCGATGGAGCAGGTAGCCGGCCAGCACGGTCCCCGGATTGAGGTTGAGCACCTGGCGCACGCCGTACGTCGTGTAGTAGTGCAGGTACTCGTCCACCCAGAGGAGCGGATGGTCGTTGGGCTGCCCCACCCCGCCGAAGTAGCCGGTGATCGTCGCGGGGCCGTCGAGGTGGACGTTGGACCCGTCGGTGCCCTTGGTGTCGAGCGTCTCCACCACGCTGGCGCCGATGATCGACATCGCCGCCGCCACGGCCGGCAGGTCGCCGTCCGCCTCCTGCTCCTTCATCTTGCGGACCCGGATCCAGCGACCCGGCATGAGCGACCGATCCGCGATCGCCTGGCGGGCCGCGGCGATGACCCACGGGAAGTACTGGAGGGAGCTGACCTCGAGGGTCACGGCCAGGTCGTCGCGGAACGTCATCGTGTCGGCCCGGTCGCCGAGAACGCCGCGCCGGTAGTCGGCGACGCTCACGAAGGCGCCGCGATCGCGCTGCGCGGTGAGCCACTCGAGATCGGCGAGGTACTCCGGATGGGCGGTCCGGACCCGGTCGAGCAGCGCGGGCAGCCGGCCCGCCTCGCGCGCCTGCCGGTTGATCTCCTCGGGCGTGCCATACCGGGCGATGACGGCGAGGAGGTCGTTGACGATCCGCGCATCGGGATCCAGCAGGAACGCGTTGAGCTGGTCCAGCCGGTCACCCGGGATCGCCAGCCGGTGCCGGAGATCGGTGCCCGGATCCGAGGGAAGCACCGTGGCCACAGACGTCTCCTCTCGTGCGCCGGCGTCTCTTCTCGTGCGCCGGGCGTGGGCGCCGATCGTCAGTCGAGCAGCCGCAGCAGCTCGTCGTATTCCTCGTCCTTCATGCCGAACCAGTTCTCCGGAGCCGGGAATGTCCCCTCGGTCACCTCGCCGACGTAGGCGGCCAGGCCCTCGCGGATCACCGCTCCGGCGTCCGCGAACACCTTCGCCATGCGCGGGGTGAACTTGGGATAGAGCCCGAAGGCGTCGTGGTAGATGAGCAGCTGGCCGTGGGCGTGCGGCCCGGAACCGAGGCCCATGATGATGGCGCCATTGGCGCGCTCGGTGATGAGGCCGCAGACGCGATCGGGCACCAGCTCGAGCAGGATGCAGAACGCGCCGGCCTCCTCGAGGATCCGCGCGTCGTCCACGATCTTGCGGGCCTGGGCCGCGCTCTTGCCCTGGAGCCGGAACCCGCCGAGGGCGCCCGCGCTCTGCGGGGTGAGCCCGAGGTGGCCGATGACCGGGATGCCGGCCCGGGCGATGCCGGCCAGCCGATCGGCCACCTCCGCGCCGCCTTCGAGCTTCACGGCGTCGCAGCCGGTCTCGGCCATGAAGCGGCCCGCGTTGCGGATCGCGGTCTCCACGCTCGGCTGGTAGCTCATGTAGGGCATGTCGCCCACGACCCACGCGTTGGGCGCGCCGCGCCGAACGGCGGCGGTGTGGCGGATCATGTCGTCCATCGTCACCGGCAGCGTGCTGTCGAACCCGAGCATCGTCATCCCCAGGCTGTCGCCGACGAGGATCATGTCGATCCCTGCCTGGTCCTGGAGGTAGGCGGTCGGGTAGTCGTAGCAGGTCAGCCACGTGACCGGCGTGCCCCCGGCCACCTTGGCGACCAGCCCCGGCAGGGTCATCCGCTTCCGCTCCGTCACCGTAGCCTCCCATGCAGCGATCGCGTCCGACGCCAAGGATCGTCGTCCTCGCGAGGACGGCCGGGTAGTGTCGTTGGACCCGAGATCGCGTGACCGCCCTGCAGCCTGCGACGACGCGCCCGCACGTGGCCGCCTCAGGCCGGCGAGGACCCCGGGTCGATCACGCCGGGGACGTCGCGATAGAGTCCCTTCCGCCACGTGCCGTCGAGCATGTCGCCCATGCACCGGGTGAGCAGGTCCGCGAACTCCGGGTCGAGGATGTGCATGTCGGCCGCGAGGAGGTCCAGCCTCTCGTTCGACCGGTCGAACCGCTCGGAGAGGATCCGGAGCATGAGCGTGGCGCGGCGAGACGGTGCGCCGAAGGCCGCGAGGGACGCGCCGCCAGGGAGCGCCTCGACCGGGTGGCGCGAGGGTGTTCAGCCCCCCAGCACGGTCCGGAGCAGCCCGGCGAGGCGTGTGGTCCCGGCGACGATCTGCTCGTCCGTGACCCCTGAGAAGTTGACCCGCGCGTGATTCGGCTCCTGGCGCACCGGGTAGAACGTGCCCCCGGGGACGAAGGCGACCTTCGCCCTGGGCATCGCCTCGTCACGCATGAAGGCGGCTGCGTCGAAGCCGTCCGGGAACGTCAGCCAGGTGAACAACCCGCCGTCGGGGTTCGTGAAGCCCACGCGGGCCGGGAGCGACTCGCGCAGGATCCCCAGCATGAGATCCCGCTTCCGGCGGTAGGCAGCGCGGACGTCCGCGATGTGCGCGTCGAGGTCGTACCGATCGAGGTAGGCCGATGCCGCCGCCATGTTGAGCGTGCTGCACTGCGTGTCGGCCGCGAGCTTCAGGAGGCCCAGCTTCGCCCCGATCTCCCCGCCCGCGACCGCCCACCCCAGGCGCATGCCCGGCACGAGGGTCTTCGAGAAGCTGCCGAGGTACACGACGCGCCCCTCGCCGTCCATGCTCTTCAGCGTCGGCATCCATCCGCCCTCGAAGCGGAGGTCCCGGTAGGGCGAGTCCTCGAGGACCAGCACGTCGAACCGGTTCGCGAGCTCCACCAGCCGGCGCCGGCGCTCGAGGGCCAGCGTGACGCCCATCGGGTTCTGGAAGTCGGGCATCGTGTAGATCATCCGCGCTCGGGGGTTCGCGGCCAGCACCCGCTCCAGGTCGTCGATGTCCATGCCGTCGTCGTCCATCCGGACGGGAGCGAAGACTGGCTCGTACGGGTGGAAGGCGATGAGTGCGCCCAGGAACGTGGGGTTCTCCGTGACGACGACGTCGCCGGGGTCGAGCAGGAGCTTGGCCACGAGGTCGAGGCCCTGCTGGGCCCCGTGGAGGACCAGCACTTCGTCGGGCGTGCACGTGACGCCGTCGCGCGTCATGCGCGCCGCGATGTGCCGGCGCAGCGAGGGCAGCCCGTGGGACACCGTGTACTGGAGGACGTTGCGGTCGTCGCCGCCCAGGAGCGACGCGTACACGGCTCGCAGCTCCGCGATCGGGAAGAGCTCGGGGGCCGGGTAGCCGCCCGCGAACGACACGAGCTCCGGGTCCGCGCCGTGCCGGAGCAGGTCGCCGATGGCGTTGGGCCGGACGCCCTCCATCCGCCGTGCGAACCGTACCGCCATCGGCCTACTCCCGTCCCGCGTCCGCGTCCGCGTCTGCGCCCGTGCCCGCGTCCGCTTCCGCGAGGCCGCGGACGAGCTCGGCGTACTCCTCGTCCTTCATGCCGAACCAGTGCTGTGGCTGCGGGAACGTGCGGTCGCTCACCTCGCGGACGTAGGCCTCGAGCCCCTCGCGGATCAGCGCCCCCGCGTCGGCGAAGACCTTGGCCATCCGCGGCGTGAACCGCGGGTAGAGGCCGAAGGCGTCGTGGTAGATGAGCAGCTGGCCGTGGGCGTCCGGCCCGGAGCCGAGGCCCATGATGATCGCGCCCCGGGAACGTTCCGTGACCAGGCGGCAGACGCGGTCGGGTACCAGCTCGAGGATGATCGAGAAGGCCCCCGCCTCCTCCAGGATCCGGGCGTCGTCCACGATCCTCCGCGCCTGCGCGGCGCCGCGGCCCTGCACCCTGAAGCCACCGAGAGCGCCGGCGCTCTGGGGCGTCAGACCGAGGTGGCCCATGACCGGGATCCCGGCGCGCGCGATGCCCGCGAGCCGGTCCGCCATCTCGGAGCCGCCCTCGAGCTTGACGGCGTCGCAGCCCGTCTCTGCCATCAGCCGGCCCGCGTTGCGGATCGCCGTCTCGACACTCGGCTGGTAGCTCATGTACGGCATGTCGCCGATGACCCAGGCGTTCGACGCGCCGCGGCGGACGGCCGCCGTGTGCCGGACCATGTCGTCCATCGTGACCGGCAGGGTGGAGTCGTAGCCGAGCATGGTCATGCCGAGGCTGTCGCCGACCAGGATCATGTCGATGCCCGCCGCGTCCTGCATGACGGCCGTCGGGTAGTCGTAGCAGGTCAGCCAGGTGATCGGCTCGCCGCGCGCCACCTTGGCGTAGAGGTTCGGCAGGGTGACCTTGGTTCGTTCGCTCACGCCGGCACTCCTTCGGGCCGGGGTCCGTCGATCCGGCCCACGACGCGATGGTACAGGCTCGGATGACCATGCCGGAGACCGAGGTTCCTCGGACCTCTGGGAGGCCCCGCACTCCCGCATACTGGGATCTCCGGTCCGGTGGACAGCCCCCAAGACCACTCGGCCGAGGAAGCGCATGCGTCCTCCTGGTGGCGCTGGCCACCTGGCGGACGGGCCGGCCGGTCAGGATCGTCTACAGCCGCGCCGAGTCCTTCGAGACCACCACGAAGCGCCACCCGTACCGCATCCGCTGTCGGGCCGGCGCCACGCGCGACGGCGACCTCACGGCGCTCCAGATCGACATGCTCGCCGACACCGGTGCCTACGCCTCGTTCGGGCCGGGCCTCATGGTCAAGACGTTCGGGTCGGCGGCCGGTCCCTACCGCTGGCCGCACGTCGAGCTCCACGGCCGGACTGTCTTCACGAACAACCCGACGGCCGGGTGCATGCGCGGTCCGGGGACGACGCAGGTCGCGTTCGCCATCGAGTCGCAGATGGACCAGCTCGCCGAGCGGCTCGGCATGGATCCCCTCGAGCTCCGCGAGAGGAACCGGCTCCGGCAGGGCGACCGACTCCTGTCCGGCCAGGTCCTCGAGCGCGACCCGGCCTACGCAGCGACGATCGAGGCAGTCCGGCCGCACTGGCGCGAGGCGCGCGACCGGTGCGCCGGGTCCGGCGATGAGCCCGGCACGCTTCGACGCGGCGTGGGGGTGGCGTCGATCTGGTACGGCATCGGCGGTGGTGGCGGCGGCCCGGTCCCCGGTCAGGACCCGGCCATGACGGTCGGGCGAGGGCCGGGGCGAGCCGCGATCGATCTCCTCGCCGATGGCTCCATCTCCGTGCGGACCGGAGCGGTCGACCTCGGACAGGGGACCGCCACCGCCATGGGCCTGATCGCCGCCGAGGAGCTCGGCGTCTCGTTCGAGCGCGTGACGGTCCGCACGGGGGACACCGCGACATGCCCGGATGCGGGTCCGACTGTCGGCAGCCGGGTCACGTTCTTCGTCGGCAACGCGGTGCGGAACGCGGCCGCCGATCTCCGCGAGGCGGTCATGGGCACGGCGAGCGGCCTGCTCGAGCGGCCGTTCGGCGAGCTCGAGCTGTGCGACGGGCACGTCAGGACTCGCGGAGGCCCGGACGGTCGCGTGACGCTGTCCGAGATCGCCCGCGCCAGGGCCGACGCGAAGCTCGCGAACACGTTCGAGGGCTACTTCGACGCCAAGGTGCCCGCATTCGATGCCGGCGGCGGGCTGGGCGAGCCCTACGCGATGTACGTCACGGGCACGCAGATGGCGGAGGTCGAGGTCGACACGAAGTCGGGCGCGGTCCGCGTCCTGCGCGTGGTCGCCGCCCACGACGTGGGCAGGCCGGTCTTCGTCGAGGGCGTCCTCGGCCAGATCGAGGGCGGATCGCCATGGGCCTGGGCTTCGCCCTCACGGAGGACTTCGTTCCCGGAGAGACCCGGGGGTTCAAGCAGTACCGGGTCCCCAGGACGAGGGATGTCCCCGAGATGGTCACGATCCTCGTCGGAGATCCCGGGGACCCGCCCGAGCTGCAGGTCAAGGGCGTGGCCGAATGCTCGAACATGGCCGTCGCCCCGGCCATCACGAACGCCATCGCCCATGCGACGGGGCACCGCGTGCTCCGGCTTCCCGTACGACTCGAGGGCTCCGACTGACACTCCAGCGGGCCAAGAACTCCGCGGGCGACAGGACGTCGATCTCGCTCCATCTCCCCAGGGCCAGGAGGTGCCTGTCGCCGCTCACGATCACGTCGGCGTCAAAGGCGCGAGCGGCCTCGAGAAGGCGATCGCCTGCCGGATCAGCCCCGACGACCTGGACCACCTCGCCCGGCTCGACCACCACGGCGATCCGGATCATCTGGGCGCCGGTCGCCTCGACCCGATCGGCGGTCCAGCCGAACTTCTGGCCGAGGACGCGACCGAACTCGGCGAGCAGCGTCCGCGATGTTCTGATCTCGAGGCGCCCCTCGAGGGCCAGACGGAACACCGATTCCGGCTTGCCGCCCGGAAAGACGTAGGCCGAGATAAGGACATCTGTACCGCCCTCCCGCGAGAAGCGTCAGCCCGCGCAGCACGGAGTGGGATCACTCGGGCAGGTCGCTGGGACGCCTCGTGTGAGATCCCGCCGAGCGGGCAGACACTGTGATGGCGGAGCCGGTCGAGGAGGGGAAGGTGGAGGGGGAGCGGGCAGGGAACCCGCGACATCCTGAGTGGGAAGCCGATGCTCGCCCGGCCCGCGCCGAGTGCGGCGACGCCGTCGGAGCGATAGACGCGGTGCGGCCGACGAGCCACACGGGACGCCCGTGTGGCTCGTCGGCGCCTGCGGGCGACCCTAGGGTGACGCTCGGACCGTTCGGCCCTTGAGCGCAGGGTGGCTCTGCCCTACAGTCGGCTCATCGACCGCAGGTGACCGCAGCCACGCGTCCCATGTCCCGGCAGCCGTCGCGGTGGACAGCCGCATCGCAGGGAGGGGCGGAAGTGGAACTCGTTCTGCTGGTCGTGTTCCTGATCGGTGCGCTCGTCCTGTGGATGAAGATCGGCGAGGTCTCCGAGCGCCAGCGCCGCGCCGACGAAGACCTGCGCGACCTGCGATCGAGCCTCGCGAAGGTCCAGGGTGAGGTCGCGAGGTCGGTCGCCTCGCCGGAGGATCTCCCCACCCGGGCGCCCACGGCCGCTCCGCACACGGTCACTCCCCCCGACGCCGCTCCCGCGACCCGGCCCGTCGTCGCCACGGCGTCGCAGCCCACCGCGTCCGGGCCCCGATGGGAGGTCCCGCCACCTGCGCCGAAGCCCGCAAGGCCTGCGCCCGCCGAGTGGATCCCATCCGGACAGGTCCCGGCAGGGCCGCATCACGGGCCGGTCCAAAGGGTCCTTCTCCAGCTGGGCCTCACGCCGCCGTCGGCAGGGGAGGCCTGGTCGCGCTCCGCGCTCGAGGCATGGCTCGAGGGCCGGATGCTCGCCGTCGTGGGCGGCATCGCCCTCCTCCTGGGGGCGGTCTTCTTCCTGAGCCTCGCGTTCAGCCGCGGCTGGATCACCGAACCGATGCGCGTCCTCGTCGGGCTCGCTGTCGGCGGGGTCCTCCTCATCCTGGGCGAACTCTCGTTCGCGCGGCTGCGCGGCATCATCGGGCACGTCCTCGTCGCCGTCGGGCTGGCGACCATCTCTCTCGCTCTGTTCGCCGCAACCCGCCTGTACGGCCTGGTGCCGGTCGAATGGGGCCTCCTCGGCGCGTTCGTCGCGGCCGTTGCTGCGGCGGCCATCGCCATCCGCCACGACTCGCAGCTCGTCGCGGCCTTCGGCCTCATCGCCGTCCTCGCCGCGCCGCCGGTCCTCGGCGCGAGCCCGACGATCGTCACGCTGCTGTTCGTTGCGGCGACCCTCGTCGGCACGACGGCCGTCGCCCTCTTCCGAACGTGGGTCTGGTTGCCGCCGCTCGCGTTCGTGCTGGCGGCGCCGCAGGTCGCCTCCTACGTCACCGGCGGGCCGCCGGTCGCGGAGGGTCTGGTCGTCATCGCCGGCTTCTGGCTCGTGAACCTCATCGCCGCGGGCGGCGAAGAGATCCGCCACGCGTCCGACCGCCTGCGGACCACCACGGTCACGCTCCTCCTCGCCGACGCTGCGTTCACCATCTGGGCCGGCTTCACCGTGTTGAGCGGCCCGCAGGAGGCGTGGCGCGGCGCCTTCCTCGCCCTCGCAGCCCTCGCGTATCTCGCGCTCGGCCTCCTGTTCCTCACCCGGAACGGCGACCGCCACCCGTTCGGACTGGTCGTCGCGGCGACGGGCGTGGCCTCCCTGACGATGGCGATCCCCGTGCAGTTCGACGCGCCCGTCGTGCCGGTCGCGTGGGCTGCCGAGGCGGTGGCGCTCGCATGGGTGGCGGTCCTCCGCCGGCATCCATACAGCGCCGGCGTGTCCGTCCTCCTCGGGGTCCTCGCCCTCGGGCACCTGGTCTTCATCGAGTACCCCCCGTTCGACCTCGCCGGCGGGTTCGCTCGGTCGATCCCGTTCGTCGGCCCGGAGGCCATGACGTTCGCGTTCATGATCGCGGCGCTGGTCGTCACCGGTCTCATCGTCCCGATCGCCTGGGTGCGTGCGGGGCTCGCGACCGTCGGCGGGCTCGTCGCCTTCTACGTCTTCCCGTTCGAGCTGTCCGGTCCGGGTCTTGTCGCGGGCTGGGCGGCCATCGCGACCGCCGGCTTCGTCGCGTACGCCCGCATCGTCACGCCCCGGATCGCCGCGGACTTCCACGAGGACCGTGTCCCGGCCCTGGGCCTGCCCGGACCGATCGTCGCGCCCGTCGGCGCGGCCGTCTCGTCGCTGAGCAGGCTGGCGCGGCCGTCCGTCCTCGCGGTCGGCCTCCTCGCCGGCGTGGGTGTGCTCGCCCACCTCGTCGTGCTCGACTACCCGGCCCGCGACATCTGGGCGGGGACTCCGCACGCGATCCCCTTCGTCGGCCTGCCCGGCCTCTCGTTCGCGATCGTCCTCGCCTCGATCGCCGTCACCGGGCTGCTCGTCCGCGTCGCCTGGGTGCGCATCGGCCTGACGGCGCTTGGCGGGCTCGTCGCCCTCTACGTCTTCCCGTTCGAGCTGTCCGGCCCGGATCTCGTCGCGGGCTGGGCGGCCATCGCGACCGCCGGCTTCGTCATCGAGGCGCGGATCCTCATGCCACGCGTCGGCCCGGTCCTCGATCCCGCGGCGGCCTGGACGCTGAGCAGGCTCGCACGGCCGTCCGTCCTCGCGGTCGCCCTCCTCGCGGGCGTGGGCGTGCTCGGCCACCTCGTCGTGCTCGACTACCCGATCGACCGGATCGGCGAGGTGATCCTCTCGAGCCCGCCGTATGCCGGGCCGGAGGGCCTCTCGCTCGCCGTGGCGCTTGCCGCTCTCGCCTCCGTCGGCTGGGTTCTGGGCGCGCGCTGGATCCGGCTCGGGAGGGCCGCCATCGGCGCCGCGCTCCTCGTGTACACGGTGACCTTCGAGGTCATGCTGCCGGCGGTCGCGGTGGCGTGGGGTCTCCTCGCTCTGGCGTCCCTGGCCATCGTCCGCCGGGTCGTCCCCCTCCCGCTCGTCCCGGACGATGCCGGTCGCCCTGTGCAGGCCGCATCCGAACGCATGCCCTACGCAGCGGCCGGGCTCGCGGTGCTCCTCCTGCTCGTCGCGTCGCTGCGGCTCGCCGGGCCCGTCTCCTTCCTCGAGGGGGTGACCGGTCGCCTCCAGCTCGCCGGGACCCCCTTCCTCGACGAGCGCTCGGCCGTGCTCGCCGTGCTCGCCATGACGATCCTCCTCGCCGGGTTCGTGTGGCGCGGGGTCATGCCGGCCGTGCTCGGCAGCGTGGGGGCAGCGCTTGTCATCGCGTGGTTGCTGCCGTTCGAGGTCAGGCCCGGGTACGCCGTCGCCGGATGGTCCCTGCTCGCGCTCGCGGGGCTCACGCTGGTCCGACTCGTCCCGTCGTCGCGGCTCCTGGTCGCGACGGCATCGATCGCCCTGGCGTCGTTCGCCGGCGTCGTGGCGCTCGCCGTCGTGGCGCCGCCGGATCGGCTCGTCGTCGACGGGGTGACGACGGTGGCGGGCTTGCCGTTCGTGAGCGATGCGACCGTCGCCCTCGGGGCCCTGGCCATCGTGGCCGCCGTCGGCGGTCTCCTCCATCGGGGCGAGCGCCTGAGCCTGCCGTCGCTCGCCGCCGGTGGCGTCGCCGTCGTCTACCTGCTGTCGGTGGCGGTCGTCGACCAGTTCCAGCTGCAGGTCGCCGCGCGGCCGCTCGAGGAGCTCCAGAAGGAAGCTCAGGTCGGGCTCTCGGTCCTGTGGTCCATCCTCGGCGCCGCCGCGTTCGCGATCGGCCTCGCCACGCACCGGCCGCCGATCCGGCTGTTCGGCCTCGCGCTGCTCGGCCTCGCGACCGTGAAGGTCTTCCTCGTGGACCTCGCGGCACTCGATGTCGCGTACCGCGTGCTGTCGCTCGTGGCGCTCGGCGTCCTCCTCCTGGTCAGCGCCGCCGTGTATTCGCGGATGCAGCGTCCTCACGGACCGATCGCGCCCCAGCACCCGTAGGTCGTCCGGCGCCGCGACGCGGGGATGGGTCGTTCGGCCCGCTTCCGCTTGCCGGGCGCGGTGCTAGCCTCCTGCCCAGGACCGCGCCGATGGCGCGCGGCCTCGCTGCCGGACATGACCGTCGCTTCAGGTCGACCCGTGCCGGCGACGCCGGCCGACTACAAGCGGATCCTCGCGGAGGGGTATGGCCGCTGGTCGATGGACTACTTCGTCGGCCTGCAGCCGACGCTGCCGCGGGGCCGGCGGGGCCGGGCGATCGTCACGTACCAGTTCATCCGGATGGCGCTCCGGATCCGCGGCAACGCCGGCCGGCTGACGAAGCGCGGCATCGTGCCCGCGTTCTACGGCGGCGGCTATCCGCCGTTCGACTTCTTCACGCTCGCGCGATCCTTCGCGAAGTTCTCGGAGGACCTGTACGACTGCCCCGACCTCGTCCAGAAGGCCTGCGACGCGAGCGTGGACCCGATCATCAAGTCGATGATGCAGCCGCTGATGGTGAACCGCGGGAAGCGCGTGTGCATCTACCCGATGCGCAGCAGCACCACGTTCATCTCGCCGAAGATGTTCGAGGAGCGGGCCCTCAAGCACCTCGTCCACATGGTCGAGTTCTTCGTCGGACGCGGCATCACGCCCATCCTCCACTGCGACGCGAACTGGACGCCCCTGCTGCCCTTCTTCCGCGAGATGCCGCGCGGGAGGTGCATCCTGGAGCTCGACGAGGACACCGACATCTTCCGGGCCAAGGAAGTCCTGGGCGACTGGATGTGCCTGAAGGGCAACGTCTCCGCCGTCCTGCTCGCGTTCGGCGAGCCCGCCGAGGTGGAGGCCCACTGCGAGAAGCTGATCCGCGAGGTCGGCCACGGCGGCGGCTTCATCCTGGGATCCGGCTGCGAGGTCCCGCTCAACGCGAAGTTCGAGAACGTCGAGGCCATGATCCGGGTGGCCCGTGGCTGGGGGCGCGCGAAGGCGGCGACGGCGTAGCCGGGCCGGCTCAGGGGTCCGTCGCCAGGTCCACCTCGACGGCAGCGACCTCGGTCGGCGTGAGGATCGAGCGACCGGAGTGCAGGAGGAGCCGCTCGACCGTCCGCCCCGCGTCGATCCGGTACGGACGCGGATCGACGCCCGGAGGCGCCACGATTCCCCGGTAGGCGACGAGCGTCTCGTCAGCCTTGCCCGGTCGACCGAGCAGAAGGGTGAAGCCGTGGTACCCGAGCCCGCCTTCGGGTGGCGTTCCGGTCGTGACGGGCAGCGCCGCGATCGCGGCCTCGACCCGCGCGACCTGCGCCGCCGTGAGGTCCCACGACGGGTCGGGGCGGCCGGAGTAGACGCCGAGCGTGACCGTCCTGCGCGTCGCCGGCGCCTCGGAAGTGCTCATCGTCGAGGTCGAGCTCGACGTGGGGCTCGTCGCGACCCCCAGCGCACCGCCGCAGCCGGCGAGGGCTGCCACGGAGAGCAGCGCAAGGAGCGCCCTGGAGATCATCGTCTTCCACCGGCCCACACACAGACGGTGAGTCATGCCGTCGGACAGCGCAAGCGCTGTTCGCCTCGTCGCGAGCCTGGCGGGACCCGCCGAGGGAGAGGGGTGGAGCGGGAGGCGGGGAGGGAACCCGCGACATCCTGCCCCGGAACCGGACGGTCCCTGGGGGAGGCGGAACGTGGATCGCCGCAGTCCCCGGTCCTCCCCCTCGGGTCGTGCGCCTCCTGCTCGGCAACGCCACCGTCGAGGAGACGGCTGCCTACACCGAGCGCGAGCCGTCGCGATCGAGGCCTTTGCTGACGCCCCCGATCGCCTCCTCGAGCTGTAGATCGACTTCGCGGCCCTCAATCCGCCATCGTCGAACCGGCGGGCGACCCCCGCCGACCAGCCGGTGCGAGTGCCGCTGAGATGGCCAGGTCGGGGGAACCTTCGTTCCCGCCCTCGTTCAGTCCGGGATCCCGCAGCTGGAACTCACGCGCGTACCCAAGGGGAAGCCTGTTGGGGCGGGGCTGATGGACCCGACATCGTGAAGGCATCAACACCGCGGACGTGGCTGCTCGGAGGACGGACGTCGCGCGCATCAGTCGGCGAGCGGCGGGTCGTCGGCAGCGGCCCAGGTTCTGCCTGCCCCGCTCAGGCACTCCAGCGATCGATGAGCTCCGCGGGCGACAGGACGTCGATCTCGCCCCATCTCCCCAGGTCCAGGATGTGCCTGTCGCCGCTCACGATCACGTCGGCGTCAAAGGCGCGAGCGGCCTCGAGAACGCGATCGTCTGCCGGATCAGCCCTGACGACCTGGACCACCTCGCCCGGATCGACCACCACGGTGATCCGGGTCATCTGGGCGACGGCCGCCTCGACGCGATGGCCGGCGACAGGGCCTGCCTTCGCGCGAGACCGCCCTCGCGGGAGAAGCGTCAGCCTGGGCGGCACGGAGCGGGAGACGGGGTTCGAACCCGCGACACCCTGCCTGGAACACCGACGGTGCCCCACGACGCGTCTCCGGTGATGGTGATCGATAGCCCGTTGACCGTCGACGCCAAGATAGAATATTATTAGCGCGTTGATTGATAGATAGAGGCTATCACGTGCTGTTCTCGACCCCGACCCTGACGACCGACGAGCGGTGGGTCCTCGACCATGTCGAGGAGCTTCGCGCCCGGCTGAGCGCGCGGACCCGCGAACCGCGCCTGTGGGCCGGTCTCCTCCGCCGAGCCTCGCTCGCCCGAGCGATCCAGGGATCGAACAGCATCGAGGGCTACAACGCGTCGATCGAGGATGCTCTGGCGGCTGTCGACGGCGAAGAGGCTGTCGATGCCCGCGGTGAGACCTGGCGCGCGACGATCGGCTACCGCGACGCCATGAGCTACGTCCTCCAGCTCGCCGACGACCTCCATTTCGAGCTCGACGCCACCCTGATCCGGAGCCTCCACTACATGCTCCTCTCATACGACCGGACGAAGAGCCCGGGCCGCTGGCGGCTTGGCTCGATCTACGTCCGGCGCGACGAGGACGGCGAGATCGTCTACGCGGGCCCGGATGCCGAGCGCGTTCCCGGGCTCGTCGGGGAGCTCGTCGAGCGACTGCAGGACGACGCGGATCCCGGGATGGTCCGGGCGGCGATGGCGCACCTGGATCTGGTGATGATCCACCCGTTCCGGGACGGCAATGGACGGATGGCCCGCGTCCTCCAGTCGCTCGTGCTCACGAGACAGGGGATCCTCGGGCCGGCGTTCTGCAGCATCGAGGAGTACCTGGGCAGGAACACGCCGGCCTACTACGACGTGCTCGCCGAGGTCGGGGCGGGCTCGTGGAGCCCCGCCAACGACGCGCGCCCGTGGGTGCGCTTCTGCCTGACCGCCCACTACCGCCAGGCGCGCACCCTCCTCCGCCGGAGCGAGGAGGCCGAGCGCCGCTGGGATGCGATCGACCGCGAGGTCCGCCGGCTCGGCGTGCCGGAGCGATCGATCCCCGTGTTGTTCGATGCTGCGCAGGGCTACCGGATCCGCAACGCTACCTATCGATCGCTCGTGGAGGACGTGTCCGAGCTCGTTGCCAGCCGGGATCTCAGGGTCCTCGTCGAGGCGGGCCTCCTGGCGCCGGAAGGGGAGCGTCGGGGCCGGACGTACTCCGCCTCGGACGGACTGAGGAAGATCGAGCAGTCGGTCCGGACAGCTCGGGTCCGCGACGAGACGGATCCCTTCGTCGTCGCCCTGGCCGCCCAGCGAAGTGGGGCGATCCCGCTGTGGCCGGACACCGCTCCGAGCTGACTCCGGGAACGGTCTCTGGCATGTCGACTGCGTAGCGGATCGCCAGGCCGGACGGTCCGGGCGGCAGGCTCCGTCCCGACACGTCGTTCTGCGCGGCTGCAGGCTTGCGACGGCATCCTGGAGGTCGGGGAGGGGGAAGTGGAGCGCGAGACGGGGTTCGAACCCCCAGTACCCACGCAGCGTCCTGGACCGGTAGCTCGAGGGCGGCTGAGCCGAGGTTCCCCCACGCCCTCGCACGGCCGCACATGGCCCGCCACCTGGTCCGCCGCTCCCGGTTCGCCCTGGTGCATGAGCGTTGGACCTGTGGCTGCCGCCGGCCGAGGCTGCGTGCGCTGACGGCTGGGCTGGTGAGAGCCGGGACCTCCATCTCGTCTTCGAGAGGTGCCGCCGGACAGCCCGACCGCTATCTCGACCTGAGCAGGGTCAGCACCGCCAGCACTCGCCGGTGCTGTTCGGGCGTCTCCTCCAGACCGAGCTTCCCGAAGACCTGGGCCATGTGTGTCTCGACGGTTCGCTCCGAGACACCCAGTCGCTCGGCGATCCCCTTGTTGGACAGGCCTTCGGCCACCAGGGCGAGGACCTCGCGCTCGCGCGGCGAGAGGACTTCCAGTGGATCCACCCGTCGCTTGCGCTTCATGAGGCGCGTGACGATGGTCGGGTCCAGGACCACCTCGCCGTCCTGGATCCGCCGCAGGGCATCCACCAGCACCGCCGGGTGAAACACGCGCTGCTTCAGCAGGTAGCCGACCTTCTCGACTTGCCCTTCCAGCAGCTGCATGGCGTAGCGAGGTTCGACGTGGTGCGAGAGAAGCAGGACACTCACCTCCGGGTATGCCGTGCGGACCTGCGTCGCCGCCACGAGGCCCTCGTCCGTGTGAGTCGGCGGCATCCGGATATCGAGGACGACCGAATCCGGGCGAAGCCGCCCAACAAGGCCGTAGAGCGTGACCGCGTCCTCCGCCTCGGCCACGACTTCGACGCCGGCGTCCGTCAGCAGCCGGACGATCCCGGCCCGGGTCAGCATGACGTCGTCAACGACGATCACACGCATGGCAGCTCCACGTGCAGGCGCAAGGTCTCCGACTCGGTCAAGTCGAAGGTCAACGTTCCTCCCGCCGCCCCGACCCGATCCGCCAGCCCGATGGTATCCGGCACGCCCGAGGCGCCGTCGATCCCGAGGTCCAGGTGCAGTCGGTCGCCGACCTGCCGGACGCGCACGTCGACGCCGTCCGCGTCAAGACGATCGGCGGCGGCGACCGTGTCCGCGACCACACGCCAGGCCGTCGCTTCGATCTCCGGCGGGTAGCGCACGTCTGCGGGGGCCTCGACCTCGAGCGGGATCGGTGCCTCGTCGGCGAGTGCCTCGAGTGCGGCCAGCAGTCCTGCTTCGGTCAAGGTCGCGTGATGGATGCCGCGGGCCAGTCGACGCAGCGACTCGATGGCGGCATCCGCCTCGTCGATGGCCTGCGCGAGGCGATTCGCGACGACCGTGTCGCCCGCGGTCGCCGCAGCGACCTGGGCCAGGCTCAGTTCGTGGAGGACCCCCAGCATCCGGTGCTGCGCTCCATCGTGAAGGTCGCGTTCGATCGCATGTCGCGCGGCGTTGCCCGTCTCCACGATCCGCCGCCGCGACGCTCGCAGCTCCAGCACCTCGTGTCGAACGGCCGCGAGCAGTCGCTCGTTCGCGGCCGCCAGTCGGACGGCCTCGCCCACGTCGTCGGCCACCGGGACGTCAGGCGCGCTGCCGACCGCGATGGCGACGGCCACCGTCTCGCCGCGGTACTCGATCGTGGTGCGACGTGTCCCGACCCGCGCAGCGTCGTCGGCGACGGCCACCCCGGCGGCATCGACAAGACCTCCCTGCCCGGGAAGCGGGAACACCAGCTGCAGGTTCGGGTCGCCGAGCGCGCCGGCCAGGGCCGTCCGTAACGAGCCGCCGCCCGGGAGCGGGGAGAGCTGCTCCGTGATGCGCTGCACCGCGGACAGGGTCCGCCGCTCATCCAGGAGGAGCCAGGTGAGCCCGATGGCCAGCAGTGTCGCGGCGATCGCCCGCCAAGCGAATGCCGTGACAAGGATCTCCCCGGTCGGCGGGACCGCACTCGAGGGGAACAGGAGGGCGATCGCCCAGTAGGCCCACGCGAGGCCCGCGATCACGGCCGGAAGCAGGGTGCGCAGTGCGCCGCGCCGCGCGATCCGGGATGACCGCGTGTAGTGGACAGTCGCCCACACTGCCAGGCCGGTGCCGGCCACTGCCGTGAGGATCTGCCACGTCGCCGCGAACACGCGAGCGACGCTGCGGTCTCCGAACGGTCCGCCACTCGTGTCACACAGGGCCAGGCAGTCGGGATCGTTCCAGGGCACCTAGGTCGCCATCCACGCCACTCCGAGGACGCCCATGCCCAGATACAGGAGGACCAGATCCACGTGCGTCCCGGCCGTCACGCCGCCCGCAGCGATCACCTCGACCGGCACGGACGAGCGAGACGCGAGGTCGCGAAGCGCCGCAGCAAGCCCCTCCGTTTCCAGGATCCGCGCCTCTGGGCCTCGAACTCGCCGGCCTGCCGCATCGACCCAACCTTCTCGTGTCGGCTCCCTGAACGCGATGCGAAAGGAGGGGTCGCCCAGGGCAGTCGCCAGGGCATCGCCCAGGCCTACGGCACGGTCCGTGGTCAGGCTTGCTCGTCGGGCGTCGGCCGCGAGCAGGGCCGCGACGATCGTGATGGACGCCAGGCTGACGGCGAGGTCCAGTGTCGCCGCGGTCGCCACTCGATCGAGCAGCGCGACAACGTCGGGCATCGCCGGGATGGCGATCGCGACGATGTAGGCGATCGCGGCGGCGGCCCGCTTCGGCCAGGTCCGCGCTCGTCCATCGGGGAAGCAGAGGAGGATGTGACCCAGCACGCCAAGCCATAGCCACCTGAGCGCCGCGGCTGTGTCTCCGAGCGGCCCGACATCCAGGCAGCGGTGGGCGAGTGGTTCGATGTTCAGGCAGGAGGAGAAGTCGCCCAGGAACCAGGTGAAGCCGAGGATGACCAGGAGCGGCCCGACCACGCTCCAGCGCACGCGCCACCAGGCGACGAGTCCGCTTGCGATCGCGACCCAGCCTGCGACCACGTGCGGGAGCGAGTCCGGCATGCGCCCCGGCCCGTAGGCCAACCAGCCGGCCAGCGCCCCGATGGCGAGTCCGATCCCCGCGATGAGCCCAGTGCGAAGGACGGCTGATCGCGCCAACGATGTGGTTCGCCGCTCCTCCATCGCAGCGTATGGTATCCGCCGTCCATTCCAAACCCCATGGCTCGGAGCGTCGCGCAAACGTGCGCTCGTCGGCAACGAGGACGCCTGAGACGAACAGGATCAGGCAAGGCCCTCACCTCGACCTCGTGGCCTCCCGACTGACTCGCTCACCCAGGTCGTCGGGATGGTCGTCGCTCCTCCCTCGTCGCCCGACGGGCAGGCGCTTGCCCGCAACGAGCGGGAGCGCGACGCGGGCCTGATTCGAGGCGCCGGGTGCGCGATCTCGCTTCGAGCACGGCGTCGTCGAGCGCCCGGTATAGGCGCTCAAGCTCCGCGAGCCTGTCCTCCTCCCAGGCGA
>Ga0315297_10000856_pt1 | contig 18283 bp, 19 predicted proteins | sample YL17G15_0_MG_FD_203628 | JGI IMG/M metagenome (GOLD analysis project Ga0315297, IMG submission 203628) | Sediment microbial communities from Yellowstone Lake, YNP, Wyoming, USA - YL17G15_0 | ecosystem: Environmental > Aquatic > Freshwater > Lake > Sediment | place: USA: Wyoming | collected... | reverse complement strand
TGCTCTAATGTGTCTTCACGGAACATTGTTAGTTCATGGCTGTATCGAATTGCTATAGGCATAATTTTGAAATCTTGAACTAACCCTGCGCGGCCTAGAAAAACATTAAGTTGGTTTCGAAGTGGATAGTTTGGTAATGCATACCGCGGTGTGAAATCGTTATGTCGAAGTTTCAAGAGACACGAGTAACATGTTGAATTGAAAATTGGTGAATCTGTCAGCATTGGTTTATAAACAATATCGAGACAAACTGGACATGTGAAATCTTCAACTGAAAAATCTGGACAAAACTTTTTGATCTCCACGCCATGATCTTGGATCGTACACAATACGCAAAAATGACACTTCATGATGATTGCGAGTGTTTTTTATTGCGAGTGTTTTTATATGTAATAATGGGTTCAGGATGTTACGACCCAGGTGTTTGGGTCCAGGGTTTTATGGGTCACACCCCTAACTAAAAAGTATAAATAGAGTGCAGAGTGTTCTTCGTTATGCAGTGTGTACATTTAATTGAAGCACCAGTGCGCCAGTACATTCTTGTTACGCAGCGAGATGATCTAGAATTACTTTTTGAACAAGTTCAGAAATCTGAATTTGAACCTGATGAACCTTACAGATCATTAATTAAAAACATTAAACGCGAAGACGTTTGGTTTCTGCAGCATAAAGGAGAAAAGCCCCCAGCAACTATTATCGTTGTTATTCTACATCCTTACACTAAGAATACAAACTATATACGCTTCAGTGATGAGGATGATCAGGATAATGTATGATCGTAATATAAAAAAAATGTGGAAACTTACTTTACCTACTGGGAATAAAGATTCACCTAGTGAAATCCTTCCTCCAAAACTAGCGTCTTATAGTGATGCGCATTATTACATGAAAGATGGAGTTCAAGTGTTTATAGGACCCACAGACGGAGTCCATACTCGGAATACAAAATATTGCCGATGCGAGTATAGGGAACTTGATGGCAATAAACTCGCGTCGTGGGATTTCAGCACTGGGTATCATACAATGATTTTTGAAGGTTCATGCGACCATTTACCCAAAACAAAACCCCAAGTAGTTATGGGTCAAATTCACGACAGCGAAGATGATGTACTTGAAATTCGAATTAGCGGGTCAAACCTTGAAGTGATGCATAACACGACGATTTATGGGACGTTTACAACTGCATATGTTCTAGGGACAATGGTTGAATTTAAAATTGTAGCTCACGATAAAACTGTTGATGTTACAGCTCTAGGGAAAACAGTTTCGTTTAAACCTGCAACTACTATGGGGTGTTATTTTAAACTTGGTTGTTATACACAGTCAAGTGCAGAAAAAGGTGATCCTCATGATTACGGTCAAACGAGTATCAAAAGCGTTTCAGTTAGTCATAGTACTACTCCTCCTAGTACTACTCCTACTCCTATTCCTAGTACTACTCCTATTCCTAGTACTACTCCTATTCCTATTCCTAGTACTACTAAATGTAAATGCTATATTCTTTAATATACTTTTATTGACAAATATGAGGACCCAGGTCTAAACACCCTTGACAGTATCCTGGTGGATATACTTTGTTGTTATGGAGGAACCCTTTGAGTTCCAGAGGATCAAACGAAATTTTCTTGAGACGTTCCGTAATATGAATTCCTTCTCCCATGCGATAAACGAAATTGCGTTGTGGGATTTCAAAAGACCCATGGTTCAAAACTAGTTCTTCAAGTGAATTGAAATTAATGTAATCTGAATGCGACCGTTTGATTGTTAGGCCTTTTAGTTTAATGACATTTCCGCCGTCTTTAGCTTCAATAGCGTAAGACTTTGCACCGAGCCCTACAAACGCTGTAATGTTCCCGTTCTTTGAAACTTTTTCTTCGTCCCATTCGCCCCAGATATCACCGCTTGGAATGTTGTAGAGCAGAGGATCGTAAATATAAACAATGGAATCAGTGTCGTGGTATAGCACTCGTTCCTGCAACAAATCAAGTTGTTCATATAGCATTAGACGGCCATACGCAGGAACAAACAAACCAGCGGGTAAATAAAGGTCGTGTGGTAAATATTTGCGGTTTGTTGGAGTAGTAGTAAACACTGTTTTGTTGCCTTGCTGGAAAACATTTTTCAATAATAAATCACTGTTCTCGATATTTGAAAAAAGTTTCTGCATTGTTTTATCGTCGTCTTCATGGATAAATGCCATCCCTCCCATATTCGGTCTTTGGCAATGTTTACCCCATCCTGAATTGAGCATGATTTTGTAAACTAATCGTAATGCTGATCGGAACTCCCATCGCGGAAACGACTGACGCACTTGTTCACCAATTCCAAACTTTTCTTCGTATGCATTCACTAACCGCTCTTGTTCTTCAATGCTCGGGATGGGGGAACTGTTTGCTAGTTTTTCAATGTATAAATCTTTAACGAAATCACTCCACAACCCGGGTTTCTTGTTGTACAAATCAATGCGATGGACTTTTAATAGTTTGTATCCTTTTGAAAGTGCTCTTTGGATTTCAATCATTGTAAATGTTTTCTCAACAATTGTTTCAAGACTACCGCAGCGTTTACCGCTAGTTTCGTTCCATACTACTAAAACTGGGTGAAACAAATTTTTTGGTGGTTCCAATGAAACTGTTGCAATACCAAACGTTGAATAATCAGACATGTACTCGACAGTAGGTTGAGTTTCAATCTCTTCAACATCAATCATTCGATCAGCGCGTTTTGAAAATCTAGAGCAGTTGCAAGGACTCCAGTTGTTGCCTGAAGCGGGAGACTGATGTTTTGTACATGGGTAATATTTCGGGTCATAAACTTTGATTCTTGGGAGCCCTACAGGGTACTCGTAAACGGCTTGAACGTAGGGGTACATGCTGACTATATCCTGGTACCGGATTTGAACACCTCTAGAAATTTCTTCATGACTAAGACGGTAGTGGACGGTTCGTACATCAGTTCTTCCACCAATCAATGCGCGTCTCGAATGCCAGTATTCCTGGGGGTAGAGAACGCCCCAATGTTCGTCCCACGCCAATGATTCAATACGTTCCAGATCTAAATCCTGGGAGACTAATAGTTTTAAAACAGTATGACAATATGACGGTGCTGTTGAATAGAACCAAGGAGATAAATTGAATTTCCCAGAACAAATATCGTCATGTTTAATCATTAGTTGTGCGAGGATTTTGACATCATCGCGACAATAGTTTGTTAGTTCAGTCATGAAATTCCAGGGGGTTTTTGAACGCTCCGTATACCATGTTTCAAAAGTTTCAATGTCTTTATCTGATTTTGCAGTGAACGTTAAATCGAAATACTTGCGGTCTGGAATCATCCCTTCATAATCATAATTTCCAATGCTGTTGAATAGATGGGGGAACGTTCCTTTCATTAAAGGCAACTCAAAAGCTTTAGCAAGCCCTGCAAGACTTCCTGGTAAATGCATTAGTGAATCACGAAAGATTGTGTGCCCCGCTTGAAGTTCAGTTAGCTTTGTTCCATTTGAAGTGACACTAGTTTTGTAGTTCATGTCGTTCTTTGAAAGTTCTTCACAAATCAAACGAGAATCGTAACCGCTCCCGTTATGTGCGACACAAATGTTTCGGCCTTTGTTGAACGTCATCATGAACTGAATGAAATTCGATAAACAGGCGTCCCCAAAATACGAAAACTCTTCATCTGTAAATACGTTCCTGAATACAATCAAATTAGCTTTTTGGATTTCCATTGATCGCTCCAAAACGGTGAAATCAATAAACTGGTTGTTTTCTTTCTGGAACTCAGTACTGATTTTATGTTCAACAATTTGAGTACGCGCTTCAATGTCGTAGGCCCACAGCACATATGGCATATGTTTACCAGCACCTTCTTCGCCGTCTTTGAGAAAAGTTTGCTGGTTGGGTTTTGCATAGACGATACATCGATGACCTAGTGTTAATTTCATTGACCTTCTCCTTCACTCAGATTGTACCCTTTGTTATACGTTGCACCACACAGCTGGCAGTTCTTTGTGCACCCTGATTGAATGCAAGGAGTTTGTTGGCAACTCGGACATACTCTGATTGTGATTTTTTTCAGTAAAACTCCGCAATTACAATCAGGGGTTTTAACAGTAACGCATTTGTGACAGAATCCGTGGCTGCGGGTGTTTTTCTTTATAAACCAATATGGCGCCGCAGGTTCACTGCATCCGAAATGAAAAGAGACTGGATCCCAAACAACGTACAGTGTATGTTTGCTGCAGTCTGGAGAAAGTTTACCGTCAATTTCTTCATACGAATAAGATGAGCCTGTGAACGTTTGACGGTCGTAACTTCTCACACTGGGTAGAATAATTGTCAATCTGTAGTTTGTGTATGTCTGAGTGAACATTGCTAAATCTTGAGACGTAACAGTTTCACCCCAGCCGAACTCATCACACAGTTCAAGCGCTCTTCGTTTTGTAGTATTAATGAATCGTGTTGGTCTCGCTATTAACTGGTACGCAATCGCAAACGCCCCGCAATTAATTATCCTGTTTCCAAAAGTCTAGTATTAGAAAAAAAGTACTTGAGGTTTCCATGTTTCCCTGAACCGCATATTAATCCACCCTGGGATTTTTGGATCCCCAGCACCGCGAATTCGTTCGAATACAATCCCAAACTTGAAATTGCTTAAATCGTTTTCATCGTTTGGAGTCGGACTTTGAAATATTTCAACTAACCCGCGATCTATTGCTTCATTGGTCATTTCGCTGAATCTGATACTGTGCCCGCCGCGCATAGCCCAAGACAGTAAAGGATTGTGAATGTCTTGAATAATAAAAACGCCTCTGTGCTGGTTCTCAAACTGGTGACGCGTTACTGCTCGTCTGCGTGGCGCTTCAAATCTCTGGTATAGTCTTTCCATCAGCGCCGCACGAATATCATCAGGATAATAAGTGATTACACGTCGGGGGCTTCGGCGGGTCCATCGTGCCCAGATCACATTGTCATGAAATTCAGTCGTTACTTGAGCTCTCATGTAGAATCAAGTTTCATACTCTTTCTATATATACTTCAGGACCCCTTTCACGTGCAAGGGTTTTTATATATATATAAGACCCCGCCTACTTTTTTTGTAAATCATGAACCCAGAATTCAGAAACGGCGTCGCGATCTTTACTACAGATCAAACCGATATTTACGGATGCCCGTCGCTGTACGGCTACGAAAGATTTGAAGTTCATGAGACACCCGTCTACGTTACTGACTGGAAGATGGAACACCAGTATGATTTAAAAAAAAAAATCCCACACATTTACATTCGCCGTGAACGCTTTAAACTAGTTGTTGATCAAATTCTCGGATTGACAATTAATACATCCCACCGCACAACAGGGTGCGATCGATGGTGCGAAATGCTCGAGTGCGTGAGTGAACTAGAAACTGATTACTGGGTCGAGACACGGTTGAAAATTTTTTTTAATTTTTAGAAAGATATTAAAACAGTTTGGATACTTTACTTACTATAATCGCATTCCGACAATCATAGCAATGGTAAAAGGAATCACGACAAAAATTACGCATCAACAGTACAATGATATTTTTTCATATTTTAAAATGATGGACGAATGTTTCAGTAAAAGGAACTGGTCACGGAAATATTTTCCCAATCTCAGATTTGTAGCGTTAATGCTAATTAATCATTTGAAAATCAATCTAGCTTTTGAAATTCCTCTTGCTATTACGCCATACAAAATCGAGGAATTAAAACGTTTATTTTACGATATATGGGAGTACATACAGGGATAGTTTCCTATTGTACAGGAATAGTTTCCTGTATCTTTACTGGTCTGACGTACTCTTCGAGCAAACGGTCTTCGTAATTAAATTTAAATTCTTCGTTGCGCAGTAGAGCTGAAAAATATTTTCCAAGTTTTGATAAATCCTTTTTATCCATGTCCCAGTTATACCATAGAATAGCACCTACTTTTTCAGAACGCCACTCTTTAGGTGTAAACGGCTTATAATCAGTATCAAAAACAATCCCATCAAGATCAACGACATCCGTTGGGCGGGGTTGTATCGCCGCAACTAGAGGGTTGAACCCTTTTTCAACAACCCTTTTTACAGCCGCCGATTGGGTATCAATGGATGCAGTATCAATGTAAATCATAAGTCTCGGGTCCATTTGGTATCACGTTTCATACATTTTTAATTATAAAAACCCTTTCACATGTTATTTTTTTCTATAAAAGAAAAACGCTTTTTCAAGTAATTTTTAAAATGGTTTTCGTCCCCTATGTGTCTCCAGCTGCAGGAATCGAACCAAAAATCGTTGATGTTTCGCCAGATTTCAACACCCCGGGTCAAATGCGGTTTGCAAAAGTCGTTGTTGGAACTGACCCATACGTCATCAAAATTGAAGGCCAATTCAACAGCGATCAGATGCCAAACACTTTTGATGCGAACTGCCCGCGCGCGTATTTTGCCCCGTGGCCGAAAGATGCTGCTATTCTAAAAAGCATTGACTGTCTATGTCCGCAACCGTTTACTCAGGCGCCTGCTCTGAAAAAGGACACTATTATCTTGAAACTCAAGCGCAAAGACAATGCGTTTGCATTTACAAACAACATTTCTATGCAAGCCAATACTGCTTTGAAAGACGAATACGCTACTATAACACTTGGCGTCGGGTACTATTTCAATTCTGAAAAGAACGTTGCAGGGCCGTTCTATACCGTTATGGACATTAACTTTAAATAATGTATGTTTATAATATAAATGAGTGCTCACTATAAATGGTACCCCGCGAGTGAAGAAGTTACTATACCATGGAACGCTCGTTATTCGTTTCCAACTCAGGTAAGGTTTATTGATACATCTCTTTTAAAGTAATACATCGTGTAGCTCTCTTTAACTTTTGTCTCCACCATCCACACTCTGAAGCCATTTCTAACACCAGGCAAACAAAGCCGTTAAAATCACTCCGCGAATCCCTCCAAAGAATGGTGGAACTTTTTCACCAGGTAATGTTATTCGGCTCGAGTTTCCAGCACAGGTTAAAAATTTTAATTTTTTAGGGGTACGTCAATCCCGCAAACACTTTTTTGGAATTCGACATTCAACTTAGCACAGGCGGCGTAACTGCTGGTTCATATAATCATTTCCAGAACAATATCCAGAGCACTTTTTCTCGAGTGCGGCTGTTGTATGGAAGTACTCCATTGGAAGATATGATTAATTATAATGTCATTGTTCGAAATTTGACTGAATGGACTGCTACTGCTGGAAACACTTTGGATCAAACTTCAATTTCTGAAGGTATTGGTGGTTCAATTTCTGGAGTAGCATCAACAACAGCTTATTCACTAAAAAATATTCGTCAGAGTTATATTCAAGGAAACAATCAAATCACTGGATTTTTAACTCCAAATCAAGCTGGTGGTTTACTCTCAGGAACAACGTCTTCAGTCCGCCGATACCAAGTTCAGTTTGCGCTAGGATTGTTTACCCAGGGAAAACTTATCCCAACAAAGTTTATGGCTTCCCAGTTAGCTGTTGAAATTACTCTTGCTTCTGAAAGTGCATGTATCATTGAATCTGGCGGGTTCACTGCTGCTCCTTCTACAGGCCCCGCACTGTCGACCGCTTCGACCTACCAAGTCACTAATATCAATTTGATTCCTGAGATTCTTGAATTTGATGCTTCCTATGATGCTTCGTTTATTCGCGGATTGCGTGAAGGCGGTGTCCCGATTAAATTTTCGTCTTGGCATACGTTCCAATTTGCTACTTCGCAAACTCTTAATCTTTTAATCCAGGAACGTTCTCGATCCGTTAAAGCTTTGTTTGCAGTAATGCGTCATTCGAGTCCTGCAGTCGTTACTGGTGATTCAGGTGCGTGTGTATTTTTCCCTACTGCAAGTCAGACGTTGAACCAGTACCAGTACCGTATTGGAGGTCGTTATTTCCCCGCATCCCCAGTTCAATGCTCTACTACTCCAGGCTCAACAGTATCTAATGGCGGCGCTGAAGCGTTTTGTGAATTGCAAAAAGCGTTGAATACTGTTGGTGATTATCGTCTTTCTTCTGCTGTAAACACTATGCGCTGGGCTACTACGTTTAGTAATGCAGTCTACCCCGCGGGTAGTTTAACTGTTCCTTCTCCATCTGAATCTGATTACCTCTTTGGCGTAACTGGGTTTGACGTGAACGGAAACGCTGTAGTAGCATCCACGAAAACCGCTACTGTTAGAGGTTCTGGTGAAATAGGATCGCAGTGTTTTGCAATGGCTGTTTCTCTTGAAACTTCAAACGGTCTTGAAATTTCAGGTCTGAATGCTGAGGAACAGAGTGATATTTCTCTGCAAGCAATATACAGTGCAGCTCCTCCCGCGGGTTATTTGATGGAAGTGTACACTTATTATGATGCAATGCTTGTCTTGCGTGAAAACAATGTTTTGGAACTCATTCAATAATATATGATTTTTGTAATATAAATGGGTGATGCATTCGGTCTTTCCCCCGATCTAAGATACTTTGAATATGAATTTGATTCTTCTGAAGCTCATAACTCTTTTAGTTCTGGGGCAGCTACTACAGACTGGCCCACTTTTCAAATGGAGCGTCCTCTCAGTAACATTGCAGGAATTAAAGTCCTTGAAGTACAAATCCCGTTCACGTTTTATATCGTGAATTCTCAAAACAATACGTTTCTTTTCCATAGCGGGTTAGGGTTTGACGGGAACGTGAGTATACCTGTTGGGAACTATAATTCAGCTTCATTGGCTGCAGCGTTACAAGTGGCACTGCTCGCTGTTGCAGCAGGGGGATACGTTGTTTCTTTTAATTCAACAACTGGGAAATTCACTATTGGATCCAACACTGCTTTTTCAATGGTGTTTGGAACTTCAACAGATGACGGGTTATCTAATTTGCGCCTTGTTCTAGGGTTCAACCCCGGCACTACGGCTACTGCTGTTTCAATAACAAGTCCCAATGTCGCTGCAATAACAGGCCCAAATTATTTATACTTGTGCAGTGATTCCCTAGGTACTCTAATTCAACTATATCTCCCTGCAAGTTCAGAACTGGCGCAGGGCGGTCTCGGTCCTGAGATGGCTAAAATTCCAATTAACTGCAACCCGTTTGGTGTCATAACATGGGCTGATCCAGATCCACATAAATACTTTGATTGTCAATCTTTATTTTCGTTACAACAAATAGATTTATATTTGACTCTTGGTCCGAGTCCTTCAAAACCTTTGAAATTAAACGGGCAATCGTTCAGTGTTAAACTTGGAATTCTAGTCAACCAGCTAGCGAGAACTGACACTACTGTTCAAGGAGTTATAAAACGGCGTAGAGAATAATGTATGACTTTAAATAAAAAATGACTAAAACTGTTTTTGGTGACGGCTTGGAACCTAACACTGTTGTAGGGACTGACGGGTACAGTCTAGACAGTATTTCTTCAGGTCCAACAGGGTACGTCCTCACGAGCAACGGAAGTGCTACCCCGACGTTCCAGCCTGGAGGCGGTAGTGGTGGAAACGCTACAAATATTATTGGTGGAAGTGCAGGGAAATTACTGTACCAGACTGGAATTAGTACTACAGGGTTCGTCAACGTTGGGCCTGGCGTATTAGTTGCTACTGGAGGAGTTCCACACTTTACAAAAAACATTGTAGACCCTCTTCAAATAATAACAAATACTAATCTCCCACTACAGGTCGGATCAACTTATGGAGGTGATTCAGCAATACTCTATGGATTCAACAACAATGGGCGTCCAATAATTTTGCTTGAATCTAATGGCATTCAATTTACCCAAGCCCTAGATGACCAAGACGGGTCAGTTACAAACAATGGTGGGTTGTCGTATACTTGGACCAACTTTAATGAGGACTCTTTCTCCTTCAACAGTAACGGTACGTTGACCATGTCTTTATATAGCGCAATTAAAGGATTAATGTTCATGGACCTCGGTCAGGTCACAATAGTATCTAATGACTCTGCGGGGAAGGTTTTGACATCTAATGGGCCGTTGTTGCCGCCATCCTGGGCTACGCCATCTGTTTCACTCACTGGTGGGACTGCTGGAACAGTCGTGTACCAGACGAGCTCAACAACCACGGGGTTCACGAACACTGCTACTGGTTTCCTAGTTTCAGCTGGCCTGGGGGCGACACCTGCGTTCAATACAACCATTTCTTTTCCACTAAAGATAACAAACTCAAATATTGTCCCACTACAGATCATATCAACTTTTCCAGGTGATACATTAATGCTCCATGGATTCAACAACAATGGGCGTCCAACAATTTTGCTTGAATCTAATACGCGAGAATATAGACAAATTTTGAGTAACCTTGACGGATCAGTTACAAACACTGGCGGGTTGTCGTATACTTGGACAAACACCAGCAATTTCAGTTTGGCCTTGCGATCCGACGGTAACCTTAGGATGGACAAATACATTGCTAGTCGAGGGTTAATGTACATGGACCTCGGGGTGTCTTCAGTAGTAAGTACGGGCGCTGCAGGGACGTACTTGCAATCCAACGGCCCGACTTTAGCCCCTGTTTGGGTCAACATCCCAGCGTCCATTACAGGCGGTGCTGCTGGAACAGTCGTGTACCAGACTGCCGTTTCAACAACAGGGTTCACGAACACTGCTACTGGTGTCCTCCTTTCAACTGGCGTGGGTGCGACGCCTGCGTTCAGCACTACTGTGAATTTCGGGTTGATTTTTAATTCGTCAGTGACCCAGTTGACTTGTAATGCATCGAATGCGGGAATAACCGCAAATATCGGTGGAAGGAATTTTACTGTTAACGGGTCCCCGGCTTTCAATCTACAAAACAATATCGTTAGTTACCTAAAAGTTCTTGATTACACGACAAACGGAATAGAAGATATTCAAGCTAATTCATATACGTGGAGAAACAATACTAGCGGTTCTTTTGGGTTGACTGCTGCAAATCGTTTTTTTATTCCAAACATTAGTGCTAATTTCCTGACAACAAACAGTTTGGGCGAAATCTTGAACGGTGCAAACTTGTTTGTTTCACCGACGATCGGGTCACCCATCATAATTACAACGCCTACAAACTCTTCTGCAATTTCTTCAACGATTAGTGGAGGACATGCATTGGATTCAACTCAGACAAACACATCAGTATCTAATTATGTCAGACTACACAATGCATCAGGGTTCGATGTTTATACTGGTTCCGACGGTAACCAGAACGCTGTTTTGATTTCTGATTCTACAAAACAAGTTAAATTAATTGCTGGTTCAAACACAGTCACAGTTTCGTCAGTAGAGGTCCGAGTAGGGTCGACTGGGGCATACGTCTATGTCGGATCTGCAGGAGTGACTCAAGGAATTCAACTGAACGCTACTGTAGGAATAACAATTGTTACTCCATTGTTCCAAATTCCTTCACTAGGCACTGGTCCAGTTTATTGCAATGCCGGTGTTTTTACAACTGCATTTACTCCCCCAAAAACTACTATATATGACACTTATGGTGTTCGTACTTTTACACCTACCGCCAACGCCAAGTACTATGAAATATGGATTACTGGTGGTGGTGGTGGGGCATGGTGGTATAACGGGGTTCAACCCTCACTGCCTGGTGCTGGTGGTGGAGGAGGAACAATTACTTGGGTCAGTACTTTCAGCGATACAAGCTACCATGTCTTTGTCGGCGCTGGAGGTCGTGGAGGAACTCCAATAAGAGATCCAGATTTAATTGGCGATTATTCACATTTTTATTCCAACAATAACAACACTACTAACGGACAAGCTTATGGAGGGGAAAGGGGTAGTTATTCAGCAATAGGCCCGTCACTAGGTGGAGCGGGAGGATTAGGTATTGTTAATGTATTTTCCCAGGAGTACATTGCAAGAAGTTTTACAATTATGCGAGGGGGTGACGGTCAATCAGGGTATGGTGTTTCACCAATTGAACCAGGCGCCAACTGTAATGGAGGTAGTTCTTTTTTCAGTGGTGGCCCTGGAGGCAGTTATGGATCAGGCACAAGTCCTGATTCAATCCAAGGAGCGGGTGGAGGATCTACGCAAAATTTGGCTACAGCTAAAGGCGCCGACGGTGGAACAGGATACATAAAGATTATCGAATACTTTCAATAATATATGATTTTTATTAGTATGGATATACCTGAAATTCGACTAGATCGTTGGGCTGATTATACGTCTATAAGACCAGGAATAGTTGGATCTGTTGGAGACGTTTTATTGCAAACACGACTCAAACATAATTTCCCAGACGCTCCACTAAGATGGGAATACGGAACTGTTGGAGACGAAGCTGCAGGCCTAGGTTCAAATGTTCAAAACGGGTACAGTGTGAGTTACGCTTCTGGCGGTGGACCTGCAAAACTGTTCGATTCGAACTGGCAGAGCGGGCGGAGTTTTAAAACGAACCATGGATGGATCTACCAGGATATACGAGTCCCTGATAAACGCACTACTCCGTTAATGGGCGACACTCCAGATTATTCATGGAACAACAAAATTGCTGCTACTTTAAAAGCTAAACTTACGGGTGAAAAGTTTTTACCTGTACCTGGCGGGTATGCGCCTCAACCTGGGCAGCAGTTGCGTGGCGGGACGTACCCGATTGTCCGGAACGAAGCTGACAATGCAGCGCCGCCTGGGGGATACGATAGTGGTATTATATACGGGGCGGAAGGACCTAAAGCACCACCAGCAATCAACCAGTTTGTCAGTGGCGGGACTAAAGTTTCTTTACCGGATTTAGCATACAAAACAGTTAATCAGAATGAACGGTTTCCCGGGTTTATTGGCGCTAGTGATGCGCGGTATAAAAGCGATCGTCCTTTAACGAGGGGTTTAGGCGGTAGATAATAAAATGTATGCTATAGAATATAATGAATAATGGGGGTCTAGCAGTCCAAGTCGGGCCTTGGAAAAACGCAAGGTTTGAACCTACAGAGAGTCCACTATGGAGCGGCGGTGGAGTTGCAACAGGTTAAATATTTTAATTTTAGGAGGAACCAAACATGCTGGGCACGGGAACTGGTTCAGATTTTTAATTCTAGGAGAATGCTAATGGACCCTGGGCAGAGAAGTGGGTATGCCCCTGAACAGGGGTTCCCGAACCCATCAATTTGGGCAATTCCAACTATAGTTGATATGCCATTGAAACTCCAGTTAATGAAACATAAAAAGAAATCGTACATGGGTAAAGTAGGACGTTCATTAGCCGAACAAACTATATTAGCGCAGTTACAAGCAGGACACGATATCGCTATGGATCCATGGGGGTTTGGCGACTATCGTCAAAAAAAAAAAACTGAAACAACAGAGTCAGATTCTAGTGCAATGAAAAGTGTTCACTACCAAGTCGTTGTCCCGAAAGGAATGTCAGACGCAACACCTGACACGGGGATGGAAAACAGTGCCGCGGGAGTGTCTGATATATTTGGTAATATGCTTAATGAGAATGTAATGGAGGGTGTTGCAGTTCATGAAACTGTAATGCCTGCACCAGTGAACTCATTAATGCCGTACATGTCTACTACTCCTCAAGAAACTTTTTCTTTAAACGATGCTGTAGATCCCGAACTTGCAATTGATGACGATGTCAACATGACTGATGTTAAAGCAGTAAAGAAAAAAGGAAAGAAAATTCCAAAAACTAAAACAGCTGTTCATGAAAATTATTATGAGCCGTCTACGAGTAGAGTACAGCAAATGGATTATACAGCGACAGTGAATCAGAAAAAAGACGATTCAAATTACAATATTAATCTTGGTAAATCTGGGGAACTGCGGCCATCATTTATAACTGATGTATTTGGGCCTCCAACTGAAACCGATGTTATTGTTGGAATGCTTAAAGAAAAAATGGTTAGATCAACACGAAAACCTAAAGATGAACTTGAAATTAAACAAGAACCCGGTTCATTAAAAAGTTCAAAAAGAAAAGCTAAAAAGTCAGTAGTTTCTGGATCTCACGGTCACGAACGAAAAAGGAGCACACCGCCAAACTCACCGACGTTGTAAGAATTTTAAACAATAAAAAGTGAAATATTATGAAAAAATAATGTATGTTTCCTGTTAATAAAATGAAACTTTATTCTACAAATATTGACGATTTGAAAAAGGTACCTCTTACACCAGAAAGTATGGAAAAGAAGGGAAAGAAAAACCCGCGAAAGCCTAGACCTCCTAAAGCACCTGTAGCGTCTGAACCTGTTCCCGAGCCTGTTCCCGAGCCTGTGCCTGCTGAACCGATTCCTGCAGCTGCTGTTCCAGAGGTCGCTGAAACAGAACCCTCTGCTGTTGCGCCAGTACTAGAGGCTGTAAAAACTGTAAACGTAGATTCGGAAAAGAAGAAGCGAGTTAGAAAACCTTCTAAACCTACTAATCCAGATGAACCACCAAAATGGTTTACAAAATTCCATGAAAACATTGGGCGTGAAAAAGCTCAGCAGAGTCAGGACAAACGCCCCGTGAAACAGGTAAAGATTGATAGTAGATCGAAAGCCGAAACTGATTGGCAAAAACCAGTTGTTCGTGAACGAGTTCAAAATGAAATGGATTCACACATGGGGAAAATGTATAACATGATTTTCAGTAACCGACGTTTTGAATAATGTATGAGGTAATATAAAAATGACTACTTTATTTGTTAAAGAAATTCCAATTGATTTAGGGGCAAAACATCCTGATACTCCACACGCAGTATTACCGAGACATGAATTTTCAATGGGGTTAATTGCGCCAAAGGGGAGCGGCAAAACAACTCTACTATGCAACCTTTTACACTACTATAAACATTTCTTCCATTCAATTATAATATTTTCACCAACAGTCAAGAATGACGAGAAATGGGATTGGGTCAAGAAACAAAACTTGTTAGTTGAAAACAAACCGTTGAAAAAGTTTTTCCAGGATCTAAAAGATAAAAAGGAAAAAAAAGATAAACTCGAAATTGTAGAGAGACCTCCTGAAGATTTAGGCGAGTATGACCAGTACCTTGAAACTCAAAAGAAAGACGGGAAGTTTGATGCTACTATCCCTGAAGAATGTTTTATGAGTGTCTATAGCTCCGATGATTTAAAAGCTCTTTTAGACGAACAGCAAAAGATAATTGATTTCCTCAAAGAACACGGAAAAACAAAACATATCGCGAATCGAATTTTATTATTGTTTGATGATTTAGTCGGCTCAGGGTTATTTAACAATGAACGAACTAACCCGTTTAAAATGCTCAATACGAATCATCGACATTTTTCAACATCAGTGTTGATGGTGAGTCAAGCATACAAGGAAATCCCAAAAACTATTCGAACTAATTTCACGTGTCTGATTTGTTTTGAAATCTTTAGTGACGGGGAAATTCAAGCGATAATGGAAGAGTACCCAATGGGGTTAAAAAAAGACCAATGGCTTGAAATGTACAAGTACGCAGTTAGTACGCCGCACAGTTTTTTATTTTATAATATGCAGAAAAAGAAACCTCTTCGTATAATGAAAGAGTTCAAGGAAATACTTTCTTTTGAATAAAGTATGTTTCATAGATTAAAATGTCTAAATCAGTAAGTGGTGATCCTCCAAGTGTCGTTTCTTCATTACGAGTAACCTCACTTGCTCCAAACACCATTACGTATGGCGACGGTAGTGGGTTCATTACAAGTGTTCCTCCAGGAGCAAACGGTCAAGTCTTGACTGCTCAGCTTTCAGGCCCACCAATATTTGCAAACATTAGCGGTGCAACAAATGCAGCTAATCTTATTGCGGGGTTTCAGGGTCAGATCCCAGTTCAAAGTGCGCCATCAACAACTACGTTCATTGCTAACACTGCGGGTCTTCTACAAGCTACTCCCCCAGGTTTACCTGTTTTTACAAACACTCCTATTTGTTCAAGCATTAAACTGACTTCGCTTACTGCATCAACCCTTGTTTATGTCGACGTTGGAAACAACACTGCTTCAATTCCAAACGGATCAGTAGGCCAAATTCTAACTGCTACTACTGGAACTCCGTCGTTCCAAACAGCTCCTGCGCCAAACGTTAGTTCTGTAACAGGAATTCTCCCAATTTTAAACGGAGGAACAGGGACCAATAACACTACTGGGTTCTTTGCAGGGCCTACTGGTGCAGTTGGTGTCCCTGCTTTTCGAGCAATCGTAAATGCCGATTTACCAGTCATTGATTTAACGACTGGTGAAGTCACTGGAATTCTCCCAATTGCGCAGGGCGGTACTGGTGCGTCAACGTTTGCAGACACCAATGTTTTAATCGGTAACGTCTCAGGCCCACCAACAGTTCGCGCATTGACTGCAAGTGATATCAGTGCTGTAAATGCTACATCTATTAATGGGACTGTGCAAGTATCGCAGGGCGGCACTGGTGTATCAAGCACTACTGCTAATTTCGTTTTTGCGGCACCAGACAATACGAACGGTGTTCCATCGTTCCGTGCCCTCGTTAACCGCGATATACCCGCTATTAATTTAAACTCTGCTCAGGTTACTAATACTTTACAAATTGCTAATGGTGGAACTGGTGCTGTTTCGTTTGCACAGAACTCAAGTTTAATGGGTCCTATTTCTGGCGGTCCGGGTACCCCGACAATAAGAACGATTGATGTCGCTGATATTACAGCAGTCAATGCTACTGCAATCAGCGGGACAGTTCAAATCGCTCAGGGTGGTACTGGTGCTTCTTCGTTTTCACCAAGTAACGTTTTAATTGGCCCAGTTCTTGGTGGAGTTCCAACTCTCAGGACGCTTTTAAAAGAAGATATAAGTCAAGTCAATTCTTCAGCATTAACAGGTCAAGTCGCAGTTGCTCAAGGCGGGACTGGTGCAAACTCGTTTTCAGCTAGTGGAATTCTAATTGGTCCTGCAGGGTCTTCAGGGACTCCTTCAATACGTGCGTTAACGGCTTCTGATATTTCAGCAGTCAGTTCTTCAGCATTAACAGGTCAAGTCGCAGTTGCTCAAGGCGGGACTGGTGTTTCAACAACTGCTAACCATAACTGTTTTCTAGGTCCAATTTCAGGAGGTCCTTCAGAACCATCGTTCAGATTAATTGATGCTTCCGATATACCAGCAATCACATTGACTTCAGGTGTCACTGGAATTCTCCCTATTCCAAACGGCGGTACTGGATCTAATTCGTTTGCAAATTCAACTTTATTAATTGGTCCAACAACTGGCGGTCCTCTTCAACCTACAATTCGATCGCTAGTTGCTAGTGATTTACCTTCTGTCCCGCTAACAACTGGAGTAACTGGCATCTTACCCGTTGCTAATGGCGGGACAAACACCGCTACTGCTGCAGCTAACCTTGTATTTGCGACGCCGGACGGTAGCACTGGTGCTCCATCTTTCAGAGCAATAGTATCAGAGGATTTGCCTGGAAAAGTTTCATGGACACCAGCAGTTACAAAATTAAGCGGCGGTACTCTAACGTCCGCGACATATGCTTCTCAAACAGGGTCATACCAGACTTTAAAAAATGTTACTACAATTAGTGCACGGATTGATGTTACAACAGCCATTACTGGATCAGCAATTCAAATGTATGTTGCTTTACCTGCTACTCCACAAACCAATAGTATTTTCGTCGTTTTCAGAGAAGACAATACATCACAAGTCTTGGGACAAGTAACAGGCGGTAGTAACCAGTTTGTTTTAAAATCTTCTACACTAGGGAACTTTAATTTTGCTACTGGAACAAATAATTATATTGTTAGTTTTACAATAACAATATTCTCTTCCTAGACATCAGCAGTTAGATCGGTGGAATTAGTAGGCGTTAATATAATATTATTTGACCCATCAAGACCTGTTAATTTAACCAGTAACCCTCCAGCAGCGTAGTTTGTTAAATCTATAGTGTCATTGTACCCGTCAACAAAAATTGTTGCACCCAGTCCTTTTGAAAGACTACCGTCCGGGTAACAAAATTCAATACACCAATAAACAGGTTCAGTATCAACAGTCCATGATCCAATCCCTACCGAATCAACTGAAACTAATGGACTACTCATAATATATATTTCATACATTATGGACATTGAAACCCAAGTAACTTTTTGGACTAACCTTATTCTATTTGTTTTCTTTATTACTTCAGAACTATTAGGGTGTTCTTCTTGTGAAGCAAATAGTATAACTCAACTTATAAATTGTCCATGTGGGCGGCGGCGTATAAAAATTGAAAAAGATCATGAAATGGTTATAGCAACCCTAAGTCCTGTATAATATAAGCTCTTTCTAATACCCCCTCATGGCTTGGGTGTATTACCTAA
>Ga0315297_10000852_pt1 | contig 18297 bp, 11 predicted proteins | sample YL17G15_0_MG_FD_203628 | JGI IMG/M metagenome (GOLD analysis project Ga0315297, IMG submission 203628) | Sediment microbial communities from Yellowstone Lake, YNP, Wyoming, USA - YL17G15_0 | ecosystem: Environmental > Aquatic > Freshwater > Lake > Sediment | place: USA: Wyoming | collected... | reverse complement strand
CATCCATTAATAACTTGCCATCTGATATATCTTTGACTGACCTTGTTATTAATGGATGGGTGCGGGTGTCTGGCGAAAATGTAATGCTACGACAAGTTGATAATCCTGAAGTTTTAACAAATCTAAAACAGCTTCTTGTTATGATTGGGCATGACGAGTATACATTTTGGATTAATAGTAAACCGCATACCATTTCATTAGAAACAATTGAATCAGCGTCAATTGTTGATATTTACAGGGATATATTATTTGGCAAGTTTGAGGTACCAACACTTTTATCTCGCACTGCTGATGCTGATGACCAAGGAATGTTTGAGTATCAACCATCATGGGGTGAATCAGAGAGCGCTGGTTCTACTGGCATGAAAGACCGTGGCATTGAATTTATGCCACAGGATAAAACAAAAGAAGTATGGTGGAATCGTGAATTGCTTGATTATCTCCGCAAGAATTTCCCCGGCAAGAAAGATGTAATCCCGCCTGAACCTGATATAGGATATCCCTCGCAAGCATCTGATATAGTTGACCGCATGAATAAGAAAGCGATATCTGACCAAGAAATTGTTTGCAAACATAATAGAGGTATCAATAAAATTGATGAAGGTAAAAGAAATCCGATAGCAGTTTTATTAGCTGAACGCATGAATATAAGTATGGGTTTTGCCATTCAATTAATTTATTCATACAACTATCATTCAGCAACAAATGCGGAATCAGTTAAAGTATTGAATGATATTTTACGTGTGAGGGATGGAGAAGGTGAACAAGAACGAAAAGTTCGTGAATGGGAAGAACGATGGCATAGGCGTAGTTCATTACAAAAGAAAGCTGATTATGGTAACTATCAATGGTTTGTGGATTATAAAAATAAGAAATATTTTATTGAGTATTATGAAGATGGTGAGCAAAAATTATTAAGCGTTGAGGAGATTAATCCACAAACACGAGAAACTATTAATGAAATGTATTATTCTAAGGACTCTGATGAGGTTAATCAATTGATGAAAGATGGATTTTTAAGATGGGATAATCTCGAAGTGTTGCTTGAACATCTTGACCAAACAGGTCAGTTAAAAGCTCAACCTAGACATAAAACAAAAACCGAAGAATGGGAAGAGCGCTGGCATAAACGCAGTATGTTAAAACAGGCAGAAACTTCTTCTGTTAAAATTGATAAACTTCAAGCAATAGCTGATAGAAATGGTTCTGTACCAACAAGTTATAGAGGGCATAATGCTTATTATGAACTCGATGAAAATTATATTTTACATGTGCAGTATTATAGCACTGAAATTGTTACTGCTGATATGAAGGCAAGGAAGATATTGAAAGTAACTACTGGTGGATATGATACGATATCAACAAAGAGACGGATTAGAGATATCATCGATTCATTAGGATATGGTTATCCTGATTATGTTGGATATGAATATGATGCCAGTGAAACTGATGTTGACAGAGAAAAACAGAGAGAAAAAATTAAGGAAGATGAAAAACGTTATAGACATGAAAGATATCTTCAGAAAAAGAGACTGATACCATTACATAAAGCACAAAATCCAAGCACACCACCCGAAGAATTATCGGATTTGGCAAGGGTTATTGATGATGGAATTCGTGGAAGTGTTGCAGAAAATCCAAATACATCTTTAGAAACATTAACTGCATTATCTAAAGACGAGAATGTCGAGGTACGACGACATGTTGCTGATAATCCTCATACACCGCAAGAAGTATTGATGGAACTTGCACAATCTAATGATGTGCGTACACGTCAGTATGTTGCAACGAATCCGAGTACATCACTGGAAATATTACAGATGTTATCAAAAGATTTAAGACATGAAGTGCGTATGGATGTTGCTGAAAATCCTAATATAACAGCAGATATGTTGGCAGAGTTTGAAAAAGATAGCAATGAAGATGTACAAGAGGCTGTTAAACGTAATCCTAAATATGTAAGTGAAAAACAACGCAAGACTCGTGAGTGGGAAGAACGATGGCATCGGCGTGGTGAACTTCGGGATAAAGATAAAATGAGGATGGCAATATGAGATTTGGAAGATTAAGTCATTTTATCTTTGGTAATACTTCGCAATCTCAAATGCCGTCTGTTGCAATATCTCCGCAACAACCCAATACTCAACAAGTATCTCCCGGATTAGGTCAACAACATAGTACACCGGATACTACTCAACAATCTGCTCCAGAGACCAATCTTTCTACGAATGCGCCAAAGAAAAAAGATTTGTTTAAAGGATTGCACGAAAAACATCGAGATACGATTGTGTTTTCTCAATTGCAAGATAGATTTGCTTTACGTCGTATTAAAAACGTGGAATGGAGAGAAGAATATACATCTACATCTTCTGCTAAACCTAATTTTTATCGGTTTGTAGGATATAATAAAGAAACTAATCAGCCCGAATATTTTTTGCTTATTCGTGGTGATAAACCATCATTAGAAGGACGGTATCGTGTGGTCATTGATAAGATTGGGCATAAAGGGACTGCACGGGCAAAATATTATGATAATGCTGATGCTATGTTAGAATTTGTATCAAAAACTTATGGAATAGATGTCAGTAAACTTGAAATTACACTTCCTGACCCAAAAATGTATGTTGATAATTTGGTAAAAAGGTTAAAAGAACAAGGTGTCAGTGAAGTTGAAACAATTTTTAATATTGAACTTGGCGGAAGTGAAGATGAAAACAGAGAAGCTATTGCATTAATTATTAAGACAGCACTTTCAACTATGAAGCCAGACGAGGCAATTGATATTATCAATAAAGTTGAAGAAGTATCAAAAAAATATTTTCCTATTGATTTAACTGAAGAAAAGAAGAAATACGCCAAGTATGGGCTTTCATACAAAAAAAATAAAGATAAGTATAAGGAAATGTTTGATGAACAAGTGCCTTTTCTAACAAGAGACCAGAAAGTTATAGATTGTATTAATCGGTTTTATTTGGCGTCTACAACCAATAATAAATTTTATATAGCTATGATTAATGATATGAAGACGGACAAGGTAGAAATTACTAACGATACTAAAGATGAAATTATTGTTGATGATTTGATATTGCCCGGTGATAAACCGCTCGTGATTCCGCCAAATGATTTTGCCATTGTTCCAAAACCATTAGCAGACACATCTGTTAATCTCAAGAAATTGGTTAACGATGAAGTGTTGGTCAGAAAAGATACTTCTGGTGTATATATGGGTGATTTTGCTCGATATCTGCAACAGATGAACGCATTGAATTATTCTGTGATGCAGATTGCATCAGAAGTTGCACAGGCGGGTGTTAAGGTTACATTGAATTTGATAAATAATACTAAAAAGAAAATTAAGATAGACGATATTACTCCAGAAATTGTTGTTAATGCAGGTGATACGATTACGGTATCTTCCAAGATGTTGCGTGAATCGGAGGGAATGCAAGAAAAACTTCGCAGTAAAGAGTTGGCTATCGTAGGAGATTCAATTAAAGAAAAATGGGTTGGATATATTAACCAAGAAAAACTAAAGAAAACTTTGGATTATTTAAAAGCATCGGCTGATTCTTATGAACAACATAAAGGTAAGCCAGTGAAATCATTTGAATACAAATTGAAAATGTATGATAAACCTGAAACGGGATGGCGTCCAAATGTAACAGAAGGAACATTCCGGGCAGAGCTAGACATGGGTGATATGTTTGTTCCGGCGCCGAAAGAATATTTGAATGATACTCATATTAACGAACATTTTTCTGCCAATGAATGTATAGCATTTGCTTTTGTCCACGAACAGATGTTTGAGGATAAAAAGATATGGATTTTAGATGAATACCAATCTGATTTAGTGCAACAAATAGGAAAATTAAGCGATAGCCCTGAAGATATTTCATGGTATAACCCAGAAGGCAAATCAAAACGTGAACGATTTCGTTCAACAGTCTACAATTATTATAAAGATTGGCATAGAGTATTTATGAATAAACTTATTAAGAAAGCGAAGAAATTTGATGTGGATGAGCTATGGGTAATACGTGGGCAAGATATATTTGATTATTGGCATCATCGGGGAGATTTTGGTGAAATTGATGAAATCGAGCGGGAACGGAAACTCCGGTTATTCCGTAGGGTATATGATAATACGGCAATTGAATATTCTCAACATGCAAATGACCCGGAGATGCAACCACTAATTAAAAAATACGAGGATTTAGTGTTACAAATCAGTAATTTTTATGATGCACTTGATAAGCTGGATATTTTTGCGATATTAACTAAACCAGAAGACCAATTGACAGAAAAACAACAAGAACGAAAAGGAGAACAATTCAGAGATATTACTGAAGAACAGAAAAAGAAAAAAATTGAAGGATTAGATGTTGAAAAGGCGAAAGCGGAGTCTGTCGCTGATATTGTGGCTTTGAAGAAAGAACTTGAGGATGTTATGGAAAAGGTTTCTGTAATGAGAAAGAAAACAAAAGATATGCCTCCTGAAATATATAATGGCAAATATCATGTCATAGATATTCAAAAAGTGCCTGATGATAAACTTGCTGTAGTAACACGGCAGTTGACTAAATATGCGACTATGCCGATATCGTTAGCAAAGCAACCGATTGATTTGGATATGTGGAAACAAGAGGCGTATAATTGGATTACTCAAACATGGATGCCTTCATATATTGAAAAAGCCAAAGAGTATGGCGAGAAGATAATGTCTGAAGAAAAACAAAAACAGGTTGCATTAGAGTGGTTTTGGGAACGTCAAATTCCACGGGAATTAAAAACAAATAGTGAGTTATTGCTTGCCATTAGAGATTATTTAAGGGAACGATTTGGAATGCCTAATTTGGATTATTCCGATAATATCAAGCTATATACTGAAGGTATTAATATTGGCAGACGAATATTTGCTTGGGATAATCCTGACCCATCATATGAGGATTCACAGACATCTCCTATGGAAACTAGCATGGACAATCGTCTCGTAAATCCTGATGATATACTATATAAGCGTAAAAAAGGTAGAGGTTCTCCATATGGAGACCCTGCGGAAGATGGCGAATTGAAATGCAATTTACCGGCAAGTGTTCAGATTGAGTGTAGAACGGCAAATGAAATTGTGGAGAAATATTTAATAGATAGAGAAAAAGAATTGGTTGATGAACCACAAATTCGCCAAGAACTTCTTGAACAGGGAATAACAGAAGAAGAAATAAATGACACCTATAGAGACAGGACCAAAAGTTTGTACAAACAAACTAAATAATTTAAAAGGAAGCGTAATATGCCGGAGCAAGATGTATCTCAAATAGATGAAAGCCAGATACCTGCAAAAATGTTATTCAGGATATTGCCAGAGGAAACAATCAATGAACTGGCAAAGAGTTTATTGAAAGATATAGTAAATGCACCTCCACCATTTTTTATGCAAGCGGGCGAAGATTTATATATCCATGGTGATGTTGATGTAAAATTAGGCGATAATTATGAATATGAAAATATAACAACGTCTATTGAAATAGGTAAGGATGCAGTGGATACGGTTATTAGTTCTATGATTGATAATGACAAAGAGGAAGAATTGGTATCCTTGGGATACAACGAGAACGATATTGTTAATCAAGTAGGTTTGTTTATTCTTTCTAACGTGAATGGGATGACTGATTTGCATGAGTTTGCGATTAATCTATTTAGAGAAATTGGTGCATTAGCATATTATAAAGGTGACGGGGAAATTGAAACTGGTTCAATTCGTTCATATATTGATGAATCTATTGAAGTAGAGTTGGAAAAGGTAGTAAATATCAAAGAAAAGTTTTATTGGCAAGGAGTTAAAAAACATTTCGATGCTTTATTGAAATCAAACAAGATAGTAAATGTTAAAAAAGCTATAGAAACATTCAACGATATAATAGGTGAAGATAGACGCATAACTGTTGAAGATTCGGTTGATATTAGTTATGAACAACAAGTGGTAGATGATGTGGTTGAATATCTTGCGAATCCGATAAAGTTTTTGAAAGATAATCCTGATATACTGATTAATTTGACTGCTTATGAAAGTGAATATGGCAAATTGCCAAGACAGCCAGAATTACCGGGCTTGGAACAAACATAAAAGGTGGACTCTCGTATGCCCATTAAAGGGAAAGAATTAACATTAAAAAATTTTTGTTTGTGGAAGGAGCGGGAAGTTTGGTTGAGTTATTGTATGGGGTGTAGATATTGCATCTCACCAGATAAACCATCAAAAAAATACCGATGTATTTATGTTTCAAAAGGTAATTAATGATAAAAAAGAATTCGTTAATGGAGTGGCTTTCACAAACCAAAAAGTTATCCAAGAGTATAGATTATATTACTATGCAGACCATAGATTATGTCTCGAATTATTTATGGGCGATAGATACCAATATAATAGCTAAACATAAAAAAATATTGACCAAGATGAGTTTGGTGTATCATAAGCCGAATCCATTAGATATAATTAAAAATTCCAAGAAATTAGAATTACATTTTATAAAAAATTATAATGGATTGACCTTGCAGGATTGGCTAAAAAAAATAGTTAAGTCTTATCATAGTAAAAACTGTAAGATATTTAAAGATTATAAAGAATGCAGAATTTTTCAGTTACTTAAAAAAACAATATCATATTGGGCAGATGGTTCTTTGACTCGTTGTGAGCAGGCATATCAAGATATTACATGGCAGTGGTTTGAACTCATAGATTTTATGTATGACCGACCAGAGTTGATTAATCCTTCATTGATTGATGAATATATTGAAGAAAAAATTAATGAGGTTTGTTCTGAAAATAATAAAAATAATCCTCTTTCTAATGGATGCAGAGAACGCTTTGGTAAATATTGGAAAGATGAGAAAGGTGGATGGCGTAAAGAAAAGAGAATTAGATTTTAAAAATAAAGAAAAAAGGGAGGGGATACATCATGAATACCAAAGTGGCAAGAGAAGGATTCGTTCAATCAAAAAAAGATTTGGATGAATCAAGAGAACAATTGTTTAAAGATGTGACTGGAAGTATTATCAAGACTGCGGGTAACAAAGCCGACAAAGCAGATGCAAAAGCTGAAAAGCAAGAGGATAAACAAGAGACCAAAGAAGAAAAATTTAAAGCGAAAATGACCAAGAAAGAAGCTGAAGATGCCGGATTTTTTAAAGCTGCACGTTCATGTGGCTTTGGGTTATATCAAATTAGCGACTTGGATGGCGGGTTAGGGAGTGTTTGGTATATTGAAGGTGATTATTTAATAAAACAGGTTGATGCTGCGGGGGATGTTATCAGGAGAATGAAGTTTTCTGGAAAGTAAGAGCAATAATCCGATGACAGGAAAATTCATCAAAGGAACTATTCCTTGGAATAAGGGGAAAAGTGAAGTTTATTCAAATGACACCATAAAGAAAATGCGAGAATCGCATATAGGGCAACGATTAGGGGTGCGAAGGGTACCATTAGGGTTTATCCCTTGGAATAAGGGGAAAACCGGAGTTTACTCTCTTAATAGCCGAAAGAAAATGAGCGATTCTCAAAAAGGTAGAAAACTCTCAGAGGAACATAAGCGAAAAATAGGATTAGCTGGTAAGGAACGAAAAATATCAGAAGAACATAAGAGAAAAATATCTCTTGCAAATACGGGCAAAAAGCATCCTCATTCGGATGAAACAAGAAGAAAAATGAGCATGGCTCATCAGGGGACAAATGGTTCTAATTGGGTAGGATTTACTGAACCTATAAGGAAACAGATTGAAAATTCTTTACAGTATAAACAATGGAGACAGAAGATATTTATAAGAGATGATTTTATTTGTAAGGAATGTGGGCAACGAGGCGGTGAGTTGAATGCTCATCATAAAGACAAAACATTTGTTCAATTGTTGGAGGAAGTAAAGTTGAATTTACCGTTACTTCCTTTATATGAGGGAGTAATGATATATTCACCATTTTGGGATGTAGAGAATGGCGTTACTGTACATGAAAAGTGTCATAAGAACTTACATAAAAAACATTAAGACATTTTTTTTGAAACTATTTTGTATGCACCCAAAAAAGCATCGTGTGTTTCAGGGGAGATGTTTTTATGAAAAAGGAAATCGAGAACGTAGGTGGTATTACGGTAGTATTTATGTATGCGAAAAATGTAATGAGGAATTTTTTGTACGGGATACGTTAAATGAAACCATGGAAAAAACGGTGGCATAAGCAGTCAAGCATAATCAAGCGTGCCGTATTATCTCCTGAAGAAGTTGAAGCAAGTTTGCAGAGTCAATTTAATGGGGATGAGGAGGATGATGTTGAAATTTATGATTTTGAATCAAATAATGATACGGGTAATTTTAAAACACATAAATATGAATACACATGGATAATTGATGAGGATAAAGCATATGAGATGGCAGTGGAACGTGTTAGAGATGATTTAAGCAATACTCCTGAAAGTTTTACGCAAGATTGGCTTCAAGGACATATTGATGAGAATGCGTGGCTTGATGACTTGAGAAGTGATTTTGAGAATGAGGTATCTGAAAGTCCTGAAAGTTATACGACATTCATTGATGATAAAGAACCTGCCGGAGAAGATGGTGAGTATTCAGAAGACCAAATTTCGAGAATGCAAGATGGTTATGTTGATAATATAAGAAAACAAGGTGTTCTTGATTATATGAAGAATGATTTGGGGTATGATAGTGAAACATTAGCAACACAGATGACTCCTTATATTAACTGGAATGAAGCAGCTAATGATGCTGTTGATACGGATGGATGGGCGCACTTTTTGAGTTCTTATGATGGTGAGTATAAAACAACCGATGATGGAGTTGTATATTTTATTGAAAACCAAAATTATGATGAAAAAAATAAGCAGGAACAAATAGAAAGAAAAGAACGAGAACGCAAAACCCGGGAATGGGAAGAGCGATGGCATCGGCGGTCGCAATTAAAGATGGCTGGCGAAGAGGTCGCTGTTTCTGATGCTCCCATGCCATCAAAGGATGCGTATGCGCAAGCTGAAGAGTTTATAGCACAGAAGGAATATGCAGAAGCGCTTGATTTAATTTTGGGTAATAATTTAACCGAAAGATTTGATATTAAAGATATTGCATCAAAATTAAGTTATGGCAATCTTTTTTATTTTCTCGAAAAGTATAATCTTAACATTAAAGATTTGATGGCTGCCGATGAAATCAATAAGATTATTGAAGACATAAAATATGCTGGCACTATATTCAAAGAACATCGTAATGAAGAAAAGAATTTCTTTGAGTCTGATGTTTATAAAAGTATTGCACAAGCAGCGAAACTTCTTGATTTTGATTTGATAGGATATTTTAAGGAAACTTATCCAGAAGAGTTTTTTGAGTATCCATCAATAGAACAAGTCAAGACTACACAGGATGTTAGTAAATTGCGACAAAAGAAAGTAACTGATACAGACCACAGAGAGTTTTCGTATAAAATTATATCAATGAAGAGAACTCCCGCAGGAACCAAAAGTAAGGGTAAGTATACGTTTTCTTTTGCTATTAATTCTACTGACGATATTTTTCCTAAAGAGATATTCCAAACCTTAAATAAACATCATGCGCTCGGCGATAAACCAGTTGCGTTCGTGTTTGGTACCTATACGCCCGATGAAGTTTTGTATGTGGATGAAATGCAATCAGATGTTATTCAGCGTGCGCAGATGTATATGCAATCGGCTGAAGATGCTCAAGAAAAGTTTACTAATAGAATTAATGAATTAGAAAAACAATATGAAGGCAAAGAGATACCGAAAGATGTTGAAGAACGTATTAATAAGGATAAGAAAAATCTTGAACGTATACAGGCATGGAAGGGTGATTTCATGCCTCAATATGCGCAGTATCGTAGCAAGATACAGAATTATTTTAGCGGGTGGAATATTATTGCTCTGAATACTGTTCTGAATTTTGCCCGTGATAATAATATACCGAATGTGTTTGTTGCTTCGGCAGATATGCTTGAAAAGAAGTGGTTGAGTTACGGTGCCGGTGAATTCACGAAAGATTTGTATGAACGCATGTATGATGATATGGTGCAAAGCAGATATAGCGCTGTCAGAGAAGGTGATTGGTGGGAAATAGATGTAAAAGGTGTATCTGATAAAATAGCTGTTAAGAAAAATATGATGATAAAACAAGCTGAATATGAGGAGTTATATCGGTTGTATCAACCACGTATTGATGAAGGAGTAAAGGATAAATTATTAGAGATTCCCGAAATCAAACAGTTTGTTGATGAAAATATTTCTGCTGACGATTGGAAAAATCTGACCATTGGATTTTGGAATCATATTCCGTTTTATGATGAGGTCAAGCGAGCCATCTATTTTCCTGACAATTTCTATCATAAGATTATGCAGGATAAAGATATACCTGAATCAGTTGAGAAATATTCTGATGAAATGACAAAGCATTGGGAAGAAGAATCAAAATACTGGGCTGAACAAGCAAAGCAATGGGGTGAAGAGATTAAGGTAGAGCCTGAAGATTATGTGGATGAATATACCGAGATGCTTTTGAGTAATAAAATAGGTGAATATGAGATACGGATGATTTTGCATGAGTTAAGTCATTACGCAGACCATATTGAACGTGGGGAACAATTTGTAGAGGAAACGACTAGTTATTTTACAGACCCGGAGAAAAAGAATATTGATATTGAAAAATATAAACAATCTCCGGCGGAACAAAAATCATTTTTAGCGGAAATTCAATATTTAAAAAATCAAGGTCAAAGTGATGTTGATGTTATCTTCAAAATGATAATGCAGTATGGCGGTACTGATGATTTTTGGAAACCTTTTGTTGAATCGGTGATTAAGACTGCCGATAAGGAATCTTCTGAATCACAATCTACCAATGTGAAAAGCAAAAAACGCTGGCATAGACATAGTTCATTGAATAAGAAAGCGGTATGGTCAGTATGGGATAATCAAACAGACCAATGGATGGCAAGTGGTCAAAATTCTGAAACATTGGAAGAAGCGGTTGATGGAATGATTGGATATCTTTCTGTGGATATGTCTGATGAAGATGCAGAGTTTTTGGAGAATGCTTCACTTGAAGATAGAAAACAATATGTTGAAGATTATGAATTTGAATTTAAGGAAGAATATGTTCCGCCTGAAAGTGAAGATGAAGAAGAGTATATGAGAACACAAGAAGAAAAAAGGAAAAAACGGTTAATGGATAAAGAAAAAACACGACAATGGGAAGAGCGGTGGCATAGGCGTGGTTCTATTAAAGCTATTGCATAGGTTATTATTTTGGTCTACCACTTCACAACTATATATGAATATGATAAAAAAGTATAAGATAAAATACAGGAGGATTATATGGATTTGAAAGGTATTTTTACGCCCAACACTATTGCCATGCCTCAATGGAAAAACAAGGATGGAGAGAATGAATTTGAGAAATTATTAAATCGGTTGGCTGATATGGGGAAAAAATTGACTGTATTGAAGAAAAAAGCTGATATTCCTGTACAGATGCCAACGAAAGAAGAAACGGTATCCGTTGAGCATTATGATGCAACACCACGACCGCTCGGTGAAATATTTCATAATCGTGGACAAATGTCTGAACAAGCTATCACAAAAGCACGGGAGATTATTGGCAAACAAATATTGAAACTCAATCTGCCTGCATCAGATGTATATTATATGAAATCTGATATTTCAAGGTTTGCCGGAGACGGTACGCCAGCAACAGGTCGTATTTCATTTCAAATACCGTTTATGACACCGCAGGGCGACAATAGAACCATATATGCAGATGTAGATATAGTATTAAGTAGTTTGATACCGCCAAGACAATTTTATGATGGTATGAATCAGCGGTATGCGTTTACAGAAGATGGATTGAAAGAATTGCTTCATGGTCGTGATTTTGAATTGATGCAAAATATTAAAGTTAATCCAGAAACTACATATTTTGAATCACCCGGGCATCTTGCTGGTCGTGGCGGGATGATGGTCACTAAATATGCAAAAGTAAAAACTGCTATAGATGAAGAACAGGGAATAACGAAAGCACCTCCCGGGACAGAGATTGGTGAAGCTATAGGTATGATAGAAAAAACCACAGGAGATATTACTGCATTGCAAAAAGAAATTGTTATTGAACAGAAAAAATTAGATGCAATAGTGAAAGGATTACCTAAAGCTGGTGAAGTGGCACAATTACAAAAGAATTTGAAAGAAACAATTTTAGCACAAAAAGATGCGCTCTCTAAAACAGAGACATTACTTGGTCAGATTAAAGATGGCATAGTTGAAAATAAAGGACGTATTTATAAATTACAATCAAAAGAAGAGAAAGGTAAAACTCCGGTATATACCGGAGTTGTTGGAAAATTGATTGCTATGTATCCTAACATTAAAGGTATTATTGATAATCTTTGGGCAGATGTTCGGTCTATAACAGCAGTTAAAACATTGCTTCGTGAATCGCCGACTGAAGAATCTAAAGAATGGGAAATTAGACGTGAAGCTCCTAAACAACCCGATGTGCCTTTATATAAACCGCCTGAAAAAGAAGGTGTAGTACAGGAAAAAATGCAGAAAAAAGCATCGCTTATCGATAATCTTGAAAATTTAGTAAAAGCATTAATGGACATGGATGCACTGCTTAATGAAGCAGGAGTGTAAATGGGTATTCAGCAAACTATTTATCAATGTCAGAATTGTCATGGAACAATGAAGTTTTATAAAGGTAGTAATATTCCAGTGTATGCCACATATGTTTGTGAGATATGTGAAGCACTTTTAATTATACCATTACGAATTCCGTTAAATAAAATAAAAATAGCGGGACAAGAAATCATTTTTGATAACAAGAGTGCATTTGATGTCCTAAAAAGGGAGTATGGCAATGAAACCAATGAATTCTAAAAAGTTAGACCAAGTGCTTGATATGCTCGCCAAGATAGGGCAGAAACATATTAAGAAAAGTGAATCTCTACTTTCCAGCATCAATATCAAAGATGAGATGATAAAGATATCTGCGAAAGAGATTGTTCTTGACCCGATTGAGAAAAAACTTCGCACGGGGTACGTTCACGCTATATCAAAGGAACAACCATATATTGTCAAAAAAGCAGTTCCATTTACAGCATTGCCTCCTACTGCTGAAGAAATCGAAAAAGAAAAAAAGAAAAGACCAATGCCGGGTTCCGCAATGAGTAAATATCCATCAGGGTCGGAATCAAATACTCCTTATGTTGGTGAACAACATGGTGGCGACCAAGTTCCTGCGTCAGAGACTCTGGCAAAAACTATAGGCAGGAAAGTTATTGCTTCATCGAAAGCACTCAAGGAAGTCATTCAAGACCTTAAACGAGAGGACAGAGTATTTGCTGATGCAGGCGATATTGCTATGCGGTTGAATCAAAAGGGTCAACAGAGCAATGTTAATATTGATGACCTTTGCAAGACTCTTGCTGATAATGGAATAACTTTGATTAAGAAAGCGCAGGTTCCCGGGGGGTTGGCTGAAGGTAAGCCGGATACTGATTTTAATGCTGATGCGTTAGCTGAAGGTACAGCGGTTGAAATGGAACATACTGGTGATACCGAAAAATCAAAAGATATTGCTAAAGACCATCTTACTGAAGACCCTGACTATTATACGAAACTAAAAAAGATGGAAGCGAAGGGGTCAGGAAAATTTCAGGAAGGTGATAAAGTTCATATTGATACTGATAATAAAGAATGGGGTAGAGTTGTGACCGATGGAACTGTATTAGAAGACCAAGGAAATAGTTGCTTGGTTAATGCAGAATCTATTAAGGCTGATATTATTGTGCCTAAAAGTGATATCCATGTGAAGGCAAGTTTAGATATTGAAGCAATTTCCGCAAAAGAAGAATTTAAGGTCGGAGATGTTTTTGATACACAGGGTCATACTAATATGGCTGGCAAGGTAACAATTAGGGAAATATCAGGAAATACATTAAAGTTTATTGACGAAAATGGTGTTAATTATTCTGGTATGGCAAGGTCACAAGTCAGAATCCTTGTAAATGGTGGAAGTTGGAAAAAAATTACACAACAAGAGCATATAGATTCGCAAGCAAGTCTTGACATTGAAGCGGCATCCGTTGAACAGATTAAAGAACGATTGGATAGTGCGAGAGAAAGCCGGTCGTATAATATAGAACGGTTACAGGAAAAAGGTCTGACAGACAGCGAGAAAGACCGATATGAAAAAGCCAAACGGAAATGGGAAAAAGATATTGACCGTTTAGACAGGGAACTTTCAAGAGCTATGAAATTAGAACGTAAAGAAGAAAGAGATGAGAAGGCAAGAGAAAAGGCTGAACAAGAACCTACACAAGAGCCTACCCAAGAATCCGTTGCTGTACAGGCTAGACGCAAAGCGTGGGGTATGGACAAAGAAGCCGTATGGAGCCGGGCAACCGAATTGGCTAAAGCGTTTGTTGATGGGAATACTGAAGCTGTCCGAGCTGAAGTTATGGCTAATAATGAATTATACACAAACGTATTGGCAATTCTTCAAGAACGGTATCCTGCGGAAGCTCGTGAGTTTGCACAAATGATACCGAATCCTGTCCCAAGACCAGAGCGTGTTCAGAGTATCCCTCGTTCCGAGGAAGACATGAAACGCACGAGAGAACAATGGCAAGAAAAGTCAAAAGGACAGCCGGGAGATGAAGGCGTAGGTGTAGAAGCATCTCATAAATCATTATTAAAAAAATCAGCAGGTCAGTTCGAGGAAGGCGATAGGATTGAACTTGTTCATACATCCAATATATATTCTGAAGTATTGCCCGGAACACAAGGCACGGTATCATTTATGGATGATGCGGGAACTGTTCACGTTGATTGGGATGATGGTGGTCAATTAAGTATTATGCCGGAAACAGGCGATGTAATTAAAATGGTTGCCGAACTGGTTGAAGCATCAAAAATAGATACTCTTGTTATTACAGCGCAAGAACCAATGTCTGAACCGACATTTGAACTTGAAAAGTATATGAGTCCGGCAGAATATCAAGAATTACAGAAGATGCTTGATATGAGAGAAAAAACATGGGCTGAAATTTCTAAACGTGAAGAACGGAATATTCAAGAAGGATTACCGCCATACTCCAATATTGATTATAGCGAAGTAGAAATTATCAATCAAAAAATACAACAATATCAGGAAGTGGCAAAGAGCAGAAAAAGTGGCGAAACTTTACCTACTACACCTGAAGTTGGAGAAATAGGTAAGCCCGGTATGCCAGAATTACCTGAAGAGCCGACCATACCGATGCCAGAAGAAGGCGCCGGTGTTCTTGAAAAGCGCCCGCTTCCTGAATTTGCTTCTCGGAGGAAAATTATGGATAAACAAGCTGTAACGTGTGAAGATTTCCCGCATGTTTGCAGAAATTGTAAGGAATTGATTGTTCCTGCTGGTTATAGTGAATTAACATTTATGAATAATAAAATAAAACCAGTATGTTCTATCGCCGATGAAAAAGAAGGGATTGGATTTTTGTTTAGTTTTACAAGAAGTTGCAAAGCATATGACCCAATTATAAAAGAGATGGTTCAAAAATCAAATCCAGAAAATACAGAAACTATATTTGAAGAATTGAAAGAAAGAGGCGAGAAGACGATAATAAAAAAGGCTGGCATTGATGAAAAGAAATGTCCTGTATGTGGCGGAAACCTTGAAGATATCGGAAGTTATAAATGGGATTGTCCTAAAGGTTGCTTGCCGACAGCATTGGAACTTGGTCAAATTGAAGATATGGGAAAAGAGAAAGATGGCAAGCAGTCTGGTATAAAGAAAACTGCTGAATACGAAAATGTTTCTGCCCCGAAGATAGAGAAGACTGAAAGCGAAAAAGAGTCAGAAGAAAATGAAATTGAAAAAGCAAAAGCAATATGTTCTAAATGTGTTGATGCTGGTTACTATGCGAAAATTGGTGAGCTTCATCCAGCACATCCATACCATAAATTATGGATGATTCCCTTCGGTGAAGTAGCACACAATCCAAAAGGAGTTTGTTTACCCAAAAATAATTTGAGTATGCAATCTAGACCTGATAGCGGTGAGAATCAATTTTACAGTTCCACAAATCGCAAGTTAGAAGTGAAAGATAAGAAAGATTAACTTATGCCCGCATTCAACACGGTATTCATTAACTTTGATTTTAGTCCTAGCTATGGACTTATTAATAGTGCGTTGGAAAGTGATGATATTGAATCAGCAAAGGTTGAATCAGAAAAAGTTCTTAATGCCCAAGAAGAGATAAAACAAAGCACAAAAGCCATTGGTGGAACCGTTGTATTTGAGAATGGCACAAATCTTATCATTAATGTTCCGTATGATGAAGAATTGATAGAAAGTATGGCTGATATCTATTCAGAGGCTACAGGAACGAAAGCAAATATGGGAGTAGGAAAAACAGTTATAGAATCGCATAGTTCAGTAGCAGCAATTCGTGGAGGTCAACGAGGGCATATTATTATTAGTTCAAATGATATTAAAGAAGACCTTGTTGCAAACCGATTATTTTATAAACAGGCGAAAAAAGAATCTTATGATTTACGAGTTGCTGAAATAATCAAGATGGCACTTTTAGAATTAAATATCATCACTACGGATGAAAAGGTTTATGATATTTTCTTGAGATTGGTGAAAGCAAATAATTTGAATAGTGTTGATGAAATAAGGACATATTTTTTCAAACCGTTGGAAGAGTTGAAGGAAGGTATCCGCACGATATATAAGAGACAAGCAACTGGTTGTTTGTTGTATGCTATGCCAACACCGTTCGCACCCGGGCAGACAGTGATTAATAGGAATCCTAAACAGAAATCACCTCACCGTCGCCACGATTGGTGGTCACGTGAAGATATGAATGAAAATGTTGATTGGCGGAAAACGGATTTAACTTATATCCCGGGTAATGTTACGACTGATTCACAGAACATGTCGATGGGTGGCGAAAACGGAGAAGCGGTAGCAACTACATAAAAATAGATTAAATAACGGAGGGGAGATTATGAGAGTTAATTTTATTAGCCAGACCAAGAACAATGATGAGAAGAATTTCTGGGATATTTTGAAGAACAAACTCAATCTGAAATCATCATTGATGAAGATGGCGTCAAAAGCCAGTATTGAACCACGTGAAATAGTTAAAGATGGAATGGTGATTAAATATAATAAGTCTGGAGAATACACCATTAAACTTGGGCATAAATCGGACATTGTTGTTACGGGTGTTGCCAGACAGGAGAAAGATTTACAGCAACATGTTAAAAGTGCTTTATCATATCTTAAATCCATTAGTCCTAAAGTTGCATCTGAATTACAAAAAATAGAGGCAGGGAAGAGGGATATCCTTGTTTATAAAGATATTGACCGATGCCGGGATTGCGTATTCTATGAGTCGGATACTTCACACGAGACTTATCGAGATAAATGCAAGAACTGCGTTAATGCGACGTTGGGTGGCACAATAAACAATTTCTTTCCCAGAAGTCAGCAGATAGTAATGTATGCGCCTCAATGGGAACAGGTTGGTGATGTCGAACCTAAAGTAGCATTCAGTGGTACCATGTCATTGCTTGATGCGCATAGACAAGGTAAGGTGAATGAACGGCATCATGAATCTATTGCTAATGAAATATTGGCTTCGGTTAAAAATAAAGATGCGGTTAGTCTCGGGACAGCGCTCTTTAAATATTTCGAGACTAATAAACTGAATTTTCAGCGTTATGCGAAGCCTGTTATTGAATCAATTGAAAAACAGGCGGGGATACAAATACATATTTACAAAGGTGATAAAGTGATATTGGCATATGCTGAATCTAATCCAACCAAATATGTTAATTATAAGAATAGAATGTTTGCATTGGATTTTTTAGAGGAGCGACCTGCTCAACCTTCTCAACCTGCTCGACCTGCTCGACCTGCTCGACCTGCTCGACCTTTCGTACCGGAACAACTTACTACATTGATAATTAATGAGGTAAATCCAAAAACTAAAGAAAAAATAAAAGAAATATATAAAACTGATGATATGGAAACACTGAGAGACTTTTTTGATAAAGATATGTTGAATTTAGATAAACCGGAAGAACTTATTAGAAATATGGATTCACAGGGTTATTTAGATGATAAGATAGCACATATCCGCAAAGGTGATAATGTGATATTAGCTGTTGATACGCTTCGATTAAATCCATCCGAGATGACTGATGAACAGAAAGATGAAGCGGCAGA
>Ga0315297_10000851_pt1 | contig 18299 bp, 18 predicted proteins | sample YL17G15_0_MG_FD_203628 | JGI IMG/M metagenome (GOLD analysis project Ga0315297, IMG submission 203628) | Sediment microbial communities from Yellowstone Lake, YNP, Wyoming, USA - YL17G15_0 | ecosystem: Environmental > Aquatic > Freshwater > Lake > Sediment | place: USA: Wyoming | collected... | reverse complement strand
CGAGTTTCTCGGAGACTCTGGGCGATTGTTCGCGCACCATCACTGGCAGGAGCTTGAATTCACCTGCCAGGGCGCGCTGCAAGAAGGGCAGCTCGATTTCGAGCGAGTGCTCCGGGTCACGTGTCACTGGCGAGAGACCGAAGCCGAGTTCAGCGCGTAGGGCGGCATCCAGCCCGGCGACGGCCTGCTTATCCAGCGGGATTTCGCCCAGCGGGGTGGCGTAAGCGGCGTGGGCGGTGACGAGCAGCGGCTCGAAGTACGGGTGGTGCATGGGTGAGATGACGGCGACCAGGTCGGGCGCTCGGCCGCGCACCGCCGCGAAGGCGTAACCGGCCACCGCGCCGGAGTAGCGGTGCCCGGCGTGCGGTGCGATGACGGCGATCACCTCGCCGGGCAGCTCGGGCAGTTCGGCCTGGTCGAGGTAGTGGTCTATTTCTGCGGCTAATGCCTTCGGCCGGCCTTCGTACCAGGTTCCGGCGATGGGGGAGGGGCGGACGTCCAGGGTAGTCATAAGCGCCTCCTTTCTAGGTAATATTGTAGCACGGAGGCTGCCGGATGATTGATGCCAATTGGCCGATGGCTGATGGCTAATGACGGATGGCGGCTAAAGGGGTTGTTCCATATTCATCTATAGACTGCATCGGACATGAACCATTTCAATCTCAGTTCCTGGGCAAGTGCATGTGAGGGCAAATTGTCCGAGTGGTGGCTGTAGAACGGGATTTTGCCTTCCTGCTGGAGGTGAAAAGCCCAGGCGGTTGTCACCTGGCGGGCGTAGCCGCGCCGCCGGTAAGCGGGCAGGGTTTGCACCCAGGCCTCCGCGCCGATGGCGTTCTCGCGTGAAGAGACGCAGGCCACGACGATTTGCCCGTCAGCAAGTATGGTGCAGGCTATGACCTGGCTGAGATTCAGGTTGGGGTCGTATTTGACGATCAAGTCGCGTTGGGCCTCGCTCAAGCGGACGACGCTGAAAGGGTAGTCTTCGGCTCTCAGCGCGGGAAAGGTGTAGCTGCGGCCAGTCCAGACTTCGGGGCAGGGTGTGTCCGCAGGCAGGACGGCTTTGATCCTTTTGTGATCGTGGAAAGCATGTTCCGGCGAGATCTGCATCAGGGCACCCCTGAGATGTGCGGAAAAATTGTGACGAGGGAACAGGCTGTAGCCCTGTTCGTGGTTCAAGACGAGCAGGCGAGGCATTTTATCGGTAATGGACTCATCCAGGGAAAAGAGCAGGCCGTCAGTAGTGACGCCCAGGCCGTCCATGGCCAGGTAGCGCTGGACAATTTCAGGTGTGTTCATCTCGTAAGCGCTCTAGAATCCGTTTTGTGGCTTGGAAGGCCAGCGGAGGCAGATCATAGAGAGGGAAGAACGCAGCCTGATCAGCGTCATCCTGGGCGGTGAGCTGGCCACTGAGGATTTCTGCGCGGTAGAAAATGATCATGTTCGCGCCGCGCGGATGTTCTAGTCCGGCGATCACGTCCAGCACAGCGGTGACGCGCACGCTCAAGCCGGTCTCTTCCAGGCACTCACGCTCGGCGGCGCGCGCCGGGTCTTCTTCGGCATCCACGAAACCGGCTGGCAAAGTCCATAGGCCGCGAAAAGGATCGTTGGCGCGGCGGATGAGCAGCACGCGCCCATCTTGCTCGACCAGGACGGCCGCCGCGACTTTCGGGTTGGCGAAGTAGATCCAGCCGCACTACGGGCAGACGGGACGGACTTTGCCAAAGCGCGTTTCGTGAGTTATCGCGCTCCCGCAGCGGGGACAGTAGTTATTTTCGGTGGAAAGGGACATCGGGGAGGTAAAGCGTGAAAGGTCAAAAGTAAGAAGAGAAAATGAATGGGTGGCTTACTCTTTTTTTTACTTCTGACTTTTTACTTTTTTCGCAAACGCTCGGTTCGTCTGCCAGCGGAGGAGGAAGGTCGCGCATCCAAGAATTAATGCCAGCGCCAGCAGCGCGATTTGCAGTGGACTCAGGCTGAAAGATGGTTTCACCTTTTCTTCCGGCATCGTCTGGGGAACAGATGGGGGGATGGCGGGCTGTTCCAACACGGCGATTTCAGGCGTGGGGGTGGGCTGCTCCAACGTGCGTGCTTCAGGCAAAGGGGTCGCCTCGAGCATCGGTGCAGGCGCGAGCAGGGCGTTGGCTTCAGGCGTTGACGTAGCTTCGATTACGAGGCCCTTATCCGTAGCTTCTGTCGCATTCTCTGCTGGACCGCCGCCAACGCCGCCGCCGTAAGCGGGCGCCATTTTCTGCGGCGCGGGAGCCTGTGCGCCCAGTGCGATGGGGCCAAGCAGGTTGCCAGCGAAGGTGACGAAGAGAAGCAACGTCGCGACGACGGAGGCGAACCGCAAAACCGGTACAGCGCGCGGCTGCGGCGGGCGCAGGCCAGCCATCTTTGGGGTGAGGGTAAAGCTGCGCGGCGCGCGTCGGCGCGGCGTGCGGCGGAGCAAGGCGCGGGTTGTGCGCAGTTCGTCCAGCGCGGCGGACAAGCCCGCGTCCCGCGCGAAGCGGGATTCCAGGCGCGCCCGTTCAGCCTGCGATAGTTCCCCGTCCAGGTAAGCCGATAGTCGTTCAACGTCGCGGAAGGAGGCTGCCGTCATATACCACGCTCCTTTTCCAGACGGAAGGCGGCAGGTAAAAGTTCCCGGAAGGCCTGCAGGCACTCGCGCAGACGCAGGCGGGCGCGCGCTAGGCGGCTCTTGATCGTGCCGATGGGCTTGCGCAGCGCAGTGGCGACCTCGGCGTAATCCAGGCCCTGGATGTCAGCCAGCACGACCACCGCGCGGAAATCAGTGGGCAGGCCATCCATGCAGTGCTGGATGGCGTGTTCGAGTTCGGCCTGTTCCAGTTGAGCTTCAGGGGAGAGATTCGGATCGGCCAGCCAGCGCGGGGATTCGAGGTTATCGTCGTCTTCGTTGACGGGTTCGAGGGGCGTGGTGGGACGGCGTTTCCGGCGGCGCAGTTCGTCGTAACAGGCGTTGGTGACGGTGCGCAGCAGCCAGGCGCGGAAGGAGCCACCGCGGTAACCGTTCAGCCCGCGGAAGGCGGAGAGAAAGGCCTCTTGCGTGGCGTCCGCGGCCAGGTCTGCGTCGTTCAGGATGCGCAGCGCGGTGTTGTAGAGCGCGTCCTGGTAGGCCAGCACGAGCCGGTTGAAGGCCTCCAGATCGCCGCGCTGGGCGTCACGGATGAGGGCGGGTTCGTCCATTGGATGTATTTTACCGCAGGTTTCAAATTGGCTGCACAATCTGGCTGCCTTTTTGATACAATTCGACCTTGTGACCGAAGCTCCCACCGAGAAGCGCAGAAACTGGCTGGATTTCCCTATCAGCGGGATACGCTGGAATACCGAAACGCTGCTGACGATCGTCATCCTCATCCTGGCGGTCGTGACCCGTTTCTATGACCTGGGGGCGCGGGCGGCCAGTCACGACGAGATCAACCACTTCGTTCCCTCTTACGACTTCTATGCGGGGCGCGGCTACCGTTACGACCCGATGAGCCACGGCCCGTTGCAATACCATCTCATCGCCTTATCGTTCGCCCTGTTCGGGGATAGCGACTTCACGGCGCGCATCCCAGTTGTGGTTTTCAGCCTTGCCACCATCGGCGTGACGCTGTTCGTCTTTCGGCGTTACTTGGGTCGGGTCGGGGCGCTGGCGGCTGGCGGCATGCTCTTGATCTCGCCCTACATGCTCTTCTATGGACGCTACGCCCGCAACGAAATTTTCATTGTGATGTGGGGATTGCTGACCATTTACACCATCCTACGCTACCTGGAACGCGGCGATTCTCGGACCCTGATTCTATTCGCCCTGGTCAACGCGCTGCACTTCACCGATAAGGCCACCTCATACATCTTTGCCGCCGAGCAATTGGTCTTCCTGGCAGTCTATCTCTTGGACCGGCTGTCGCGCCGCGATTGGCCTTCCCCGAAATACCGGCAGGCCTTTTTGCTGGCCTTGGCCGCCATGCTGGCTCTGTTAGCCGGCGCGGCCTGGCTCTACCTAAGCGCGGAAAAGCCTCTTGCCTCCACTATGCTGGCTTACGTAGCTGCCCTGGGTTTGGGCGGGCTTTTGGCGGGGATCGTGGCCGGGATCGAGCTGGTGCGGGGGCTTGGATGGACGGGTATCCGCTCCGAGCGCGCCTTCGACCTGCTCATGCTGCTCGGTACGCTGGTCCTGCCGCTGCTGGCGGGGTTCCCAATCAAACTGATCGGTTTCAATCCATTGGATTATTCCCCGGCCGGCATTTGGCGGTCGGTGATCGCCATTGGCGCGCTGGCGGTCATCGCCGTGCTGCTGGGAATTTGGTGGAATCGGCGGGTATGGCCGCTCCTGGCAGCCCTATTCTATGGCATTTTCACCCTCCTCTACACTACTTTCTTCACTAATCCAGAGGGGCTGGCAGGCGGCTTTATGGGCGCGCTGAATTATTGGGCGATCCAGGTACGGGGCGACCAGCCCATGTACTATTACGGCCTGTTCCAGATACCCATGTATGAATTCTTGCCAGCAATTGGACTGCTCGTGGCGATTTTCATTGCCTCGCGTAAGCGACTATGGCAGGCAGCACCCGCTCAGCCCTTTATACCGGCCCAGGTGAATGTTTCGGCTGATCGTCCGGTGCCGACCATCCTGCTGCTGGTCTACTGGTCGTTCAGCAGCCTGGTCGCCTTTAGCCTGGCGGGTGAGAAAATGCCCTGGTTGACCATCCACATCGCCCTGCCGCTGATCCTGGGAACGGCCTGGGCGGTTGGTTGGCTGGTCGAGACGATCCCCTGGGGCGACCTGGCAAGATGGAATTGGAAACACGATCTAAAGGTGCTCGTCCTTGCGTGCCTGGGTTTCCTGGCTGTCTTGACTTTCCGGGCTTCCTACCGCGCAGCGTATATCAATTACGATTACCCCTTCGAGTACCTGGTCTACGCCCACTCCGCACCCGACCCGAAGATGGTGTTGGGTGAGATTGAAGAAATCTCTCAGCGCACGACCGGCAGCTTGGATATCGTCGTTGCGTATGACAATTACGCCCGCTACCCTTACTGGTGGTACATGCGCCGCTATCCTAACCGGATTGATTACGATGTCAACCCGACCAACGACCTGCGCCGCGCCGCTATCATTGTGACCACTCCTTCCTATTATGACAAAGTCGCCGCGGTGTCGCGCGATAACTATGTGTCGTTCGACTACAACCGTCTGTGGTGGCCGAACATGGATTACTGGAGCTTGAAATGGACCTCGATTGATAATGAGCGGCGCCTGGAGCTGGGGGCGGACGCGCCGCCGATGAGCCTGGGCGAGTACCTGGTGCGCGCCTGGGACCACATCCGTCCATTCTTCACCGACCCGGCTGTGCGCAGCGCCATCTGGCAGATCTGGTTCAACCGCGATTACACCCAATACGCCGCCTTGAAGCAGAGCAATGCGTTTACGCTGACCAACTGGAACACCATCGAGCGGATGCGGGTTTACATCCGCAAGGATATCGCTGCGCAAATCTGGACGCATGGCCTGGCAGCGCAAGAGGCTGTGGTCACAGACCCCTACGCCAGCGCGACCGTCCAGCTTGCGCCGGATCAGGACATCGGCGCGGCCGGATCTGGCGCGGGCCAGTTCCAGTCGCCGCGCGCGCTGGCCGTCGCGCCGGATGGCAGCCTGTACGTGGCCGATTCGGGCAACAATCGCATCCAGCACCTCAATCCAAGTGGGGAGGTGCTGCAAGTCTGGGGTCAATACGGTGATGCCACCCAAGGAGACGCCCCCGGCGGCACGTTCAACGAGCCGTGGGGTGTGGCCGTCGCGCCGGATGGGACGGTCTACGTGGCGGACACCTGGAATTATCGCATCCAGAAGTTTACTGCGGATGGACAGTTCCTGTCCATGTGGCAGACTTTCGGCCCGGATAAGACGGATGGGTTCTACGGTCCGCGCGGCATTGCCGTGGACGCGCACGGGCGGGTATTAGTCGTGGATACGGGGGACAAGCGCGTTGTCGTGTTCGACGCAGACGGCAGCTACCTGACCCAGTTCGGCGGCGCGGGGCTGGAGCCGGGTCAGTTCGATGAGCCGGTTGGCATCGCGCTGGATGGAGATGGCAATGTGTATGTCACCGATACCTGGAACCAGCGCGTGCAGGTTTTCGCCCCGGATGAGACCGGTTTGATCTACACGCCGATTTCCGAGTGGACGGTCAGTGGCTGGTACGGCGGTTCGGTGCAAAACAAACCTTTCATCGCGGTGGATGCACAGCAGCACATCTACGTCACCGACCCGGAGGCCTGCCGCGTGCTGGAGTTCACAGAGAGCGGGCAAATCGTCCGCGCCTGGGGGATATGCAGCTCTGACATCAACGGCTTTGGCCTGCCGGTTGGCGTGGCCGTGGATGACGCCGGTGGCGTGTGGGTTAGCGATGCGGGCAATAACCAGTTGTTGTATTTTCCATGATAGTTGACTTTTACATCACCCTCGTCTAAACTTACAACATGCTTGCACGCGTTTTCTCCTGCGCAGTGGTCGGTCTCGATGGCGTGGTGGTCGAGGTCGAGGTGGATACTGGTCAGGGCCTGCCCGGTATGACCATCGTTGGCCTGCCGGACGCGGCTGTGCAGGAGAGCCGTGAACGGGTGCAGGCGGCGGTCAAGAACGCCGGCATCCCCTACCCGCGCAAGCGCATCGTGGTGAACCTGGCGCCGGCTGCCGTCCGAAAAGAGGGGCCAGCCTACGATCTGCCCATCGCGCTGGGCGTGCTCATCTACAGTGGATTCCTGCCTCCTGAAGCGGCGGACGGCATGATGGTGGTCGGCGAACTCTCGCTGGATGGGGCTGTGCGCCACGCGCGCGGTGTGTTGTCGATGGCCGCCACCGCCCGCCAGGCCGGGTTCAAGTGCATCGTCGTCCCCGAAGTGGACGCAGCCGAGGCAGCCCTCATTCCCGATCTGAAAGTCATACCCGTAACCTCGCTCGCTGCCCTCTATCATCACCTGAACGGTCGCAAGCCCATCGCGCCGCAGCCGCCGGTCGAAGCGGAAGATGCGCCGATCATGGTGCCCACCGATTTCTGTGATGTGAAAGGCCAGGAGCACGTCAAGCGCGCCTTCGAGGTCGCCGCGGCCGGTGGGCACAACGTCTTGCTTATCGGTCCTCCCGGAGCCGGTAAGACCTTGCTGGCGCGTGCGCTGCCGGGCATTCTGCCAAAGATGAGTATTGACGAGGCGCTGGACGTGACACGCATCTACTCGGTGGCCGACCAGTTGCCGCCCGAGATCCCGCTCATTCGACATCGGCCATTCCGCGCCCCGCATCACACCATCAGCCACGCCGGGCTGGTCGGCGGGGGGAACTGGCCGCATCCGGGGGAAATCTCGTTGGCCCATCGTGGCGTGCTATTTCTGGATGAGTTCCCCGAATTCGGGATGCGCGTGCTGGAAGTGCTGCGCCAGCCAATCGAAGACAAGGTTGTGACCATCAGCCGCGCCCAGGGATCGCTGACCTTCCCGGCTAATTTTCAACTGGTGGCGGCGATGAACCCCTGCCCGTGCGGTTATTTCGGCGATCCGGTCAAACCCTGCACCTGTTCTTCGATGGTGGTAACGAAATACCAGAAGCGCATCTCCGGGCCATTGCTGGATCGGATTGACATCCACGTCGAGGTGCCGCGCGTCGAGTACGAGAAGCTGAGCAGCGAGCGGCTGGGTGAACCGTCCGCTGCGGTGCGCGAAAGGGTCGAGGCGGCGCGTGACCGGCAAAGGGTCCGGTTTGAAGCGTTGCGACGACAGGAGTCGTCGCACTCCGACATAACCTGCAACGCGGAAATGCGTCCAGCAGAAGTGCGCAAGTATTGTGGCCTTGATGAAACCGGTCAGGCCCTGATGAAATCAGCGATGAGCCAGTTGCAGCTCTCGGCGCGAGCCTATCACCGCGTGCTCAAGCTGGCGCGCACGATTGCAGATTTGGCGGGGAGTGAGGTAATCCACCCTGCGCATCTGGCCGAGGCATTGCAGTACCGGCCAAGGTTGAATCTCATTTGAGCTTTTCCCCCCAGGTGGGAAGGCTGCAAATGGCCCTTTTTACCCCCCCCCAAGATTACTGGACATGACGCGCATCTCGGACAAGGCCGAATTTAACCCACAAAATGTCCAATCCAACGAACAACGCCAGACGACCGTTTATGAAGTGCAATTGACCATAGATAATATGGGTGGAAAACTCAAACCCGGAATGCCGATGAATGTCACGTTTGCCAGCCAGGCATCCGGCCGATAGTCCAGGTAGAGCCCCCGCGAGCATACTTCCAGCCGTGATACATCTGGCGCTGAATCAGTTATAATTGTCAGTGTGGGCTGATTCCCGCGTCCTGAGGCGGACGCGTGCGACTGCGGATTTGAGGGGTGAGTGAGGCGATCCAGCCTGCATACCTGGCCGAAGCGTTTCTGCCCGGCCGGGGTTTGAAGTGATGTAGAAGGTAACATGATCGGAGGGTAGAGAATATGAAATACATTTTCTATCAATTCCTGACCGGCGCGCTCGATCTCTTTTTGTGGAGCGGCGAACTCATCGGCGAGGAGAATCTGCCGAAGGAAGGCCCGGCGGTGTTCATCGCCAATCACCTCGGACCTACCGGCCCGATCGCAGTCGTATGTTCGATCCCGCTCCAATTGCATCCTTGGGCTGCAGGGGATATGATGGATAAAGAGTTGGCCCCAGAGTACGTGAGGATTGACTTCGTCGAGCCGCGCTTGAAGTTCAAACTCCCATTCAGCCGGGTCTTTTCGAAAGCCCTCTCGAAGATCACGGTACCCATGCTGAAATCCTTGGGATGCATTCCCGCCTATCTGGGCGGACAGGAACGGCTATATGATACGTTGAAGGCGAGCCTATCCCTGCTCCTGGAGGGGAAATGCCTGCTTGTGTTTCCTGAATACTCACTCGTGGGGTTGGACACGTTCGTCAAGATGTATCCTTTCCAGAAGACCGTGTTCAGGCTGGGAGAGATGTATCACGAGTCCATAGGACAGCGTTTATTGTTCTATCCGGTGGCCGTGCACGAATCCAATAAGGTCATGGTGGGGAAGCCCATCGCTTACAATCCCTTGAACGCTCACGGTGTGGAACGGCAGCGCCTGAAGAATCTGCTGGAGGAGACAGTCAAAGGAATGTACGCGCAGATGGGCGGTGAGGAGTACGTCGGGGAGCTGACGCCACAGCGTAAGTGATCTCTGAAGAACTATGGAGAAAGTCGCACAGAAGGCCTCTACCTGTCATATCGTTCTTGTCATAGTTGGATTACTAAGTATCCTCGGTGGTGCGGCGGCTGTCTATAGTACAGCGAAAGGGCCATGGGGGTATAGCGACTCGGTAGCTTATATAGTTTCGGCGCGAAATCTGTTGAAGGGGATCGGGCTGGGATATTACTATCCTTTACGGAGTCTGAAGTCTCTGACTTCAGAAATCCGACAACGGAGTCGCCGGACTCCAACATTCTCAGGAGAAAACCATGCCTACTGCAAAACGATTCATTAGCGCTGAAGACCTGTACCGGATCGAACTGCCTTCCGATGTGCGTCTCTCCCCGGATGGCAGGCACGTCATCTATAAGGTTCAACGCGTGGAGAAGAAAACTGAGAAGAAATACAGCAATCTTTGGATGGTATCCACGCAGGCTGCCGCGCCGCGCCGGTTCACCCACGGCGACCAGGCCGACAGCAGCCCGCGCTGGTCGCCGGATGGCAGCCAGATCGCCTTCCTCTCCAACCGCGCCGACAAAGAGAAACCGGCGCAGGTTTACCTCATCCCGTTCGGCGGAGGCGAAGCTCGCAAACTGACCGACATCCAGGGAGAGATCGGCGAGCTTTCCTGGTCGCCGGATGGCAAGAAGCTGCTCTGCACTGTCCGCAAAACCGACAAGGAAGAGCTGGAGCGCGAGAAGGACGAGCAAAAGAAAAAGCTCGGCGTGGTCGCACGCCATTACGACCGCGTCTTCTACAAGCTGGACGGCTACGGCTACCTGCCGCACGAGCGTACACACTTTTGGTTGGTGGACGTCCGCACCGGCAAAGGTAAGCAGTTGACCGACCATATTATTTGGGACGAGCAGACCCCGACCTTTTCGCCCGATGGGAAGCGGATCGCCTTCCTCTCCAACCACGCTCCCGATCCGGACCTCGACCCGGATGCGGTGGACCTGTTCGTGATGCCCGTGCCGGACGGAAGCGGGAAGGGCGGCAACCCCAAGAAGATCAAGACGCCTGAAGGCAGCAAAATCCAACCTTCCTTCTCACCGGAAGGTAAGTGGATTGCATATTTCGGCCAGGAAGGCAAGGGCTTGGGGTATAAGAATTTCGGGCTGTGGATCGTCCTGGCGGATGGCTCGAAGCCGGCCAAGAATCTGACCGAGAAATACGATCTTCACACCCTGGCTGGGGTCATCAACGACTGCGGCTCGCCCGAACAGATGCCGCCAACCTGGTCGAACGATGGCAAGAGGTTGTATTTCCAGGTTGCCATTCATGGCTCGTCGGTCATGAAATCCATTTCGGTGAGTGGCGAGGATCTCAAGGATATGATCGGCGAGGGGGGCGTGGTCGGCAGCTTCAGCCTGGACCGCGCCCAGTCCAGGGTGGCTTACTTCTACGGCCAGATGGATGACCCCGGACAGGTCTACGTTCATGAGATCGGTAACAGGAGCACCCGTCGCCTGACGCGCCTCAACCGGGGATTGCTCGACGGGGTTGACCTGGGCAAGGTGGAGGAGGTCTGGTTCAAGGGTCCGGATGGCAACGAGCTACAAGGCTGGATCGTTTTTCCGCCGAAGTTCGATCCGAAGAAGAAGTATCCGTCCATTATGGAGATTCACGGCGGCCCGCTGACGCAGTATGGCAAGTTCTTCATGCACGAGTTCTACTACCTGGCGTCGAAGGGCTTTGTGGTATATTTCTCCAATCCACGCGGCGGGCGCGGCTATGGCGAGGAACATGCCAAAGCGATTTGGGGTGCGTGGGGGCAGGCTGACTACGTTGACATAATGGCCTGGGCGGATTTCATAGCGAAGAAGCCGTACATACACAGCCGGCGCATGGGTGTGACCGGCGGCTCCTATGGCGGTTACATGACGGTCTGGTTGATCGGCCACACTGAGCGCTTCAAGGCCGCGGTGACGCAGCGCTGCGTGAGCAATTTCGTTAGCGAGTGGGGCTCCAGCGATTTCAACTGGACCTTCGAGTACGAAGTGGATGCTGAGCCGCCCTTCAAGGACTTCAAGAAGTGGTGGGAATTATCCCCCATCGCCTACATTGGCAGCGCCAAGACGCCGACGCTGGTGATCCACAACGAGGGCGACTTGCGCTGTCCAATCGAACAGAGCGAGCAGGTCTTCGTGGCGCTCAAGCGTCTGGGCGTGGATACGGAATTTGTGAGATTTCCCGATGAGTTCCACGGGCTTTCGCGCACAGGGAGAACGGATCGCCGCATCGCGCGGTTGAATCACATTGTGCGCTGGTTCGAGAAGTACTTAGTTTGACCATGTCACAATGTTTCGTAAGCTTCTTGGTGCATCTACCCCCTCTGTCCCCCCATTTGCGCCGCCGAAAGTTGGATATGACAGATAGTGGTAGCCTACGGCTACCATAGCTGAAGGCGCCTGGGGGGATGAAAGGGGGGTGAAATTCGAAAGCGACATTGTCGAGTTAGGCGCTTCGTAGCAGGTTTTACATTCGAACAGTCGCTTGACACGCCCTCGCAACCGTGATAATCTTGTGCCCGTTATGCCAGGCTTTTGCCAGGCGCCAAATCTTGTGTAGGAGAAAGAAAGATGGAAGATCGTTTTGTCGGGACCGTTAAGTGGTTTAACACCACCAAAGGTTATGGCTTCATCGGCCGTGAAGATGGCGAGGATGTATTCGTCCACTTCTCAGTTATCCAGATGGATGGCTACAAGCGCCTCGAAGAGGACCAGAAGGTGGAGTTCTCCATTGAGCAGGGGCCGAAAGGACTGCAGGCTGCCAACGTGGTACCTCTGTAATAGTCCGCTGCGCTTGACCGGAGCCGGGTTCCGATGGAAACCGGTTTTTTATACACAGATAACTCTGAAAAATGAACCGCCTGGCTGAGGGCGGCTCATTCAATTTGACAGGAAATCATGTACACCCTGCAGATCAGGCGTCAACCTTTTCGGCGGCGGGAAGGCGGTTCTGCTCGATGTTCACGATGGCCGGGATGAACAGCGCTGCGACCGTCGTCAGGATGCAAACCGCTCCGCCGAAGACGTACCAGACGCGCACGCCCAGCCAGTCGGATACCGGGCCGGCGATCAGCAAGCTGAGAAGCATCATCGCCTCGCACCGCAAAGCTGCCCGGATCTGTGAATCGGCGTTGGAAGATGTGCTTTCAACGTTGTCAGAGGGCGAAGCAACAGAACGCCAGATCTGCAACCGGCTCGCCAGCGCCGTCCTGAACCTCGGCGGCGAGGTTACATCTATCGAGCTGCTGGTGTTGAGCGGACCCAATTCCGCTTCGCCCCACGGCCGGGCCGGCGAACGGCAAGTAAGGACTGGGGATATCCTGCTTTTTGATTTCGTCACAACTGTGAACGGCTATTATGCCGACTTCTCACGTACCTTTGTGTTTTCCAAGAAGCCAGACAAGAGGCTGCATGCAGTGTACTCAGCAGTAAAAGCCGCCAACGAGGCTGGACGCGCGGCAGTCCGGCCTGGCGTAACTTGCCAAGATGTCGATCGTGCCGCACGCCAAGTCTTGGTAGATGCTGGCTTAGGCCCTAATTTTATTCACCGCACAGGGCATGGGTTAGGCCTGGATGTTCATGAAGAGCCGTGGATCGTGGAGGGGAACGAAATGCGCTTGGAAGAGGGTATGGTGTTTACCATCGAACCTGGAGCATACTTGGACGGGTGGGGCGGTGTGCGTATCGAGGACGATATAGTGGTGACCAAGGATGACTGTGAGAGCCTTACTACCTTCAGTCGAGAATTACGGGTAATTGGAGAAGCATAAATTTAAACCCAGATATTAGGTCACAATAAAGACAGCCGCCCGTCAAGGACGGCTGTCGCTTATTTAACGACAGTGTATGACCTGCGCACCCGGCGCATCCCAAACTGGGTCACCCTTTCTGTGCTCGCGGCCGGGTTCACCGCCCATTTACCCGGCAATCTGGATCTGTGGCTGGCCTGCATGGCGCTGGCCGCGGCCTGGGCCAGTCTCGTGCCGCGTCATTCCATCACCGATGGCCGTAGTGAACAAACCCATGCCTGCAACAACGGTGTTCTTAAGATTGTCTGATAGCCGCGCTCCAAAGAAAATACCGAGCAGACCGCCGACAATGATGGCGGTGACATTGATGAAGGTTCCAGTCATTTTTTATTTTTTTTTCGCCAGTTGAGTGATCGTTACTCTCCCTGCGGTAAAGGTGGAAGGGATTGCATGCCAAATGTCTGTGCTGCACGTAATGTGATCGCTCGAAGTTCCTGATGCAGTTCCTCTGTGATCTTAGTCGGTTGGTAAGTCGTGATTAGCTTTTCCACCCGGTCTCGCGCTCGCTCAAAAGTCGATTTCTCTCCTCGGCTTTTCCAACCTTCAAATGAAGCCCGGTCAATTACTTCAGAAGGCAGGTACTGTTCCTCCCGGTACCACTTGCGAGTATGCGGTAAAGTCAAGAAATCTCCTTTATGCCCGCTCTTCTGCATCAAGGAGAGTGCAATTGGATCGTCACGTACCTCGATCCCCTTCACAAAGCGTTTAACCATGCCAATCATTTCAGCATCGATGACCAGCTTTTCAAAGCTCAGACACGATTCAAGATCCAGCATACCACAGCCCGAAATGACATTTGCTCCAGAAAGGGCTGCGACAAAATTACTACCCATCGACTCTAGCCCACATTGTGCATCGATAATCTTCGCATCGCTCATGCCCATATAAGCATGTGTTGGCAGCCCCAATGCTTTCCCGACTTGTACACATGCTGAACTGATCATCCAGGTTTCGACCGCCCCCATGGGTGTTGATCCTTCCCGCATGTCAAATATCGCCGGTGAGCCTCCCCAGACAATTGGTGCGCCCTCTTTTGCCAATTGATGGATTACCACCCCACTCAAACTTTCGGCAGTATGCTGAACGACCACTCCAGTAAGCGTAATCGGCGCAGTTGCCCCGGCAAGCGGCATGGAAATAAGTTGCGCAGGGATGGAGAAACGAGCGCAATCGATTAAATTTTGGCAGGTTGTATCACTCCAAAGCAAGGGAGGCGATGGGCAGACATCGAAGACGGCAGTTGGTTTTAACGCCAGAGCCTGGTCACCGCCTGCAACTGCTGAAAGCATTTCTTTCATTGTCCACCAAGTATCTTTGCGAAATGCTCCGGTGATGATCGGTTTATTCATGTAATTCAAAGCCAAATATAAACGATAGAGATCGCCAATTTCTGGGACGACATCCGAGCATATAAAAGCCGTGCTTTGAGCATCAATCTGGGGAAGGGTCTCTACGAGTTTGACAAATTTTATTAAGTCGTTTGTTAAAGGTAAACGAGGTCGTTCGGTCTGGCTGTCGATGATGGTCAGCCCTCCTGACCCTGGATCGAAATGGATTTTATCTCCAAAATAGTGAACTGCGGGATTACCATTCAGGTCGAACAGAGTAAATTCATGTGGGGCGGTTTTCAAAGCTTGGCGGGTGATATTTTCAGGAATCCAGGCGACCTGAGTCTGAAAATCTACTTTTGCACCAGAATTCGCCAATTTCTCCAATGCCTCTTGATTATGAACCCGTATCCCGGGATTTTCCAAAATCGCGATCCCCTCAGTAATGATTTGATTGACCAAATCGTTGTCAAGTAATTCCAGCTTCGGAAGCAACATATCAGGCTCCTTTGAGAAATAATTTCTGTGAATGAGGTATCTGAGATTCCAGGGTATTATCACCCATTCACAAACCTAGAACGTGCCTGGCGACCTCGACCGCGCCGATGGCATCCTCGCTGTAACCATCTGCGCCGATCTTTTGCACCCAGTCACGAGTCACCGGCGCACCGCCGACCATGACTTTTACCGACGGATACCAGCTTTTTCCAGGGCTTCAATTACCTCACGCTGTTTTACCATGGTAGTGGTTAGCAGGGCGCTCAGAGCAACAATATTTGCGTTGACTTCGGTTGCCTTCTCAACAATTTTGGCAGTAGGCACATCAACCCCCAGATCGAAGACCTGGAAGCCAGATACGGAAAGCATGGTCCCGACCATTGATTTACCAATTTCATGGACATCACCTTCGATGGTTGCCAACACAACTTTCCCTAGTATTTGACGCTCGACGCCACGCTTCTTCATCTCAGGTTCGAGGGCTGCGACGGCTGCTTTCATCGCCTTGCCTGCCATGACAAGTTCTGGCAGATAGACTTCCCCAATGGAAAATGCCTCGCCCACTTTATTGACGCCCACGACAAAGCCATTTGATATCGCTTCTAGAGGGTCTGTGCCCTGCGCAATAGCCTGCTTTGCTAGTTCTACAGCGACATCACTGTCCCCATCGATGATGCTTTGCGCCATTTTCTGAAAGAGTTCGTTTGCCGGTAGTGGTTAAATCACTTGCGATTTAACCACTACCTCTTTTATTGATGGCTTTGGCATAAGATAGGGCAAGTGGTTGCATAAGGGGGGCAAGACTGTCGGTGATGAGGTGGGCAAGCAGGTGATAATGATTGGGCATCAGGCAGTAAGCAACGATTTACACCTTGTCCGGAGCGAAATAATTTCGTAACTGTCGCAGGAAGTAACAATAGTTTTCGCGTTCATAGAAAATCGGCTGGCGATTGTTGCCGCGACTGAAAATATGATAATAGCCACCGGCAAAGAAGGGAGTGATGCGGTGAGGCATTGCTAATAATGAGAATAAGATACCAGGTTTCTTTAAGAAACCTGGTATCTTAATATTACTTTCCCAATTTCTTCTTGAACGCCGCGGTCAGCGCGGGCAGGATTTGGAACAAATCGCCGACCACGCCGTAGCGCGCCAGTTTGAAGATCGGCGCCTCGGCATCCTTGTTGATGGCGACGATCACTTTGCTGGTGCGCATCCCGGCCAGGTGCTGGATGGCACCCGAAATGCCGCAGGCGATGTATACGTCCGGCGAGACGACCTTGCCGGTCTGCCCGACCTGGTTGGGGTAAGGGACGTAGCCTGCATCTACTGCCGCGCGGCTTGCGCCGACTGCTGCGCCCAACACCGAGGCCAGTTCCTTGACCAGCGCGAAGCCCTGCTGCGCCTTCCAGATCTCGGCTTGCTTTTCGTCGAGACCGGACGGTGGCGTCAGGGCGGGGTTATTGCTCACGCCGCGCCCGCCGGAGACGATCACGCCTGCATCCGTCAGGCTGACGCCGCCTTCGCTGGTGGTGTAGCCCTCGACTTTGGTCGGGAAGTCGCCGGTTGCGGCAGCCACTTTCGTCAACGTGCCGGATTTGCCAGCCTGCTGCGCCGGTTTGGGGAAGGCGCGCCCGCGCAGGGTGATGATCAGCGGCTTTGACGAGCAGGTCTCCTTGGTCAGCAGTTTCCCGGCGTAAATTGGCCTCGTGACAGTGATCTTGCCGTCCGCGGCTTCTAAAGCAGTTACGTCCACCATCACGCCGGTCTTCAGGTCAATGGCGGCCATGGCGGCCAACTCACGGCCGCGTGTCGTGGTCGGGAACAGGAGCAGGTCTGGAGCCCCGTCCGCTGCGAGTTTGCCCAGGGTGGCGGCAAAGGCCTCAGCGCGGTAATCAGCCAGGGCGGGATCATCCGCCAGCAGCACTTCGTCCGCACCGTACTCGAATGCTGTTTTCGCCAGCGCTTCCACGCCTTGTCCGAATACCAGCGCTTTGACCGTTCCGAGCGTCTTGCCGACGCCGATGGCCTCCCAAGAAGCGGGGAGAGCCGTGCCTTTGAAGTGGTCAACGTAAACCCAGGTGTTCATAGGACTTTCTCCGCCAGAATTTTATCGGCCAGTGCTTCGGCGATTTCCGTCGGGCTGCCGCCGGTGATGACCTCGCAGGTGATTTCCCGGCTGGGCGGGTTCATGATCTCTGGCCAAGTGATGACGGAGGCCGGCGCGGGGATGCCCATCTCGGCCAGCGACCAGGCTGGGATCTCGGCGCGGCTGGCCTTGCGGATACCCATGAATGAGGGGTAACGCGGCTCGCCGAAATCTTTGACCAGGCTGAAGACCGCCGGCAGCTTGGCCGTGACGACCTGCCGCCCTTCCTCGACGCCGCGCGCGACGCGTACGCTGCTGCCGTCCACTTTGATGACTGCGGAGAGGGTCAGCGCCGGCCACTTCAGCAGACGGGCGGTCTGCGCCGGGACGAGACCGGAGTCGGAGTCAATGGCCTGGCGGCCGAAGAAGGCCGCATCCACGCCGCCGATTTTCTGAATGGCGGCGGCCAGCACCTGCGCGGTAGCCTGGGTATCCATGTTGACCAGGGCTGGGTCGGAGATCAGGATGGCGTTATCCGCGCCCATGGCCAGGGCGTGCTTGAGGGCGTCCTTGCTGCCCTCCCCGCCGATGGTGATGGCGGTCACGGTGCCGCTCAGCGCTTCCTTTTGCTGTATCGCGGCTTCCACCGCGTACTCGTCCCACGGGTTGATGACCAGGGGTGCATCGCCCCACGAGATCTTGCCGTTCTCGACGACTACTTTGGCCGCCGAGTCGGGCACTTGTTTGACACACACTACGATTTTCAAGGTTGCCTCCTCTTTTATTTACCAGTTTTGGATTTACGATTGAGTCTAAACTACGCCTGCGCCGTGTAGATCGGCAATTTCTCCGGCGGTCATTCCGAGCATGGAACTCAATACTTCCTCGGTGTGCTGTCCGAGCAGGGGCGGAGCAGTGCGGACGCTGGCGGGTGTCTCGCTGAATTTATATGGAACGCCGAGCAACTTGACCTTCCCGGCTTTTGGATGCGCCACCTCGACCACCATCTGGCGGTGCAGCACCTGCGGGTCGGTCAGGACCTGATCAATGCCCTTGATGCGACCGGCCGGTATGCCGGCCTGCGTCAGTTCGTTCAGCCAATGGGATGCTTCCCGTTTTTCGAACTCGGCTTGCAGCAGCGGGACCAACTCGCCCCGGTTCTGGACACGCGCCGGATTCGTAGCGAAGCGCGGCTCATCAGCGAGGGGTGGACGTTCGATGATCTGGCAAAGTTTGCGGAATTGTGTATCGTTACCGACGCCCAGGGCGAAATAGTAGTCGCGGGCGTGGAAAACCTCGTATGGCACAATGACGGCATGGGCATTGCCATAACGTTTCGGA
>Ga0315297_10000850_pt1 | contig 18306 bp, 20 predicted proteins | sample YL17G15_0_MG_FD_203628 | JGI IMG/M metagenome (GOLD analysis project Ga0315297, IMG submission 203628) | Sediment microbial communities from Yellowstone Lake, YNP, Wyoming, USA - YL17G15_0 | ecosystem: Environmental > Aquatic > Freshwater > Lake > Sediment | place: USA: Wyoming | collected... | reverse complement strand
CTAAAAAAGGAAAAAAAGGAAAACTCGTTATCGAATTTTTTAGCCCAGATGAATTGAATGGGATAATAAGAAGGATTTGTAGAAAATAAAAACCCCGCAGTCGCGGGGTTTTTTTTAAAGCTTTATTACATCATGGGGATGGCTTTCTTTCAGGCCGCTGGGAGTGATGCGGATAAATTTTGCTTTTGTCTGCATCTCTTTTATATTTTTAGCGCCTAAATACGACATTGATGAACGCAAGCCGCCAAGTAGGCGCGATACAATATCTTTTGTTTTTCCTTTGTATTGCACCATTGCTTCTACGCCCTCCGGAACGACTGCGTCAATATTTTCTTGAGAAATTTTGTGTTGAGAATTAATCGTTTGTCGGGTTAGATTTGCTCCCAACGAAGCCATGCCGCGTGTAATTTTGTAGTTTACGCCATCCTTATTTATTAAAAGTCCGGGGCTTTCATCGGTACCGGCCAAAAGCGAACCTATCATCACTGAAGAGGCGCCAGCGGCAATTGCTTTGGCTACGTCGCCCGGATAGCGTATGCCGCCATCAGCAATTAGCGGAGTATTGGTTTTTTTTGCTTGTTTAAAGCATTCAAATATAGCCGAGATTTGCGGCACGCCTACGCCAGCAACGATGCGTGTGGTGCAGGTTGAGCCTGGTCCAATGCCAATCTTGATTCCATCCGCGCCGGCTTTAACCAAATCTGTTACTCCTTTTGCCGTTGCTACATTGCCGCCAATTATTGGCACGTGAGGAAACTTTTTCTTTAATTTTTTAATCATGTTTATCGCCAAATCCGAATGTCCATGAGCGATATCGACCACTAAAATATCAACCCCGGCTTTTACCAGCATTTCTGCGCGTGAAATGTCCTCGTCTTTTATTCCCACTGCCGCAGCCGCCAATAATCTTCCTTTTTTATCGGTAGAACTGTGGGTAAATTTTTCTTTTTTAACAATATCGCTCAAGGTGATTAATCCGCAGAGTGTTCCCTTGCGATTAACCAAGGGCAATTTTTCTATTTTGTTTTTGATTAAAATATTTTTAGCTTGTTTTATCGTGATGTTTGGGCTTGCAGTAATTAATTTTTTGGTCATAAAATACGTAACTGGTTTTTTGTCGCATTCCTTTGGCTGATAAGCCATATCTCGCCTGGTGACAATGCCCAATAATCTATTTTTTTCACCCACGATTAAAATTCCCGAGATGCCGTATTTTCCGCCCAGCGTTTTGGCCTCACCAAGAGAATTTTTTGGCGATATGGTTATTGGATTTTCAATTATAAAACCCTCGCTTCTTTTTACTTTCAACACTTCTTGGGCCTGTATTTCCGGAGCAATAAATCTGTGAATTACGCCAAGTCCGCCCAAGCGCGCCATTGAAATTGCCATTCTGCTTTCGGTAATCGCATCCATGTTTGCGCTAATAATTGGGATATTTAATTTAATATCTTTCGTTAAATACGTTTCAACTCTCGTCTCGAGGCGAGATTTTATTTTTGAATGACGAGGTTCCAGCAAAACATCGTCGAAAGTTAAGCGCAAGGGAATTGTTTCCATAAATTATTTTGTTATTTTGTTTTTATTTTCTAAGATGCCGACATAAGGCAGATTGCGGTAAATTTCATTATAATCCAAGCCATAGCCAACAACAAATTTGTCCGCCACCTTGAAAGCTTTAAATTTTACTTTTGGGATTTTTGTTTGCCTTTTTATTATTTTTATCAGCAAAACGGCGAAATTTAAAGATGCCGGGTGAAGTTTTTGTAAACAGTCGTCAACAAAAGCCAAGGTTTTTCCGGTGTCTAAAATATCTTCAACGACTAAAACATGGTCATTTCCAATGCCCGATTGTATCTTGTCGAAAATTTCCGGATTTCCCTGGGGGCTGGTTCTTCCTCGATAGCTTGCGACTCTCATAAATCTTAAATCCAGAGGTAGCTTAATTTCTCGGATTAAATCCGCGCCAAATATACTGGCTCCTTTTTGAATAACAATGACAACCAGGGGTTTTTTTTCAGAAACTTTGTTTTTATAATAATCGGTAATTTCTTTTCCTAGTTCAGAAATTCTTTTTTTTATTTTTTTAACCGGGATTAAAATTTTTATTTTTGGTTTCATATTAAACTCTTTTTACTTCCCAAACATCTCTTATTTCTTTAAGCTTTTTTTCTATATCGTTTAATTGTTTAATATCCGCCACCTCTATAGTTAATAGAGTGAGAGCTACGCCCTGATTTGGTTCGGTAGCGTTTAGATTTGATATATTAATTCGTGATTTGCTCAATATGGTAGTTAAATCATTAATTAAGCCAATTCTGTCTCGAGCCAGAATTTCAAGAGTTGTGGGCTGAAGGGCCACGGCATTTTTCCAGGAGACGGGTAAAATTCTTTTATTATTTTTACTTACAATATTGGGACACTTGTGGTGATGCACTGTTATGCTTTTTAAGGTGGTAACATAGCCGAGTATTGATTCGCCGGGTATTGGATTGCAGCATTTTGCTAATTTTATGACAAGATTTTCTTCTTTGCAAACCATTATTGGATTCTTGGTTTTTCCTAGAAAACGTTGGATAATAATTTCTTTTTCGGGTTTGGTTCCTCTTTGGGGAAGGTGTTCTTCTTTTTGCTCTTTTTTGTCTTCTTTCTGTTCTTTAAACCACCCTTTTATTTTATTTTTAGCGTAGTTGGTTTTGACAAATTTTAGCCAATCAAGATTTGGTTTTGCTTCTTTTCTTAAAATAATTTCAACAATTTGGCCATTGTAAAGCGGTTGGCTAAGCGGAACAATTTTTCCATCGACTTTTGCTCCGCCATATCTGTGACCCAATTCCGTGTGTATCTGGTAGGCAAAGTCAACCGGAGTCGCGCCTTCTGGCAAGTTAACCATGTCTCCCTTTGGAGTAAGTACAAAAATTCGATATTTAAAGAAATCAATTTTAAGAGATTTTAAAAATTCTTTTGGTCTGGAAATATCTTTTTGCCAATTTTTTAATTCATCTATCCATTCCAATTTTGGCTTCTGAATGCCATAGAATTTAGATTGTCCTTTTTCTTCCGGTCTTGACCAATGAGCGGCAATTCCATACTCTGCCTCATAATGCATTTGTGGAGTCCTGATTTGAAATTCGGTTATTTTTCCATCAATACAAAATACCGTAGTATGAAGACTCTGATAGCCATTTGCTTTTGACCCCGCAATATAGTCTCTGAACCTGCCCGGCAAAGGCCTCCAGTTATTATGAATAATACCTAGGGCCGCATAGCAATGTTCTAAGTTCGGCACAATAATTCTTAGGGCAACCAAATCGTAAATTTTAGAAAAATCCATATTATATCTTTCAAGTTTTTTATACAGACTATAATATCTTTTTGCCCGGGCATGAAGATCGATATATTTAATGTTTGCCTTGCTAAGTTTTTTCTCGATAACTGGTTTAATGCGTTTTAAATATTTTTCTCGTTCTTGATATCTATCCTGGATTTTCCCCTGAAGCCATTCATGTTGCTTTGGATGAACATAGGGGAAGGCCAGGTCTTCTAATTCGCCCTTTAATTTTCCCATGCCTAACCTATGGGCAATAGGGGCATAAATTTCTAAAGTTTCTATGGCAATTCTTTTTTGTTTCCGCGGCGGAAGAGCATCGAGCGTTTTCATGTTATGAAGACGGTCGGCTAATTTAATCATAATTATTCTTACGTCTTTTGCCATAGCTAAAAACATTTTTCTCAGATTTTCAACATAGCGTTCAATGCCGCGGTATTTTAATTTTCCCAATTTTGAAACTCCTTTTACCAAAAAAGCAATTTCTTGGCCAAATTCCGATTTAATTTTTTTCAGGGTTATTGGCGTATCGTCGATCGCGTCGTGGAGCAGGGCAGCGCAAATAGTGGCGGTATCCAAATTCATTTCAACTAAAATTAGGGCCGTACTGAGCGGATGGCTGATAAAGTTTTCGCCATCTTCGCGTTTTTGTCCTTCGTGAGCTTTCAATGCAACTTCGTATGCTCGTTGAATAAGCTTTGTGTTAACTTTTAATTTATTCTTTTTTATTTCGTGTAAAAGGTTGTTGATATTCATGATTCTTGATATTTTTCTATATATTTACACTTTGGATAACTGGAGCATCCTAAAAATTTTCCATAGCGCCCTTTTCTGATTTTCATCTGGGCTTTACATTCCGGGCATATTTTGTCCGTTTGCTCGGTTGGTTCTATGCTTTTTTGCAAAGAAAGAGTATTTTTACATTTCGGGAAGCCGGAACAGGCAAGAAATTTTCCAAACCGGCTGAATTTTATTAACATTGGCTTTCCGCATTTTTCGCACAGTTTGTCTGTTTTTTCCTCGGTTAGTTCTTTTTTGTTGACTTCTTTATATTTTTTTTGCAAGTTTTCGTTAAAAGGATCGTAAAAATTTTTTATCGTTGGTTCCCATTGCGCTTCTCCCCGAGCAATTTTGTCCAAATCGTTTTCCATATTGGCAGTAAATTTTATATCTACGATTTCCGGAAAGTGTTTCACCAGGATATTGTTAATCAAAATCCCGATTTCGGTTGGATAGAGGCGCCTGTTTTCTTTTTTTATATAATTTCGCTCCTGAATCGTGGAAAGAATCGGCGCATATGTAGATGGCCTGCCTATGCCGTATTCTTCGAGGGTTTTTATCAGTGTTGCTTCGCTATATGGCGCAGGTGGCTTGGTAAAGTGTTGGCTGGGAATAATTTTTATCAGTTTTAAAATTTCATCTTTTTCCAGTTCTGGCAGCATTGTTTCGTTTATTTTGGTTGGATATACTTTTAAAAATCCATCAAATTTTATCGTGGCGCCTATGGATCGGAATAAATAATTATTGGCGCTGATATCAACTACCGTTGAATCAATTGTTGCCGGTTGCATTTGAGATGCAATCGCTCTTTGCCAGACGAGATTATATAGTTTGAATTGGCTATCGTCTTTAAAGGTGGCTTGTCCGTCTAAGTTTTTGGGAACGAAATCCGGGCGCGTTGGTCGGATTGCTTCATGGGCTTCTTGGGCGCCCTTGGCTTTAGTTTTATACTGGCGGGGAATATCCAAGGCATAATCTTTACCGAAATTTTTTATTATAAATTCTTGAGCTTGTTTTAGAAAAATCTCAGCCAAGTTTAAAGAATCTGTTCGATGATAAGTGATAAATCCGGTTTCATAAAGTTTTTGGGCAATGAGCATTGTTTGTTTTGCCGAAAAACCAAGCCTATAACTGGCTTCTTGCTGCAAAGTGCTAGTAGTAAAAGGAGCAAAGGGATGTTTTTTAACTTCTTTTTTTTGAATCTCAGTTATTTTATATTCGGCATTTTTTAATGTGTTTATGATTTCTTCCGCTGTTTGTTCTGTCTTTATTTCCAGCTTAGGAATGGTTTTTTCATCTTTCTTTGCGAGCTTGGCAATAAAAGATTTCGCATCTTTTTCAAATTCGGCTTCTATGGTCCAATATTCTTCGAGTTTAAATTCATCGATTTCTTTCTGGCGTTCTACGATTAAGCGGACGGCAACCGATTGAACCCTGCCAGCCGACAATCCTTTGGCTACTTTTTCCCATAAAAACGGAGACAGTTTATAACCAACAAGGCGATCGAGAATTCTTCTGGCTTGCTGAGCGTCAACTAAATACATGTCTATATCTCTCGGGTTTTTAAGCGCCTCTTCTATGGCTTCCTTGGTTATTTCGTGAAACGCAATTCTGTTAACTTTTGATTTATCAAGTTCCAGGGCCTGCGCCAGGTGCCAGGCGATGGCTTCGCCTTCCCTGTCTTCGTCAGTAGCTAAAATTACCAGATTGGTTTTTGCTGCCTCTTTTTTTAATTTTGCAATTCTTTTTTTTGCCTTGGGAATGATTATATATTTTGGTTTAAAATCGTGTTCGGTATCGATTCCCAATTCTTTTTCCGGCAAATCGCGAACATGACCAAAAGACGACTCAACGTCATAGTTCTTTCCCAAAAATTGTTTAATTGTTTTTGCCTTGGTTGGCGATTCAACAATAACAAGATTCATATTAGAGATTTAATATATAGTATCCTCCTCCCTGATGTTTTACTATCCCTTTTAATTCTAGCATTATTAAAGTAGAACTAGCTAATGCGGAATTTAACCTGCTTTGTTTGACGATTTCGTCCAAGTGAACTGGTTCTCTGGTAATAATACTGACAAGAATTTCTTCTTCTTTGGTTTCTGGTTTAAAATTCTTGCTTTTTTCTTTTAGCAGAGGAAGATTCAATTCGTCCAGTATATCATTGGCGGAGTTAACCAGTTTTGCGCCTATCTGGATTAATTTATTTGTGCCAACCGAATTTTTAGAATAAATAGAACCGGGGACAGCAAAAACTTCCCGATTTTGTTCCAGCGCGCAGGTTGCGGTAATAAGAGCCCCGCTTTTTTCGGGGGCCTCTATTACTACCACTCCCAAGCTTAGGCCGCTAACAATTCTATTTCTTTGCGGGAAAAAATATATTTCCGATTTTGTTCCCGGCGCGTATTCCGATATTACGGCTCCGCTTTTTGTAATTTTGTCTGCAAGTTTTTTATTACAAGAAGGATAAACGCTGGAATAATCAACTGCGCTGCCCAAAACCGCGATTGTTCTTCCGCCTTTTTCCAGTGCAGCTTGATGGGCAAACGTATCGATGCCTTTTGCCAGTCCGCTGACAATAGTAATTCCTGCTTCAGCCAAATCGCCAGCAATGTTTAGGGCAACTTGTTTTCCATAGCTAGTATAATTTCTGGTTCCCACTATGCCGATAGCGATTTTATCTTTTTCGTCAAAATCGCCTCTTACATACAAGCTTTTTGGAGGGTTGTGAATTTCTTTTAAGATTTCAGGATAATCTTTGTCGCTTATATTTATTTGTTTGATGTTTTCGTTAATCATTGTTTCAAAGCTATAATAACAGCACAGAACCGAATTGACAAGCGGGCTTTAATTTGCTATTATATATTAAGGAATATATTTTAATCTTATGGAAAATTTTAAAGAGCTTCATCCCATAGAGAAGGAAAAAGACCGGAGTATTTTTAAGAAATTAAGAAAAAAGGCCCTGGTAATAACCTTGAGCAGCTTAGCGTTATTGGGCCCGGCAGTAAAACCTCTGGAGTCGGCTTTTGGTAAAGTAAAGCCATTAAAAGAAAATGTAGAATTGAAAATACAAAAAAGCATTTTTGAAGAAGAGGCGCCGGAAAAGACAGTTGATAAACTTAATTATATTGTTAAAGCAATCAGCATCTTGGCTGCAACCCAGCTTGGATGTTCTTGGAAAGATATTTATAATTTAGATAATCCCGATTCAAATAAAAAGTTTATTGAAATTTTAAACCAGGAATCGAAAATTAAATCAGAAGTTCAAAAGGATAGTAAGGGACCATTAGTATCAGAAGACCTGGAAGAGATTGGGCTGGAGCCGAAAATAATTAGAGAGGTCTTGAAAACTTTTCCGCCATCTTGGGTTAAGGAGGTTGCTTCAATCACTTATCTTAATAAATCAATTTCGGTTGGCTTAAACGAAGAAACGGGCGAAGGAGCCAGCTTGATTGCCCATCATCAATCTAAGGGGAAAGAAGCATTAAGCGAAATTCATTTTTTTCAAGGGGCAAAAGGCCAGAGAGCCGATAGATTGCTTTTCAGATTAATTTATGAATTTGGCCATGCGAATAACTGGAGAAATCGTTGTAACCTCTCTTTGGCTCAAAGAATTTCTTTGCTTTACGAAGTTATAAAGCAGGTAGAGTCACTTGATAGATATAGAGATAAGTATGTTGAATCAATCAAATGCGTTGACAAGGCCGAAGAAATAGCTCGAAAAGCAGTTGAGTATTGGGGAGCGCTTTGCATGTGGGTGATAGCAAAACCCGGAAATAATCCCATACCAGAATCCGGCAGAAAATTAGTGTTAGATTACCTGAAAATTACCGATCCCAAGTTCAATATAGTTAAATCCGCCAATTCTAGAGAAATGATTATCATGGCTTATTTGGAAAAAACAGAAGCGCAGGAAAATGAAAAAAGCACTTGACAGCATTATTTTGAGCGCTTATCATTAAAGTATAGAAACCCATGGAAAGAAAAGGGCAAACCTTTAAACAGGTGTCGACTCTATTCCTAGCCGGGATAGAGTTGAATTTGAAGGTTTGTCCTTTTTTGGTTCTTTGAAAATTTAAAATCTACGCCAAAAGGAGGTGATTAGTTTGTTTAGAAATCTGATTAAATCTGTTTTCTTGATTTTAATCAGCGTTTTATTGGTTGGCTCGACTATCTCGGCCCAAAATCAGCAGGGTAGTAGTCATGAGCAGTATTTGGCAAAAATCAGAAAAGAGATTTTGCCTTTTGTGGTTCAGCTTCTTATAAAAACCCCGATGAGAGAAGGGAGAGATGTAGTAGCTTCTGCTTCCGGAGTGGCAATTTATAAGGCAGAAAATGAGTTGCAAGACGCATTTGGCAAGATCGGTAAGTACACTACTTATTATATTTTAAGCGTAATTCACATCGCGGGCGAAAAGGAAAATGACCTGCGCGACTATCAAAAAAATGGCACTAGAATATTTGTTCTAGGCAAAAAAACTCAAGCCCCGGTTAAAATAGTTGCTTGGGAATGGGGAAGCGAAGCATTGTTGCTTAGCGTTGATATTGCAGAAAAAGATTTAAATGATTTTAAAATCGAGGTAGCGCATTTTGCCAAAGAACTACCCATGTCTTTATTCGAATCGCGATATTCTGGAAATCCCGACGACAAGCCGGACAATATTTTTTTGGCTGGCTATCCCTATGTAACTCCGATTGTCAACACAGGATATGTTTCAAATTATGTATGGAATTTTGATTTTAATGCTTATACCAGCTTGGCAAAGATTGCCGTAGTCGACGTGATGGGATTTGAAGGACAGGGGCAAAGCGGAGGTGGAGTTTTCAATCAGAACAAAGAACTCATGGGATTGGTTTTTGGCGGATTATATGCCGCTGGAGGGAATTTAGCCTATATCATTCCCATTGATATTGTGGTGGAGAGATTTTTAAAAAAGATTCCCGAACTTTCGGGATTAAGCCTACCAAACTTTATATTGGAAAATCAGATTAAAAATAAGCCAATCTTTTTTGGCAGACCCAACTAATTAAAAGGAAGAATCAAGCAAGCGTTCTTCCTTTTTGATTTGACATTTTTATTTCTAGGCGGTACAATACAATGTTAAGGCGATCTTTAACAATTGAAAAAGGAGACAAAAGAGATGAAACTTTTAAAGTATTTTATTCCGTTATTGTTAATTTGGTCGGTTTTGGGCATTGCCCAGGAACGAGACTATAACCAGTGGTATCAAGACCACGAATGGCTAATGCTGAAACAGGAAAAAACAAACTGGAGCCCGTTGAAAGACAATCAAGCCAGAGAAAAGTTTATCGAGAAGTTTTTAACAGCCAGAGATCCCGATACATTTACTTATAAAAACGAGTTCGAGCTGATCTATCAAGTGAATTTAGAAAAAGCCAAACAAATATTTTCCAACAAGAATGATTTCAGGCGCTATGTCTATTTTTTGCTTGGCGAGCCGACTAAAAAATCTGTATCGGGCGATCAATCGGTTATCATTACTCCTTCCTTATCCGACGCTTCCGATGCAATCAAAATTCGGGTGGCAGAAAGCGAGATTTGGAAATATGATTTTGGTAAACAAAAATTCGAAATAATTTTTGCCAAACTTGACCCTTGTCAATTGCAGCAGTTTAAAGATTATCAGAGCAAAGACGATGTTCTTCTTTCATCTTTTTATAGCAATAATTACGAAATTCTTTATGCCGGCCCGAATGTCTATAACAGTATCAATACTTTTTTAGAGGAGTTTTTTGCGGGAGGATTTCGACTCGGAAATACCAAAGACACGATTGACAATTTTAAAAAGCCGATATTAGAACGAGCTGAAGCATTCTATAAACAAAAAATGCCGAGAGTACAAACCGAATCCTACTCTTCCACTTTGCAGGGAAATGAATTGCAGATTTATATTCATCAGTTTGAAATCGAATCTCCTCAAGAAGCGGGCATTGCTATTTGGTGCGCATTTGGCAAAAGCACGCTGGATGTTCGCCATAAAGATGAATTTGCGGCGGATATGTCTATATTCTGCAGTATAAAAGATTTAAGCGGCAAGCAAGTAATTTACTATTGCGACGATAAGGCGAATTATAAGCTGAAAGAACAAAAAGATTATTATTATACTTTTTGGGGAAGCCTGCCGCCAGGAAAATATAAGCTGGTGCTTGAAATAGGCGAAAACATCAAGGAAAAACACTATAAATCCGAGATGGACATAGAAATTTTTGATTGGTCTATGCCTGGGCTGAAAGCCGATTTGTTGATTGGAAAAATTTTTGACAATAGCGATAAGATGATTCAGGGGAAACAACTTTATTCGCCTGTATCCGGCGGTATATTTGGTCCTGCTTTGGGTAGGTGTTATTTCAGAGATGATGATACTCTGATAGCAATTTTTAAGATAACCGGTTTTAAAAGAAATAATTACGGCAATCCTCGCATAGAACTTGAATTGGTTTTTGAAAAAGGGGACGTTGAACAAGGAGAATTTGTTCCTACCGGAGAAGTTTATTCCTGCCGGTATTTGCCGATTGAGGATAGCGCTTCTTGCGTTGAAGGCACAATGAATCTTAACATTAGAGATATAACTAAAAAATTAAAGATGTCATCGGGCTTGTACAGGGTCAAACTGGATATTAAAGATAAAGTTGCAAACGAAGAAGGAAGCAAAACGCATCCTTATCCTATAATGATTCTCACTAGTGGCGATAATGCCAAATAAATTTATTGGGAGAACAACGCAAGTCGTTCTCCCAATTTTTGTAAAAATTATTGATTTTTTTGCCGGTTTAAATTAGAATGACGATATAGATGGTGGCTATGGTGTAATGGCAGCACTAGAGTTTGTGGAGCTCTCAGTACGGGTTCGAATCCCGCTAGCCACCCCGCTGAGCGAGGTTAGAAAAATCGCCTTTTCCCTCTATCAAATCGGGACAAGTAGGCGATTTTTTTGTTTACACTGACTTTATTGAAGTGATATGATGAAAATATGACAATAAAAATTTTAGGGATGGGTTGCTCAAGTTGTAAACAATTGGAAAAAAATGCAATTGAAGCTTTGCGGCAACTCAATATAAATGCCGAAGTTATAAAAATCACCGAAATCTCAGAGATTATGGATTACGGGATTATGAGCACTCCCGCATTGGTTATTAATGAAAAAGTCGTAACTTACGGAATTATTCCTTCGGTTGAAGATATTAAAAAACTACTAACGAAAAATGATTAAATTATTTGCCGATTGGTTAACCTACCAATTATTTTCTATTACGCCAAAGACGCTTTTAGGAGAAGCGGTTGATTTTTTTATTTATGACACTATTAAAATTTTTCTTTTATTGATAGTAATTATCTTTATCGTTTCTATCGTGCGTTCTTTCTTGCCGCCCGAAAAAATTAAAGGAATTCTTTCTCACAGAAAAAAATTTATTGGAAACATTCTTGCTTCGTTATTCGGCATAATAACGCCGTTCTGCACCTGTTCGGCGATACCGCTGTTTTTAGGGTTTGTTGAAGTCGGCGTCCCCCTTGGCGTAACTTTCTCTTTTCTTGTTGCCTCTCCAATGATAAATGAAGTAGCTTTGGTTCTTCTTTTTGGATTATTCGGTTGGAAAATAGCTTTGCTGTATATCGGAAGCGGATTGATTATTGCCATTTTCTCGGGGATTATTATTGGAAAATTGGGGGTTGAAAACCTTATAGAAAATTTTTCACAAAACAAAAAGGTTAATCAGCTTGAATTACCTTCGTTATCTTGGAAACAGAGGATTGCTTACGCAGGTAATTATACTGTTGGTATTCTAAAAAAAGTTTGGTTATTTATTATTATCGGGATTGGAATCGGGGCTTGGATACACGGCTATGTGCCAACCGACTTGATTGCTCGATATGCTGGCAGCGGAAAATGGTATGCGGTGCCTCTGGCGGTGCTTATCGGTATTCCCCTCTATTCTAATGCGGCGGGCGTTATTCCGCTTGTTAGTGTTTTAACTGAAAAAGGCGTATCTATGGGAACTACGCTTGCTTTTATGATGGCAGTAACCGGCTTGTCTTTGCCGGAATTTATGATTTTGCGAAGAGTTATGAAAACAAAACTAATTATTATATTTGCAGTGATTGTTGGGATAGGAATAATTTTTACGGGATATTTATTTAATTTTATTTTATCAAACAGGTTTTAATCCGGTCCATTCTCCAACTCCGCAATATTGACACAAATTGTCATCCATGCTATAATTAACTGATAGTGGAATTTTCGTTGACCATTATCAGTGTTCCTTGAAAATTAGGGAGAGAAGGATGTCTATTAAGGTAAAAACTTTCACGGGTTGCATTCATGGTTCAGATGCTATTGGGAATCAGATACAAAGATGGCTGGAAGAGAATGAGCATATTGAGATTGTTTCAAGTTCTCAGTCGGATTATAATGGAAGAATTACCGCGATTGTTTTTTATAAGGAAAAATATATCAAAACGCGGGACTTAGGAGTGAAGATGGATGATAAGGATTTTGTTAATTTCGGCGATGTTGTAGCTCGCGGAAAATTCGGAATGCAGTGCCAGTATGTCAGCAGATATGTGGATGGCGTAATTCCAGGATGGGCCAATTTAGGCAAAGGATTACGCTTTCAGGGAAGTGCGGCGAATTATCATTCCTTAAAAATTCACAAAGACGACGTAGAGGAATTTGTCAGAAGAGTAAAAAAGCATTGGGCTAAATGAGAAAAATCATTAAAAAAGGGTTAACTTGACTGGAAGACCAGTAATCAAGTTAACCCTTTTATCGTATCTAAATCATCTGGGGCGAATAAACAAAAAATCCGAATTTTAAAAAATCGGATTTTTTGTTAAATTTCTTGCGAAACTTAAAAATTTACTAAGAAAGATGTTTTGAGACCAGCTTGGTCATTTCAAACATGTCTACGGTTGCTTTGCCATTGAAAACTTTTTTCAAGTTTGCGTCGGCATTGATATTGCGTCTGTTCTTTGCATCTTGAAGGCCATTTTTTTTGATGTATACCCAGAGTTTTTTAACAACCTCTGATCTAGGCATGGGGCCATTGCCGACCACGGCAGCCAGCTCTTCGCTAACTTTTAATGGCTTCATAAACGCAGCATTAATTTTTCGTGCCATAATTTTTTATTACCTGTCTAACGGCAGGTAGGTTAATTAGGTTAATTATTATTAAGACCTTTAATCTGAGTATAGCATAAAGCTTTAAAAACAACAAATGGAAGGATGGCAATTGTTTACTTGCAAAAATTTTTAATTGTGATAGAATAGAATGTTAAGCTTTGAACTTTAACAAAGGAGAAATAAATTGTATCCGTATCTTCCGGAAAATCGCAAGATTTTGTACGTGGAACCAAAAAACAAATTTATGAAAGAAGCGACAGAATTATTAGCCAAGTCGCATTGCGTCAGGCCCACGGCAGCAGTAATTGTCAAAGCCGGAAAAATTATCGGCAGAGGAATGAATGCGATAAAAAATAAAAGACCGGATATTTGTCCAATAATGACGCATAAGCGCGGCACAGTATATAATTTATGCCAAGAAATTTGCGGTCAGGAAGGTCATGCTGAAGTCATGGCAATCCGTGACGCACTGAAAAAAACAAAAAATCTTAAAGGCGCAAACTTGTATCTAGCTGGTCATTGGTGGGTTTGTAAACCTTGTTGGGATGAAATAATTAAGGTTGGCATTAGTAGAGTCTATCTCAATACAGCTAGCCTTGACGAACTTAGAAGAAAACGATCTCAAATTAGAAGAAAACAATCTCAAGAATGAAATAAAAAAAAGCGGAACACAATGTCCCGCTTTTATGTTAGAATAAAAACATGGCAACGTTATTAATGGTTGTAATTATAATTTGTTGGGGAATTTGGGGATTTGCCGAAAAAAAGGCCCTAGAGCATGGAACGCCATGGCAAACTCTTTTTGCGTCTTTAGTTTTTAAGACGGTTTTTTCTTTGCCGCTTATAGCTTTGATATTCTATTTTATTGCCGGTCCCCAAGGGTTTTTTATAAAGCAACAAGTTTGGCTTTGGATGTTCATAGCGGTCTTTACCAATGGAGTGGCGATAATTGTTATTCGTTTTGTTTTAAAGAAATGGGGAGCCGGCATAGTGATTGCTTTAACCGCGGTTTATCCGATTATTACCATGATACTCGCTTTTGTTTTTCTTAAAGAACATTTAGCCCTAACCCAGGTTTTTGGAATAGGAATCACTACTTTGGGCATGATTTTTTTGAATCTTAAATAATATTTATGGCTTTTCTTATCATTTTAATTGTTTTCTTTTGGGGAATTTGGGGATTTGTTGAAAAATTTGCCCTTTTTTACGGTTCGCCCTGGCAAACCATGTTTGCTTTTTTGGTTTGTACAGCAGTGTTGTTTTTGCCGTTTACTGTCATCATGCTTTTAAAAAAGCAGGGTAGAGTAGGATTTAAAATTAATCATTGGGTTTGGATTTGGATTTTTTTGGCTGTATTTACCGACTTGCTCGCTGTTTTAGCCCTACGATTCGCTTTTTTAAATGGGGCTACAGGAATTGTTATAGCCGTAACCGCAATTTATCCGATTATTACGGCAATTCTTTCGGTTATGTTTTTGAATGAGAAAATTTCCAAATGGCAGTATTTCGGCATTGGCATTGTTTGTTTGGGCTTGTTTTTGTTAAGTGTTTAAAGCTTGAAGAGTCAGACTCTTCTTGAATAAGAATAAATTTTATGCTAAAAATTAATATATGTTAAATTACAACAATTTAAAACCGGGAAAAATTTTTATTCTTGACGGCCAGCCCTGCCAGGTTTTGGAATTTCATTTTTTAAGAATGCAGCAAAGGAGGCCGGTTGCACAGACAAAAATTAAAAACCTGATTTCCGGAAAAATTATCAGCCGGAATTTTCAGCAAAGCGACTCATTTGAAGAAGCCAGCGTTGCTTATAGAAAAGTTAAGTTTTTATATGTCCATAGGGAGAAATTTGTATTTTGCGAAATAGACAATTCTTCAAAACGATTTGAGCTGGAAGCAGAACAGATTGGCGAGCTGGCAAAATTTCTTAAACCAAATAGCGAGGTTGACATAATGGAGTTTGAAGAAAAAATCATCAATATTCTTTTGCCGATAAAAATGGATATTAAAGTTGTGGATGCGCCGCCGGAAACCAAGGGAAATACCGCCCAGGGCGGCAGTAAAGTGGTGAAAATAGAAACCGGCGCGATGATTAACGTTCCTCTTTTTATCGGAGAAAACGATATTATTAGAATCAACACTCAAACCGGCGAATATGTAGAAAGGGTAGAAAAAGCTTGAGGAGTCAGACTCTTCTTGACAATAATTTTTATTGGGTGTATAATACAATGTTAGAATATGTTTGGTTCTTTTATAAGTGAATTTACCGCATTTCGGTAAATCTTGATATAGATTCTATCTTGCTATCGCAATGAGTCGATAAATTTAAACAAGATAGAAAAGGAAAAGAAAATGGGAAAACGGAATTCTTTCTGGAAGAATCCTGTTGCTGCTACTTACTTTAGCACAGCGCCTCATTGGAGCAAAAAGCCTGGGAGCAAAAAGTATGGCGAACATAGAGATATCATCTATAAAGACAGAAAAGGCAAAACGATTGGCAAAAGCCATATTCCAAGAAGGCGTTGGAGAGAAAACGTATACAGTAAGAAAAGCAGTTTATAAAGGCCATATTTCAAATAAGAAATAGGATAGATTGAAACATTAATATCCTCGGGTTTTCGGACTCGGGGATTTTTTTTAAAATTCAGATATAGTATACTGAAGATAGAAAGAATATATGGAAAAATTATTTAAAAAACAATCATCAAATCCCGATTTTTATCTAATTGATTTGCCTCGAAACAAGTATGTTTTTTTGGATATTGTTGCTCCGGCAGGATCTGTTTTTGAAAAGAGCCATCAAGACGGTATGGCTCATCTTTTGGAGCATTATATTGTTAGGATAGCAAAATCTAAACAGAATAAAATTAAAGTTAGTGGATCGGTAAGCAGGGAGCAAATTCATCTTTGGACAAAATTTAACAAGAAATTATTAGAAAAACCCGAGCAAATTTTTAAACTAATAGATTCAATTTTTCGCCTTGATTTTAAAAAAGAAATGCTTATCAAAGAGAAAAAGAGGCTTATACAAGAAATTAATTTTTTTACAGGTGATTTATATCAGCAAATTTACGAGTTTTGTTTAAAGGAAAGATTTAAGGCAAAATGTCCTTATTCCAGGTTTTCATTAGGGAACAAAGCTGCGGTTGTTAAGGTGTCATTAGCCGAGCTCAAAAAGTTTTATAATTCATATTTTTTGAGGAAAAATATAATGATTATCATGGGTTTAGACCAGAAAAAATACAAGAATGAGGCCTCAGCTATTCTGAACCATATTAAACATTATAAATTAAGAAATATTGCAACCAAACACTTTTCATGCAAGGGTTATTCTAATTTTAAACTTAGAATAAAAGCGCACCCTTTTTTAAAAAGCAATTACCTGGTTTTTTCTTTTCCTGTTCCAGCGCTTAAAAATTATTTTATAGATGTAGTGGCTTTGGAAATTTTCTGCGAAATTTTATTAAATAACTTAAAGAATATTTATAAATATAATTTTAATTACAGAAGAATAGAAACATGGCATTCTTTTGGGATGGTGATTTTTAGATTGCGGACTAAGCGCAACAAAAAAGAATCTATTCTTAAAATTATCAAAGAATTTTTTAGGTTAGCAGAGAAAGCAGATATTAAATCCAGTCAATTTCAAGCGATTATAAAAAGCATGGAACGAGAAGAAAAAAGAATTGCTGCTTCTTTGGGTTTAAGATATGAATATGTTTCAGGTTCCATAATAAGCAACAGCGTTCCGTTTTTTCTAAAAAACAAAGAATTCCGAAAAATTACGCCATCGGATGTTGTATCTATAGGCAAAAAATATATTAATAAAAATTATTTAAATCTATTCGTTCTGGGCAGAGAATTTAAAAAGATAGATGTTAAGGACGTTCTCTCATAGCTCTTGACAAAAATTTAGCATAGGAATATAATACAATGTTAGAATAGAAAATAGTAGCACTGCACAGCAGAAAAGGTCGGCTACTAGGAAATCCGATTAACTAACAATTTATCACAAAATTATATTATGGCAGCAAAACCTAAAGATCAGGAATTCGTAGAGTTCTTGGTAAAGGGACTTGTCAGCAATCCCGACGACGTCAAAAGTGAAAGAAAAGTTGACGAAATGGGTGTTCTTATAACTTTAAGGGTTAATCCTGAAGACATGGGAACACTTATTGGAAGAGGCGGAGATACTGCTAAGGCAATTCGAACTTTAGTGAGAATCGTTGGCATTAAAAACAATGCCAGAGTCAATCTTAAAATCGAAGAGCCGGAAGGTAGAGAGAGGCCTGAAAGGCCTGTTCGAAGCAGAAAGGATGTTGACAAGGTAGTCGATGAACTGAAATTATAGTCACGCTCAGCGTGATAGAAATTCCTTGTAGAACTTGTCTACCGATAGGTAGATTTACTGCAAAAACCGTGCTACTATTAAATAAAGTGCGGTTTTTGTTTTGATTTTTGTCTCGAGACAAAAATCAACCCCTCACTATTTTTGCCATATTTTAACGCGCGAAACTTTAATAGTTTTATAAATTTTAGAAAATATTCGCAGCATAGTGCCCGAATAGGGCTTCGCCGTAGGCGAATATGCTGCCAGTATACTATTCCGCAATAAATAGTGACGGGGTTATGCATCCGAGAATTCATTTCTCGGATTTTTTATCCTTGTTTCTTGGCTCAATTTGTGGTATCGTGGAGTTGAAGTAAATAATAAATTTTAATAAATAAATTTATGAAAAAATCTTTTAAAACAATTTGGCACTGGATTTGTGTTGTGATAGGGACGTTGCTTTTTGCCAGTGGGTTAATAGAGTTTGTTTTTCTTAGACAGGGCACATCTAAGGACGGAATTATTTCTGCTGTTGTCGGTATTATAATTCTTTATTATTCTTTAAGAAAATCTAAAAGCAATAAAGAAAAATAATTAAATTTATGTTAGATGAAAAAACATTAAATGATTTTATTTCAGAAGTTGATCATGCATATCAACAATTTTATGTTTGGCAGTATATTCACAATGGATTAGTTAAATATTCAAAGAAATGGTTGATTCCTGCA
>Ga0315297_10000847_pt1 | contig 18339 bp, 22 predicted proteins | sample YL17G15_0_MG_FD_203628 | JGI IMG/M metagenome (GOLD analysis project Ga0315297, IMG submission 203628) | Sediment microbial communities from Yellowstone Lake, YNP, Wyoming, USA - YL17G15_0 | ecosystem: Environmental > Aquatic > Freshwater > Lake > Sediment | place: USA: Wyoming | collected... | reverse complement strand
CTCATGGTGAGCTCTTGGGCCGCTCATGGTGAGCTCTTGGGCCGCTCATGGTGAGCTCTTGGGCCGCTCATGGTGAGCTCTTGGGCCGCTCATGGTGAGTCCTTAGGCCGCTCATGGTGAGTCCTTAGGCCGCTCATGGTGAGCCTGTCGAACCATGAGCCGCCGCTCCTCCTTCGACAAGCTCAGGATGAGCGGGGGAGGCAGTCCAGCTCTCTGTCCCTCACCTAGAGTGCAACACTGCGTGGCCCAGTCTAGGGAAGGACGTAGAGGCTGCCGTCGCCGTCGCTGCGGCGGGCGATCCTGCCTTCGCTCTCCAGCTTCGCCAGGTGGGCGATGAGCTGGCCGCGGGCCATGCCCACAAGGCGCCTGTCCAGCTCGGGGTAGAGCTCGGCCAGCAGCGCCTCCAGCCGCCCTCGTCCCTGGCCGACGGCCGCCAGGATCTGTCTCTCCCGCTCCTGGCGGTGATCGATGAGCTCCTGGAGCTTGCGGGCGACGTCCCGCACGGGCGGCCCGTGGCCGGGGCAGAGCAGGGCCGCCTGGTAGCCCTTCAGACGCTCCAGCGACTGCATGTAGAGGGCCATGTCGCCGTGGGGCGGCGGCATGATGGCCACCGTGCCCAGGCCGAGCACGGTGTCGCCGGTGAACAGCACGCCCTCCTCGCGCAGGTAGAGAGAGATGGAGCCGAGGGTGTGGCCGGGCGTATCGATGACCTCGATGGTGATGCCGCCCACCTGAATGGTGTCGCCGCCTTGCACGAGGCAGTCGGCGGTGGTCTGGGCGGTGGCCCGGCGCCAGGCGCCAAGCCGCTCGGCCAGCGTCTGTGGCTCGGCGGGGATATCGACATCCTGGGGAGCGGCTGCCCGCCACTCGCTGAGGAGGCGTGCCTCCGTCGGGTGCAGGCAGATGCGAGCGTCGGTGGCCTGACGCAAGGCGTGGGCGCCGCCGCAGTGGTCGATGTGATGGTGGGTGACGATGATGTGCGCTAGCCTCAGGGCCTGCCCCTTCGGGCTTGAGCCCTTCAGGGCGGAGCCTGAGCCTGCCGAAGGGCCGGCCATGCCCTGGAGGTATTCCAGCCGTGGCCCGATGGAGCCCTCGTCAGGGTAGCCGGCATCGATGAGGGCCGCCTGCCCACCGTCCACCACCAGGTAGACGTTGGGAGCGTACGGGCCGCTCAAGAAGGCCTGATGCGCCGGTATGCTGTGGACGCGCGGGGTTATCTCCATGATTCGCCGCCCCTGCGCGGCCAATGTTAGCATATCCGCGCGGCCTTCGCCTCTGGTGGCGATGGGCCTGCGGAACGCGTCCTGCTCTGGAGACAAGCGTGTGCTGTTGAGGTGCTATCGATGGGCACATGGCCTTGCCCATTCTCAGCACCAATAGTACAATGAGGGCACGATGGCTGTGGAAAAGGAACCTGTCCTGAGCCCGTCGAAGGGCACGTACACCGTCAAGAAGGGGCTGGCCCAGATGCTCAAGGGCGGCGTCATCATGGACGTGGTGACGCCCGAGCACGCCCGCATCGCCGAGGAGGCTGGCGCCTGCGCCGTGATGGCCCTGGAGCGCGTGCCCGCCGACATCCGCGCCGCCGGCGGCGTGGCCCGCATGGCCGACCCGACGGTGATCCTGGCCATCATGGAGATGGTCACCATCCCGGTGATGGCCAAGTGCCGCATCGGCCACTTCGCCGAGGCCCAGGTGTTGCAGGCGCTGGGGGTGGACTTCGTCGACGAATCGGAGGTGCTCACCCCCGCCGACGAGGCCCATCACATCGATAAGTGGCCCTTCAAGGTGCCCTTCGTCTGCGGCTGCCGCGACTTGGGCGAGGCCCTGCGGCGCATCGGCGAGGGCGCGGCGATGATTCGCACCAAGGGCGAGGCCGGCACCGGCAACATCGTGGAGGCGGTGCGTCACATGCGGGCGGTGATGGATGGCATCCGCCGGCTGCACAGTCTGCCTGAAGACGAACTGATGGCCGAGGCCAAGGCGCTGGCGGCACCGTACGAGCTGGTGAAAGAGGTGCACGAAACTGGCCGCCTGCCGGTGGTCAACTTCGCCGCTGGCGGCGTGGCCACCCCCGCCGACGCTGCCCTGATGATGCAGTTGGGCGCTGAGGGCGTGTTCGTGGGCTCCGGCATCTTCAAGGCGGACGACCCCGAGGTGCGGGCCAAGGCCATCGTCAAGGCGGTCACCAACTACAACGACCCCCAGATCGTCGCCCAGGTATCGCGTGGCCTGGGAGAGGCCATGCGCGGCCTGGACATCCGAACCCTCAGCGAGGAGGAGTTGCTGGCCAGCCGCGGCTGGTAGAAACGCATGACCACCATCGGCGTCCTGGCGCTCCAGGGTGATTTCGCTGAGCACATCGGCATCTTTCAGCAACTGGGCATCGCGGCGCGAGAGGTACGTCACCCCCAGGAGCTTGCCGACCTCGACGGCCTGGTGATCCCCGGCGGCGAGAGCACGACCGTGGCCCGCCTCATCTCCGAGTTCGCCCTCCTGGAGCCTCTGCGAGAGCGGGCCCAGAACGGCTTTCCCCTCTGGGGCACCTGCGCCGGCATGATCGTTCTCGCTCAGCGAGTCAGCGAGCTGGCCTGGCCCACCCTGGACGCCCTGGCCATTTCCGTGCGACGCAACGCTTTCGGGCGTCAGGTGGACAGCTTCGAGACCGACCTGGCCGTTCCCGCCCTCGGCCAGCAGCCCTTCCATGCCGTCTTCATACGCGCACCCATTGTGGAGGAGGTGGGCGATGGGGTGGAGGTGCTGGCCACGCTGGAGAACGGGAAGGCGGTCGCCGTGCGGCAGGCCAACGCCCTGGCCACCGCTTTTCACCCCGAACTGACAGAAGACGATCGTTTTCACCGCTACTTTGTCGATATGGTGCGAGCGCATAAGGATGGCAAAGCGTAGCCCTCCCGCCACCATCAGGCCCCTGCGGCCGACCGATCTGGTGTTCCTGACCCCCCTCTGGGCGACGGGCAGGGCCCTCTTTGGCCCTTCCTACCACAACGAGGCCCAGACCTGGGAGCGTCTGGGCCTGGAAGAACCGAGGTTCCGTCTGCTGGAGAGCGCTCTGAAGCAGTGGCTCCCATTGGGCGGCCGCCGTCATACCTGGACGGCCGTTCGCGGGCTGGGGGCCTGCGCTCTGGCGTCGGCGCGACGGCGCTCTGGTCCCAGCGCCTGGGAGGTGGACTACCTCATCACCAGCCAGGGGAGCGAGACCGTTTGCTGGACGCTTCTGGAGCAGTTGAGCGAGGAACTGGCACGAGCCGGCGTCGAGAAGCTTTTCCTCAGACTGAAGGCCGATAGCCCTCTCTTGGAGGTGATTTGCCAGGTTGGCTTCTTCCCCTACCTGAAGGAGCGCCTCCTGGCTATCGCCAGAGCACCGCAAGGCCTGGAGCCATGGAAGCTGCCCCTGCGGGAGCGTACCTCGGCCGACGCTTTCGCTCTGTTCCAGCTCTACAATGCCGCTGTGCCGGCAGCCGTGCGCTGCAACGAGGCCGCCACCGTGCGCGAGTGGGTGGGCTTCCAGGAGAAGGGCCGCTGCCAGCACCTGATAGCGACGGGAGCAGATGGCCCCGTCGCCTGGCTGCGCATCGTCAAGGGCAATCGGGCAGGCCGCTTCAGCCTGCTGACCCAGCGAAGGGAGGAGGTTCCCCTGGACTACCTGCTGGCTGCCGCCTTCGACCATCTGGCCGACAGGCGGCCCATCCTTTGCCTGGTGCCTGAATACCAGAAGGCGGTGGCCCAGCGCCTGGAGGAGCTAGGCTTCGGGGCAGTGGCCGAGTACGTGGTTCTGGTGAATCGCCTGGCTCGACCTGTGGAGGAGGCCGTGCCCGTAGCGGAGGGGGTTCGCCACCCCTATCCGGTGAGCTAGCACAATGAGCACTCTGAGGATAACCGACGACCTGGACGCCATGCTCGATGTGCTGCCACCGCACGTTCGCGACCCCTTGCGGGAGCGGCCGGACAACTTCGAGCTGTTGGAGGTGGTGCTCGACCTGGGCCGCCTGCCGGAGGCCCGCTACCCCGAGCAGGAGCTGACCCTCAGCGATCAGGAGGTGACCCAGGCCGACCTTGACCACATCGTCTCCCGCATCGGCGAGTTCACCACCGACAACCGGGCGGGCATCGAGCGCACCCTTCACCGTATATCGGCCATTCGCAACCGGCACGGCCGCATCGTCGGCCTCACCTGCCGCGTCGGCCGAGCCGTCATCGGTACGATCCGCATCATCGAGGACCTGGTGAAATCAGGCCAAAGCACCCTTCTTCTGGGGCGGCCCGGCGTGGGCAAGACAACCATGCTGCGGGAGGTGGCCCGCTTCCTGGCCGACGACATGAACAAGCGGGTGGTGGTGGTGGACACCTCCAACGAGATCGCTGGCGACGGCGACATCCCCCACCCGGGCATTGGCACCGCCCGCCGCATGCAGGTGCCCACGCCCACGCTGCAGCACGCGGTGATGATCGAGGCGGTGGAGAACCACATGCCGGAGGTCATCATCATCGACGAGATCGGCACCGACCTGGAGGCAGGCGCTGCCCGCACCATCGCCGAGCGGGGGGTGCAACTGGTGGGCACGGCCCACGGCAACACGCTCGAGAACCTGATCATGAACCCCACCCTGTGCGACCTCATCGGGGGCATCCAGTCGGTTACCCTGGGGGACGAGGAGGCGCGGCGTCGCGGCACCCAGAAGTCCATCCTGGAGCGCAAGGCACCCCCGACCTTTGACGTGGTGGTGGAGATCCAGAGCTGGGAGAGGGTAGCCGTGCACGCCAACGTGAGCGACACGGTGGATGCCATCCTCCGCGGCTACGAAGCGCCGGCAGAGATTCGCGAGCTGGACAAGGAGCGCCAGATGCAGGTGGTGGCCTCCCCGATGCCATCGGGGCGCCAGAAGCGCGCCCTGGAGAAGCGTGGCCCCGTCGCCGCCACTGACGAGAGGCGTATCTATCCCTTTGGCATCTCCCGCCGCCGGCTGGAGCAGGCCATCCGCCAGATGGGCATGGCGGCGGCCATCGTCGATCACCTGGGCGACGCCGATGTTCTGTTCACCCTTCGCAGCTACTATCGGCGCAAGCCTCAGCTCCTACGCGACGCTGAGGAGCGGGGCGTGCCCATCTACGTCATCAGGAGCAACACTGTGCTCCAGATGGAGCAGTGCCTGCTGTCCATGCGCAGCGAGCGCGGCCAGGACCCGGTTGTTACCGCCCTCCAGGAAGCGGAGGAGGCCATCGCCGACGTCATGAAGGGCAAGCGGTCGGTGGAGCTATCGCCGCAGAACGCCTACATTCGCCGCCTCCAGCACATGCTTGCCCAGCGCTACAACCTGACCTCGCGCAGCCTGGGGCAGGAGCCGCAGCGACGGGTGAGCATCCAGCCCGGCAGAGGCGAGTAGCCCTTCTATGACTTCAGGAAAGATCGGCCTGTTCATCACCCTGGAAGGGGGCGAAGGCTCCGGGAAATCCACTCAGGCCCAGGACCTCAAGGAGCTTCTGGAAGCCAAAGGGTTCACCGTCACCGTCACCCGCGAGCCCGCCGGCTGCCCGCTGGGACGCCGCGTGCGCGAGCTTCTGAGTGACCCCTCGTTGAAGCTCGACCCCCGCAGCGAGCTCTTCCTGTTCGAGGCCGCCCGCGCCCAGCACGTGGCGGACGTGATCCGGCCGGCGCTGGAACGAGGGGACATCGTGATCTGCGACCGCTTCAGCGACTCCAGCGTCGCCTACCAAGGCTACGGGCGAGGCCTGAGACTGGACGATGTTCGGCTGGCCAATAGCATCGCCACTCGCGGTCTTGTGCCCGACCTGACGGTGTTCCTCAACGTGCCGGTGGAGACGGGGCTGGGCCGCAAGGTGGGTGAGGACGCCCCGGATTGCATTGGTCAGGAGCAAGCGCCATTCCACGAGCGGGCCCGTCAGGGCTACCTGGCGATGGCCGAGCAGGAGCCCAACCGCTTCCTAGTGCGCGACGGCATGCTCGCGCCTGAGGAGATAACCCGAACGATCTGGCGGTGGCTAGAGCCGCTGCTCACGTAGCCCCGCGGCTCCTTGCCACATACAGCATCCCGCTCATCCTGAGCTTGTCGAAGGAGCGGGGGCTCATGGTTCGACAGGCTCACCATGAGCGGCCCCCACGGGCCCACCATGAGCGGCCCCCACGGGCCCACCATGAGCGGCCCGCGGGCTCACCATGAGCGGGGCAAGGGCTCACCACGAGCGGCTCTCAAGCTCGCATGTCCTGAGACCCTACACCCATTGCGTCCCCCTGGGGGTTGTGCTATCATCCCTGCTTGGCCCATCGGCTGGACATCTTGCCTGCCGCTAGGCAGGGGCGCGAAAGGGGGGACTGATGCACCTGATCATCGATGGCTATGGGGGCGATCCCCACAGGCTGGCTGACCAGGAAGTGGTGCGCGCGCTCTTAGATACGGTCCCCCAGGAAATAGGGATGGTCACGATCGCGCCGTCCTACGTTTGCCGCTATGAGGGCCCCAAGCCCGAAGATTGGGGCATCTCCGGCTTCGTGCTCATCGCCGAAAGCCACCTCAGCATCCATACTTTCCCTGAACGCGGCCTGCTTTGGGCTGACATCTTCTCCTGCAAATCATTTGACGCCGACCGACTAATGGAAGCAGTGCAAGAGGCCTTTTCCCTACGAGAGGCGCGGGTCACCCTGCTGGGACGGGGCTTGGAGGACAGCGAAGTGTTGGCCCCGACAGCCGGTCGCGCGGCAGCTCCCTAGGGAGAACGGCGGGTGCATGAGCCGTTTGGCCCTTCCGTAACCCCCTTCCCCGTGGGCGACAAGGTCGGTGCCGCCGAGCTAGTGCGACGCATGGGCGGCACCGCCTTTCAGGCCCGCAAGCTGGCTCAGGCGGTGCACATCTGGGATGCTATGCTTCAGGGCGATGTCACCATCTTCCTGGGTCTGGCAGGGGCGATGGTGCCGGCTGGCATGCGCTCTGTGGTTGCCTATCTCATCGAGAACCGCCTCGTCGACTGTGTGGTGAGCACCGGCGCCAACCTCTACCACGACCTCTACGAATGCCTGGGCTATCGTCACTGGCAGAGCGGCCAGGAGATCGATGACGTCCGCCTGGCCAGCCAGCAGGTGTATCGTTTCTACGATGTGCTGGCCAGCGAGCAGGACTTCTCTCAGGGCGAGGCCTTCATCACCGACTTCTCGTTGACCCTGGACCCCTCGCGCCTCTACACCACTCGCGAGTACTTCCAGCTTCTCGGGCGGGCGCTCGTGCCGGTGGCCAAAGAGGAAGGGATCCTGACAGCGGCCGTTCGGCAGGGCGTTCCAATCTACTGCCCGGCCCTGGCAGACAGCGTCTTCGGCCTGTCCATAGCCGAGGGCCGCCTGCGCAGCGGCATTCGCCTTGCCTTCGACATCATCGCCGACGTAGTGGAGATTGCCCGCATCGCCACCGAGGCCAAGTCCAGCGGCGTCGTCTACATCGGCGGCGGCACCCCCAAGAACTTCATCCAGCAGGCGGCGGTGGCGGCCTACCTCTTCGGTCGTGAAGGGTTGGGCCATGACTATGGCATCCAGATCACCATGGACCAGCCCGACTGGGGCGGGCTATCAGGCTGTACCTTCGAGGAGGCCCAGTCCTGGCGCAAGATGGCGGCCGATGCCGCCTTCGTGACGGTGCGGGCCGAGGCCACCATCGCCCTGCCGATCATCGTCAGCGCCCTGGCCGAGGGCAGCGACCAGGCCATCCGCGACCGGCGGCGGCCCGTCCTCTCCTTCGAGAGCGTGGCTGAAGCGTAGCGGCGGCCGATGGCCCAGGAACGCTTCTTCCCCCGCACCACCTTCGCCGCCATCCCCGAGGAGTACGCGCGCTTCGAGAGCGCCCGCGCCGTCATCCTGCCCATCCCCTACGGGAGCACCGGCAGCGGCCGTGCTGGCTGCCGCGAGGGGCCACGAGCGATCATCGACGCCTCGGAGGAGATGGAGCTGTACGACATCGACCTGGAGTGCGAGCCCTATCGCGTGGGCATCCATACCCTGCCGGAGGTGGTGCCCCACACGGGCAGCGCGCAGGCCATGGTGGAGCGGGTCGAGGAGATAGTGGGGGAGCTGCTGGACGGCGGCAAGTTCGTGGTGACCCTCGGGGGCGAGCACACGCTGACCGTGGGGGCCGTGCGGGCGTACAGGCAGCGCATCGCCAACCTCTCCCTCCTTGCCCTGGACGCCCACGCCGACCTGCGGCAGGAGTATCTGGACAGCCCCTACAACCACGCCTGCGTCCTCCGCCGTCTCCTGGACGACGGCTGCCCCCTGGTGCAGGTGGGGCTGCGCAGTGCCACCCGCGAGGAACACGACCTCATCCGCCAGCGGAAGCTGCCCTTCTTCTCGGTCTCAGCCTATCGTGCTCTGGTGGACGGCTTGGGGGAGGTCGTCTCCCGCCTGAGCGAGGATGTCTACATAACCATCGACCTGGACGCCTTCGACCCCTCTCAGATGGCGGCGGTGGGCACCCCCGAGCCAGGGGGCCTCCTGTGGGATGAGGTGGTGGGTCTGCTGGCGGCTGTGGCCAGGGAAAAGCGAATCGTAGGCTTCGACGTGACGGAGCTGTCGCCCCGCCTGGGGCCGTTTGCCAACGCTCAGTTGGCGGCCAAGCTGGCCTATCGCCTCATTGGCCTGGCGCTAGCTGCCCCCGCAGGGCCCTGATCTGCTCCAGGTGCTGGCGGGCGTGGTCGGCCAGGAGTTGGGCGTACTGGGCGATGCTTATCGGGCCTCGCTCCTCGTGGCGGCCCGTGCGTTGCCACTCCCCCTCGCCTAGGTTCTCCAGCAGGTAAGCGAGTCCACCCGAGAAGGCTCTCAGGGCGGTCAGAACCAGGGGCATACTCTCGTTCTGGTAGTCGCGCTCGCGGGCCAGGGCCTCCTGATCGTAGGCGGCCAAGAAGGGCTCGTCCTCGCTGAGCATCAGTCTGATGCGCTCGCCGTCGATCTCAAAGGAATCGCGCAGGTGGCAGCACACTTCCTTGATCGACCACTCCCCCGGCGATGGGCGCCAGCCCAGGGCGTCCTCAGAGAGGCCCTGCACCAGCTCCTCGATCTGGCCTGGCAGGGCCCGCAGGGCATCTATGATCTGTAGGCGGCTCACGGCTCGTCCTCCCGTTAGGTGATACTGCCTCCGAGATGTGGCGACGGATCTGCTCGCTCTTCGACAGGCCCTTCGGCTGCGCTCAGGACAAGCTCAGGGCTAGCGGGTGTGGTGGCCCTACACCGCCAGTGGCAGGTCGATGTGGTGGCGGCGCACCTCGGCCATGATCTTCTCGCCCGTCGCCTCGTCGGGCTCGCACAGGGGCAGGCGAGGCGGGCCCACCCGGAAGCCGATCTGGTTGAGGGCGTACTTTATGGGGATGGGGTTGCTGGCCAGGGTCATGAGCGCGTTGTTGAGAGGCAACAGCCGGCGATGAATCCTCGCCGCCTCCTCCGTTCGGCCCTCCAGGAAGCTCTCGATGAGCTCCCGCATCTGGAGACCCGTCAGGTGGGAGATGACGCAGATCACCCCGTAGCCACCCAGGGCAAGAATGGGCAGAGTGTCGCCGTCGTTGCCACTCCAGACGCGGAAGCCCTCGCGCGCGCCCTCGATGATGGCGGCGATCTGGCCGAAGTTGCCGCTGGCCTCCTTCACCCCCACGATGTTGGGGATGCGCGATAGGCGCAGGGCCGTCTGCTCCGTCATGTTGGTGCCGGTGCGGCCGGGGATATTGTAGAGGATGCAGGGAAGGCTGGTGCTCTTGGCAATGGCCTCGAAGTGGCGGAATAGCCCTTCCGGGCCAGGCCGATTGTAGTAAGGCACCGTAAGGAGGAGGGCATCCACGCCCGCCTTCTCCGCCTCGCGGGAGAGTTCGATGCTCTCGGCGGTATTGTAGGTGCCGGTGCCGGCTACGACGGCGCCGCGGCCGCCCACCGCCACCTTCACCTCAGCGAACAGCCGTAGCTTCTCCTCGTGGGAGAGGACCGGTGCCTCGCCCGTGGTGCCACCGATCACCAGGCCGTCGCTCCCCGAGTCGAGCAGGGCGCGGGCAAGAAGCTTGGCCTGTACGTAGTCAACCGCCCCCTGGTCATCGAAGGGGGTCACCATAGCCGTCAGCAGTCGTCCCAGTTCCACCATCGCAAACCTCCCCCCTAGATCAGGTCGCGCGCAATGAGCTCCTCGGCGATCTGGATGGAGTTGAGGGCCGCCCCCTTGCGCAGGTTGTCGGACACCACCCACATGGCGAAACCATTGGGATGGGAGATATCCTGGCGGATACGACCCACGAAGGTAGCATCGTGGCCGGCAGCTGTCCATGGCTGAGGGTAGAGGCTGATACTGGGCTCGTCCTGGACGGTGATCCCCGGCGCCTCGCGGAGGGTGTCCCGTATCTCCTCCGCCGTCATGGGGTGGCTCAGCTCCGCGTGTAGCGCCGCGCTATGACCGACGAACACCGGCACCCGCACGCAGGTGGCCGAGACCAGGAGGTCGGGTTCGTGCATGATCTTGCGCGTCTCCTGAACTATCTTCCACTCTTCTTTGGTGTAGCCATTGTCTAGAAAGACCTCGATCTCCGGCAGGAGGTTGAAGGCGATCTGATGAGGATAGATGTGTGGCATGGCCGTGTTGCCGTCCAGCACCGCCCGTGACTGATCTGTCAGCTCGGCCACGGCCCGTGTGCCACTAGCAGAGACCGACTGGTAGGTATCGACGATGATGCGCTTGACGGGGTTGAGTCGATGGATCGGCCAGAGGGCCAAGACTATGGGCGTGATGAAGGAGCTGGGGATGGCAATGACGCCCCGATGTTGCGCCAGGTCGTCGCCGTTGACCTCCGGCACCACCAGTGGCACATTGGGCTCCGTTCGCCAGACGGGGCTATCGTCGATGATCACTGCCCCCGCCCTGGCAGCCACCGGCACTAGATTGCGCGATACCTCCGGCGTGGCCCCGAAGAAGGCGATGTCCGCCCCCGTGAAGGAGTTGTGATTGGCCTCCTGCACCTCTATCTCTTGCTCCCCCACCAGCAGCTTCTTCCCCACCGAGCGCGAGGAAGCCAGCAATCGTAGGGACTTAATGGGGAAGCGACGCTGCAAGAGCAATCGGATGAGCTCTCGGCCCACCAGGCCAGTGGCCCCCACGATCGCTATGCTCAGGGCTCTGGACATCGGACGCTCACTCCTAGCACTTAAAAAGATGGCCGCACCCTTGCGGCGCGAACATCTTAGCCGATTGCGCCTCTACCCGCAAGCCTGTGCAGATGAGATGCCGCTGGCCCGCAGGGGACGGGGATGCCAGAGAGCCGGCTACCATTCCGGCGGGGCATCTGGCGTCCACATCATGGCCAGTAGAGAGTCGCCCCGATCGCGGTTGACCGGCTTGAACACCACCCACTCCCACTCCTCCACGTCGAATTCGATGACGGGGTAGCCGATGGGCGCGCCCGTTCCGATGCAGACGAACGTCTCAGGGTCGAAGGCGTGATTGCCATAGGCAGCGGCGATGGCTCGGCCTACCTCCTGCTGCCAGGGGGTCAGCCGTATCCCTGGCTTGGGGAGCAGCGTGGGGTGACGGCCAAACCCTCGCAGACTGGCGGGATGAGCCATGCGGCCGCAGGTCAGCCGGCGTGTGTGCGTTGGCAGATCGGCGGCCATAAACGCGTGGTACTCTAGCACGCGGAAGAGGCCTCGCCGCCGGAATTCCGGCGTGATGCAGCAGATGCCGGCGAGGTTGACCACCTCCGCAGGTAGGCGGGGTAGGTCCATGACCCGACATTCGCCGAGAGCGAAGCCGGCCGCCGTCCCCTCGTCCTCGGCCAGGGCGAGGTATCGCAGGGTTTGGAGCGACTTCTCGAGATAGGCGCGGTTGGCCTGGCGATAGTTCATCTCGAAGAGAGAGAAGACCTTCTGGAGGTCCTCCGACGATGCTTTGTCCGCCTCAACGACCCTGAAGGTCAATGAGGAGAGGCCGCGCTGGAGCTTGTCGAACTCGCGCTGGAGCTCGTCGAGGTCGCTCTGCCCACTCATCGGGTGGCTTCCCGTCCATGCTGCCAGGCGAACGTTCCCCTGCGATGATCCGTCACCGGCGGTCTGCCTCTCCCTGCGCGGCGCTAGGCCCGTGTTAGGCGACGCCTCTCGGCACGGCCGGGCCCGCGCTCGTGACGGGTGAGAATGTAGGCGACGGCAAGGGAGGTGACGACCATTATCGCCAGAGCGATGAGCTGAGCCGTGCGCAGGCCAGCAAGGACGAGATCGTCCCCCACCCACTGGCCGCCGATATCCGTTCCCCGCAGGAAGCTGATGCCGAAACGCATGGCAGAGTAGAGGAAGGCCCAGGCGAAGAAGATCATCCCCTCGCGCTTGAACACCCGCCGCAGCACGAACAGAAGCAGGGCGAAGATGATCAGATCACCCACTATTTCATAGGCCGTGACCGGCTGCTGAGCCAGCGCGGGAGACACAGAGGAGTAGATGGGATAGCTGGGGCTATCGGAGTGCGTGTAGACGAGGCCGATGGGACAGTCGGTAGCCCTGGAGAAGATGTCGCCATTGATCAAGCAGCCGATGCGCCCCACGGCCATACCCAGGATGGCGCCAATGGCGGCCAAGTCGGCCATCGTCCCCCAGCGGGGCAAGCGACGCCAGGCGGCGTAGGCCGCTGCCCCCAGGGTGCCGCCGAACAGAGCCCCGTAGAGGGAGATGCCGCCGGTATGGATGGCGAAGATCTCCGTGAGGTCATGGCGGAAGTCGCCGAGATGCTCCAGCACATAGAGGGCGCGGGCGCCGATGATCCCGCCGACGACGAGGGCCAGGGCCATGTTGTAGACGGTGTCCTCGTCGATGCCGGCCCGCCGAGCCAGGAAGGCGGCCACCACCACCCCAACCACCACTCCCAGGGCAGTGAACAGTCCATGCCAGGTGATCTCCAGGCCGGCGATCCCGAAGATCTCGGGGTCGATGCCGATCTTGATCACCAAAGGCCCCAAGGCGCTAAGAGCTTCCATCCTGCTCCTCCTCTTTCATTGCGTCGAGGGAGTCAGCCTCCGCCCCCAGCTTGGCCATCTCGCAGCGGAGGCTAACCAGGCGGCCCGCCGCGCCTGCCAGATAGGTACGAACGCCCGTCATCTTGGCCGAAAGTCGCCGCCTTGGTACGTAGAAAAAGAGCCGACCATCGCGGATCAGCATGTGCAGGCCGGGCATCGTGTCGGCGAGGGCTCGCACCTCTTCTGTATACCACATTTCCAGCGGCTAGATCACGCACCTAGAGCCCAGATATGGTCTGTTGGCAGCTCATCGGTCATCCCTCCGGCTAGCTCGCGCTGGCCTCGTACGCCCGCAGCCGCTCTTCGACCTGCCGGCGGCTGGGGATGGCCGCTGTGCCCGGCGCCTCCAGCGAGATGCTGGCGGCGGCAGCGGCAAACAGCGCCGCCTGCCAGGCATCGTTCGTCTCGACGTAGCGGCTGAGGAAGGCGGCGGCGAAAACGTCGCCGGCGCCGGTGGGGTCGACCTCCTCGGCCGGAATCGCCGGCACCTGCCGCCAGCGGCCCTCGCTCCACAAGCGAGCACCCCCGGCCCCTCGCGTAAATGCCAGGAGGGGCACCTGCGCCGCCCAGCGAGCCAGCACTTCCTCCACCTCCGTGGGAGGCAGGTCCTCCTCGGACACAAAGAGGGCACGGCTGCGCTTGAGGAGGAGGCGCGGCCGCCATTGGCGGGGCGATATCTGCTCGACCCGGCCGTCGGGGAGGACGGTGCGCAGCCAACCCTGCGGAGAGATGGCCACCAGGGAGCGGGGGAAGCAGCGCGCCGCGTCTTCCTCAACCTCGCCCAGCAGCGGCCCCAGCAGGACGACCTTGGCCTCCCGGAACTCTCGCGGCACATCGCTGGCGGCGATGTTGCCTGCCCTTGCCCAAACGTACTGAAGTCGTCCTTCGGGGCCATAGATGTTCTCGAAGGTGGTGGTTTCCTTGGAGGGGAGCAAGCGGACGTCTATATCGGGCAGGAGCAGCGACGGGTCTAGGTCGCTGGCAGCGCTGGTGAGCACGGCCGCCCGCAGGCCCAGCTTGCTGGCGGTGAGGGAAGCATAGGCAGCGGTGCCGCCCAGGCGCCAGCCTTCGGCTGTCTTGTCCTTAGCTAGGTGGCCGATGACGAGGAAATCGGGCGCCCCCATCGGAGTTTCTAGGGCGAGCGGCGCTTGAAGGAGATGGCCACCTTGCGGTTTTCGCCGTCGCCAAGGCTGAAGCTGCTGATCTGGGAGTCATTGGCCAGGGTCAGGTGGACGATGCGCCTCTCGTTGGCGGGCATGGGCTCCAGCGTGATGGTGCGACCGCTGACCTTGACCTTCTCGGCCAGGCGGAGGGCCAGCCCCCTCAGGTTTTCCTCGCGACGACGCCTGTAGCCCTCAACGTCCACACTCACCAGGGCTTTCGACTTGAGCTGGCGACTCACCATGTGATTCACCGTGTACTGAAGGGCGGCGAGGGTGGAGCCGCGTCGCCCAATGAGGATGCCCAGGTCATCCCCGGTCACGTCCAGGACGGCGCTCACCCTGCCCAGACCGTCGCCGGGGGTCTCGGGCGGGCGCGCCGTCACATCGGCCTCGATGCCCATGAACTCCAGCAGGCGCTGCAAGAACTCGACGGCCATCTTGATGGTGGGGCTCTCCAGGCCGACCTGCTCGGTGCTGATGGGCCTCACCAGAACGCGAGCATCCGCACCGCCGAGGCCAAACAGGCCGGTACGGCCGGTGCTGACAATCTCTACCTCCACCTGGGAGCGATCCATCTGAAGTTGCTCCAGGGCGACGGCTATCGCTTCATCGACGGTCTTTCCGTTTGCCTCTACTTCTTGCATGGTTCGACCTCTTCTTGCGCTTATCCCCCGTCGGCAGGGCAGCCTCGACGGGCTCCTCGGCTGGCTCCTGCTCCTTGGGCGGCGGCCCCCCGCGACGGCTGGCTTGCTGACCGGCCGGGGCGGTCGACGGCGGCATGAGGATGGTGCGCCAGTTGACCTGCTCTGGGCCGTAGATGAAGTAGTACATGACGACGCCGACTATATTGCTAACACCCCAGTACACTCCCAGGCCGCTGGGGACCTGCAGGGTAAAGAAAGCGAACATGAGGGGCATCATCCACAGCATCATCTGATTGGTCGATTGGGTGCGGGGGTCGGTGGTGAGCGGGGTGGCCAGCCGCTGCTGAACGTAGGTCGAGGCGAACACTATGAAGGCCAGGATCAGGCTCGTGTCCGGCTGGCCCAGGTCCATCCAGAGGAAGGTGGTCTTCAGGGGCAGCGCCTGCTCGATGTACCCCCAGGGGTAGAGCCGCTGCGATAGGCTTAGAAAGCTCTCGGGCGTTCCGCCCACTGTGATCCGCAGGGCACTGTAGAGGGCAATCCAGATGGGGAACTGAACAAGCATGGGCAGCAGGCAGCCCAAGGGATTCACTCCCGCCTCGCGGTAGAGCTTCATCGTCTCTTCCTGGCGGCGTTTGGGGTCCTTGTACTTCTTCTGGAGCTCCTGCATCTTGGGCTGGAGGGTGGACAAGGCGCGCGAGGAGCGGATCTGGCGCGCGGTGAGGGGCATGGTGAGCAGGCGCATCAGCAGGGTGAAGAGGATGATGGCCACCCCGAAGTTGCCCAGGACGATGTTGTTGAGAACGATCAGGGCGTTGGTTATCGGGTTGACGAAGATGAGATCCCAGAAAGCCACGCCTCAGCCACCTCACTCAGCTAGGACCAGCAGGATAGTGCTGCCGTCCTTATTCACTGTGAACAGGTCGCCGCCCTGAACGCTGATGTAAGCCATGGCTCCCTGGGCCAACGGGTCGGCCAAGACAGTCCTAGCCAGCTCGGTTGGGCCCCAGATCACTCGGCCTTCCTCAGGGTCCAGCCCGAACAGCTTGCCCTTGCGGTTCGCCACAAGCAGCACGTCGTCGAGGAGCAGCGGCGCCGCCCGCACGGGAGCCCCTGTATCGAAAGGCTTCTCCCACTTGGGGCTGCCGTCGTTCAAGTCCAAAGCGTAGACCTTCCCGTCCAGGCAGCCGGCGTAAATGGTGTCCCCCAGCACCAGCGGCCGTGTCCAGAACCAGTTGCCGGCCTTGAACTGCCACTTCTCTGCTCCGCTGGCAGCGTCCAGGGCGTACAGCCTGCGGTCCATCCCGCCCACTAGGAGGGTCCCGTCGGCGAGGACGGGCGTGGAGGCCAGGCCACCGTCGGCCTTGAAGCGCCACTTCTCTTCGCCGCTGGCAGCATCGAGGGCGTAGACCTTCTTGTCCATGGACGCCACGTAGATCACGCTATCCGCCACCAGCGGGGTCGACCAGATGGCATCCCCGGTCGGAAAGTACCAGCGCAGGCCACCGGTTTCAGCGTCGAAAGCGTAGAGCTTGCCGTCGTCTGAGCCCACATACACCACGCCGTCCTGAACGGCGGCGCTGCCGACAATGGGTCCGCCGGTCTCCGCCTCCCAGCGAATATCGCCTGTCGCTAGGTCCAGGGCATACAGCCAGCCGTCGTAGGCACCGAAGTAGACAGTGTCATCAGCCACCACCGGCGTGCTGTAGATGGCCACGGGCTCGATCTTGCCGCCGCCGGTATGCTTCTGGCCCTTGATGGGGAAGCGCCAGGCCACCCGGCCGGTCGAATCCTCGATGTCGACGGCGGCCAGTTTTCCCCGCTCGATGCTGGCCACCAGTCGGTCGCCTGCCAGCGTTGGCCCTGCCCAGCCCTCGGGCCGGGCGATGCCGGTGCACGCTGTAGCAAGAAAGAGGGTCGCCAGCACCAGCAGGAGGAGGAAAGGTGACCCTAAGAGCTTTTCACGTCGAATTGTATTCCTCCTGGCAGAGGCGATGTCCGAAAGCTCGCCCTGGCTGGCCTGATGGATGGGCTAGGGGATGGGGTCACAGCCGCCGGCGCCGAAAGGATGGCAGCGGAGCAAGCGTCGCAGGGTGAGCCATCCCCCCTTTGCCAGACCGTAGCGCTCGACGGCCTCGTAGCCATACTGGGAGCAGGTAGGGAGGTAGCGACAGGAAGGCGGCGCCGCCGAGGAGATGTGCCGCTGGTAGAATCGGATGGCTGTCAGGACTAGTCGCTTCACCGTTCCTCCCTCGCCTGCTGGCCGACGGAGTCAGCCCCGTCCAAAAGGCGAGCGCGGGATAGCAGGTTGGCTATCGCCTCTCTCAACTCGTGATAGCTTGCCCTGGCAGCCAGAGGTCGTGCCAAAAGGATCACGTCCCATCCCGGCTGGACGGCCAGGGGACGCAGCCCCTCTCGCAGTCGCCGCTTGAGCCGATTTCGCACCACCGCCTTGCCCACGCGCTTGCTGACAACGAATCCGCAGCGGTGGTGAGGCAAGTCGTTCGGCAAGGCGCGCAACACCAGGAAGCGGGTGGCCCAGGCGCGCCCCTTTCGGTAGACGCTAACAAAGTCCTTGCGTGCCTTCAGCCGTTCCCTCTTGTTCATGTGGCGACAGCCCATGGCGGCAGGCCACAGCTAGACGGTGAGACGCGAACGCCCCCTAAGCCGTCGGCGCTGGATTACATGACGACCGCCACGGGTACTCATGCGAGCACGGAAGCCGTGCTTGCGCTTGCGAGGGATTCGTTTCGGCTGAAAGGTTCGCTTGGGCATAACCCTCTCCGCTGCCTTAGGCTCCCGCCATTATACTTTAGGGATCGCGGCGCGGTCAATCGAAACTCGCTGGTGGCAGGGCGGGTTCGCCGTTGGTGACTTGATCCTCGCCTCCCGCCTGATAGTCGTTGAGGAGATGGTACGACAGCCCTAGTTGTTCTTTCAGGGCAGACCTAAAGGTCTGCAGCTACGACCCTGGCTGCTGTTCGTTTCGTAGCTGCAGGGCTTCAGCCCTGCCTCTTGTCTGAAGGCGGGGGCATCAGATTCGCCTACTCATGCCCCAGCCTTCTCCGCCATCCGCAGAGGCGGAGTTCGCATGGCGGACAGGCTGGGGTCGCGTGTGAACGGCAGGGCGGGTTCGTCTACGGGCCTGGGCTGGCTAGGAGAGTGGGGTGGGCAGCACCACCATAGAGAAAGCGGTACATGGCGTAGTTCTCCAGCACCACCTTCACAAAGGTGCGGGTCTCCGTAATGTCCATGAGCTCGACGAACAGGTCCATGTCCGCGGCGGGAAGGCTTTCCCACCAGCGGCTGGCGTTGCCTGGGCCGCCATTGTAGGCGGCCAGGGCGAGGAAGAGGTTGCCGTCGAAGAGATCGAGCTGGCTGTGCAGGTAGTGGGCACCGAACCGGATGCTCACCAGCGGCCGCATCAGGTCTGTGGTTGAGAAGTCTTCGATGCTCAATTCTTGGGCGATCTCCGAGCCGGTGAGGGGCAT
>Ga0315297_10000846_pt1 | contig 18353 bp, 14 predicted proteins | sample YL17G15_0_MG_FD_203628 | JGI IMG/M metagenome (GOLD analysis project Ga0315297, IMG submission 203628) | Sediment microbial communities from Yellowstone Lake, YNP, Wyoming, USA - YL17G15_0 | ecosystem: Environmental > Aquatic > Freshwater > Lake > Sediment | place: USA: Wyoming | collected... | reverse complement strand
CCTTGCGCGCGCTTGGGACAAAGTGTACGCGGCGGCGCGGCCGCGGCGTGTCTAGCGCGTCTCATCCTCCGACGCCTCGGGCTCGTCGCCCAGATCGTCGGGCTCGTCGCCGTCGCCCTCGAGGCCGCCGCGGTAGCGCTTGAGCTTGCGGTAGAGCGTGCGCCGGTCGATGCCGAGGATCTCCGCGGCGCGGCCCTGGTGGCCTCCGACCTCGTCCAGCACCGACAGGATGTACTCGCGCTCGAGGCGGTCCAGGTTCCAGCGCTCGGCGCGCGCGTTCTTGAGCAGGTCGTGCTCGCGCCGCCGGTGCAGGCCCTCGCCGGGGTCGAAGGGGATCGTCTTCGCACCGGCGTGCATGATGACGGACCGCTCGATGAAGTTCTCCAGCTCGCGCACGTTGCCCGGCCACTCGTACTCCATCAGCCGCTGCATCGTCGTCGGCGGGATGCCGGGCGGGCTGACCTGGTGCTCGGCCGAGGCCCGGCGGAGGAAGTAGGCCGCGAGGAGCGGGATGTCGTCGCGGCGCTCGCGCAGCGCAGGCACGTGGACCGGGAAGACGCTGAGCCGGTAGAAGAGATCCTCGCGGAAGCGGCCCGAGCGCACCTCTTCCACCAGGTCGAGGTTCGTCGCGGCGATGAGCCGGATGTCCACGGGCACCGCTTCACGCGCCCCGACGCGCATGATGGTGCGCTCCTGCAGGACGCGGAGCATCTTGACCTGGATGTTCTGCGTGAGCGTCCCGATCTCGTCGAGGAAGAGCGACCCGCCGGAGGCCTCCTCCATCAGGCCGCGCTTGTTCGTGATGGCGCCGGTGAAGGCGCCCTTCACGTGTCCGAACAGCTCGGATTCCAACAGCGTCTCGGGGATCGCCGAGCAGTTGACGCCGACGAACGAGCGCTCCGCGCGGCCCGACAGCGCGTGGATGGAGCGCGCCACGAGCTCCTTGCCGGTACCCGTCTCACCGGTGATGAGCACTGTGGCGCGACTCGGGGCGACGCGCGCGATGAGGTCGCGCACCCGCTCCATCGCAGTGCTCCGGCCCACCATCTCGGGCGCGGCGCCGACGTCCTTCACGTGCCGGCGCAGCCGCGCCACCTCCCGCCGCAGTTCGACCTCTTCGTGCGCCCGCCGCAGCGTCAGCAGCAACTCCTCGGTGCGGAACGGCTTGGAGACGTAGTCGAAGGCGCCCCGCTTCATCGCCTCGACGGCCGTGTCCACAGAGCCGAACGCCGTCATCACGATGAACGGAGTGTCGGTCTGGAGCGTCGGGCCGACCGAGAGGATGTCCATCCCCTGGACGCCCGGCAGGTTGAGGTCGAGGAGTACCGCGTCGAACAGCTGCTTGTCGAGTTCCGTGAGTGCGGCCTCGCCGCTGGCGACGCCGGTCACGGCGTAGCCGGCCTCGGTGAGGATCTTGACGAGCAGCCCGAGCACGACGGAGTCGTCCTCGACGACGAGGACGCGGCGCGGCGCGGCCGGCTCGCGGGTGTCGGGTTCGGTCACTGCGGTACCGGAAGGCGGACGGTGAACGAGGCGCCGCGGCCCTTGTTGTTGGCGGCCTCGACGGCGCCGCCGTGCGCCTTGACGGACTGCGCAGCCAGGGCGAGGCCGAGTCCCGTCCCGCCCGTGCGCGAGAAGAACGGCGTGAACAGGTGGGCCATGTCGGTCTCGGCGATGCCGGGGCCGTCGTCGGAGACCGCGATCTCGACGCAGCCCGGCTCGGCGCGGCTGGTCGAGAGGACGATCCGGCCGCCCTCCTCACCGATGGCCCGCTGGGCGTTGAAGAGCAGGTTGATGATGACCTGCTGGAGTTGCGCCTCGTCGGCGTTGAGCACCGGGAGATCCGGAGCCAGCCGGGTCTCGAGCGTGATCCGGCTCTTGTGGAGCTGGGTCTGCACCAGCGCGGCCGCCTGCTCCACGATCGAGTTGACGTCGACCGCGGAGAACCGCAGCCCCGCCGGCTTGGCAAGGTTCACGAGCTGCCGGGAGAGCTTGGCGATCCGGTCGGTCTGCGAGAGTAGGACCTGCATCTCCTCGGCGCCCGCGCACACTCCGCACCGGATCTTCATCATGTGGTCCACCGCCACGGCGATGGCAGTGAGCGGGGCGCCGATCTCGTGGGCGACCCCCGCCGCCACCTGCCCGGCCGTGGCGAGCCGCTCGGCCGTCAGCAGCTGGCGCTCGAGCCGCTTGCGGTCGGAGATGCTCCGGATGATGGCCGAGAAGCCGAGCAGCCGGCCGGCGTCGTCGTAGACCGCCGTGCGCGTCAGCTCCACGTCGATCACCCGGCCGTCCTTCGTCCGCCGCCTGGTTTCGTAGTTCCTGATGGCGCCCTCGGCGGTCGTGGTGCGGTGGATCCACTCCAGCTCACCGCGCGCCAGCTCCTCCTCGGGAAGGAGCACCGAGAAGTGCTGGCCGATGGTCTCGTCGGCCGTCCAGCCGAACATCCGCTCGGCGCCCTGGTTCCAGGAGATGATGCGTTCGTCCGGGCCGACGGTGAGGATGGCGTCGGCGGACAAATCGATGATCGCCGCGACGAGCGCGGGATCGGAGGTGGAAGCGGTCCTGTCGGGCACGATGGCAGGAAAGGTGCCCGACAGGGACCGCGTAATCAACGGGTGTACCAACTACCTACGGCGCGCTCGGCGGCCCCGAAACGTGACAGCGGCGGCAGAGGGCGGCGTTGGCGGACTGCATACGCCCCAGGTCGAGCCCGGCCGGGTGCGGGTTCACCCGCGCGTAGCCGTTCGGGGAGTGGCACTTCAGGCAGTCGACCTGCTGATGGCAGCTGGTGCACGTTTCGATGCTGCGCCGCGCCACGCGGCCGTGGACCATGGGCCAGTCCGACTGCGCATCGTGGTAGGCGGCGCGCGGATCGCCCGTCCGCGCCGCGCCCTGGGTCCGGTGGCACTGGACGCAGAACGCCTGCGCCTGGTGACACGACGCGCAGTCGGTCTCGCGCGTGAGGGCGTCCTCGGCGTGCCGCGAGACGTAGTTCGTCGAGTGGAACGTCGGCTTCGAGGCACCGTCGTGGCAGCTCACGCAGAACGACCGCGTGTGGCACGTCGTGCACATCGCGTTCTCACCGCCGTCGGCCGCGGCCACGCGGTGCTCGCGGGCCCAGTTCTCGGTGTGGTTGCGCGGACGCGGCATCTGCGCCGACAGGACGGAGGGCGCGCTGGAGAGGCCCGTGAGGGCCAGAACGATGAACAGCGTGCGGGCGCGCATCAGCGGGACCCTCCCTGCCGATCGGGGTTGGTGCCGAAGGTCCAGTCGACCGCGATCGTCGCGCGGGTCTGGTTCCAGTCCAGGCCGGCCAGGGTCGCCGGCAGGCGCTCCTGCTTCCTCTGCATGAAGCGCATCACGTCGGCCCGGACGTCGAAGCGTCCGAAGAGGCGGCCGCGCGCCTCGAAACCGGCGCCGTACACGGTGCCATCCGCCACGCGGAACTCGCCGTCGCGCTGGAAGGCGGTCCCCCGCAGGCCGAGGCGCCAGCCCTGGTCCGGGACGTAGGAGAGAGTGGCATCTCCGCCGCTCTGCTTCCCGCCGTATTCGAGCTGAAGTCGATAGCTGCCGTCGAGCTGCGCGGGGCCGACCCGGATGCGGGCGCCGCCCGCGACTTCCTGCGAGCTGTCGGGGAGGTTGTAGCCGAACGGCGTGGGGCCCTCGTCGGGCTCGTATCGCCGCAGCGTGTAGCTGCCCCAGAGCGAGAAGGCGCGCCCGGGCACGAACCGCAGGCTGCCGGTGTAGCCCCAGTGCGACTGCGGGCCGAAGACTCCCCAGATCGTCGTCATGTCGAGCGTAGGCCTGTACTGGAAGACCTCTCCCTGCGCCGATGCCCACCGGGCGAGCTGCAGGGACGCTCCGGCGCGGGCCTTGCCCCACTCGTTGGTGGCCAGGTCGAAGTCCGTCGAGCCCGTCAGCATCAGGCGCGAGCCGATGCCGAAGCTCCCGTCCAGCGCCACGCGCTCGGAGACGAGGCCCGACTCGTCGGTCAGGACCTCGCGCTGGTAGATCGCGGAGAAGGTGGTGGTCGCCGAGGGCGCCGCGAACAGCGAGGCGCCTAGCAGATACGTGCCCTTCGCGGGAGTGAAGGGGTCGAGCGCCGCGAGGGCCTTGCTGTTGACCGGCTCGAGGTAGCCGCGCGCGAGGCCGCGGCCGCCGTAGGCTTCCACCCGCACACGCGGGAACGGACGCCACGAGGCGGAAAGCCCGTCAAACCCGTACCAGCCGAGCGCCGAGGCCTTCTGCTGGCGGCCGAGTCGCAGGCGGTAGCTCGAGTGCTCGTACTCGAGATACACCGCGAGCGCGTCGAAGTGGTCGCCGTAGCGCGGCCAGACGATGTCGGACCCCAGCGAGCCGCGGAAGCGCAGCAGCCCGTAGGCGCGCAACCCCGCCGTCCCGAATCCCCAGGCGTTCACCTCGAAATCCTGGGTGACTGGCGCGGCGGCCTGCACGGCCTGCGGCAGGTATGCTCCCGAGTCCGCGCTGTAGAGGATGGGCCGCAGTTGGACGTACCGCGCGGTCGTCGTCGAGTGGACGCGCACGGACTGCGCTGCGAGCGGGGCGGCGGCAGCCAGTGCGAGCAGGACCAGCGCTGGAGCCGCACGGGTGGGTGCGAGACGCATCATGGCCTCGTCTCCGGGTTGGTGACTCGGTGACATCGCGAACAGACTAGGCCCGGCATGTGTCGCTCCCGGTCAGCGTGGCACAACAGGCACGCGGTGCGGGAGGCCGAGATGTCGGGCGCGCGGTTTCCGTGGCACTGGGCGGTCGCGCAGTTCGGATGGGCGGCGGCGCGGTGGACCACCCGTGGATTCGCGTCGCCGTGGCACGTCGTGCAGTTCCGCTCCGCCCCGTGGTGGGCGGTGTGGCAGAGGCCGCAGATCCCGGTGTTGGGGGCGCGGGTCTCCGCGTTCGAGTGGCAGATGGTGCACGCGATCGCCGGCGTGTGGCGCGCGTGAGGGAACGGGATGTTCCGCGTGACCTGCCGGCCCGAGACCGCCAGCTGGAAGGTGCGCGGCAGATGGTTGAGCGGCTGTGCGATGTCCGTGGCCGAATGGCAGGTGGCGCACTGGTCGCGGCCAGGACCGGTGTGGTGGCACCGCTGGCAGTCGGCCGCCGAGCGCACGCGGAGCGCCCCGTGCCGCAAGCGGCTCGAGTGACAGCTCGCGCAGCTCTCGCGGCGGTGGTCTCCGTGCGAGAACCGCGGGAGGCCGCGACCGGCCCGTGCCGTGTCCTGCAGCAGCGCGGCGAGGTCCACGTGCCCGGCGGAGGCGAGCGTCGCGACTGCGTTGGGAGCCAGCCGCTCGGCCCGGGGAGCGGAGGAGGCCCGGCCCCGCGTCGGAGCCTGGCGTTCGATGTCCGGATGGCAGCGCGTGCAGTCCCGTCCTTCCACCAGCCAGCTGTGCGGCTGGTGGCAGGACTTGCACTGCTCCGGGTTCGGGACTCCGCGGTGGAAACTCACCTGCCGCCAGTTGTCGTGGCACCCCGACTTGAGGCAGGTCACCTGCTCTGGCGACGTCTGCGTGTGCGGATTATGGCACATCCCGCATGTACCGCGGTGCGGGTCGTGCGCGATGTCGAGGTTCTGCACCCGCTGCTGCATCGCGTGGCAGGAGAAGCACTGCCGGGCGGCCGGGGTGAGCGGCTGGCCCAGGGAGTCGACCGCGAGGTTGCGGGCGTTGGCGAGGAAGTTGTGGCACGTCGTGCAATGCAGCTCCACCGCGCCCATCCCTCCCAGGCGGATGCGCTGGCCGGCGTGGCAGCCGGCCTGGCCGCACGTCTGGTCGACCGGCGCGAACTCGTGGAGCGACACGCCGTGGCAGGTCACGCACTGCACGTTCTTCAGGCGAGGGTTCCTCGACTCCAGGTGCCGCCGGTGGCCGGCGGTGTTGGCGACGATCTTCCACCGCGTCGAGTCGCCCTCGACGTGACACCGGCCGCACACCCGGTTCGGCACGTGCGCGTGCTTCTTGACCTCGGTGGGCCGGTCCACGACCACGGAGTACAGCTGGTGCAGCTCTTCCCGCACCGTGGCCCGGTGGCAGTCGTGGCACTCCAGTCCGGCGTGCTGGCTCTGCGTGAACCGCTGGAAGGGATCCAGCATCAGGTGGCACGTCGTGCAGAACGAGTTGTCGTGCTGCATGAAGTTCCACTGCCGGTACCCCGCCACGGACGAACCGAGCAGCAGGAGGACGAGCCCCGCCATGGCGGTGATCTGCCACCGCCGCCCGAGGCGCGCCCACATCCCGAAGACCGATTCGTAGAACCGCGCCATTCCCACCCCTTTAACCCGTCCCTCTACTACGCGTCAAGCGGGCCGGCCCTCGAAGGGACCGACCCGCTCGACCCTCACGCGCGCTGCACCTGCCGGTCCCGGCGCGTGACGGAACCTCGTGCCGTGCCTAGCGGCGCACCGCGCGCGCCAACAGGGCCTCCACCGCCGGCGGAACGCCCGCCAGGGTGTCGGTCGTGGCGTACGTGGACCGCACTAGGTCGACGGTCTTCGCCATCACCGCGCGGATGTACCCGGGGTTGTGCACGCCCCAGGACCCGTCGCCGTGGGCGTTCGGGTGTCCAAACGTCAACGCGTTGAACCGGGCGCCCTTCGCCACCGTCTCCACCGTGTCCGCCCCGGTGGTGGCGAGCCGCTTCTGGCCGGCCACGCGCGTGCGATCGTGCTGCAGGAGCTTCGGGATCCAGCCCTGGTCGATCGGGAGAGAGTCGATGGTCGCATCGCCGTCCGTGTCGACCCACAGCAGGGCTGCGAAGGCCCTGATCTCGCTCTGGGTCCGCTCCATCGCCGTGCGCGCGGCGTCCTGGCTGCCGTGGCAGTTGGAGGTACCGCAGGCGCTGAAGTCGCGCTGGGCGTCGGTGCAGCCAGCCGCGGCCGTATCGATGCCGCCGGTCCCGAGGGACGCCGCGTTGAGGCACGGAATGACCTCGAACGAGTGCCCCACGTTCTGTACGGCGAACGCCCCGGCGGCGTCGTTGATCGGCGCGTTGTGCATGTGGCAGGTCGTGCAGCTGCCTTCCATCGTGCCGTGCCGCGCCGGGCCCTGGATGTTGCCGAAGCTGGCTGGCGTCCAGCCGCCCCTGCCCATCAGAATCGCGAACTGCGCCGAGTGCGCGCCGCGGCTGCTCCTCCACGATGATGCCGTGGCGGCCGCGCCGCGGCTGTGGCACTTGCCGCAGATGTGCTGCGCGGAATCCGCCGCGCTCGCCGCGACCAGCCCCAGCCGGAGCTGCGCCGGGTTGTCCACGGCGTCGTGCGGCTCGTGGCAGAGCTGGCACGTGAGGCCGGGCGGCAGCGTCGTCGTCAGGGGGTTGACCCCAGTCTCGCCCGTGCGGAACGGCCCGCGCGCCGCCATCTGCCCCTGCGCGCCCCAGACCGTGTGGCAATTGACCTGGCACGAGCCCGCCGCGCCCTCCCAGTTCGGCATCTCGCCGTGTCGGGAGATGGCGAGCTGCTCGGCGAACGGGTGGTGCGAGCTGTTGTGGCAGGCGGTGCACCCGTCGGCGTAGGTGTTGTCCACCTTGAACGTCGGAATGGGCTGCGACTCGCCGGGGGCGCTGACGTGGTTCGCGCCCGGCCCGTGGCAGGACTCGCACTGTACGTCTTGGTAGAACGGCTGAGCGTCCGCGCTCACCGTGAAGTAGCCGGTGGTGTCGCCGGTGCCGTTCGTCGACCCGTTGACCGTGTGGCAGCGCGAGCAGAACGGCTGCGCGTGTCCGCTGGCCTGGAGGGTCGCCCACGCGGTCGCGTGCTTGGTCTGCCGCCACTCGCCCTGCACGTCCACGTGGCAGTTGCCGCAGGTGGTCTGCTTGGTGTCGGGATTCGAGTAGCCGAGGAACGAAGCATCCCTCGTCGGGTTGGTCCCGGTCTCCTCGTCACTCACGCACCCCACTGCCGCAAAGGCGAAGACGACCGCCGCCGTAGCCAGGAGGTGTTTCCTCGAATGGAGAGGCTTCATTGGGTACCCTCGTCCTACAGTAATGGAAGGCGCCGGTCCGGTACCGGCGCGATTGAACGCCATTCCATGGAGCACCAGACGTGCCAACCCTCGCCGGAATCGGTAGTTACGGTGGTACGTAGAGTTACGGCCCCCGCAATGTTTCGGATGCCACCATATACGAGTACCGTTTGTCCCAATTCGCGGCCTCGACAGGGACAGAATGCGACAGAATTGCCCCGTTCAGGACAGTCCTGGAGGGGGCCCGGACTCCCTCCGCAGGCTCTAATCCCGACGTGCCGTAGGCGGCCGCCGACCGTCCTGGGTAGCTTGGATTCCGATGCGCATCCTCCTCGTGGAAGACGATCGCAAGGTGGCTCGCTTCATCCAGCAGGGACTGGAGGAGGAGGGTCACGCCGTGGACGTAGCGGGCGACGGCGACGCGGGCGGCCGGTTTGCGCACGTCAACCCGTACGACGTCCTGATCCTGGACATCCAGCTCCCGAGGAAGAACGGCCTCCAGCTCGCCGCTGAGCTCCGGCGCGAGGCTGTCGCCACGCCGATCCTGATGCTCACCGCGCGTGACAGCACCGAGGACCTGGTCCGCGGCTTCGACAGCGGCGCCGACGACTACCTCACCAAGCCGTTCGCCTTCGACGAGCTGCTGGCCCGCGTCCGCGCCCTCGGCCGCCGTGCCGGCGTGCCGGCGCCGGGCGGCATGCTCCGCTTCGGCGACGTCGAAGTGGACCGCGTCCGACACCGCGCTGCGCGCGGCGCGCGTGCCCTCGACCTCACTCCGCGCGAGTTCCGGCTCCTGGTTCACTTCCTGGAGCGGCCCGAGCAGGTGGCTTCCCGCACCGAACTGCTGGAGAAGGTGTGGGACATGACCTTCGACCCAGGCTCCAACGTGGTGGACGTCCACGTTTCGAACCTGCGCCGCAAGCTCGAGGAGGGCGGCGCGCCGCGCCTCCTCCACACGGTGCGCGGGGTCGGCTTCGTCCTCCGGGCCGGCGGGTGATGCTGCGCTCGTTCCGGCTCCAACTCGCCATCCGCTTCGCCGTCACGATGATGGTCGTGATCGCGGGCGTGGGCGTGGCCGCCACGTACTCCCTGCGCCTCATCCTCTACCGCCAGCTCGACGAGACGCTGCTCCAGCTCGCGGAGGTCGAGGCGCTCGCGGGAGCGTCCACCACCGGACCCGAGTTCGCCTTCCACGAAGGGGTCTTCCTCGCGGGCACCCGCCTCCCGCTGTCCGACCTGACTCGCTTCGCCGAACTCTGGGACACCGAGGGGCGGTCGGTCACGCGCAGCGCGAACCTCGGTGCCCGGCACCTGCCCCTGCCGGTGCCTGCGATGGCCGCGGCGCGGCGCGGGGCGGTGGGGCGCGGGACCCACCCGTGGGACGGCGCGCGGTACCGCACCCTCGTCTACCCGCTCCGCCTCGTAGGCGCGCACCACGGCTCGCACTTCCTCCAGGTCACGGCGCCGCTGGCGCCGGTGGAAGGGATGGTCTGGCGCTTCGCGGGGCTGGCGGTGCTGCTGGGGCTGGCGGGCGGGGCGGTGGCTTTCGGAGGGGCCTTCCTCTTTGCGCGCCTCGCCACCCAGCCGGCGAAGGAGATCGCCGCGCAGGCCGAGGCGATCGAGGCGGGAACCCTCTCGGCGCGCATCACCGCCCACGCGACGGTGGCGGAGTACGCCAGCCTCGTCGGGGTGCTGAACGCGATGCTCGACCGCCTGGGCCGGGCCTTCGAGGCGCAGCGCCGCTTCGTCGCCGACGCGAGCCACGAGCTGCGCTCTCCCCTCACCGTCCTGCGCGGCGACCTCGACGTGGCGCTGCGGCGGGAGCGGTCGCCGCAGGAGTACCGCGAGACACTGGAGCGGATGCGCGAGGAGACGGCGCGGATGACCGTCCTCGCCGAGAACCTCCTCGTCCTCGCGCGCGCCGACGCGGGGCTCCCAACTACCTCGCTGGCAGACGTGGACCTCGCCGACCTGGCCGAGCGCGTGGTGGAGCGCGCGGCGCGCCAGGCCGGGGCGGCTGGGATCGTCCTGACGGTCGAGGCCGCGCCCGCTCCGGTGCGCGGCGACGCGGCGCTGCTCGAGCGGGCCGTCGGCAACCTGGTCGAGAACGCGGTCCGCTACGTGCCGCGCGGCTCGCGCGTGACGGTGCGCTGCGCCCGCTCGGGCGGCCTCGCCGCGCTCGACGTCGAGGACGACGGGCCCGGCATCCCCGCCGAGCACGCGCCGCTGGTCTTCGAGCGCTTCTACCGCGGGGACCCGGCCCGCGGCCGGGATGCGGGCACCGGGCTCGGCCTGCCGATCGCGCGGGCCATCGCGGAGGCTCACGGCGGGCGCCTCACCCTCGAGCGGGCGAGCCCGGGCACCCTCTTCCGGCTCGCTATCCCGTCCGCCCACGAGGCCTTGGCCTCGGTCTAGCCGGGCGCCGACGCCGGCGCGTCCGCGCTGGCCGGCGCCGCACCGTTCTTCCGCACCTCTCAACGAAGTCTCACGGCGTCTTCATCCTCCCTTAACACGGGGGCGTCTATCGTACCCGCTGTGTCGAAGGGGCGACGGCGGAGTGCACCGGCCGGCGGCTCGCCTCATTCGGCGAACGGTCTGATCCCTCCACGCGAGCGTCGCCCGATGAAGCCACCGGTCCCCGCGATTGTCGCGCTACTCGTCGCCCTGGCTGCCGCGGCCTCCGCTCCGCAGCCGGCCGAGGCGCAGGAGCGCCGGGATACCCTCGACCTACCGACCGCCATCGCCTGCGCGGGGGCCCACAATCCTCGCGTCGCGGCCGCGACGGCGGAGGTGGCCGCTGCCGGCGCGCGGATCGGCCCGGCGGGCGCGTGGGCCGACCCCACCGTGACGCTGGGTGCGATGAACTACATGCTCCCCGGCCTCTCGCCGCGCCGCGATCCGATGTCCATGAACCAGCTCACCGTGATGCAGATGCTGCCGGTGAACGGCGCCCTTGGATTCCGGCGGACCGCCGCCCGCGCCGACAGCGCTCGCGTCGCCTTCGGCCGCGACGCCCTGGGCATCGAGATCGAGCACGAGGTCCGGACCCGGTACTGGGAGCTGTACCACACCGACCGCGCGCTGGAGACGATGACTGGCACGCTCGGCGTGCTGCGGGACTTGGCCGCCATCGCGTCGGCGATGTACGCCGTGGGCAGTGTGACGCAGGCGGACGTGGTGCGTGCCCAGATGGCGATCACGCGTATGCAGCAGCAGATCGCCGACACGGAGCTGCAGCGGTACGCCGCCGCGTCGACGCTCAACGCGCTGATGGGCCGGCCGGGCGAGGCGCCGGTGGTGCTGCGTGCCTCGGGTGCAACTGAGGCGCACGGGGGCGAGCTCCACGCACTGGAGATGCCGGAGCCGCCGTCCCTCGACTCGCTCGCGGGGCTGGCGGATTCGGGCAACCCCGGGCTCGCCGCGCTGCGCGCCGCGGTCACGGCGTCCCAGGCGTCCGAAACGGCCGCGCGGCGGATGCTCTTCCCGGACATCGGCGTCGGCCTCTCCTACGGACAGCGCTTCGGCATGAACGACATGCTCTCTGCGATGGTGACGGTCAGCGTGCCGGTCTTCGCACGGTCGCGGCAGCTGCGCTGGCGTGATGAGGCGTCGGCGATGCACACGGCCTCCGAGCAGCAGTTGCAGGCCATGCGCCTCGAAGTCCGAAGTGGCCTCGCCACCGCCCGCGCCGAGGCGGCAACGGCGCGCAGTCAGGTCGCGCTCTACGCCGGGACGCTCGTGCCGCAGGCCACCGCCACGTACGAGGCGTCCCTTGCGGCCTACCGTGTGGGCCGCGTGGACTTCCTGACCCTGCTCGACTCCCGGATGGCTCTCCTCATGTACGAGCACGACATCCACCGCTTCGAGGCGATGTACGGCGCGGCCATTGCCGACCTCGACCGTCTCATGGGCCGCGCCTACGTGGCGCCGATGCCAGGCAGGGAGTAACCGATGAACCCGATCTCTCGTGCGCTCGGCATCCTCGGCTTGGGCGCCATCGCACTTCTCGCGGGTTGCAGCCGCGGTCGAGCCGCTCCCCAGGCACAGCAGGGCCACCAGCATGGCGCGATGGCGATGCCGGCGGGCGACGCGTCGCCGATGCCGGTGACGGTCAGCCGGGAAGAGCGCGCGCGGCTCGGCATCCTTATCACCACGGCCGAGGTGCGCTCCCTCACGCGCGACGTCCGTCTCGTGGGGCGCGTCGAGCCGGCCGAGACGGCGGCGCGCACTGTGACGAGCCGGGTGGACGGCTTCGTCGAACGGCTCTACGTGGACTTCACGGGGCGAGCGGTCCGGCGTGGCGAGGTTCTGCTCGACGTGTACAGCCCCGCGCTTGTCGCGGCGCAGCAGGAGCTGCTCCTGGCTGTGCGCCTCCGGTCCGCGATGACCGGCGCGGCGACGGCGGAGGCGGCACGGAACGCCGACTCACTCGTGGCCGCGGCGCGCCGCCGCCTCGAGTACTGGGACATCAGCGATGACCAGATCGCGGAGCTGGAGCTCGGTGGCGCGGTCCGCCGCACGCTGGCGCTGCGCGCTCCGTCGGACGGCGTGGTGCTGCAGAAGAACGTCGTGCAGGGCCAGGCGGTAATGGCGGGTGCGCCCCTCTTCCAGATCGCGGACCTGAGCACCGTGTGGCTCGAGTCGGACGTCTTCGAGAACGACTTGGCAGCGGTGCGAGTGGGACAACATGCCGCGGTCGGCTTCGACGCGTACCCGGGCGAGACGGTCCACGGGACGGTCGCGTACGTGTACCCCACCGTGGACCCGGCAAGCCGCACCGGCAAGGTGCGTGTCGAGATCGCCAACCGCGGCGACCGCATCCGGCCCGGCCTCTTCGGCACCGTTCGCATAACCGCGCCGCTCGGGGTGCGCGGCGTCGTGATCCCGCGCCAGGCCGCGCTCGTCGCCGGCGACCGGCAGCTCGTCTTCGTCGAGGACTCGGCCGGCCGCTTCATGCCCCGGCTCGTGACTCTCGGTGTCGAGGCCGACAGCCTGGTCGAGGTGCGATCCGGTCTCCGCGCCGGCGAGCGCGTCGTGGCCACCGCGGCCTTCCTCCTCGATGCCGAGTCGAACCTCGGGGCGGCGATGGCCGGCATGGCCGGGATGGACATGGGGCCGTCGTCGGGATCGAGCCCGGCGACCGCCTCAAGGGCCCCTGCGCCGGCGCGGGCACCGAACCCGCACGCCGGCCACTAGGGCGGACCGATGCTGCGCAAGATCATCGACTGGTCCACCCGGAACCGCTTCCTCGTCGCTCTCGCGGTCGTCTTCATCGCGGGCGCCGGCGTCTGGGCCATCCGGACGATTCCGCTTGAGGCGCTGCCGGACCTCACCGACGTGCAGGTGATCGTCCAGACCGACTTCCCCGAGCAGGCGCCGCAGATCGTCGAGGACCAGGTCACCTACCCGATCACGACGCAGCTGCTCAAGGTCCCCGGCGCGAAGACGGTGCGGGGCTACTCGTTCTTCGGGACGAGCCTCGTCTACGTGATCTTCGACGACGGGACGGACCTGTACTGGGCGCGCTCGCGAGTGCTCGAGTACCTGAACGGGCTCCAGGTCCGGCTCCCTGCCGACGCGAACCCCACCCTCGGCCCCGACGCGACGGGCCTCGGCTGGGTCTACGAGTACGTCCTCATCAGCGACCGGCACTCGCTCTACGAACTGCGGGCCATCCAGGACTGGTACCTGCGCTACGCGCTCACGGCCTTGCCCGGCGTCTCGGAAGTGGCGTCGGTCGGAGGGTTCGAGAAGCAGTACCAGGTCGAAGTGGACCCGGTGCGGCTCCAGGCCTTCGGCATCCCCATCACGCGGGTGATGGACGCGGTGCGGGGGAGCAACACGGAGACGGGTGCCCGGGTGCTGGAGGTCGGCGGTCGGGAGTACATGATCCGCGCCCTGGGCTATGCCAACGGCATCGCCGACATAGCGAATGCCGTCGTCGGCGCTACGGCGTCGGGCACCCCCATCCGGGTGCGCGACGTGGCAACGGTCCAGTTGGGCCCGGACATCCGCCGCGGCGCCGCGGACTGGAACGGCCAGGGCGAGGCGGTGGGCGGCATCGTCGTGATGCGGTTCGGCGAGAACGCGCTCGCGACCATCGAGCGGGTGAAGGAGCGGCTGGCCGAGGTCCAGCGCGGCCTGCCGGACGGCGTGCGCGTCGTGACCGCCTACGATCGCTCCGACCTCATCGAGCGCGCGATCGCCACCCTTCGCGAGAAGCTCACCGAGGAATCGCTCGTCGTCGCCGCGGTTTGCGCGGTCTTCCTCCTGCACTTCCGCTCGGCGTTCGTCGCCATCCTCACGCTGCCGCTCGGCGTGCTAGTGAGCCTCGCCATGATGCGCTGGATGGGGCTTTCGGCCGACATCATGAGCCTCGGCGGCATCGCCATCGCCATCGGTGTGATGATCGACGCCGCCGTCGTGATGATCGAGAACATGCACAAACACCTCGAGCGGGAGGGCGGGTCCGAGACGGTGTCTGGGGAACGGCGCTGGGAGATCGTCCGCGAGGCCGCGGGCGAAGTGGGGCCGGCGCTCTTCTTCTCGCTCCTCGTCGTCACCGTGTCCTTCCTGCCGGTCTTCACCCTGGAGGCGCAGGAAGGGCGGCTCTTCAAGCCGCTGGCCTACACGAAGACCTTCGCCATGGCGGCCTCGGCGCTGCTCGCCGTGACGGTCGTTCCAGTTGCGATGGGGTACCTGGTCCGCGGACGGATCCGTCCCGAGCAGGCCAACCCCGTGAACCGCTGGCTGCTGAAGCTCTACCGGCCGGCGCTGCTCCTCGTCCTGCGCCATCCCTGGAAGACCGTAGCGGCGTGCGGCCTGATCGTCGCGGGCACGCTGGCGCCCGCGTCGCGTCTGGGTTCGGAGTTCATGCCGCCGCTCGACGAGGGCAGCATCCTCTACATGCCGACGACGGTGCCGGGCGCATCGATAGCCACGTCCGTGCGCGTACTGCGGGTTCAGGACTCCATCCTCGGCGGCTTCCCCGAGGTCGAGAGCGTCTTCGGCAAGGTCGGGCGTGCCAACACCGCCACCGACCCCGCTCCGCTCGACATGATCGAGACGACGATCGTGCTGAAGCCCCAGGCCGAGTGGCGGCCGGGAATGACGCGCGAGCGGCTCATCGCCGAGATGGACCAGGCAGTGAAGACGGTGGGGTTCGTGAATGCCTGGACCCAGCCCATCCGGGGCCGGATCGACATGCTGGCGACCGGCATCCGGACGCCGGTCGGCATCAAGATCTTCGGGCCGGATCTGGGCGAACTGGAGCGCATCGGCCGGCAGATCGAGGCGGCTGTCGGGATGGTGCCGGGGACGCGCAGCGTGTTCGCCGAGCGGGCGGTATCGGGGTCGTACCTCGACATCGAGGTGGACCGCGAGCAGGCGGCGCGCTACGGCCTCAACGTGGTGGACGTGCAGCGCACGATCACCGCCGCGATCGGCGGGATGGAGGTGACGACCATCGTCGAGGGGCGGCGGCGCTTCAGCGTCAACGTGCGCTACCCCCGCGACCTGCGCCAGTCGCCCGACGCGCTGCGGCGCGTGCTCATTCCGGTGTCGCTCGGCTCGGCCGGCGGAGCGCTCGGCGATGCACCGGCGGACGCGGCGATCACCGGGGCCATGGGCGGCGCCGTCGGCGGAATGGCGGGCCCAGGCCGCGTGGTCCACGTCCCGCTGGAGCAGATCGCCGCCGTGCGCCTGGTGAGTGCGCCGATGCTCGTCAAGACCGAGGATGCCTTCGTCACCGCCTGGGTGCAGGTGGACGTGGCGGGCCGCGACATCGGCAGCTACGTGCGCGACGCGAAAGCGGCCGTCGACTCGGCCGTCACGCTGCCGCCCGGCTACACCCTGAAGTGGAGCGGCCAGTACGAGTTCATGCAGCGCGCGATCGAGAAGCTGAAGCTGGTCGTGCCTCTCACTCTGCTCATCATCGTCGTGTTGCTCTATCTCAACTTCGGCAACGTGCGCGACCTGTCGATCGTGCTGCTGTCGCTGCCCTTCGCGCTCGTCGGCGGCATCTGGTTCCTGTGGGGGCTGGGCTACGACCTCAGCGTCGCCGTGGCGGTCGGCTTCATCGCGCTGTTCGGTGTGGCGGCGGAGACGGGTGTGGTGATGTTGATCTACCTCGATCTGGCCTACGAGCACCTCCGGAAGGGCGAGGCGATGACGCCGGCGCTGCTGCACGCGGCGATCGTCGAGGGCGCGGCCGAGCGGCTCCGGCCCAAGATGATGACCGTGATGGCGACCATGGGGGGGCTGCTGCCGATCATGTGGGGCAGCGGCGCCGGCGGGTCCGTGATGCGGCGCATCGCCGCACCGATGATCGGCGGGATGGTCAGCTCCACGGTCCTGACGCTGCTGGTGATCCCGGCCATCTACCTGTTGTGGCGGCGCCGGGAACTGCGCACGCAAGGAGACGACGGGTGGACGCACGAAGGGTGACGGCCCTCGTGTGGCGCGCTCGACGCGACAAGTCCCAGTTCGAACCTCAATCGCGCCGGCAGGGTGCAGGCGCGCACACACACCGTAAGGAGCTCAGTCATGAAGCACGCAGGTCTCATTGTGATCTTCGCCGTCCTCGCCGTGGTCCCGGCGGTGGCGCAGCAACCCGCGCCGCGGGACACGACACGACACGGGATGATGGGCCACCAGATGCCGGCTCAGGGGATGGGCCAGCAGCAGATGACGCAGGGTGGCGGGATGCCGGGCGGGATGGCGCACGACAGCGCGGCGGGCTGCGGAATGATGGGCGCGACGACGGCGAGTCCGGAGCACCTCCTGGAGATGAAGGCCGACCTGCGCCTCACGGCCGACCAGGAACGGCGCGTCACGGCGCTCCGCGACGCCGCCCGCACGGTGCACGACGCCGGGATGCGGGACGCCGAGGGGAGTCAGCGCGAGCTCGATCAGGTGATGCGGGCCGCGGCGCCGGACGCCGCGTTGCTGCGCCGGCATTTCGAGGCCGCTCACGCCGCCATGGGGCGGGCGCACCTCGCGATGCTGCAGGCGACGGCGCAGGCTCGTGCGGTCCTCACGGATGCGCAGCGACGCCAGGTGGACAGCATGCACGCCACCATGGGCCAACCCCAGCCTCAGCAGCCCGCGCACCGGCACTAGACGGAGGGGTGACATCGATGGCACGCTCGAAGATCCCGTGGACCGTCGCCGCGATCGCCGCCCTGCTGTTCGTGGCGCGCCCCGCGATGGGCGCCCGCCACCCCGAGCCGCGGCCCGGCATCACCGCGGCCGAGGTGCTCCCCCCGTCCACCTACGCCGGCTACGACCGGATAGTCCGCGCGTACGAGGCGGCGCAGGCAGTGCCCCAGGTGCTGGACGGGCTCTACTGCCACTGCCAGTGCCGCGAGAACTTCAACCACCGCTCGCTGCTGTCGTGCTTCCAGTCGGAGCACGGTGCAGCGTGCGACATCTGCGTGGGTGAGGCGGTGATGGCCGAGGAGATGCACCGGCAGGGGAAGACGCTCGACGAGATCCGCCGGGCGATCGACGCCCGGTTCCGCAGCTAGAGTCCGTCTGAAAGGCCGGAGAGCGCGCGCCGCCGGGCTTCGGGCCCGGCGGCGCTGGCCGTTCAGTAGGTGAAGAACGGCGTACGGACCTCGAGCCTCCGGCGCGGGAGCCCCGCTATGCGGATGAGCAGGCGGCGCACGCCGCGGCTCAGCGCATCGCCGACTTCGCCGGTGCGCGAGATGGCGGGCCCGACGTCCCCGCGCAACCAGCGTTCCACTTCGTCGAGCTCCGAGAGCGAGAGGGATTCGATCTCCAGCGTCGCGACGTAGTAGTACTGGCCGCTGCCGCTGGGGACCAGTTCCACGGTGTACGGCGTGGCCAGTGCCCGCCCCACGGCGCTCTCCGTCGTGAAGTGCTCCTCGGATCCGCCGCTGCGGATCACGTCGTATTCGTTGGTGAGCGGGTCGAGCACGACCACCGCGTCCCACTCGGCCGCACGCTCGAGGCGGTCCGGGAGTATCCGCACGCTGTGGCGCAGCTCGAGGGTGTAGTGGAAGCGGACGGGGAATCCGTCGCGGAGCGCCGCAACGAAGACGCCGCCCGCGAGCGGCGCGACGGCGCGGACTACGGGCGCGCGCAGCGTGCCGTCCGCCGCGCGGTCCAGGGTGACGCTGAGCCGCGGGGCGGCGTCCTGCGCAGAGTCCGGTGGCCCCTGCGCGTGGCCGGAGGCGGCCGCCACGGCCAACAGCGCGAGGACCTGCCGGACCGCGACCCTCACGCGTCTAGAAGCGCCGGCCCATGCGGATGCTGAACGTCACGTCCTCGACCCCCTTCGCCAGCGGTTTGGCCACATAGAACCCGATCGGCCCGAGGTCCAGGCCGACCCCGATGTCCGTCCGGAACGTGGAG
>Ga0315297_10000844_pt1 | contig 18376 bp, 9 predicted proteins | sample YL17G15_0_MG_FD_203628 | JGI IMG/M metagenome (GOLD analysis project Ga0315297, IMG submission 203628) | Sediment microbial communities from Yellowstone Lake, YNP, Wyoming, USA - YL17G15_0 | ecosystem: Environmental > Aquatic > Freshwater > Lake > Sediment | place: USA: Wyoming | collected... | reverse complement strand
AGTTTCTACAACACCTGTTGTAACGCCAGCAAGCCCAATTACTACAGATGACCTGAACTGCAATGCAACATTGACAGATACTGAGGATAACACATTAATAGCAAACTGGACATGGTACAAAAATGGTGCAGTAAATTCAACTGGGCAGACAGTCGGAATAACAAGTGGTACAAACTCAATCATTGCTACGTTATTGGCAGCAAATACGACAAAGGGCGAGAACTGGAGTTGTTCAGTAATTCCATATGATGATTATGAATACGGAACATTGAAGATGTCCGCAAATGTAACAATACAGAACATAGCCCCAACAATTTCACAGCAGCTGCAGTTTGTTAATGCAACAGCAGGGCATTCATTCAATGTATCTGCGCGAGTTAATGATTCAGATGGAGTTTTAGATATTATTGATTCAAACATCTCTTCAACTTCAGGCAGCTGTATAAGAATTGTATTTGTAACTATTGGCGATGAGGTAGAAGTTGTATACAATTGCACTGGCACTGCCTTGCAGTCAACAACAATACAGATTTCCTTCAATGATTCAAGCAGCGCATATGCAACCACAACCGCAGATTCAAATACATATCCAAATAATATACCTTCAATAACAGGTGTAAATATTACTCCAGACCCAGCTTACACAACTGATGATTTAAATTGTACTGTAAGTGGCGGGTCTGACCTAGATGGGGACGCAGTTTATTATTATTACAACTGGTCTAACGGAATAATAACATTAGTCCATTATTCAGCTTTGTCAATTGATATTTTGTTATACGGAAATACCTCTGCTGGCGAAACATGGACATGTAATGTTACACCAACTGATACAGTTGAGAATGGGACATCATTAGCTGATTCGGTCACCATCAGTAGTAAAACCTTAAATGTAACTGTGCTGATAAATGGTGCTGAAACTACGGCATTTGGAAATTCAGGCGAGCCATACAATGTAACTGTAATTGTCAAAGATAATTCAACAGGAAATCCTGTGGAAAATGCTACAGTTAAGATTGTTGAAACAAATGGTTACACGCCGTTCACACAACCACAATACGAAGAGTCAAATGTAAGCAATCATGTTTATGGAGCAGTTAATACAAGCAGTTCTGGAACAGTAATGCTGACTGCAATACCAACTGGAGGCAGATATGTACTTAATTCAGAAGTTGGGCCATACAATATAACTGTTAATGTTACAGCGTCGGGATATAATAACTTTACAAAAGAGTTTACTGTTACACATAACGATTTTCCAACACCAGATGCCGCAATTAACATTCCAAACAAGAACAATATTGAAGCATTCAATCTTGAGGTTTACAGAATATATTCAAATGCAAAAGGATGGCTGTTGCTTGGGGGCGGAGTTAATTATTCAGTGACTGTCTATACAAACGGGACAGCAGTTGGGATGCCAACACAATTAATCTCTGGCAAGCCAACTGGATTTAACATAACTGTATTAAACCATACCTCGTTGGAGCCAATAATAAATGCAGCTGTTGAAGCAGAAGAACAAAATGGTTATCCACCATTTGTATTGCCGCAGCATTCAGATACAAATATTCCAAACTACGCAGTTGGTGAAACAAAAACAGATGCTGCAGGAACAACACAGTTTACGGTGATACCAACTGGCGGACGATATATACAAAGCGGGTTAATCGGGGCTTACAATGCTACAATCAGAGTCTATAATAACGATTCAAGTTTGGTGTATACTAACACAATAGACGTGGATAATACATTACCTGTGCCCAGTGGCGCTGCTTATGGCGTTTATAACTCACATAATATCGAATCATTTAATCTTGAACTTTACAGAATTTATGCTAATGTAAAAGGGTGGCTAATTTATTAGGAGGTAAACTAAAATGAAAAAATTGATTTTGTTGCTGTTGATTTTGGCGCTTCCATTAATTATTGGAAACGCATCAGCGGCGTTGGTTAATGCAACGCTGATAAATGTAACAAGCGGGCAACCGTTTGCAGTATTCTACGGACCATCTGTAGATGCTTATATTGACTCAGACGCAGAAGTAGGGAATCCAGACCTAGCTTTAAGAGTCTGCACAAGTGGTGCAGGAGAGCTGCAAGGTGAGTATGCCACTGCCGTTTACAAGATAGGAAATACCTCCTCCTATGTTGATATAGCCTGGGATGCCACCTTAAACAAACTGACAGCATTTGATGGAAGTTGTGGTGCAGGTTCGATTTGTTGTACAACTTTAGCAAGATTTAGTCTCAGAGATACTATAGCGGTTTATCCAGCTTACGTCTTTGCGGCAGTTTCTTCAGATGATACTTTGGATACTGGAGACAGCTTTATTTTTGTTCCGCAGGCAAATGGTTGGCTCAGAGGATATTATACCACAAATACGATATGGAGTACATACGACCAAACAAGCGGTAATGTTTCGCTTGATGTGACTGCTGTTGATGGTTACAAAACCGCTTCTGGTGTAGAACCAATTTATCCGACTGGGGCAATTAAAAATGTTTCATATATCATAGTAGGAGTATGCGACCTTAACACAGGTAATATATTGAATTACGAATGTTATTCGTCCAGGACAGTAAAACCAAGCGATTCAGCTGTACAACTTTTCACAGGGGTAACTGATCCTTCAAACACAAATCCAGCAATAACAAAATATTATGTTGTAAACGGAATTGGCAATTCATTTTGCATTGGGCCAGATTTACAGATAACTTCTTTTGCCCCAAACACAAGTGTTGCGTTTACTGGACAGGATGTCAACTTTACTGTAACTTTGATAAACGGGCATAATGTTGATATTGACACACCATTTTATGTGAGATTCTATTATTCAAATGGAACTGTGATAAGCACACAACAGGTAGCGAGCCTAAACACAGGAGCAACAACAAGCCGTTCAGTGGTTGTCAATACAGCAGAGTTGGGCGGTTCAGGAACAAAATATATCAATGTTTCTCTTGACTTTAACAGTACAATTGGTGAATGCAATGAAGGGGATAACAATGGTGCTGCTTCAGTCTATGTTGGAAAGGTTTATTTTGTGGATGTATGGGTAGACAATGTTTTAAGCACAAGTTTTGCACGAGCTGGGGTACCATACAACATAACAATCCATGTAAATGATTCAGACGGAAATGATGCAGCAAATGCACTGGTAAGATTTGTGGAGTACAATGACATTAATTTGTTTGCACCAACACAAATCTGGAACCATTCATCAAACAGAAGAGGGCTTGTTTCGTATTCAACTGCAGAAGTACTTACAAATGGGACAGGATGGGTCAACTTTACAATAATGCCCACCGGAAACAAACCACTTGTTATACAAAATCCAGATATAGCAAATTATGTTGGCAATTATTCATTATATCTTGAACTTTATGTAAGCGGAACCAGAGAAACTGTCTATTCAGGAGGACAGTTAGGAAATAACCTGACATTTAACCTTCTGGACCACAATACAACCATGGCAACAGGAACAAAAGTTGTCAACAATCAGGCGCTGGTACAAACAATAACAAACGCTGCATATCAGATATATGCTAGCGTTTTAGATTGGCTGACCTAAAATGAAAAGATTAGTATTAGCATTGCTTGTATTGTTTGTTTTGGGTAGTGTTAATGCTGCAGTAACTTCTGCTAGATTGATTGAATACAGTGGTTCAGTTGCTGATTTAAGCTATGATACTGCATCAAAATCATATGCTGATGCATCAGTTGCAAATCCAAATATGTTTGTCCAGATTTGCGCAAGTTCTTCTGTAGACATTCTGAACAAGTATGTTGGATTGGTTTACAAGGAAGGAAATGATTCAATCATTGTTACAACAACTTTTGGAGCATTGGGAGACCTGATTAAGATTACAGATGTAAACGCATCAAATTGTGCCACAGTTGATGTTGACCTCTCATCATTCAGTGCATTTTACCCAGCAATACCAGACGTAGTTTTATCAGATAATTCCATTTTAGAAAGCACAGACAGTTTCTTTAATTTGTCAATAGCCAGGGGCTGGCTAGATGGTGCATTCAATATCACAAAATATGATGCTGGGACAACAGTTGATGTCAATGTAACTGAAGCACATGACCAGGATGGAAATTCTATAAACACAATTCGAAGATTAGTTGTTGGCATTGCAAGGGATGATACTGGTGAAATCGTTGATTCTGCAATTACATTCTTGGGGACGCAAGTAACTTTAAACAAAGGAAGTTACTCTGGTGACGTCACAATTTTTGTTAATGGGATAAACACAACAACAGCAGCCCCACCAACACCACCAGCTCCAAGTGTAGGGGGCGGAGGGATAGGAGTGATACATGGAGGGGGTTTAACACAAACATCATGCACTCTTACAGAAGAAGTTCTTAAAGCAGATAAGATGATTGAACATCAAAAAGTTACGTCTCCTGATACGTATTGTTTGGATCTGCACTTAAGTGAACTTACATCTAACAAGAACTTAACAAATGTTGTAATAACAACTATAAAATATGAAGAACCAACTACAATCCCAAAACTTGACAAAACTGTAACTGGTTATTATAGGGTGACATATTCAGATATAGTAAAGAATGATGTGGAATCAGCGGTGTTCACGTACAGGGTGCCAAAAACATTTACAACTGAGAAAAACATTGATAGGTTCACGATACAGTTATACAGATTTGATGGTACAAACTGGATAACAGGCACAGATAATTTTGTTAGCGAAGATGATTCATATTACTATTTCAGGGCAACAGCGCCATCGCTTTCTTATTTTGCAATAGCTGGAGAAAAAATGAACATATGGGCGGTACTCAGAGTCATAGATTCATATTACCTCGGTAAAGCCACATTCTTGGATGTAATTGAAGTTGTTGACAAATATTATACCAGCATATAATTTAGCAATAAGCTTTAAATTAATAGTTCACCTAGAGAGAACCAGGTGAAAGGTGTGAACAAAGGATATTTAGGGTATGTAAGTCCGTCATATAAACCAACTGAGTCTGACCTGATATGTAGCTTTTATTTCGAACCTGGGGAAGGGATAAAAGCAGAAGAAGCAGCAGGTGCAATTGCTGCTGAAAGCTCAACAGGTACATGGACAAATCTTACAACAATGTCGCACAATAAACAAGAAAAATTGGGCGCAAAGGTTTTTGAGATAGATGGTAACTATCTGAAAATTGCTTATCCTGTAGAATTGTTTGAACTGGGCAATATGCCACAAATATTCTCTTCGATAGCAGGCAATATCTTTGGAATGAAGGAAGTAACACACCTTAGGTTGTTAGACATTCATTGGCCAAAAACGCTGATGAAATCATTTAAAGGACCAAAATTTGGGGTTTCTGGAGTCAGAAAGCTACTTGGCATAAAAGAAAGACCGATTTGCGGTACAATAATCAAACCAAAGCTCGGGCTCAGTGAAAAAGAACATGCAAAAGTAGCTTATGAAGCATGGATTGGCGGGTTGGATGTAGTAAAAGATGATGAAAACCTGTCTTCACAATTATTTAATCATTTTGAAAAACGTGTTAAGGAAACGCTAAAGCTCAGGGATAAAGCAGAGAAAGAAACTGGCGAGAAAAAGATGTACATGGCAAACATAACCTCTGAAACGGCTGAGATGATAAAACGGGCAAAATTCTTGAAGAAGCAGGGGAACGAATATGCAATGGTTGATATTCTGACAGTTGGTTGGGCAGGGCTACAAACTTTGAGGAATGAAAATGAGGATTTGAAACTTGTATTGCACGGACACAGGGCAGGGCATGCTGCGTTAACAAGAAACAAAAAACACGGGATATCCATGGTTCCGATTGCAGATGCAGCTAGATTGATAGGTGTCGATCAGTTACATATTGGAACTGGCGTTGGAAAGATGGAAGGTTCTGCAAAAGAAGTAGCTGACTTAACGCATGAGATAGAAGATTTGATTGTTAAACCACACGGACACATATTGGCTGAGAACTGGGGGAATGTAAAACCTGTTTTTGCTGTATGTTCAGGTGGTTTGTATCCTGGAACGATTCCAAAACTGGTTGATTTGTTCGGTAAGGACATAATAATACAGGCTGGTGGAGGAGTGCATGGTAATCCGCTAGGCACAAAAGCCGGTGCGAAGTCAATACGTCAGGCAATAGATGCGGTAATGAACGGAATTGATTTGAGAACTTATGCTGAAAAACATAAAGAACTTAAAATAGCAATAGAGAAATGGGGGGTAATCAATGTTTAAGCTTACTGTAAAAATAATTGATGTTGAAACAGGTGCAATGCCTGTAATAAGCCTGAATGAACAGTTTGCAAAGAAAAATGATGTCCATAAGATGGATAGGATTCTTGTTAAAAATGTAAAGGGCAAAACTTTGGTTGCGGCAGTTGATACCTCTGAAACGATGATTGAGTCCCATGAAGTCGGTGTTTTCGAGGATGTTTGGAAAAAACTTGAACTAAAAGAAGGGGATACCGTTGAGCTAACCCCTATTGGAAAACCGCTTTCAACAAAATTCATAAGGAAAAAGATGGATAACGAGGAACTTTTCAGGGATGAGATACACCAGATAATTAAGGACATTGTTGAAGACAGACTGACTGATGTGGAAATGGCGGCATTTGTTTCGGCAAGTTACATGGCAGGTTTAAGTCTTCAAGAGACAGAATATCTTACAAAATCAATTGTTGAGACAGGGGGACGACTAAATCTAAAGAAAAAACTAATTCTTGATAAACACTGCATTGGCGGAGTTCCAGGAAACAGGACAACAATGCTTATTGTACCGACAATAACGTCGCTTGGATTAACGATGCCAAAGACATCAAGCAGAGCAATAACTTCTCCAGCTGGAACTGCTGATACGATGGAAGCGCTGGCAAATGTCAGCTTTTCAATTGAAGAGTTGACAACCATTGTTAACAAGGTTGGTGGCTGTATTGTCTGGGGCGGAGCAATCAATCTTGCAGCAGCAGATGACAAGCTAATCAGAGTCAGACATCCGCTAGCACTGGATCCAGAAGGTATGATGTTAGCTTCGATAATGGCGAAGAAAATGGCGGTTGGTGCCACACATATAATCTTTGATTTGCCAATTGGCGAAGAATCAAAGTTGCGTTATCTTGGAGAGGCAAGGCATCTTGAGAGAGAATTCAAGAAACTTGCAGAAAGATTCAAGATGAATGTTGATACTGTGATAACTGATGGGAATGAACCAATTGGTTGGGGGATAGGCCCGAACCTTGAGGCAAGAGATGTTCTTTGGGTTTTAAGGAATGACAAACGCGGACCAATGGACTTAAGAGCAAAAGCAACAATGCTTACTGGAAAGCTTTTGGAACTTTGTGGAAAAGCCAGAGAAGGAGACGGAATAGCAATGGCCGAGAATCAGATAAAAAAAGGTAATTCTTACAGACAAATGCAACGGATAATCGAAGCACAGGGTGGAGACCCAAACATAAAACCAGAAGACTTGCCATTAGGTGAGTATACTGTCGATTATGTTGCTGAGAAAAAGGGTAAGATAGTAACACTTAGCAATAGTGCAATCGCAAAAATTGCAAGGGCTGCTGGTTCGCCAGTTGATAAAGAAGCAGGAATACTTTTATCCAAAAGGTATGACCAGCCTGTTAAGATAGGAGAAAAGATATTTACTGTATATTCCAGAAGCGAAAGAAATATTGATAGAGTAATGCAGTTAATCAATGAATTAAATCCCATAGTTATCAAGTGAAAAAATGGCTAGAGAAACATGGCATGCGATACCCGAATCTGAAGTATTCAAGATACTAAACAGTTCAAAAAATGGTTTATCAAGCGAAACAGCTTCTGACAGATTCAGGGAATTTGGACCAAACGAATTTAAGAAAGAAAAGGGCGTATCTGCAATCCAGATTTTTGTTAACCAGTTCAAAAGTTTTCTTATACTTGTTTTGATTGCAGCTGTTATAATATCGTTTATACTTGGGGAAGTAGTTGATGCAAGTGTCATACTTGGGATTGTTATCCTTAATGCGCTACTTGGTTTTGTCCAGGAATACAGGGCAAATAAGGCAATGGAAGCGCTAGTAAAGATAACTGCGCCGCATGCGATTGCTTTGAGGGACGGCAAGCAGGCAGAAATTTTGGCAAGGGAACTTGTGCCAGGCGATGTAATAATTCTTGATGAAGGCAGAAAAGTTACAGCAGATGCCAGACTTTTTGAAGTCCAGGAGCTCGGGGTAGATGAAAGCGAACTTACTGGTGAGTCATCACCTGTTTCTAAAGATGATAAAGTTCTGAAACAAGAATTGCCAATTGCTGAAATGAAAAACATGGTTTTTATGGGAACAAACATCACAAGAGGGTATGCCAAAGCAATGGTTGTTGAAACTGGGGGGAACACAGAAATTGGTAAAATAGCCAAAGAAGTCCAGACATTAGAAGAAACAGAGTCCCCATTGCATGGACGCCTGGAAAAACTTGGGAAAGACTTGACAATTTCAATTCTTATAATCGCTGCAATAATATTTTTTATTGGTTTGTACCAGCACACCACAAGCATGGTTGAACTATTCCTGATTTCTGTTTCATTGGCTGTTGCAGCAATCCCTGAAGCATTGCCTGCTGTAGTAACTTTAACTTTGGCGTTGGGCACACAAACAATGGCAAAAAATAAGGCGCTGGTTCGAAGACTGCTTGCAGTTGAGACATTAGGAACAACATCTGTCATTTGTTCAGACAAAACCGGGACATTGACCAGAAACGAAATGACTGTAACAAAATGTTTTGTTGATAATAACGAGATTTCAGTCACAGGCAGCGGATATGCACCAGAAGGGGATTTTTATTGTGACAGTAAACAGATAGACCCAACCAAGGACGAGTCCCTTAAACTTCTTGCAACAATAGGGATGCTTTGTAATAATTCACATGTAGAAAAATCAGATGGTGAATGGAGTGTAATCGGAGACCCTACTGAGGGCGCGCTTACGGTCTTGGGGCATAAATCAAGACTGCATATCGATATCCTTGAACGAAAAAATTTTGTGAGTAGTGTTCCGTTTTCTTCTGAGCGAAAAGCAATGAGTTCTATTTACAAAGAAAAAGGTGAATTTATATCTTATGTTAAGGGTGCGCCAGAAAAAATGATTGAGGATAGCAATTATATTCATGAAAACGGGCAAATAAAGAAATTAGATACAGCGAAGAGAAAAGAACTTGAAAAAGTTGCACATGAAATGGCTTCTGAACCGCTCAGAGTGTTGGGTTTTGCATACAAAAAGGTCCCTGTACCTGGGGCAGATAAACAGTATACCCTAGAAATTGCGGAAAAAGACCTGATATTTGTAGGATTTGTGGGTATGATTGATCCGCCACGGATTGAGGTAAAAGATGCAATAAGGATAGCACATGAAGCAGGGATAAGGACCGTAATGATTACAGGTGATCATAAGATAACAGCAATTGCTATTGCAAAACAGATAGGCATAATGCGTGAAGACGATATTGCGCTTACTGGTTTGGAAATCGATAGCTTAGATGAAAATGAATTAGAAAATGTAATAGAAAAAGCCACAGTTTTTGCAAGAGTTTCTCCAGACAACAAAGTAGAAATTTTGGAAGCTTTCCAGAAAAAAGGAAATGTTGTTGCAATGACAGGTGATGGAGTAAATGATGCGCCCGCAATAAAACGAGCAGATATCGGAATTGCGATGGGGATAAAAGGGACTGATGTTGCCAAAGAAGCAAGTGATATGATTTTAGAAGATGATAACTATTCTACTATCATAAAAGCAGTAAAAAGCGGAAGAGAGATTTATGATAACATAAGAAAGTTCATTAAATTCATGATTTCAATGAACTTCAGTGAACTATTGTTGGTTTCGATAACGGCAATGGCTGGATTTCCATTGCCACTTATCCCATTACAAATCCTCTGGTTAAACCTTGTTACAGATTCACTGCCTTCGTTAGCGCTGGCAGTTGACAGTCCAGATCCAGATGTAATGAAAAGAAAACCAAGGAAGCGAAGTGAAAGCATATTCTCAGGAGGTTTATTGCATTTTTCAATAACAGCTGCAGCAATAGCAACAGGAGCTGTGATGTATGTGTTCTTGTGGAGCCTTAATTTTGGGATTGATTACGCAAGAACAATGGTGTTTACCCTTATGGTCATGTATGAAATAATCTTTGTGTTTAACTGCAGGTCTGAATCAAAATCAGTGTTCATGATTAATCCGTTCTCAAACATTAAATTGGTTGGCACCACTGCGTTGGTTATTGGATTGCAGGTGATGATCGTACAGCTTCCGTTCTTTGAACCGCTTTTCCATACAGTACCGCTGGATTTAGCAAGTTGGGGGATAGTGATATTGTTCTCATTAATTGGCTTGGTAGTTTCACCATTGTTTTTTAAAAAGCCAGAAAAAGCAGCTACATGAACTCAACAACTGGTATTCCTATAAGTTCAAGCACGTTCTTCATTGTTTTTGCAAAAGATTCCACAAGTAATGCGCGGGAATCCCTAATATTTTCGTCTTTTTCATTGATTACAGAATGTTTCTCGTAAAAATCATTGAACAAAGTGGCAAGTTCAAATGCATATTTTGGAAGCGCGTGGACTTTGTACGCTGTAACAACCTCTTTTACAATCTCAGGAAATTTACCAATTTTTTTCACAAGTTCTATCTCAGCTGGCTGTACTAATGTAATCGTTGTTGGTTTTTTATATCGAATCTTGCTAAGGATCTTTTTTGCCCTCACAAACGAGTATTGTATATAAGGCGCGCTATCGCCTTCAAAATTAAGTGCGTCTTCCCAGGTGAAGATAACATTTTTTTCTGGGCCGACTCTCAAAATTGTATATTTTATTGCACCGTAACCTATTTTCTTTGCAAGTTCTGCCAGCGTTACTGGGTCAATATCTGGATGACGCTTTAATATCTCATCATGCGCTTTTTCGAAGGCTTCTTTCATAAAATCTGTTAGCAAAACAATATTTCCCTGGCGTGTGCTCATCTTGCCTGAATGAAGTAACACAAAAGAATAATGTATCGCTTTTGGCGCTTTTTTCTTTAACATATCAAGTGCTGCAGTTATTTCCATGTGGTATGTTTTCTGGTCTTCGCCAAGTATTACGACATTATTTTTCGCTAATTTTAACTTATCAAGGTTATATGCGATATCACGTAAAGCATAAAGCGAGGTTCCATTAGCCCGGGTTAATACAAGGTATGGATCGCGCAAAGGCAAATCATAACCTGACATATGCAGCACAATCCTGCCTTCCTTGTCCTTGAAAGTCCGTTTCTTTAATTTTTTTAGTATAGCATCCATTTTTGTTCGTGAACGGACATATTGGCTTTCGTAATCAAAAAAGTCATATTTTATCCCAAGTTCGCTAAGAATTCTTGTCTGACCCTTAACAGCTATTTTAGAGATGTTTTCAAAAAGTTTTACGGTTTTTTTATCTCCTTTCTCAAGTTTTTCAAGCAAGTCAAAAACTTCTTTTTCGATACCGACATCACTTATTGCAGCCGCATTTATTTTTATATACAAATCAAGAAGTTCATCAAAATTAATGCTCTTTTTCCCAGAACGGATATAAGCTAATGCAAGCATGGCTATTTGTTTTCCAATATCATTTACAAAATAATGGACTTCTGTGGGATATCCGTAAAATCTTAAGGTTCTAACAAGTAAGTCGCCGAGCAGTGCATTCCGTGCGCGTCCGACATGGGGGCTCGCGTTGGGGTTTATGCTTGTATGTTCGACAAGGAACTTATCCTTGACTTTTCCTTTGCCGAAATCTTTGTTTAAAGATTCTTTTAGTGTAGAATCAATTAATTTTTGGCTATCCATGAAAAAGTTAACATAAGGACCGACTGATTCAATTTTTCCAATGAGGCCTGTCACAGACAGCTTTTTTGTAAGTTCATTTGCAATATCTGCGGGGCTTTTCTTTTTCTCTTTCGCAAGTTCAAAACAAGCAAAAGAAAGGTCTCCCATCTTTATGTCAGGAGGTGAAGTAAGTCTGATTTCTTTTATTCCAGCTTTTTTAAGCGATTTTTTAACGTCGTCTTCAAAACCCATATCACATCTTACTCCCTATTGATTTAAACGCTTTTTCATATTTTAAGTGAATCAACAAATTCAAAGATTGATTTTGCTGCCAATACTGAAGTCATATTGTTTATGTCATGTTTTGGATTAACCTCAACAAGGTCCATCCCCTTAACATTCGTTAATTGCGCTAACTTCTGCAACAAGTCTATAGTTTGTCTGCTTGAAGGACCGCCTGGTTCAAGCCAGCCTGTACCAGGTGCAAAAGCAGGGTCTACGAAATCAATATCAAAAGTTATGTAGACGCAATCGCATTTTTTCAAACTGTCTTCGATAATGCGCATTATGTTGCTATTCCCTTTCTCAACCAATTCTGAGGCAGTAATAAACTGTATTTTGTTTTCCATTAAGAACTGGTATTCGTTCTTACTCCAGTTCCTAAGCCCGATTGAGATTATCTTTTTGACCTCTGGAACGTGGAATATTGCCCCGATTACATCGCCATAAGGGTAGTAATCTATCTGGCAATCAGGGTGCGCATCAAGGTGGATTACGCCTATATTATAGTAAAATCGTGACAGGGCCTGGACTATTGGTAGGGTTATTGAGTGGTTCCCGCCAATGCATACAATCGGCTTTCCCATCTTAAGAAATTCAACTGTTTTATTGAACAGTTTGTCCATTGTCTGTTCAAAGTTCTTTTCTTCGACTATGTCGCCTTTATCGAGAATATTGTTTACTGTTGCTTTTTCGCTAAGGAAGAAGTTATCAATAAATTCCCTTACCTTTGAAGGGGCATCTATACAGCCATGGTTTTCGGTTCCTTGATCTATCGGAGCGCCGAACAATATTACATTAGCTTCTTCAGGTTTGCTTACAAATTCCATTATACCATCCCTTTGTCAGATGCAAATTTCCTAAACGATCGATCATATGTTTTTTCAGCTTCTTTTGAAAATGCACAAGCTGGCAATTCGTTGTTTTTGATATGATGTTTTATACATTCGCAGCAAATGCCTTTCCTTGGACAGGAAGGGTATGTACAGGGACACGTTTTAATGTTTTTGTTCTTTTGACACTCCATATCCAAACCTCCAGCGGGTTTCGATGCATCCCGCAGCCTTGTGTAAAAAGTGGACCGGCCGGGATTTGAACCCGAAATCTCCCGCGTGCGAGGCGGACATTCTATTCCCCCACATTCCAAACTGGATATGTGTCCAGGTTGAACTACCGGCCCATAAACAATAAAATAAAAGAAGGATATTTAAATCATTTCTTTTTAAGCAGGTTTTTTATTGTTCTCTCAAAAGTGCTTATCTTCTTTATAACGTTTTTAATTTGTTCTTTTTTGTCATGTAGCTCTTTCTTACGTTTGTTTAAGCGCGCAGTCAATTTGTTTCCTGTAACCAAATATTTTGCTTCAATGTTGTCCATGGATTTAACTTGGTTGTTAATCTTCACAAGATTTTTTTCTATGTCTTTAAGTTTTTTAGTTGTTGCATTCTCCAATTCTAGAAGGTTTGCGATGCCAATATCTGAAAGTTCTTTTTTGACAGTTGTTTTTGTTTTCTGTATGCGTTTTATTTCGTTGAAATAAGAATCTTTCTTTTGTTTTAATAAATGTTCTTTTTCTTCAGTTTTACGCCTTTGTTCAGCAATTTGATTTTGCTGGTCTTTTAATGCTATTAAATCACTATTAAGTTTTGATATTTCAGCTTCAGTCCTGAACAAGAACTGCTTCCCGTGCCGTTTTTCATAGTCCAACATTCGCTTCTGTTTTGTAAACTCAGATTTTAGTCTGCTAAGTTCATTTATTCTGTCTTGAACCTGCTCGTCGAGGGTCTTTACAGTTTTTGTACCTTTAACTATCCCTTTAAAAAAATGCATTACATCTACAGGTTTTTTCCCGCCTTTTGATTTTCGCTTTACCACAGAATCACCTTAACTCCTTTTTTAATTCACCATATTCTTTTTTGAGTCGATCAAGATATGCCTTACGATCTTCTTTGTTTTGTTTACCTAAAAATATCAGTGGTTTGATTCTCTTTTCCTTGATCTGTTCTTGTTTCACAACTTTCACCGGTTCCTTATGAGGCTTCGCCAAAAATAGTTTCTTTGGTATTGGCGACTCTTTTTTGATTTGAGGATGTTCCTTTTTGTACCTAGCCCACCATGTTTCTGTTGGCTTCACTGGCTCAGGTTTAGGTAGTTTGATCTTTGGAATTATCAGTTTTTTAGGTTTTATTTCAAGAACTTGTTTCTTTTCTATTTCTCGTTTTCTCCTTTGCTCTTCTGCTAATCTGTTCCTTTCATTTTCAGCTTTTAATTTTGCTTGCCTTTTTTGGTATTGTTCCAGCCAAGTTTCTTTTGGCTCCACTGGTTTTGGTTTAGCTAACTTTATAACAGGAATTATTGGTTTTTCAGGCTCCTTTTTTGTTTTGGGATGTTCTTTTTGATACTTTTCCCACCAGCTTTCTTTTGGCTTTACTGGTTCAGGTTTAGCTGATTTAACAACAGGAACTACTGGTTTTGATGCTTTGAATATTCCACCAAGAAAAACTTTTGCTTTTTCAGGCTCAGGCATCTTTTTTATTTTGTGATGTGCATGATGTTCGGTTTCAATTATATCCTCTGCAGCCCTTATTATTTCGTATTCTTTTTTGTTTATGTAGACTAAGTGATATACTATTGCTAAAACAATTATGAGTAGTGCGGTCATTACAAAGGTAATTACCTCTATGAATGGAACATCAATTCCAAATACGTACATGCCTTCACCTCACCATAATAATGAAACTATCCTTATTTTAAATTGTTTTGTATTGTTAGCCAAGCCATTCAGACAATATATCCATAAATGACTGTGGCGGTCCTTTCGGTACCCTGTCGCTTAAGTCCAAGGTTGCGTGTGCGTCCCCTATTCTAGAAAACCCACTGTAAAGTTTCGCATTTATGTCATATTTTGTATTTTCAAAATTATTAGAGATATCATATCTTTGGGCAATTATCTTTGTTTCACCGGCTTCTATCGTGTATGGCCCAAAAATATCAAAAAAGTATGTTTCTTGTTGTTTGTTTAAACTGAATTCAATAGAGGCACCATCTAATCTCTGGCCTTCTTTGTTATCTATTACCAAGTAAACATCCACCATATCGCTATCATTGTGGTAATCAGTATATATGCCAAACTTAGGATTCAGTATCAGTGCTGTAACATTTTTTTCTGCCAAGATTTTGCCATTGGACAACAATTCCAATACAAATATTTTGTTTTCATCATAAGTAAATGGCGCAGTTACATCCAAATCAACTTGTATTGATTCTCCAGGACCTAATTTGTCGATTGTAGATGAATTTCCGATGTACCAGCTCATTAATTCAGGGTCAATTACAGTACTTTGTATACTTAGGCCTGTAATGCCTGGTAAGTCCCAGCCAAATGTCGGGTAGATATGTATCTCTTCAGGTATGTCCTCTTTGGGGGGAGTTATGTTAACAGTAAGGTTGGTAAATGTTGTGTCTCCGTTATTTGTGATTATATATGTTAATTTTTGGGATTCTTGAGGCACAAATGACTCTACAGTGAGTTCAATAGCTGTTTCTCCTGCAGGTGTTAATGCAGTAATGTCAATCCCTTCTTCAAATGTTTCTGGGGGTGTTGAGCATTGTCCACAATCTGCTGGACAGCTAACACATCCTTCAGTTGATGAACATGATCCGTCACCACACATCTCTCTTTCAGGTATAACCATCGGTCCTCCAGGTCCTGGACCTGGCGGTTTAGTTACTGTTGCCACATCAAATGTAAAGTAATAACTCAAGTTCATCCTGTTGCCCTTGATATCTTCGCAGATGAAATAATAATTGTATGTCTGTCCGTCGCTTGTGTTTATTGTCAGATTGTGGTTTGTTGAATTTGTAACTGGCATCTGGGTCATATTGTCCCAGCCCGTATTTGTTGTATTGTATCTGCAAACTGCTTGTTCATTTGTTGTGAGCTGTATTGTAACTGTTGTTGTACTAGTTGGTAATGTAGTTCTGTTTGTCGGGTTTGTTACTATTATTATTGGCGGCATGGAATCAATTACGGTGAAATACGTTGTTTCTGTATTGTTTACATTTCCGCTGGTGTCATTTGCTATTATTGTGATGTTATATTGTCCAACCCATGACGTGTTAGTGAAATTTCCGATATAATGCGTGCCATTTGAGACTAAGACTATTATTTTGTAAGCTGAATCATAAGTTACATTTGCTAACACAAAATCAATTGAGTCCCAGTACAGATCTGTTACATTAGCTGAGATAACCACGGTTTTGGTCTGATTATAGTTAGTTCCTGCAACAGGACTTATGATTTCTACACTTGGAGCATTTATGTCATTTACAGTGAAATTATATCTTGCTGATTTGTTCCAATTTCCTGTGTTGTCCTGCGTGAACACAGTGTAATTGTATACACCTGGTTGAAGAGTATCATTGAATCCCAAGTACCATTTATCCCCGCCATCTTGAGTCATTGTGTAATTGATTGCAGTACCATTTGGATAAATTATCTGAACTAGCCCGGTCGTTATTCCACTCAGGTCTGTTAATTCAGCAGTTATGTTTGTTGTCTGAGTCTGGTTCAGAGGATTAGGCATTGTAGTAACATTTGCTATATTTGGTAAAACAGAGTCAGCTACCAAGAAGTAAGCTGTTGCACGGTTTAAGTTTCCAGCACTGTCATTTGCAAATGCAGTTATGTTGTACCGTCCTGTTAATGTCGTATTGGTAAAATTATATTCGAAAATCTGAGTATTCCCAGTTTCATTAAGGTAAACTAATTTGTATGTTGAGTCCCAGCTTATGTTTAGGTAAACCTTCGAGACCGAATCATTGTAATAATCAGTTGCATTTATTTTTATTGCAACAACAGCACTTTGGTTGAATGCTGTACCGTTTATTGGCTGGGTTACAGATACAAATGGTGCAATAATATCGTTTACAGTGAAACTGTATCCAGATGAACTGTTCATGTTGCCTACAGTATCATTTGTAAATATTGCGTAATTATACTGTCCCGGTTGTAACGTATCATTGAAATTAAATTCCCATTCGTTAAACTCGAAACTTTCCATGGTATAGTTTATTCTTGTCCCATTTGGATAAGTGATTTGTACAATGCTTCTAGCCACTACCCCGTTATCTGTTATATCTGCTGTTATCGTTGTTTCATTAGTTTGACTAATTGGATTTGGAGTTACATTAGCACTTAAAATTTTTGGAGCTGTTGTGTCTGTTACATTTACAAACCATGTTTCATTGCTTGCAGTGTGATTCTGATCTTCTAAGAAGTATCCTGTTACATAGAACAATCCTCCAGTATCCAATAAAATTGTTCTGGTGAGCGGAGTTGTTCCGTTGGTTGTGAATCCTCCTGGTAAATCTGTGTAGATATAGACTGGTTTTCCAGATATGTTCAAAACAGCAGTGAAGTTAGCATAATCATCTATGTTGTATGTCCGGTTCCCATGTGTTCCATTGAGATAAAGAGCTATACTTGTTGACGCCTTATTTATTACAAATGTGCTTGAATTTGATGCTTCAGTATAATTCTGTGTTGCATTTGAACTGCACTCATAACCCCAAGTTCCTGCTGGAAGTGTTGTTGCTGTTCCATTTTCAGTTGTAGTCACATCAGTTCCATTTCTGTAAAGCATTGCTGTTGTTTCTGGATTTGTGCATATACAAGACGGTTTTATCGGAGTACCATATATCTGCGGGTTGAGCTTATCAAATGTCAGTGAGCATGAGCCTGAAGCGTTTGTTATAAAAACATCATATGTTACACCTGTTGAATTATCGGTATAGTTTGCATTTCCAGTTGCATTGACTTTGTAGATATACATCCCCTTTGCCGGAGCAGATATACTTGTTTGCGGAGATGAGCCGTTTGTTATTGATACATTATCTCTGAACAGGTAGACTATACCTGCTGTTGAGGTTCCTGTTGCATTTACAGTTGTTGGATAAACATAGGATACATCATCTTGAGTTCCGTTCAAATAAAGATTTACCAGATTTGGCGCCTTGGTTATTATGTAATTTAGTTGTGACGTGCTGTTCCAGCTATTTGCGGAGTCATTGGCATACCATCTGTAAGTATACCCTGTTACATTTGCGCTTAATCCTGTTAATGTGATATAGTAAACGTCCCCATTGTTCGAAGGTGTGTAATTGGCCCCATTAAATTCAAAGATAACCTTACTTATTGCTACATCATCTGTCCAGGTTATGTTGAACTGATAGCTTGCTCCTGGAGCATATGTTGTGGGGCTATCTGGAGAAGTTATGT
>Ga0315297_10000841_pt1 | contig 18401 bp, 10 predicted proteins | sample YL17G15_0_MG_FD_203628 | JGI IMG/M metagenome (GOLD analysis project Ga0315297, IMG submission 203628) | Sediment microbial communities from Yellowstone Lake, YNP, Wyoming, USA - YL17G15_0 | ecosystem: Environmental > Aquatic > Freshwater > Lake > Sediment | place: USA: Wyoming | collected... | reverse complement strand
CTCGCGAACAAGATCCACATGCTGAATGTCTCATTCATGGTGCCGACACTGCGCCGTAATTTCGGCGGCTGTGCCGGCAATATCGCCTACAACGTCATGTTGCTGGGTGGAGACAGTCATGCGATGGGCACGGTCGGCCACGATTTCCTTCCGTACCAGGATTGGCTCGATTCCAACGGCATGTCCTCGAAGTACCTGCGCATGATCGACGATGAGTACACAGCGCAGGCCTACATCACCACGGATCTGGACGACAACCAGATCACGGCATTTCATCCCGGCGCGATGAATCATTCCCAACTTCTGGAAGTTCCGCGCGATGCCGGCATCACGATCGGCATCCTCGCGCCGGACGGACGCGAGGGCATGATCGTCCATGCCGCGCAATTTGAGCGTGCCGGAATTCCATTCATCTTCGATCCCGGCCAGGCGCTGCCGCTGTTCGGCGGCCAGGACCTCGAGGCCTTCATCGATCAGGCGGCCTGGGTGACTGTCAACGACTACGAGGCGCAGTTGCTGCAGGAGCGTACTGGCCTGTCGAACCGTGAACTGGCTGCGCGCGTGAAGGCCTATGTCGTCACGCGTGGCGCCGAGGGCTCCTGGATCCATGCCGGCGGGAAAACCATTGAAGTGCCGGTCGTGCGCGCCGCGCAGGTCGTCGATCCGACCGGCTGCGGCGACGCCTATCGGGCCGGACTGCTGTACGGCCTGATGCGCGGCATCGACTGGGAGACCACCGGCCGCATTGCATCCCTGATGGGCTCCATCAAGATCGAAAGCATTGGCACACAACACCACAAACTCGCCCCGGGCGAATTCAAAGAGCGTTTCCATGCGGCATTCCAGTACCGGCTCGACTGAACACGCGATGCGTCGCCTGTTGCTGCTTGCCGCGATCGCCCTGCTGCCATTCACGCAGGCCTCATCACAGGAAGCCGCGCCCGGGTGGACCAGGACGCTGGAGCGCATTTCGACCGGTGTCGTTGCGATCCAGATTGACGAAACGCGCGCATTCGATACCGAGTGGAATACCTCGTCGCAGGCCACCGGATTCGTCGTCGATGCAAAGCGCGGCCTGATCCTGACCAACCGCCATGTCGTTACTTCCGGGCCGGTGACCGCGCTCGCCACGTTCGTCAATCGCGAGGAAGTCGAGCTGCAGCCGGTCTATCGCGATCCGGTGCACGATTTCGGCATCTACCACTACGATCCGTCGAAACTGAAATTCATCCAGCCGGCGGAGTTGCCGCTTTACCCGGCGGGTGCGCAGATCGGTGTCGAGATCCGCGTGGTCGGCAACGACGCCGGCGAGCAGCTTTCAATCCTGGCCGGGACGCTCGCGCGTCTCGATCGTGAAGCGCCGGATTACGGCATCGGCAAGTACAACGATTTCAATACTTTCTACTACCAGGCGGCATCCGGCACCTCTGGCGGCTCGTCGGGTTCGCCAGTCATCGACATCGAAGGCCGCGTGCTGGCACTGAATGCCGGCGGCTCGGCCGAGGCCGCCTCGAGCTTCTACCTGCCGTTGCCGCGCGTCGTGCGCGCGCTTGCGCTGCTGCAGGCCGGCCGGCCCGTCAGCCGCGGCACGCTGCAGACCGTTTTCCGCTACACGCCCTACGATGAATTGCGCCGCCTCGGCCTGCCTGCCGCGGCCGAATCCAAAGCGCGCACGACGGCCCCGGCGCGCACCGGCATGCTGGTCGTGACGGAGGTGCAGCCGGGAGCAACGGCCTATGGGAAGTTGGCGGTCGGCGACATCCTGGTGGCCATCAATGGCCGGCCGGTCACCGATTTCGATGCAATGGATACGATGCTCGACGACAGCGTGGGTGAAGAGCTCGAACTGGCGGTCGTGCGCGGCGGCGAATCACTGTCATTCCGGCTGCCAGTGCAGGACCTGCACGAGATCACGCCCGACGAATACCTGGAAATCGGCGACGGCATACTGCACACGCTGTCCTGGCAGATGGCGCGGCACATGAATGTGCCGGTCGCGGGTGTCTATGTGGCGAATCCGGGCTACATGTTCGGCTCGGCGGGCATTCCGCGCGGCGCCGTTCTGACCGAACTGGACGGCCATCCGATGACGAATCTCGCCGATGCACTGGCCGTGTTTCGTACCCTGGGCGACGGGCAGCGTGTGACGGTGCGCCACTTCACGATGGAAGAGACCCGCTCGCCGCAGCTCAAGTCCCTGCGTATCGACCGTGGCTGGTTTCCGGCACGCCACTGCAAGCGTGACGACTCGACCGGGCTGTGGCCCTGCGAAGACGTGACGGCAGGTCCGGACGCTCCGCCACCGAAGCCCGGAACCACACAGTTCGCGCACACCGGTGATCGGCTGGTCGATACGCTGGCGCCGTCGCTCGTGCTGGTCGATTTCAGCATGCCGTATTCCGTGTCCGGCGTGACCGAGCGCAATTATCACGGCACCGGGGTCGTCATCGACGCGGAACGCGGTCTCGTCGCCGTGGATCGCAACACGGTACCGGTCGCGATCGGCGACGTGCGCCTCACATTCGCCGGCACAATCGAGGTGGATGGCCATGTTGAATACGTGCACCCGCTGCACAATCTCGCGGTCGTGCGCTACGACCCGAAGCAGCTGGGCGACACGCCTGTTCGTGCGGTGCATTTCTCCGACCAGTTGCCGGTCACCGGCGAGACCGTCAATGTGGTCGGGCTGCACGCGGACAACCGGGTGGTTTCGCAGCAGGCGACGGTCGCATCGATTGGCCCGGTCGGGTTCCCGCTGTCGCGCACACTGCAGTTCCGCGACGCAAACCTGGAGATCATCAGCCTGGTCAATGGGCCGGCGGATTTTGACGGCCTGATTGTCAATCGCCGTGGCGACGTCGTCGCTTTATGGTCGAGTTTCGCCTATGAGAATGGCCGCGAGCTCGAGCAGCAGAACATGGGCATCCCGGCAAGCCTGGTGCAGGCCATGCTGGAGTACGCGCGCGATGGCCGGCCGCTTTATTCCGCGGAAGCCGAGTTCGGGCTGCTGTCGCTTGCGGAAGCGCGCAGGCTGGGGCTCGGTGAACAGTGGATTGAACGCCTGACCGCGCACGCTCCGCAGCGCCGCCAGGTCCTGACGATCGAACGTCTGGTGGCGGGCTCGCCCGCTGCGCGGGTCATGGTGCCGGGCGACCTGCTGCTGGCCGTCGATGGCCAGGTCGTCAACAGCTTCAGCGACGCGGACATCGCCGTGCATGCGCCACGCGTCGAGCTGACCCTGTGGCGCTCCGGCGCCGAACTCGTGGTCCCGCTCGACACCGTGCTGCTGTCAGGGCACGACATTGACCGGGTGCTGATCTGGGCAGGCGCGATATTGCAGGAGCCGCACCGGGCGATGGCCGCGCAACGCGGCATCCGGCCGGACGGCATCTTCATCGCATTCTTCATGTACGGTTCGCCGGCATCGCGCTACAAGCTGTGGGCCGGCCGCCGCATCACCGAAGTCGACGGCATCCCGGTACCCGATCTCGATGCCTTCATCCGCGCGGTTTCCGGGCGGTCGGAGCATTCGTCACTGCGGCTGAAGACCGTCAGCTGGAATGATGCCGTGGAAATCATCACCCTGCGCCTGGATCGTCATTACTGGCCGGCCTACGAGTTGCGCCGCAACGCGGCGGGCTGGCAGCGCGTGCCGCTGGAGTGAGCGCGGCGCCCGTAACGGGCGCTTATCATCAGCCCATGTTGCCCGACCCTGCCCGGATCGAGGAGGCCGTTGCGCTGCTGAATGCCGGCGAGCTCGTGGCGTTCCCGACGGAAACCGTCTATGGGCTCGGTGCGGATGCCCGGAATCCCGCGGCCGTCGCCAGGATCTTCGCGGCCAAGGGCCGCCCCATCAGTCATCCGCTGATCGTCCACATCAGCGGTATCGCGGCCGCGCAGGAATGGATCGCCGATCTGCCCGACTCAGCGAGGCGACTGGCCGATGCATTCTGGCCGGGGCCGCTGACAATCGTGCTGCCAAAGGCAGCCGGTGTTCCTGCGGAGATCACCGGTGGCCAGTCAACGGTTGCGCTTCGCGCGCCCGCCCATCCCGTCGCACGCGCGCTGCTCGCCGCCTTTGGTGGTGGCATCGCCGCGCCATCGGCGAACCGCTATGGCCGCATCAGCCCTACCCGCGCCGCCGACGTCCACGAGGAACTTGGCGATCATGTCGCGCTGGTGCTGGATGGCGGCCCATGCGAGGTGGGACTCGAATCGACCATCGTCGCCTGCCTCGGTGGACGCGTGACACTGTTGCGGCCCGGCGCCGTCTCGCGATCCCAGCTCGAGGACGTCGTGGGCCCGGTCGCTGATGCCGATGCGTCATCCCCGCGCGCGCCGGGACGCGATCGCTCGCACTACGCGCCACGCACGGCCCTCGCTATCATCAAAGCCGCGGAGTTGCTGCCTGAAATCGATCGATCGCTTGCCGTGGGCGAGCGGCTTGCGGTAATTGCGCGCAGTAGTGCGCCAGTCGCATCGGATCAGCTGGTCTGGCGTCAGCTGGACAAGCAGCCTGCCGGATACGGTCGCGCGCTTTATGCGGCACTGCGCGAGCTCGACCGCGTGGGCGCGGCGCGCATACTCGTGCAGGATGTGCCGGACGACGAGCCCTGGGCGGCGATCGCCGACCGGCTCCGGCGCGCCGCTGCGCAGGGCGCGGACGGCGCGGTGACCGACGCTACTTGATCTTCACGCTCTCGGTCAGGATCGAATTGATGTCGGCGATGCCCTTGTCGTCGAGCGTGCCGGCCGCAAGCTGCAGCCGCAGGACATTCAGCAGGTAGTCGTAGCGGCTGCGCGAATAGTTGGTCTGCGCCTCGAACAGCCGCCGGCGGGATTCCAATACGTCCACCGACGTGCGGGTGCCGACCTCGTAGCCTGCTTCGGTCGCCTGCAGCGCGGTTTTTGCCGATTCGACCGCCTGGCGCAGCGACTGCACGCGTGCGACCTCGGCGTTGACGCCGAGGAAGGCGTCACGCGTTTCACGCTCGGTCTCGCGCGCGGTGCGCTCCATCCGCTCCCGCGCGGCCTGGTGCCGGTACTGCGCCTGCCGTACGCGCGAGGAGGTCGACCCGCCCAGGTAGATCGGCACCGTGACCTGCAGTGAAGCGATCGTGTCGCTGGAATTCGAGTCGTCCTGGCCCACGGTCGTGCCCGTAATGTCGGCCTGGGAATCGAAACCCGAACGCGAGACGACGAGATCGAGGCTTGGGAAATGCCCTCCGCGCTCGGAACTGATGTCCTGGCGCGTGATATCCGCGGCGAGCCGGCTGGAGGTCAGCCGCGCATTCTGGTTCATCGCGAGTTGCACCCAGTCCTCGGCATTTGCAGGATCGGGTCCGGCGAGCGGCATGTCGGCGCCGGGTCTCGAGAGCTCATCGAACGTGTTACCGGTCAGTTCGCGCAGCCGTTCCTGTGCCGTCGCGAGAATGCGCTTGGCCTGAATCAGCGTCGCTGTTGCCGAATCAAACGCTGCCTTGGCTTCCTGCACGTCGGTTACGGCGATCAGGCCGACTTCGAAGCGTTTTTCCGACTGCTCGAGCTGGCGCGCGATGGCATCGTATGCGGCCTGTCCCGCCTCCAGCGTGTCCTGCGCAGCCAGCACAATGAAGTAGGCCTCCGATGTCCGCAGGACCAGGTCCTGCTGCGCCGCGTGATAGTCCGCCTCGGCCTGCGCGCTCTCGGCGTCCGCGCGCTTCAGGGCGGCCCAGTTCTCCCAGCGGAATACGCTCTGGCGCAATGTCAGGTTCCAGCTCTCGCTCGTTCCTTCGCGGCTTTGCTGAAACGGCACAGGCGGAGAGCCTGGATCGATGAATGTGCTGGTGCCATCCGATTGGCGGTCGTCATAACGCCCGCCGGCGGTCACTTGTGGCAGCAGGGCGGAGAGTGCCTGCGGCTTCGATTCCCTCGCCGCGAGGCGATTCGCTTCCGCTTCACGGATGATCGGATCGTTCTTCAGCGCCTGCTGGTAAATCGAGCCGAGATCGGCGCTGCCTGCCAGCGGCACGACGCCCAGCGGCGCGGCTGCAAGGCTGGTGGCCAACAGGATGGAACGGATGCAAAGCCTGGTATTCATGCGAAGACTTTCCTTGGCACAGGGCGGGCGAGGACAACTACTGCTCTACTAGTGTATATCACTATATGACCCTCCGCAATGTCCTTAATAGGGGGCGAACGACGGTTCATCGGCGGCTAGAAGTCAAAACTCACCGCCGGAGTCGCGTTTCGCAGCGGCTCAATGCAGGTTTCGAACAGGGTTTCGCTGAACCAGGCGTCGCTGGCCGTGCGCGTGACGAGCCGTGCTTCCATGACCGGTGGTGAGCCGACCACGACAAACAGGCGTCCGCCGACCGCGAGCGCGCGCTCGAAGCGCGGATCGTAGACCGGCAGCGAACCGGTCACGGCGATCGCGCGGTAATCGGCATCAAGACCGCGATTTAGCGCGTCGGCGCACGCGATCCGGACGCGTGTGACACCGAGCCGCTCGAGCGCACGCGCCGCGCCGTCCGCGAGCCCCGCATGAATCTCGATGCTTTCGACGTCGCCGGTGAGGTATTCGATGCAGGCCGCGAAAAAACCGGTGCCGGTGCCAATCTCGAGCGCCCGCTCGCCGCGTTCCAGGCCGAGCGCCTGCAGGATGCGGCCCTCGATCTTCGGCTGCAGCATGAATTCGCCGTGACCGATCGGTATCACGGTGTCGGCGAAGGCGACGCTGCGATAGACCTCGGGAACGAAATGCTCGCGCGGAACCGCCGCCAGTGCTTCCAGCACGCGCGGATCCAGCACCTCCCAGGTGCGGACCTGCTGGTCGATCATCTGCCGGCGCGCGGCTTCGAATTTCTCGATCATCCTGCTCCTGGCATGGGCCCCGCACATGAAACCCCGAACCATTATGGTGAATCGCGCGGGGCGTTAGTACAAGCGTGAGATATGCTGCCGAAGACCGCGTAAGACAACATATTCGACGGTTCTGCGGCTACCCAGCATGCGACGAACCGAAGGGGATTACAGGCCGAATGACGGTCCCGGTGATCGCTGGAGCCGGATTCGCGATTGTCGCCGCCGTGCTCGCCGTTGTCATTCTGCTGCAACGGCGCGCACTGCGCCGGCTCGTGGACCAGGCCGAGACAGAGCATCAGACCGCCCGCGGACACGGGGTCGCCGGTGCCGATGTCGCACGCGCGATGCTCGCCAGCCTGCGCGAGCCCGCACTCCTGCACGGCGACCGGATCGAGGCCGTCAATGAGGCTTTCGCGACGATCGTCGGCATTCCGGTGGCGGACATCCTGGGGCGCAGCCTGGCGGATCTCGTCGCGCCCGAGTACGCGGAACTCGTGACCCTTGCCATCGCACGTGCCCTGTCCGGCGAATCCGGGCCGGCGATGACCGAGGTCGAGATGTCCGACAGCCACGGCCAGGTGACGCGACTGGAGCTTGCCGGCGCGGCGCTCGATTCCGGCGGCCGCAGGGTCGTGTTGCTGAGCGCAGTGGAAATGCTTCCACACCATGAAGCACCGGGGCAGTCAATGCTGCCGGGCCGCGGGCAGCTCGCGCTCGATTCGCTCGGCGAAGGCCTGTTGACGACCGATGCGCAGGGCCGGGTTGATTACATGAACAGGGCTGCCGAGACGCTGACCGGCATCCGGCGCGAAGAAGCGCTTGGCCAGCTGTTCAGCGCGCTCGCGGGTTTCGTCGACGAGCACGACCGCCGCTCGCTGCCGGACCCAGTCCAGCAGTGCCTGGGTTCCGGAAGCCGCGCCACGCTCGGTCGGCGCGCGCTGATGATCGCGCGTTCGACCGGCAATGAACTCGGCATCGAAGCGTCGGCGTCGCCGATCCGTGGCGGGGAAGGGGAGATCGCCGGCGCCGCCGTGATGCTGCACGACGTCAGCGAGTTGCGTGGCTTGACGCAGCAGATGTCCTACCAGGCGAGTCACGACGCGCTGACCGGGCTGGTCAATCGCCGCGAGTTCGAACGCCGTCTCGGCGAGGCCGTCGAAGTCGCGCGCGCGGGCCGGCAGAGCCTCGTGATGTGCTACCTCGACCTCGATCGCTTCAAGGCAGTCAATGACACGAGTGGCCACCTCGCAGGCGACAACATGCTGCGCGAGGTCGCGGCGCTGATCCGCGAGGCGGTCCGCGACTCGGACACGGTGGCGCGCCTCGGCGGCGACGAGTTCGGCGTGCTGCTGGTCGGCTGCCCGCTCGACAAGGCACGCCAGATCGCCGATGACATCTGGCGCGCGATCGGCGAATACCGCTTTGTCTGGAAGGACCGCATCTTCAGTGTCGGGGTCAGTCTCGGGCTCGTCGAAGTGACCGGCGAGAGCAATTCGCAGGAAGAGATCATGAATGCGGCCGATTCCGCCTGCTATGTCGCGAAGCGGCAGTCCGGCAGCCACGTCCACGTCTATTCCTCGCACGACGAAGCCGTCGCACGCAGCCGCGGGGAAATTCACTGGTTGCAGCGTCTGCAGGCAGCGCTGCGCGACGGATTCTTCGAGCTCTATTTGCAGCCAATTGAGCCGACCCGCCCGGGTTCGGTCGGCGGGCCGGCCATGGAAGTCTTCGTGCGGCTGCACGACGACGGCCATGCCATCCTGCCGGCAGAATTCTTTCCGGCTGCCGAACGCTATCGCCTGATGTCCCTGATCGATCGCTGGGTGCTCGGCGCAGCGCTTGCGGCGCTCGCGGCGGGCGCGATCCGGATACCGGCCGGGCGCAGCCTGTCCATCAATGTGTCCGGACAGACACTTGCCGACCCGACATTCCTGGAATTCGTCGTCGAGGAACTGGACCGCAGTAGCGTGGCGCCGCAGCAGATCTGCTTCGAGGTCTCGGAGACCTCGGTCATCGGCAACCTGGAGCAGTCGCGGCGCTTCATCGACGTGCTGCACGGCATGGGTTGCCGGTTCGCGCTGGATGATTTCGGCACGGATCTCGGCGGCTTCGCCAATCTCAAGCAGCTGCCGATGGATTATCTGAAGATCGACGGCTCATTCATGCGCGATCTGGCGCGCGACTCGGTCAATCAGGCGATGGTCACGGCCGTGATCAGCATGGCGCGCACGCTCAATTTCCGGCTGATCGCGGAACAGGTCGAGGACCAGCCCGCGCTCGAGGCGGCGCGTGCGATGGGCATCGATTTCGTGCAGGGCCACGCCGTCGGCCGGCCGCGGCCATTGGCGCCTGCTGCCTGATCGAAGCCGGGGCGCCCGCGGTCAGGGCGCCTGGTTCAACGCCCGGATTTCGTCGTCCTGGCCAGTGAGCTGCCAGCGAATCAGCGAGACCGGAATCATCCCGGCGCGATTCACGTCTTCGAAGTAGCGGCGCAGTGTGAACTCGGTGCCGAGCTTGTCCGCATAGTCCTTCATCAACCTTTCCAGCATGTACTTGCCGGTCACGTAGCTTGAGCCATAACCCGGCTGGCGCAGGTAGAGCTGCTGCTCGAATCCCAGCAGGTCCAGATCCGGGCGCATCCAGCCGCGCGGTGTCCACTTCACCTGGAAGGCCTTCGCCTGCTGGATGTCGAACAGGTTGGCATGTGCATAGAGCGATGCGAGCCCGCGGGCCGCGCGCTGCGCCAGCATGATCCAGACGATTTCGCGGGTGCGCGGGGAATCGTCGAACAGGCCCGCGTGCAGCATGAATTCTTCCATCGCGGTCGCCATGCCCTCGGCGCGGCTGTCCCAGATGTTGTAGAGCAGCGCCCCGCGGCGGATCGGGCTCACATGCGGGTCATCCCGCATCTGGGCTAGATCCCACCAATGGTAGAAGTGCGTGTAAAGGGTCAGCGGCTCGTAATGAGTCGCGATGGCAAAGAAGTTCCGCTTCTCGATCGGCACGTATTCGCCCATTTTCGCGCGCAACGCCGGGTCCATGTAATCGCGCATCGGGAACAGGTCGCGGTCGCGCAAATACGCGATGAATTTCGTGACTGCCTCGTTGGCGCGCTGCTGGTATTCCTCCGGTGTCGCGATCGCCGGCAGCGGCGGCAACGCGCGATTGCGTTCTTCCTCGAGCTTCAGCGAGGCATGGGCCCGCGCCAGCTCGCTCTTCAGCACTGCGACTTCCTCGTCCCAGGTCATCGGTATCAGGTGGACATTGCGCAAGCTCCAGCTGTAATTGTCCTTGCCGATGCCGGAGGGTCCGCTCTTCGACGGCGCCTGCTGTTCCAGCCAGGCGACGAAATCCACAGTTGCTTCGCGCGCGGCGCGAATCGCCTGACGCAAATCCTTGCCACTTCCGGTGGTTTTCTCCGCCAGCGCATCCAGCGCCTCAACCTGCTTCTGCATCGATCCGGTGCCGGTGACCCACAGGTCGCGCGCATTGCCGGTCAGATTCATCTGGGCCTGCTTCAGTAGCTGCGGAATGATGGATAGTTCGGCCGCGAGCTTGGCCTGCGCCGCGGGCGACAACGGGTATTCGTAGGTCCACAACTCCGCCAGGTGATGGTGGGTCGGGCCTTCGTGCGCAGGCGTGTCGCTCTGCTCCGTCCAGACCGTCGTATAGAAAGCAGGGTCGCGCGCCCAGGGTTGCAGGACCCGGATGTTGAAATCCATTCCGTTCATCTCGGCGCGCACGATCTGGTAGTCGACCTGCTGCTCGACGGGCCAGGAACCGGGATTGATCGCCGCGAGGCGCTGCTGATACGACTTCAGTTCCGCATGGCGTTGCCTGAATGTTGCAGCCGTGTAGTCAGGCGCGCCCTGGCGATCGGGCGGTTGCTCGAAGGCCCGCCACTGAGCAAAAAGTGAAACCAGGTCCTGGTAGGAGCCGGATCCGGCGCTGTCCTCTGAGGCCTGGGCCTGAACAGCCATCATTGCCGCAATGGCTGCAGCTGATGCGACTTGGAGAAACCTGGTCCTGATTTGCATATTGTGATTTCCACGTGGTGTCGATCCAATCAGAGCGCGTCCAGATCTCCGTGCACGGGCTTGCCCTCGAACAGCGTCACGAGAACCTTCGCGTCGGATATTTCCGTCGGCGGTATCGCGAACAGGTTTCGATCCAGTACAACCAGGTCCGCGAGCTTGCCGACCTCGACGGAGCCCGTCTGCTTGTCGAGGCGATTGACATAGGCCGCATTGATCGTGAACGCAGCGATCGCTTCCGGCAGGCCGATGCGCTCATCCGGGAGGAAGGGCGTCTTCGTCTCGCCCGACGGTCCCATGCGCGTGACCGCGACCTCGATTTCCTCCATTGGATTCGGGCTCGATACGGACCAGTCGCTGCCAAAGGCAACCACGGCGCCGCCGCGCTGGACGCTGCCGATCGGGTAAAGCCAGTTTGATCTTTTCGGGCCGATGAACGGGATAGTCAGGTCAGTGACGTACGGATCGGCGAATGCCCACAAGGGCTGGAAATTGGCCACCGCCCCGAGTTCGCGAAAGCGCGGGATATCAGCGGGATCGATCAGTTCCAGGTGGGCGAGGTGATGGCGGTGGCCCAGGTCGCCATTGGCTTTGCGCGCTGCCTCGATCGCGTCCAGCGCTTGGCGGATCGCCGCGTCACCGATGGCGTGGAAATGCACCTGGAAGCCGTCGGCATCGAGGCGCGTGACGATTTCCTTCAGGCGTTCCGGATCCTCCATCGGGATGCCGCGCACATTGCCCGGTATCAGATACGGCTCGAGCATCGTGGCCGTGTAATTCTCCATCACGCCGTCCATGAAGATCTTGACGGTTCCCGCCACGACACGGCCCGCCGTGTATTCCGCGCGCAGGCGCTCGATGTCGGCAATCTGGACCAGCCCCTTGTCGTGTTCCCACAGGATCGAGGTGACGACCCGCAGGTTCAGCTCGCCGCTGGCATCGACCGCCTTGTAGGCCTTGAGGTCCGGTTCGTCGACCGACGCGTCCTGGATCGCCGTGATGCCTAGGCCATTCAGCAGCTTGACCGAATAGCGCAGTCCCTTCTGCAGCTGGGCATCGGTGGTCGCGGGCATCACGACCGTCACCAGCGAGCTGGCACCTTCCTGCAGGCTGCCGATGGCGATGCCATGACTGTCGCGATCGATGCGGCCATCCGGCGGATCGGGCGTCTCATTCGTGATGCCCGCGAGTTCCAGCGCCTTGCTGTTGGCCCAGGTCGTGTGGCCGTCCGTGCTCCACAGCAGCACGGGCCGGTCGGGAACGACGGCATCGATCAATTTTCGGCTCGTTAATGCGCCCGGTCCGAATGCCGACATCAGCCAGCCGCCGCCGGTGATCCAGGCTTCGTCCGGGTGTCCATCGGCGTATTTCTTGATCGCGGCGATGTACTCATCGACCGTCGTGAGCCCATTGAGGTCGCAGCTGCTGGCTTCAACGCCGGCGCTGATCGGATGGATGTGCGCATCCTGGAATCCCGGCAGCAGCATGCGGCCCTTCAAGTCGATCACGCGCGTCGCCGGTCCGACATGCGCGGGCAGGTCCTTGTCGAGTCCGACGAATACGATGTGGCCATCGCGGATCGCGACCGCCTGCGCCCAACTCCTTGCGCCGTCCACCGTGTAGATCGCACCGCCCTTCAGCGCGAGATCGGCGGGACCGCTATCGTCTTTGTGCGCACAACCCGCAACGACCGCCGCAGTCAGCAGGACGCCAGTAAACAGCCGGCTTCTCGCGCTCATGTTGATCATCACTGGTAATCCCTCGGAATGGTTCTGGTCCAGGTCTTTTCGCGCAGCAGCTTGCCATTCTCGGACAGGCGCCGCCGGTAGTTGTAATAGAAATTCTCGTGGTCACTCTTGAATGACAGCTCCGCCTCCCAGAGCAGCTTGCGGCCCGGCAGCTCCACTTCCATCCGGTGCGTGCCGAGCACCGATGCCTTGCCGGGTTCACTGTCCGTGACATCGTGGCGGATCGTTTCGTGGTAACGCTCCGTGCCCCAGGGGAAGCGGCTGCCGCCGCTGTTGGTGGCGGTCGCCGTTGCCGCGCCGGTCTGCGGATTGCGGTCGACGGAGGAGATTTCGCCGTAGCCGGAACTGGTGCCGGCATCGAGCGTCTCGAAACCCGGCATCGGCGGACTTGCGGCAGGCGGCAGGAAAGCGGGCACGGGCCGCTGCTCGAATGGCACGACCGGCAATGACAGCCGCGTTCCGTTACCCAGCCGCAGCGTCGTCGTCATCGGGTCGGGTGTCGGCCACAGCATCGGCCACTGCGCGTTGTTGACGGCGAGCCGTATGCGGTGTCCCTTTGGAAACACCCAGGATGTGAAATGCATGTCGATGTCGATCGTGAACTCCTGGCCGGGCTCGATCGCCGAGGGTGCACGCGCCGACAGGCGATGATTCCCGTTGAATGCTGCGCCCGCAACCTGCGTCACCGTCCCATCGGGTGCCACGTCGGACAGTCGCGCCATCCAGTTGGCGCGCGGCGCATCGGTCGAGACCACGAGTGTCGCGCGCGGCAGGCCGAGGATTTCTGTGTCCTCGGCCAGCGGCTCGCTGTCGTAAGTCAGGCTGAAGGCATCGGTCGGTCGCTGGTCGTGCGCGACATCGCCCCACCACATGACCGGCCCGCCGGCCTCGATGCCGATCGAAGGAACGTAGCGCAGCAGATGCGTCGTGGCGGGCGGTTCGCCGGATTTCAGCGTGTGATCGTCCTGCGGAAACAGGACCTGGTTGCGAATTCGCGCGATGGGCCAGCCATCCTCGTAACGCCAGCTGCCGGGCGCGTAAGCGAGATAAGGACCGGGCGCATGCCAGTTGCGGACGTACACGGCGAAGCGCGGCTCATCCATGATTCCCGTGTCGATGCCCTTGAGCCATTGATCGAACCAGCGCACGGCCTCATATCGCCATTCCATACCGGGATTCGGGTAAGGATCGTGCGGCCAGGCGTGCGACCAGGCGCCCATGATGGCCTTCACCGGCGCTTTCACGTTCGCGAGCATGCGCGGGACGCTATCGCGATAACCGTCGTACCAGCCGCCGATGAAGAAGGAAGGGATGCGGATGTCCTGGAGCCGGTCCCTGGTCGAGGCGCGGTCCCAGAAAGGGCCATCGCGCTGCTGGTACTTGTAGGTCAGCATCCATGGGTCGGTATCGAAGCGGTCGCGGAAATATTTTTCGTCGATGACGTAGTCGGGCGCGCCCGGGCGCGCGTTGTCGAGGTCCTGGCTCATCTCCCAGGAATCGACGTGCATGATGCCGTCGATGAAATGCACGTCCTCCTGGTAGAGGTCCTCGGTCGCATCCACGGCGATGATCGCCTTCAGCGCCGGCGGATTACGCGCCGCCATCTGGATGGAATTGAAACCACCCCAGGAAATGCCGAACATCCCGACATTGCCGTTGGACCACGACTGTTTCGAAAGCCAGTCGATCACGACCTCGCCGTCCTGCTGCTCGATGTCGGAATATTCGTAGGGAATCAGCCGGCCTTCGCTGTTGCCGGTGCCGCGGATATCGACCGCCGCGACCACGTAGCCGCGCTGCACGAAATAGGAATACATCGGGTAATCGCGGCTTCGGCCCTCGTGCTTGCGATAGGGCAGGTACTCGAGCAGGACCGGAAATTTTGCGTCCGCCGCGCCGCCATCGGGCATGTAGAGATCAGCCGACAGGCGTACGCCATCGGGCAGCGTGATCCATGCTTCCTGCAGGCGGATGCCATATTCGAGTAACGACGGAGCCTGCGCCTGGGCGTTGCCGGTCGAGGCGATCAGCGCCAGGAGCCGCCGGATCAGCGCTGCATGGGCATCAATGCGACGCTCGAGCGTCAGCGCAGCGGCCGGCGTTTCAAAGACCAACACGGTTTTCGCGGCGGGCCCGGGCTGCGCGCGGCCGGCCACGACGACATTCTTGCTGCTCATCAATTCGTCTATGGAGCTGTCGATGACTGGCCCGACGATGCCCTCGACGACAGTCTCGCCAAATCGCGTCTCGCCGCTCAACTTGATCGGGGCGCCGTTGTCCTTCAATACGTTCACGGCTTCGATGGCCAGCGGATCGCTGGATCCGAGGGTGCCCTGCGAATAGACATAGCCCTGGTCGATGAGATTGTCCTCATGCAGGTCGATGCTGTAGAGCGGCGGATAGTCGGTGGAAAGGCGCAGCACGAAGGCAGTGATGGCGTCCGCCTCGGAGCTCGAAGCGGCTGCCGCGCGGGCGCTGCCGGGTTTCTCGGGCGACGCCAGCAGATGCGACGAATCGCCGACACTGTGACCCTCGATGGCCTCCGAATAGATCGGCACGTTCAGGTAACGCCAGTTGCGCGCATAGCCCTGCGGATTGAGGAGCGGAAGGAGGACCACTGCCCGTTGTTGGCCGAGTCTCGCGATGTCATCGATCGCGGCAGCAAGCGCGTTTGGTCCGGCCGGCTCCTCCCCGTGGATTCCCGCCAGGATCCAGACCGCGGGACCACTTTGGGGCGAGCGCAGCGCGATTATCGGGAGCGCCTGCGTCGTGCCGGCGGGCTGCGAGTTCGCGACGATTTCGAGCGTCCACCCGCGATCGACCAGCTGCAGATAAGACTCATAAAGCGCCTGAATCGGCTTGCGCCCGTCGGCGAATGTCGTGATCTCATCTGGTACGCGGATCGCCGGCTCCTGGGCGGCCACTGGCAGTGCTTGCAGTGCCGGCATGAGACAGGCCACCGTCAGCAGCCGGTACAGTATTGCCCGCTTGCCGCATGCGGATTGAGACCGCAATCGATCAGTTGTGCAACAACCGTGCATCAGGCGTTCGCCTTGTTTCCGTGCAGTCTGCTTGACTGAATAGTGGCACTGATCCGGCACTCTGTCACCGGGCGTGTGGCGCGGCGCAGCGATGGCTTCGGCACGGCAGACGGCGGCAATCTAGTCTTTCGAGGCTGGCAGGGATGCCTGCATCGTCGTCGGCAACACCTCGCATCCAGCCGAGCTGGCCGACGAATTCACATGGTACGGCCGACCCGGGTTATCTTATGCATGCCGCAACCTTGGCTGCCGGCGTCAGCAAGAGATTCGAACATGCCTCGCTCCCTGAACTCGGATCAGATTCTGGTCACCGGCGGTGCCGGATTTCTGGGCTCGCATCTTTGCGACCAGCTTCTGAGTCTCGGGTTTGACGTCATCTGCCTTGACAACTTTTTCACCGGCAGCCGGCGAAATGTCGCGCACTTGATCGGCAACAGCAGATTCGAGTTGATCCGCCACGACGTCACCGTCCCGATCTACCTGGAAGTTGGCGAGATTTACAATCTCGCCTGTGCCGCTTCGCCGGTCCATTATCAGTTCGATCCTGTGCAGACGACCAAATCCAGCGTTCACGGGGCGATCAACATGCTTGGTCTTGCCAAGCGGACTCAGGCCAAGATACTGCAGGCTTCGACCAGCGAGGTTTACGGGGACCCGGAGGTGCATCCCCAGCACGAGGGTTACTGGGGCCGCGTGAACCCGATCGGCCCCCGCGCGTGCTACGACGAGGGCAAGCGTTGTGCCGAAACCCTGTTCTTTGATTATCACCGCCAATACCGGATGCGTATCAAGGTCGCACGCATCTTCAATACGTACGGCCCCCGCATGCATCCGAATGACGGCAGGGTCGTTTCCAATTTCATCCGGCAGGCGCTGCGCAACGAGCCGATAACCATCTACGGAGACGGCAGTCAGACACGATCTTTTTGCTACGTCAGCGACCTGATTTATGGCCTGGTGGCCTTGATGTCGAGCCCCGATCAGTTCACCGGGCCTGTCAATCTTGGCAACGACCGCGAATTCACGGTCCGGGAGCTTGCTGAGAAGGTCATTGAGCTGACGGGTTCGCGCTCACAGATAGAGTATCTCGCGCTGCCAACTGACGACCCGACGCAAAGACAACCGGAAATCTCGTTGGCGAAGTCTGAGCTCGGCTGGCAGCCGAAAGTATCCCTGGACGAGGGCCTGCGCCAGACGATCGCCTATTTCGAGAAACTGTTGAGCAGCCCGACGGGGTCTTACAGGCCGTGAGGGTCCTCGTCACGGGTGCAGCCGGCTATGTCGGCAGTCATGCCTGCAAGTCCCTGGCTCAGGCAGGCTTCGAGCCGATAGGCCTGGACAATCTGGAGCGGTCCGGCATTGAGAACTTGCCGTGGGGCCCCCTCGAGGTCGCCGACATTTGCGATCGTCCCTCACTGGATGAAGTCCTGCGCAAGTATCGCCCCCAGGCAGCGATGCACTTCGCCGCATACGCCTATGTCGGTGAATCAGTCGCAACGCCGGATACCTACTACCGGAACAATGTCGGCGGGAGCATCACGCTTCTATCGGCACTTCATGATGCCGGGATTGACAAGTTCGTCTTTTCTGGCAGCTGCGCGGTTTACGGAATGCCGATGACGTGCCCCATGGCCGAAAGCCACCCTCAGGCGCCCATCAGTCCTTACGGGGCCAGCAAGCAGATGGTCGAGCGGATCTTGCTGGATTGCGAAGCTGCTTTTGGAATCCGGCATGTCGTCCTGAGATATTTCAACGCGGCGGGTGCGGATCCAGACGGGGATATTGGCGAATGCCACGACCCCGAGACACACGTCATTCCGCTGGCGATCCAGACGGCGCTCGGCCAACTTCCGGTATTCGAAGTCTTCGGCACCGACTACGCGACACCTGACGGCACGGCCATCAGGGACTACGTGCATGTTTCGGACCTCGCCAGTGCCCACGTCCGTTCACTCCAGTATCTCCTGGAAGGGCACGCGAGCATTACTTTGAACCTGGGCACCGGCCGCGGCCATTCCGTATTGGAGGTGGTCAAGGCCGTCGAAACCACGACCCAGCGCAAGGTGAACCTGCGCAAGGCACCGCGTCGCCCGGGTGATCCTCCCATTCTGGTTGCCGACCCGAGCCGTGCCGGTGCGGTTCTTGATTGGCGACCGACGATCACTGACATTACCGGGATTGTGCAGACAGCGGTCAACTGGGAACTCAAGAAGCGAGAGATTCTCGCTGCCGCTCCTGTCCATCCCTGATTGGCATTCGCAAGAGCAATAGATGCCCGCGTCACAACCGCCTGAATTGGTCATTGACGCTCGCCGTGGCGACACGACAGATTTCCCGGGCTTATGCCGTGATCTTTGGCAATACCGGGAGCTCTTCTATTTCCTGGCCTGGCGTGACGTCCTGGTACGCTACAAACAAACAGTCATCGGCATCGCCTGGGCGGTGCTCAAGCCGGTCCTCACGATGGTGGCGCTCACGGTCGTCTTTGGCAGGCTCGCGCAGCTACCCTCGGCGGGAATGCCATATCCGATTCTCGTGCTGGCTGCGCTAATGCCGTGGCAGTTCTTTTCCAGCGCGATGTCAGAATGCAGCAGCAGCTTGATCGACGACGCTCACCTGATATCGAAGATCTACTTTCCCCGGATGATCATCCCGGCCAGCTCGGTGATTGTCAGCCTGATGGACTGGGCAATTTCAGGGGTGATCTTGCTGATCTTGATGTTTTGGTACGGCAT
>Ga0315297_10000839_pt1 | contig 18431 bp, 15 predicted proteins | sample YL17G15_0_MG_FD_203628 | JGI IMG/M metagenome (GOLD analysis project Ga0315297, IMG submission 203628) | Sediment microbial communities from Yellowstone Lake, YNP, Wyoming, USA - YL17G15_0 | ecosystem: Environmental > Aquatic > Freshwater > Lake > Sediment | place: USA: Wyoming | collected... | reverse complement strand
GCCTTGTTCATTGCCTGGAGCGGCGTGGAGGCAGAGGTGGCAATGAACAAGGCTGCAAAAGCCCGCATCAGGCGGGTGGCGGTGATGTAGAACTCGGATTTAAATTGATCCACATGGCGCTCTCCCCGTTCAGAAACGGGGAGGTGCATGAAATCCCATTCAAAGAGCGGGTCGGGCAGCGAGAGGTTTACATGGATGCCGGCGGTTGCCAGGGAGTCGCCATACAGGTCCACGCAGTGTTCAAGGTAGCGGCGCTTGGCAATTCCCCAAGTCCCCGGAATGGAGTCATGTCCGATGGTGGTCGGGTAGAGCAGGTTGCCATGCCAATAGTTAAGCGTTTCGCCAAAATTGGCGCCTGCCCGGGCAAGTGCATTGACCAGGGCGGCCTCCATCAACCGTTCTTCGTAAACCGCACCGCGCGGGGAAAAATGGGGCCGGGTGGCGAACTCGATCATCCAGTGAAACACTTCTAGTTGCGAAAACTCGCGCAGGGAGGTCGGGAAGACCTCAGCCCGCAGATAGTCCACAAAAGACTGCCGGGCAGGACCGCTGCCGACTGTCAGCAGGGGGTGGAACTTTTCATCGAGCAAGTTCCACTCCAGTTCAAAACCGTTCAGCCCGCCGGATGGTTTTTGTTCCTGGGCGGTTTGAAGGGCGAGGCGATATTTCTCGGAATATTTATCGAGGTCGAAAGTCATGCTGGATCCCGGATCAATATGTATATTACGTGCTGCGGCCTTTATATTTTCAACGAATTCAAACCCTGAATCAGGCGGGCAAACGCGCCCTTAGTACGCTCCACCGGTGTGGCATAAGAGAATCGCACCCAATCTCCTCCGAAGGGAGAGAAGAATGCACCCGGCACAACAGCCACGCCAAAATTCTCCGCCAGGTTCTGCCCAAGCGGCTCGGTATCCGCCCAACCTTTAGCGCGAATGAATTCGCCCACATTAATGAACGCATAATACCCCTTGCCGAGAATATGCTCGAGACCGCTTTCAACCAATATATTTTTAAGCACCAACCGGCTGGCATTCGTCGGCTCGATGATCGATCGGGCAGCCTCCCTGTATCCCAATTCATAGGCTGCCATCGCAACTGCAAGGGAGAAAAAAGAGGGCATGACCGTATGGGAGGCGCGTGCGACGATGAATTTAATCACACTTTCGTCAGCCAACAGGTGGCAGTTGCGAATGTTCGAGGCTCCCAGGCTTTTTGTCAGTCCGTCCAGGAACATCAAGCGTTTGCGTTCCTCATGAGTAAAGAATTTCAAGAAAGTATTAAGGTCGTTGGGTTGTTCGTCGGTCACATAATGGTACATCCAATCGAACAACACAAAGGCGACTCCGGCATTCAGGGCTGACTTGGCAAGCGATACCATGCGTTCGGTGGGAATGGTCAGCCCGGTGGGGTTATCGGGGTTGGTGATCACCAAACCGGCAATCTTCCGACCACTTTTAGCTGCAAAATCCACGCAGGTTTGGATCGACTCCTCGTTGTACGCCCACCCTTCAGCCGGATCCCCCGGTGCCCACAGTACGTTAGCTCCTATGCCGTACGGCCCCCAGTTATATGAAATCCAGGGAACACGCGAGACGATCAGGGCATCCCCCTGGCGTCCGTGACCCAGCGCCAACATCGCCTGGTATGCCTTCACCAGGGCATCGCGCCCACCGCAAGTTCCCAGGACGTTCGCCGGTCCCCACCCTGAACCCGGATCCAATTTCCAGTACTGTTCGATGACAGACTTGCGGTATGCCTCCGTCCCGAAGGGCATGTCATAGGCGGTACCGTGCTGGACCTGCAGCTGAGCAGCACGTTCGAGAAGAGAAGACGGCACCCCGGGAAGTGATGCTCCACCGTCCCCCTGCGAGGCATCGAAAACCTGCCCAGCGGGATTTTTCTCCAGGTACACCTTGAGCGACTTGTTGATCAGGAACATGCGCGAGGGTGGGATGTCCATCATCGTGCGCAGGTGAGCGCTGATCGGGACGAGGTTATCCTCCGGCACCGCGAAAACGGGGGTGGTTTTGGAAATGGACATCGGCTCTGCTCCTTTCGACCATTTTCCTTGCTTCCTTACCCTTTTGATGACTAAACTGCAAGGATGAATTATAAAAACGCCCCGTTTCTGCGGGGCGTTGGTTCACTCATTAGGTCTTGCTTTCAATCTGCTGCCTTCTTGACCGCTTTGAGCCAGACGGAAACGCTCCGCAACCCGGATGGGTCAGGATTATCATTGGTGTAGGCAATCAAGGAATTTTTCGCTGACATTAGGCGCAAGCTTATCACTTCGGAAGCTGTTCGTCAAGGAAAAGGGAAGAGTTGCATCCTTTTCGAGGCATCTGGTGCCATTCCGATATTAAATATATGTATATCATTCTCAAAAACTCATGGGGCGATGGTGGGTTTTACCAGGACCCATTTCTTACCGCCATCGATCGTCGACACCAGGGCTTTTTCCCCAGGGAGTCCTCCGGTTGCCCATCCATGCAGCGGGTCAACGAAGGTCAACTGCGCCTGCCAGGATACGGTTTGAACATAAATCCAAGTTTGACCGCCATCCGTGCTTTTATACATATTCTTTCCGAGCAGCAGGGCATTCTGGGCATCGAAGTAAAACAGCGTAGACTGGCTGGCAAGAACCTTGGCTGGCAGGTGAACCATGGTCCATGTGGTCCCTCCGTCCTGGGTGGTGTACTGGTAGCTTGTGAATTGTGTGGGGGGATCGGAGTAGTAGAAACAACCCACCAGCATGTGGATGGACTGAGTAGAAAGGAGAATGGGTTGATAGCTCTCACAGTAGGGATAGTCGTTGAAAAGGTTTGGGGCACCGGGTGGGGGAGGCAGTTCACGGTTTTCCCAGGTTGTGCCACCATCGATGGTGACGTCATAGGTCGGCGCTCCGGGCCCGTAAAAACCGATTGTCTGCAAGGTGCGAACGCCAAAGTTTTCATCAGCAAAGACCATCCCGGTGTAATCGTCACTGATCTCCCCATCCTGCGATATCCAGGTAATACCCCCGTCAGTAGAATGGAAAAGCTCATGGTTGTAATGCGTACCCGCCCCCACATATACGCCTCGAACCAGCATCCAGATATTCCGGGCGTCCAAAGTGGCAAATTCAGCCCAGGTGGTGTCGCTCACCACTTGGGTGTAAATGGGCGGACCCTGGTTATAGGTCCATGTGTTTCCGCCATCGGTGGTGTGGTGGATGATCAGCGGATTATCAACCTGGCCTCCCATGGAAAAAACCATCCACGTGGTTTGAGCATCCAGGAACACTGCGTAGACCCTGTCTGCCTGTCCTGTGGCCGGGGTGATCTCGCGCCAGGTTCTGCCTCCATCTGCGGTCTTTAATAATAAGCCTCCACTGATCCCCCAGCCGCCAACCTGGTTGACCATGTGGATCTCATCCAATTGGATTTTGGTCCCGGAAGGCAGTTGTGCTGGGGCAGCCGGCTGGGAAGCAACGGTCGGCCAGGGGGTCTCGGTTTCCGTGGGCAGTTCCTCCATTGTGGCAGTTGCCTGCTCAATGGTCGGCTCCCGGGTGGTGGGGGTGGCAGTTGCCGGCTGCAGCCCAGAATTGGTTTGTGTTGGGACTGCAATAGTGAGGTGTAGCCCGGGCGTGGAGGCTGTAGGAGGGACCGTGATAAAAATACTGCAGGCTGACGCAGTCATAAGGAGAATAGACAAGGCTGCGGTGATGAACATTTTGAGTTTCATAAATCCTCCTTGCCGGGTCAAGGGAACAACTCCCTGGATAACGGGCAAATTCATGACCTATTCTACCCCCAAAGGAAGAATCAGATTTTTTCACTTCCACCTGAATCCGTCTCATTTCCTGCCACAATTCGGGCTGGACAGATTTTCTGTCGTGCTGTAAAATGATGCGCCGTGAAATTGTTTTAATATTTGGAGGAAGTAAGTGGCCAATATCAAGTCTCAGATCAAACGTAACCGGCAGAACGAAAAGAAACGTCTGCGCAACCGCGTCTACCGTGGCGAAGCCCGTATCGCGGTCAAGAGTGCCCGTTCCAGCATCGATGAAGGCGCCCCGGAATCGAAGGCGGCATTATTGCAAGCCATCAGCGCGCTTGACAAAGCTGCAGAACAAGGGGTGATTCATAAGAATAACGCGGCGCGGCGCAAGAGCCGGCTGTTAAAGGCATTCACAAAAATGGTGCCGTCCGGCATAGTTGCTGAACCCGCAGGCGGGGAATCCGTCGTGCCCGTTGAATCTCCAAAGGCTACTTCCTCCAAGAAGAAAGCCGTTTCCCGGAAGGTGGAAGAACCCGAGGTTGGAAGCGTGGAAGAACCCAAAGCTGAAACAAAAAAGACCACAACCAAATCAGCTCCCAAACCGAAGAAACCGGCTGCAAAGAAGACCGCAGTCTCCACTCCAGCAAAAGAGAAGAAAACAACAACCCGGAAATCTTCAGCGAAGGAGAAAAAACCCGCCGCAGAGGAATGATCCTAAGTGCGCGGCATGGAAATACCTTGAACGGGAGTGCCCTGAACACAGGACCTCCTGTTTTTTTTTCCAAAAATAGCAATATGAAAAAAGAAACGGTCATTTTCATCAATGGCACATCAAGTTCCGGCAAGACTTGCATCGTGCATGCATTACAGGATCTGCTGGATCAGCCTTTCCTGGAAGCCGGCATTGACAAGTTCATTTGGAGCCTGCCCTCACGTTACCTGAGCCATCCACACTGGGATGATATTCTTGGAAGGGCAGACCAGGCCGGGGAGGCAGGTCTAAATTTAGTGCGCGGGATGCACCGTGCCATCCAGGCCTTGTCGAATTCAGGCTGCAATGTGATCGCTGACCACGTACTGGTCGAATCAGCCTGGGTGAACGACTGTGTCAGGTTGTTTTTTTCCCTGCCTGCCTATCTCATTGGTGTGCAATGTCCGCTGGAAATATTGGAGAACCGTGAGCGTTCCCTAAAGAACCGCACATTGGGGCAAGCCAGAAAGCAATTCCCGCTCATCCATAAGGATTTGCTTTATGACCTGGAAGTGGATACCTCCCAGCTCAGTCCGCAGGAGTGTGCCCTTAACATTAAATCCCGGTTGAACGAGATGCCCCGGGCATTCCATCAAATGCGGCAGATGATATAATTTCCGGGGCGTGAAATAATGTTTCCATCCGAACAACAGACCATCAACGGCAAGATCAAATCATTCTGCGATGCGCATGGTATTCCCGTGGCATCATTGGAATGGAAACCGCTGCCCTTCAGCGGGGAGTGGGGCATGTCCACTTCCTTTTTTGCAACTGCGGCTGCCGAGGCGCGGCGTGGCAAAAAAGTTGTTGTTGCCCAAAGAGCCCAGGAAATTGCTGAACAATTAAAAAGTGTGGTCAGCGAGGTCCCCGGTATTTGCCGCGTAGAAGCGGTGATCGGATACCTGAACCTGTACTTTGATACCCAGGAGTTTGCGAGCCGCGTGGTGGGCGCCGTATTAGGTCAAAAAAACCGATTTGGATCTGGGCTCTCGAATGGGCAGCGCGTAATGATCGAATTTTCCCACCCCAACACGCATAAGGCTTTTCATGTCGGTCATCTCCGGGGTACCATCCTGGGCGATGCGTTATGCCGCATCCTGGAATTTGCCGGGAACAGCGTGGTGCGCGCCAATTATCCCGGTGACATGGGCTTGCATGTGATCAAGTGGTTGTGGGGCTACATGAAGTTCCACAATGGGGAGGAGCCTGATACAGACATCACCCGCTGGATGGGAGAGGTATATGCCGAGGCCGCCAACCGGATAGAAGAGGACCCAGAACTGGAAGCAGAATTGCGCATCCTATATGCCCGTTGGGACACGCGCGATCCTGAGATCGTGGCTTTGTGGGAGCGAACGCGCGAGTGGTCGCTACAGGGATTCCGCCAGATGTACGATGCCCTGGATGTGCATTTTGACGTGTACTATTTCAACAGCCAGGAGGAAAAACCCGGGAAGGAAGTGGTGGAGGAACTTGTTCGACGCGGCATTGCCACCGACGACCGTCCCCAGGGTGGGGCGGTGATCGTTAAAATTGACGAGGCCCTGGACCTGAACCGTGAACATTACCGCACTGCAGTCATCCTGCGTTCGGACGGGACGGCACTCTACGCCACCGAAGACCTGGCGCTCACCCTGCACAAGTTCCATGATTACCCTGACCTGGCGAAATCAATCTACGTGGTGGATGTGCGTCAGAGCCTGCATTTTACCCAGGTGTTCAAGATCCTGGAAATCGCCGGGTATAATCAGGCACAAAAATGCAACCACGTTTCCTACGAACTGGTGACACTGCCCGGGAATGTGGTCGTTTCTTCCCGTGAAGGGACAGTGGTACTGTTGGAGGATTTGCTTCGGGAGGCAACCACCCGGGCACGCGCGGAGGCATCCAAGAAGAATCCTTCCTTGAGCACCGAACAACTTGATGCTGTCGCCAAGGCTGTTGGGCTGGGTGCGCTAAAATATCCGATATTGGCCCGTGAGAATACGAAAATGGTCACGTTCGACTGGCAAACTGCCCTGGATTTCAACGGGCAGGCTGCGCCTTATATACAATATGCCCATGTACGCTGCAACTCGATCTTGCGCAAGGCTGAGGTTGAGATTACCGATCTGCGACCTTCGAAATTCAAATATTCACTCGAACCGGCTGAAGTGGAATTAATCGACAGGCTCTCACGCTTCCCATCCGAAGTCCAGCGAGCAGCGGTAGAATATAAACCGCTGGTGATAAGCAGTATCGCTTACGATATCGCCAAGGCCTTTGCCGCATTCTACGACACCTGTCCAGTTGTGCAGGCGCAGCCCCGGGTTCGTACAGCCCGCCTGTGCCTGGTCGCAGCGACCAAATATGTGCTTGCCAACGCCTTGGGGCTTTTGGGCATTACAGCCCCCGAGGTCATGTAATTCACATACTTGTGCCATGTAATCCAGTGGATGGCACTGCCGGAGATCCATTCCGGTAACAGTCAGCGCTGGAATATTTCAAACAAGGAGATTTTATGCCAATCCGAACTCTCATCATGGGCGCCGCCGGGCGCGATTTCCATAACTTCAATGTGTATTTTCGTGATAATAAAGACTATGATGTTGTGGCTTTTACCGCGACACAGATCCCCGACATAGAAGGTCGCACGTATCCAAAGGAACTTGCCGGGAAACTATATCCGAAAGGCATCCCGATCGTTGCTGAAAACGACCTCCCTAAAATAATAAAAGATTATAAAGTTGACCAGGTAATATTTGCATATTCTGACGTGCCTCATGAAGTTGTCATGCACAAAGCTTCCGCCGTGCTGGCAGCAGGCGCCGATTTCCGTTTGATGGGGGAGAGATCCACCCAGGTGAAATCCAGCAAACCAGTTGTCTCGATCTGTGCTGTGCGCACCGGATCGGGGAAGAGCCAGACAACCCGCCGAGTCTCTCTCATCTTGCGCGATATGGGATTCAAGGTTGCAGCCATTCGCCACCCAATGCCTTACGGCAACCTGGTCAAGCAGGAGGTGCAGCGTTTCGCCACCTACGCTGACCTGATTAAAAATGAATGCACCATTGAAGAGCGTGAAGAATACGAGCCCCATATTGATAACGGCATAATTGTGTATGCGGGCGTGGATTATACAAAGATTTTACGCGCTGCTGAAAAGGAAGTGGATATCATCCTTTGGGACGGGGGAAACAACGATTTCTCATTCTACGTCTCTGACCTGAAAATCGTGGTGGCTGACCCGCACCGCCCAGGGCATGAGAGCACCTACCACCCTGGTGAAGTCAACGCCCGCGACGCGGATGTGATCGTCATAAACAAGGTCGACACAGCCGATCCGCAGGCGGTCATCCGAATCCGCGAGAACTTGCGCAAGCTCAATCCAAAAGCGACGGTCATCGAAGCTGCTTCCCCCCTGTTCGTGGACAATCCGGATGCCATCCTGGGTAAACGGGTTCTGGTCATCGAGGACGGTCCAACCTTGACGCACGGTGAAATGGCTTACGGCGCTGGGTTCGTCGCTGCCAAACGTTATGGCGCCAAGGAGATCGTGGACCCGCGTCCGTACGCGGTGAGGTCCATTTCTGCGACCTACAAGAAGTATCCCAACACGGGCCCCATCCTTCCAGCGATGGGTTATGGTGAAGCACAAACGAGAGACCTGGAAACCACCATCAACAAGGCTGATGTGGACATGGTGATCATTGGCACTCCCATCGATCTGACCCGGGTGCTCAAGATCAACAAGCCCTACCAGCGGGTGCGCTACGAACTTCAAGAGATTGGCAAGCCGACGCTGGAGGATATACTCAAGAAGAAGTTTGGCGAATTGAGCAGGAAGAAAAAGGCGAGTAAAAAATAAGGTTCAGTCCCCGGTAAAACCGGGGATTGTCATTTAAGAGGCAGACCAGAAAAGCAGAAAAGGAGATAGAGAAGGTCAACAGGATCAGCCGGGAAACCCAGCGAACTAAAGGAGAGGCAATACCATGAATAACCTGAAACTTGGTCAATCCATGCGAGATCATATGCGAGTGACAACCGTCTCCCCTTAAGCTATCAACAGGTATAATCACGCCAGACTGGAGACAGCATGTTTATTGATCAAGCGGAAATAGAGGTGAAATCCGGAAAAGGGGGGGATGGCATGGTTCATTTCCACCGGGAAAAATATGTACCCCGGGGAGGCCCCGATGGAGGCGACGGCGGGCGAGGCGGGAGTGTTTTTCTCCAGGTGCGTCCCACGTTAAATACGCTGGCAGCGTTCCGTCACACTGCGCATTACATCGCACTCGACGGGAAAGGCGGCGGAACCAATAACAAATCCGGGAAATCCGCTGACGACCTGATCGTTCCTGTTCCCCCCGGTACGATAGTTTACGATGCACCCAGTGGAGAATTGATCGGAGACCTTACAGGAGCAGGTCAAAAACTGCTCGTATGCAAGGGCGGGCGTGGCGGGCGAGGCAATCCACATTTCAAAAGTTCCATCAACCAGATCCCCAGGACCGCTGAACGGGGGGAACCGGGCGAGGCGAAACGCCTGCGACTGGAACTTAAGCTCATCGCTGATATTGGCATTGTGGGAGTCCCAAATGCAGGTAAATCCACCCTGCTTTCAGTGCTGACCAATGCCAAACCAAAGATCGCCGCCTATCCGTTCACGACACTGGAACCCAACCTGGGAGTTGCAGAGTTGGATAACGAAACAACCCTCGTGCTGGCAGATATCCCGGGCCTGGTGGAAGGCGCAGCCCAGGGGGTTGGGCTTGGACATGACTTCCTACGTCACATCCAGCGGACCCGGGTGTTAATCCACCTGCTGGATGGACTGGCAGATGACCCGGTGGAGGATTTTTCCCAAACCAATACTGAACTTGGCTTGTTCGATCCAAACCTGGCAAAAAAGCCACAAATTGTTGTCCTGAACAAGATGGATCAGCCCGAGGTGCAGGCGCGCTGGCCGAAGTTAAAGAAGGAACTCAAAAAAAGCGGCTTTGATGCCATGGCCATTTCCGCCCTGGCGCGCACCGGAGTTCGTGAACTGCTGCTCAAAGCGGCAGCGTTATTGGCAGCTACGACTGTGCAGGACGAGGTGTTGCCACCCATGCCGGTTTATCGTCCGATCGAGGACCCGCGATCATTCACCATTCGACGTGAACCGGATGGCTGGCGGATAAAGTCTATCTCCATAGAACGTGCTGCCGCGATGACTCCCTGGGACCAATCCGGGTCGGTGCGCCGGTTCCAGAAATTAATGGAACGTTTGGGGGTGGATAAATCACTCAGGGAAGCCGGCGCCCAGGAGGGGGATACGGTTCATATTGGGGAATATGAATTGGAATACAAAGAATAGAATAACTAAATTGGTGACACGGAGACAATTGAATATATAATTATATGAAGAAATATCCCCTGAGATGAAAAAGAGAAATTTTTGGAACTGGTTTGGCATTTCCCTGCTCTCTATCCTACTCCTTGTACTGGTAGTGCCGATCCTTATCCCAATCCCTTCATTGGAAAACACAGTTCCGCCTGGACTATTAGCAGATCCGGACAGCCAGTTCATAAAAATAAACGGTCTGAGTGTGCATATCAAGACGATGGGGCAGGGCGAGCCAGTTATCATCCTTCTGCATGGATTCGGGGCCAGCCTGTTTTCATGGCATGCAGTCATGGAGCCATTAAGCCGCTATGGCACAATCATCGCATACGATCGTCCGGCTTTTGGTTTAACTGAACGTCCAATGAGCTGGACGGGGGAAAATCCATACAGTCCACAAGCCAACATGGACATGCTGCTTGGTTTGTTGAATCACTTCAATGTTCAGAAAGCCATCCTGCTTGGAAACTCTGCGGGCGGAACGATTGCGATGCAATTCGCCTTGCAGCACCCGGATCGAGTCAAGGCGCTCATTTTGGTGGATGCGGCAGTTTATGAAAACGGAGGAAAACAACCTTGGGTGCGTCTGTTATATAAAACGCCGGAAATGAACCATCTGGGGCCGTTGATTGTCCGCTCAATCCAGAATCAGGGAATAGATCTCATAAAAATGGCCTGGTTCGACCCATCGGAAATTACCCAGGAAACCATGGATGGATATACAAAGCTATTGCAATGCGACAATTGGGATCGCGCACTTTGGTATTTTACCCAGGCAAGCCAGCCCTCCGGATTGACCGGGCATTTAATTGAGTTCCACCTGCCGGTGCTGGTAATCACAGGCGATACCGATAAAATCGTCCCGTCGGAGAACTCGGTTCGCCTAGCGGCAGCCCTTCCAAATGCCAACCTGGTTGTCATTCCACGTGCGGGGCATGTTCCACAAGAAGAGCAGCCCAGCCTATTCGTGAGGTCGGTGGGTGAGTTTCTGAATAAGATTCAGGATCTCATGCCATAAGTAGGAATTTGCTATTGGCAAGGCAAACGTGCCAACCCTTATGTTTTCCAGTTAATGCATGGACGTAATACTTTCCACGCGTTACGAAATTAATTCCGCCTTTTAAATAATTAAACATAATAGGGGCGACCCAGAGGCCGCCCCTGAAACTCATCAAGAGGAAGGGGGAGGGTACTATTTACGGTTGCGCAGGAAGGTCGGGATATCCAAATCCTCTGTGTTAAATGTTTGCGGGCGGAATTCAGCAGCGGATTGACCTGATTGTTTTTCCACGCTGACAGATTCCAGTTGCCGCTCGGCAAGTTTGCCATCCACGATGCGGGCTGCCGGGTGGGCGATGCGACGGGGCATACCTGAACGTTCGAAACCAGTGGCAATGACTGTCACGCGGATTTCGTCAGTCAGGTCGGGGTCTATCACGGCGCCGAAGATCATGTTCACATCCGGGTGGGAAGTTTCCCTGATCAAGGCAGCCGCCTGGTTGACCTCGAACAGGGTCAGGCTAGGACCTCCGGTGACATTGAAAAGCACACCCTTGGCACCGTCAATGGTTATGTCGAGAAGCTGGCTGGAGATGGCCTGCTCGGCCGCGATGCGGGCACGGTCTTCGCCAGAAGCCTTTCCGACTGCCATCAGGGCTGCGCCACCTTCGGACATGATGGCACGCACATCGGCGAAGTCGAGGTTGATCAAGCCAGGTACGGTGATCAACTCGGAGATTCCCTGGATACCCTGGCGTAGAACATCATCAGCCATTTTAAAGGAATCATTCAGGCTGGAACGCTTGTCCATGATCTGGAGCAGGCGATCATTGGGAATCACGATCAGCGTGTCCGTATGTTCCTTGAGTTTGGACATTCCGGTCTCGCATGCCTGCATCCGGCGGTTGCCCTCAAAGGTGAAGGGACGTGTCACCACGCCAATAGTCAACGCGCCAACCTCCCTGCAGATCTGGGCTACGATGGGGGCTGCTCCGGTACCGGTTCCGCCGCCCAAGCCGGCCGTGATGAAGACCATATCGGCACCTTTCATTGCGTTGTACAAGTCCTCAGCTGACTCCTCGGCAGACTTGCGCCCGACTTCCGGGTCACCGCCTGCCCCGAGACCGCGCGTCAGCTTGTTGCCGATGCGCACGCGGGTGGGGGCCTTGGCCAGCATCAGCGCCTGGGCATCGGTGTTTATGGCAACGAACTCAACGCCCTGGATGCCTTCGTCGATCATCCGGTTCACGGCGTTGCTGCCGCCACCGCCCACACCTACCACCTTGATGCGGGCAAATGTTTCGATCTGATTCTTTTTTGCGTCCATGTTACTGCCTCCTGAATGAATAAAATGGGTTACGAAACTTTGGTTTTTTTGACAACCTGAGTCGTCCGTTCCAAGCACACTACGGGAGTAACCGCCTCAACCAGTCCTTCACCGATTCTAGGTTCACGCGGGCATCCTGCTTTACGCCGTGGTGTTTGCGTCTATGGGCGGGGGAAATATCTTCTTCTGTCAAAACCGCGGCCCAATGTAAAAGGCCAACGCTGGTGGAATATGCAGGACTCTTCAACTGGTCGACAAGACCAACCAGGTTTTCCGGCTGGGCGGTACGGATGGGCAGTCCGAAAATCCTGGAGGCAAGCGGTCGAATTCCAGGCAAAGCGCTGCTGCCACCTGTCAAAACTATTCCAGCCGGCAGCAACCCGTCATAGCCGGATCGTTTTATTTCCTGCAATGTCAGGGTGAAAATTTCTTCGACCCTGGCCTCGATGATATGAGCCATATCCTGCCGGCTGACTTTTACCGGCTGCTCTTCACCAAAGGTATGCACACTGAAGGTGTCCTCGGCGCCAACTCCTGACTTCATGGCAAAGCCGTATTTCTTCTTGATCTCTTCCGCCTGCGTGAGAGGCAGGCGCAAGCCGGTGGCAATATCATTGGTGATGTGATTGCCCCCCACGGCAAGGACCATGGTATGCCAAACATGACCACCTACATACAATGCAAGGTCGGTTGTCCCCCCTCCAATATCACAAACGGCGACACCCATCTGGCGTTCCGAGTCTGTCAGGACGACATCCCCAGATGCCAGGGGATTCAACACGAATTGCAGCACTTCCACGCCGGCGGCATTGACGCACTGGCGCAGGTTTTCCACAGTAGCCTGGGCTGCGGTGATGATGTGAGCTTCCACTTCCAATCTAAAACCGCGCATACCGAGAGGTGCTGATATTCCATCCTGCCCATCCACGCTAAATCCACGCTGGATGATATGAATGATCTCGCGATTGTGGGGAATGGCGACTGCACGGGCAGCTTCAAGTGCCCGATCGATGTCCATCTCATCAATGACTTCATTTGCCACCCCGGCCACTCCGCGGGAATTGATTGACGAAACGTGTGCACCGGCCAGGCTGACCATCGCACCAGTTATTTCCACTCCTGAGGTCCGCTCAGCCAATCTCACCGATTTGGAGATGGCTTGTGACGCTGCTGCAAGATCGACAATCACGCCCTTGCGAATGCCTCCTGAAGGTTCGATTCCCACGCCCAGGATGCGGATCGAATTTTCCTCGACCCGACCGACCAGGGTGCAGACTTTGGTGGTGCCTACGTCAATCCCAACAACTATTTCGTCCATTTTGCCTTTGAGCTACTTATAGAACGGTGCATTCAGATATTCCACGCTGATGAGTGATGGTTGAATGCCCTGGTGGGTGAGTGTATCCGCGATAGCCTGGTAAACAATCTTTTTCATTGGGACGTCTTTCACCACCTGACCAAAATAGACACTCCAGCCGCGCGGATCCTGCCATCCCAAGCCATACCTCGGATCAAACGCCATCGGCATCCCATCAGGAACATCGCGAGACAGAGCGATAATCGCCTGAACCAAACCAGGGGGGATGAACTTCTGCGCGTAGATGGGAATCGCGGGGTCCAATGGAACATTGACCGGGCTGGCATTCGCGGCGACATGGATCAAACCAGGTACATCACCCCGGGGCATAAATGCCACCCCACTGGCATCGATCCAGGTAACCACCTCGTTTTGATACCAGGCAATGACTGGCAGGCGCTCAACCACGTTCACCGTGATGCGGTTGGGCAGTCCAACATGAACCTTGATGGAAGCCAGGTCAGAAAAAGCGGTGTGTAAATTGGATTCGATCTGTGCCGGAGCGGCCTTGAAAATTGGTTGGCCAATCATTCCCAGCATGGCATTTATATCTGCCACTCCCAGTCGTTGATTGCCAACCACTGCAGCTCCTTTTACCGTGAAGGGAGATGCAGTCCACATGATGAAAAGCATGAAAGCAAGGATCGTTGTCAACGAAACCGAGATCCAGCGAGTCCCCAATTCAGGAATGTTGATTGCTGGAGCATGTACATTTTTGCGTCCGAGAGTAAACACGATATCGTAACCCTTGCGGCGAGTTTTCTTTGCAGGCTGTTTGTAACCCTGGCGTGCAACCTGGCGTTTCTCGAGGGGTAAATTCCCCGCAGTATGGTTAAAGGACTTACGGGAGATTTTCACCGGTCGCTGTGAGGACAGGATCGCAGGTTTTTTGGAAGAGCGGCGCTGACGGACAAATGCAGTCCGGGATATTTTTGGCAGAGCGGTCATAATGTCCTCCGGAAAAAGTGTTCAGTGTGGTCACGGTCAGCTTTCCTCTCAAGGGCCAGGTCGACCAGTCGGTCAACAAGTTTACTGTAAGGCAATCCGCTGGCTTCCCAAAGCTTGGGGTACATGCTGATATTGGTGAAGCCCGGGATGGTATTGATTTCGTTCAAATAGATCCTGCCGGTTCCTTTTTCGACAAAGAAATCGACACGTGCCATCCCGGCGCAGTCAACTGCTTTAAATGCGGTTACAGCCATGCGGCGTATCTCATCAGCCGTCTCAGGGGGGAGGGGGGCAGGGATAACCAATTCGGTCGTACCGTCCAGGTACTTGGACTCGTAGGAATAGAACTCGCGGCTGGGAAGAACTTCACCGGGGACGGATGCCTGTGGTTCGTCGTTACCCAGCACGGAAACCTCGATCTCGCGCGCATCTATGCCCTGTTCCACCAATATCCGCCGATCATAGGTGGCAGCTTCCAGAAGCCCTTCACCCAGGTCAGCCTGGTTGTTGCACTTGGTGATGCCCACCGAGGAACCCAGGTTGGCAGGTTTAACAAACAAGGGATAATGTCCCACCGTTTCGACGCGGTGGATGACACCGTCGAGATTCTTCTCGACTTCACTCCTTAATACAATAACAGAAGCAGCAGTTGGGATGCCCATGGAGCGCATCACATCCTTGAAAATGCCTTTATCCATGCCAACCGAAGAACCAGTGACGCCGGCGCCCACGTAAGCCAAATCGGCGAGTTCGAGCAACCCCTGCAGGGTACCGTCTTCGCCGAAGGTGCCGTGGAGAACGGGGAAGATGACATCCATTTTCGAAAGAGGATTCAATTCCATGGAAGAACCATGGGATCGGATTTCCCAAAGTCGGTTGTGAGCCTGGTCTGGGAGGATGACCACCTGTTTCTGATTTCCATCAGATAATTTTCCAGCTTGCATTGCATCTAAAACATCATCTCCTGCCAGCCAGATGCCTTCCTTTGTGATACCGATTTGAGTTATTTCATATTTTCCCGGATCGAGGGCGGAAAGGACCGACCTGGCAGACATGAGGGACACCTCGTGTTCACCTGAACGACCTCCAAAAACCACTGCGATACGGAGCTTGTTATTCATTCCTACCACTCGCCGATCAATTCCACTTCCAATTCAAGGTTGACGCCAAATTTCTCGGCGACAGTTTTTTGAGCCAATTCGATCAAAGCCTTCATATCCTGGGCGCTTGTTTTCCCATGATTGATGAAAAAGTTTGCATGCTTACTGCTGATTTCTGAATTGCCGATACGAGTGCCTTTCAAGCCGGCAGCTTCAATCAAGCGACCAGCCTTATCTCCAACTGGGTTCTTGAACATCGAGCCCATGCTGGCACCCGCTGGTTGGGATTCGCGCCTGCGTTTGGAGTTCTGTTCCATCAACGTCCGGATGGTTTGCGATTCCCCGGCATGCAGAGCGAGTTTTGCTGAGAGGATGACCGCGGGAGTATGTTCCCTTTTAAGAACGCTGGTCCGGTAACCGTAGGCCATCTTTTCAAGCGACCAGACCCGGCGTCCATGCTGGCGGTGAAATATCTCCAGAGAAATCAAGTTGCCAGCAATGTCGCCGCCGAAGGCCCCAGCGTTCCCATAAACCGCTCCACCCAGGGAGCCGGGCAGAGATGCAGCCCATTCAAAACCGGAGAGACCCAATCGTGCCGCCCGCTGCGAGATGGTGTTGGGCGTGACACCTGATTCTGCTGTGACTTGCGGAGGATTGGATTGAAGATCAAATTTCACATGCCGTGCCTGGTTGATAATTACCACGCCGCGCACACCCTTATCGCTAACCAGGACGTTGGAACCACCACCCACCAGAATAAATGGGATTTCAGCCTTCCAAAGTTTATCCGCAGTTTGAACCAACTCGTCAGCTGAGCGGATGATAATAAGAGCATCAGCCGGACCGCCAATGCGCGCAACAGTATAGCCCTTGAGGGGGATATTTTCCTGGAGGGTGTCACCAAAAGTCGAGCGAAGGGTTGACATGGTTGTTGGTAGCATGCAGCAGTCGAATAGTTTTAGATGTTATTGTTGACGAACGACACAGTCATTCCATTTACTTCTCACTGGTTAAGAAGGCGATCAATTTTTTAACCATGCCTTCATTCTTGGGATTCGGTTTCAAACAATCCCGGTTAATTTCTACCTGTCTCTTGGGTTTTGGGTGAGGAGTTTCACCCAAGGCAAAATATATTGGGCGCAAGGTCATCATTTCGGTCTCAAAATCTCTTTTCTTTTCAAGCATTGCGACCCTCCTTCAAATGTGCCAATACCTCTAAACTTATTTGATCGGCATCTCCAGCTGACAGGACCAACAGGACGTCTCCGGGGTGAAGATTTTTAATCAAGTAGCTGCTTGCTTCCGATAAACCAGGAATAAAATGTGCGGGACGAGGCATGGATGCGGCCACTGTTTTTGATGAAAAGTCAGTCTTCGGTTCTCGGGCTGCGTATATATCAGTTACGATTACCTCATCTGCGTCAGCAAAAGAATGTGCAAATTCATTTAACAGGACCTGGGTGCGGGAGTAAGTATGCGGCTGCCACAGGGCCCATATGCGCCGTGACGGATATCGGGATCGGGCTGCAGCCAGAGTAGTCCTGATCTCAGTTGGATGATGCGCATAGTCATCAATAATAACAATGCCGTTCGATTCTCCACGGATTTCGAACCTGCGACCTGTTCCAGCAAATTTTTCCAGGGTCTTGGATGCATCTGTAAGAGGCAGACCAAGGAGACAGGTTACGGATAGGGCGGCGAGTGCATTACTAACGTTGTGTTTGCCTGGAACCTGGAGATTAACAAGGGTTGTTTCGCCCCTCACAAAAGCCTTGAAGGTGAAACCTCCCTTATCATTGGGCACCAGTTCACTCCCAAATACATCTGATTCATGCTGCCCGTTTGCATCTGTCGTCAACCCATAAGATAAAATGGACTTGCCAAGTTTCTTCGCTTTTTCCATCAAGTCCCGCGCACCAGGATCATCCGCACAAGCCACCAACGTGCCCTGTGGCGGGATAAGGTACATGAACTCCACAAAAGCAGCCTGATAGTCCGCGGGGGTGGGGTAACAATCGGGGTGATCATGTTCGATGCTGGTTATCACCTCAATGATTGGTTTAAGCCCCAGGAACATGCGGTCATATTCGTCAGCTTCGATGATGAAAGTTTTTCCCTTCCCAGCCCGGGCATTGACGCCCAGGTTCGAATTCACGCCACCGATGATAAAAGATGGATCCTGCCCCATCGCTGAGAGCATCCATGCGATCATGGAGGATGTGGTGGTCTTCCCGTGGGTTCCCGCGATGGCGATGGAGGTCTTGCCATCCATTATGCTGCTAAGAAAGTCAAACCGCTTCAGGACCGGGATTCTAAAGGCACGCGCGGCTGTAACTTCAGGGTTGTCATCCTGGATGGCGGACGAACGCACCACCAGGTCGGCGTCGCGCACGTTCTCCGGGCGGTGACCGATGCTGATGGTGGCACCTGCAGCCTGCAGATCCCGGGTAAACGAGGATTCCGCGCGATCAGAACCGCTCACAGTGTGTCCCATTTCGAGCAGGACGCGAGCGATGGCTGAAAGTCCGGTTCCGCCTATGCCAATCAGATGGATGTGCGTCATAGTCTAAATAAACACCACAATCACAAAAATGAAGGAAATTACAACAGCGAAATAAATGCCCGGGATCCCAAGCAGTTTTGGCGGCATGTATTGAAGCATTGCTTCTGCCACCTTCGCAAAATTGCCCGTGGGTGCTGTAATAACCTGCGGGAAGGGGTAGCCAGAAGTGGACATGTAGTGCCAGATTGTCCCGGCTATCAGGTAACCATTCAAAGCTCCAATAACCACCCCCAGAATGATATCCTGCAGTTTTTCGCGA
>Ga0315297_10000837_pt1 | contig 18459 bp, 16 predicted proteins | sample YL17G15_0_MG_FD_203628 | JGI IMG/M metagenome (GOLD analysis project Ga0315297, IMG submission 203628) | Sediment microbial communities from Yellowstone Lake, YNP, Wyoming, USA - YL17G15_0 | ecosystem: Environmental > Aquatic > Freshwater > Lake > Sediment | place: USA: Wyoming | collected... | reverse complement strand
AGCCCGAGGTTCGCGAGGTCCGCCTCCCCGCCCGAGAACCGGGCGATCGGGTGCAGCTCCCCCTGGTCGTCGACCTGTATCTCGTAGTCGTCCCCCAGCTCTATCCTGGAGTACTTCCCGTCCGTCATGGAGCCTATGATCTTCGACGTGAGCTCGGAGAGCGCCGGGGCCACCTTCCCTATCAGGTGGTCTCTGAAGGAGACCATTACGGAGTCGAGCATGGCGAGCGCCTCCGCCCTCTTCTGCTCCGACTCGATGTTCTTCTTCACGCGCGCGATGTTCTCCAGCTCCTTGGTCACGCGGTCGTGCTCGGCCTTCGCCGCCTCCCTCGCGCTCAGCAGCTTCCTCGTGTGGTCCTTCGCCGAGTTGAGCGCCGCCATTTTCTCGTCAAGTTCCTTTATAATCAGTTCGTACTGCGCCTTCTTTGGTTCAAGGACGTCCACGAGGCTCCTGATGGCCCCCTCCTCCATGGAGTTCTTCTGGATCGTGTCCCTGACGTCCCCGAGCTCGTGCTCCGACCGTCCCAGCTCCTCCTGGACTCCCCTGACCCTGACGAACTCGTCGTGGAGCGGCTTGAGCCTCTCGTGCTCCGCCCTGACCCTCGCGTACTCCTGCTCCGAGAACCTGACCTCGCCCAGGCCGGACAGGTCGGTCCTCTTCTGCAGCAGCCTCGCCCTGACGCGCGCGAGCTCCTTCTCAGCTCCCTCGACGGACGCCTCGGCCTGCCTCAGCATGGTCAGCTCCTGGTCGAGCCTCGTCCGCTTCTTCCTGAACGCCTCGTCCTTCCTGGCGAGGCCCTGGAGATCGCCCTCGAGCGCCTGTATGGCCTTAGCGGCCTCCTCTGCGGATTTGGACGCTGATTCCGAGCTCTCCCTCAGCTTGCCGATGAGCAGCTCGTAGGCATCCTCGAGCGTCCTCTCGCATGTCGGGCACACGCCCTCCTTGCCCACCTTCTCTATCTCCGAGAGCTTCTTCGCGTCCTTGGCTGCAGACTCCCCGCGCTCCTTCCGCTTCGCCTTCAGCTCCCCGATCCTGCCGGAGATCTCCGCCTTCGCCGCCTCGGACTCCGCCCTCGCCTTCTCCAGCTCGTCTATCTGGCCGACGATGTCCGAGGGCTTCGTCAGGGCAGCCCTGAGCTTCGAGATCTCATCGACGGCCCTGGTCTCGTCCTTCGAGATGACCGCGATGTCCTCCGCGAGGTGCTTCGCCTTCTCGCCCTTGCTCCTCTCCGCCTCGAGCGCGTCCTTCGAACGCACGTTCTCCGACCACGCCTTCTCGGCGGACTCCAGCTCGGGCAGCCTCTCTAGCTTCTTCTTCGCGTCCGCGACCCTGGCCGCGAGCCGCTCCTCGCGCTTCCTCAGCTCGGAGATGGCCGAGCGCTTCGCGGTGAGGTCCCTGGCGGACGAGTTGTACGCGTCCACATCCTTCTTGAGCAGGTCGCGCCTGCTCCTCGCCTCGTCGACCGCCTTGAGCGCGACCGCCTCCTTCGTCTCGGCCTCCTTGAGCAGGCCCTCGGCCTCCTCGCGCTGCCCCTGCAGCTTCGGGAGCCTATCCGACAGCACGCTCTGCCTGTCCCTCCCGTCCTCGTCCACGAGCGTGCTCTCGGCGCCCTTTATGCGCTCCTTGATGTCCCTGGCGTCGGTCCGTATCAGCTGCACGACAGCGTCCACGCCGTCTATCCTGAGCATCCTGAGCACGACCTTCTTCCTCTCCCCGGAGGCGACGTTCTGGAGCGCGTTAAGCTCCTTCTGACGCGCGAACACGGAAGTGAAGAACGACTTGTGGTCCATGCCTATGAGCTTCTCGACGGCCTTCTTGACGGGCTTGTCCCCGGTGGCGACCACGGTCGAGCCAGACCGCAGCTCCGCCCGCATCGTGAGGCTCTTGCCGCCCATCTCCCGCTCGATCCTGTAGTCCGTCCCGCCGAGCTCGAACTCGAGCACGGCCATGCAGTGCTCCCCCGAGCCGGAGCCTATCCTCTTGACGCTCTCGCGGTTGGTCCTCACGACCTCGTCCACGTTCCCGAAGAGCGCCCAGGCCATCCCCTCTATGATCGTGGTCTTGCCCGAGCCGTTTAGCCCGAGTATGCCGACTATCCCGTCCGGGAACTGGAGCTTCAGCTCCTTGAAGCGCCTGTAGTTCCTCAGCTCGAGATAGGCTATCCTCATTCTTCCTCCCTCGCGAAGTACGGCGCCCCAATCTCCAGGAGCGCCTTCCTCTTGTCCTCCGCCATGTCCAGCCCGGACACGTACTTCTGGAACTCGTGCGTCAGAGACCCAATCTGCGCGTCCTCGCTGGCCTTCCTTCCTGCCTCCTCCGCGCGGTCGATCTTCAGCTCGAAGTGCATCGCGCTGCCGCCCATTCGCCTGATGGAGGGCACGTCCATGGACCTGTACGCCTCGGCCGATACGTTGGATATGACCAGCCGGACGATCTTCCCGTCGATGGAGGACGCGCTGATCCTCGCCCTCGCCTCGGCTGCGATCTCGGACGACACGAGCCTCGCGGCATCGATCTTCTCGAGGTCCATCATGTCCCTGGTCTTCAGCGGATGCAGCGTGACCTTGCCCGTGTCGAGGTCGACCTCGACGACGCCCTTGGTCTGGTCTGCCTCCCCGAACCCCAGCCTCTCCGTGGAGCCGGAATAGTACGCGTTCGGGGCGACCTTGGCGTACTTGTGATAGTGCCCGATCGCGATGTAGTCGAAGTCCGACGGCAGTGACTCCTTCGGCACGGACTCCTCGTTGAACTCGTCCATCTTGTATAACATCTCGGGGCTGAGTATGCCCGCATGAAGGACCGCGACGTTGTGCTTCGTGTCCTTGGACGGCCTCAGCTCGGACACGAGCTGGGCGATCGACGGGGATGTGGAGTGCGGTATCGCGTGGACTGTCATGTCCCCGACGACGACCTTCGCGATGCCTGGCTCGTGCACCGAGTGAACATGGTCCAGGTGCTCGAATATGCGGAATATGTTGCCCGTCTCGCGGAGCCTGGGGGTCGAGTGGTTCCCGGAGATCAGGACGGTCTCGATCCCCGCCTCGGAGAGCCTGATGAGCTGCCTGAGGGCGAAATCTATCGCCCTGTTCTGCGGCCTGACGGTGTCGAACAGGTCCCCGGCGTGGACGACTGCGTCGGGCCTGAGCTCGATCGTCTTGTCTATCGCCTGCTGGAAGGCGCTGTAGAAGTCGGCCTCGCGGAGGTTGATCCCCTGCGCCTCGTCCACCTTCGAGTAGGTGCCGAAGCCCAGGTGCGTGTCCGATAGGTGGACCAGCCTCAACCCTTGTCACGCTCCAACATCGCGATGATCTCCTCGATCTCCTCGAGGTCCCTCGAGTTCCCCGCGAGCGCGGCCGGTCCCCTGCTCTCGAACACCTCAGACAGCTTCGAGTTGATTGTCTGGATGGAGCTCCAGAGGGCGAGTATGATCACGGCGATGATGGCGAGAGCGACGACCGCGAAGAACAGGTTCTCCTGGACCATGGAACCCACCATGGGCGAGACGATGACGAACCCGATGAGGACGTATATGCTCAGGATGGACAGCTTAAGCGCCCTGGATGTGGCGTTGTACCCCATGTACTCTGCCGACCTGGTCCCCAGCATCGCCTCGCTCGTGGACACCTCGACCAGCCTGATGGTCCTGGTCCAGATGCTCTTCATGGCGGGCACGATCAGCAGGAGCGCTCCGGTGGCCAGGAGCAGCAGGAACAGGCCGGAGTTGCCCCCGACGAGGTATGCGTAGTCGGAGGCGTCCGGGACGACGATCAGGACCGTCACCAGGATGGATATCACGATGATGATGTTCGCGAAGATGGTTGATAGGTTGTTCCTCATCTCGTCTGATGTGCGGCGAGACGACCTCGACCTCCTCCTTATGTTGGTGATGACGAGGTTCATGTAGCTCGCGGAGTGGAGCAGGGACCTGGGGGCGGCCTTCTCGAGCACGCGTATGATCCTGTTCGTGGATTTCACGCTGTAGGGCACGATGAGCGCGGTGAGGGTGGTGACCATTACTATGATCGGGTAGATGTTGGGGTTGACCGCCGGGTTCTCGGCCCCAGGAGGCGCGGCGACCGCCGCGATCATGAGCGAGAACTCGCCGATGGCGATCATGCCGAGGCCGGCGCCCACCGCATTCGTCGCGCCGAACCCCATCATGAACGTCGACAGGGTGCAGGAGAACATCTTCGCGAGGACGAACACCAGCGTGATGACCACGACGGGTATGATGAACATCTCCACATTGGAGAACAGGGCGAGGTCGACCAGCATCCCGATCGTGATGAAGAATATCGCTCCGAACAGGTCCCTGACTGGCTCGACCTTCCTCATGACGTCGCCGATGTACTTCGATTCCGAGATCACGACGCCCATCACGAACGCGCCTATCGCCTCGGAGAACCCTATCACGTTGGAGAAGTACGCCATCGAGAAGCACAATCCGAGCACGGTGACGATGAGCAGCTCGCCCGAGCGCTGCCGGCCAACATAGTCAACCAGCTTTGGCACGACCGCGAGTCCGAACACTATCGCCGCCGCGATGAACACGCCCATCTTGAGGACGAGCATGCCCAGCTGCTCGGGGCTGACCCCTCCGGTCGAGATCAGGCCGGAGACAGCAGCGAGTATCAGCACCGCCGCGAAGTCCTCGACTATGAGCAGGCCGACGATCAAGCGAGCCTTCTCGTTGTCCAGCCCCCCGCTCTCCCTGAGGGACCGGACGATGATCATGGTGGACGCGACCGACAGTATGGCCCCCAGAAGGGTGGATTCCAGCGGCGTCCAGCCGAGCGCGGTCCCCAGCTGGAACCCGAACACTATCATGAGTGCGATCTCGACCGCGGCGGCGGTGATGACCGTGATCCCGATGCTCCTGAGCTTCTTCAGGTTGAACTCGAGCCCGATGGAGAACGTGAGCAGGATGATGCCGAGCCTCGCGAGCAGCCCGATGGAGTCCATGGCCGTCTCGAACAGCTCCTTGACCAAGGGCCCAACGATGATGCCCGCGAGAAGGTATCCGAGGATGAGCGGCTGGCGGAACCTGTGGAAGAGGATGATGATGACTGCGGCGACGGCTATGACGAGTGCCATGCACATTACGAATTCCGTCTGCGGGTCTGCCATGGTCAATGCACCGTGTCGCGCCCTCATCCTTGGCTGCGCGGGGGCCTGTCCGGCTCCCATCCGACAGCCGTCCCTGCACAATCGCCGTGCTCGGATGCGCTGGCATGAGTGATAACAATCGGATTACTTAAGCCTGGTTCTCCCAGCCCTCGCGTCCGAAGGTCATGAAACATTCAAGTCGCATCAGAGCCATCATTCCCCCGGGATGGCGGACAAGCGGTTCAGATTCTCCCAGTTCCCTGACGATCAGAGGGCGCGCGTCAAGGTCTTCGGCCTAGGAAGCGCTGGATGCAACATGATAGAGGGGGCGCCCTTCTCCACGGTCGCGTTCTCCACATCGTCCGCCGACCTTGCCAGATCCACGGCCGAGCGCAAGGTCATGCTCGGGCAGGACAGGCTCATGGGCATCTCCCAGTCCAGCCACTCGATCCTCAAGCACCTGCCATCGGTCGCGGGACACGAGGTCGTGGACCTATTCAACAACACCGACCTCGCGTTCCTGATGTGCGGGCTCGGGGGCGTGTCTGGCAGCCTCGGGGCCAAGATGTTCGCGTCCCTGGCCCAGTCGAAGGGCACGGTCAACATAGTGCTCGCAGCGTCCCCCTTCTCCGCGGAGTCGATCCGCCGGAGGGAGTTCGCGGGCAAGATACTCCAGGAGCTGCTCGGGACGGCCTCCTTGTGCGTCGAGTTCGACAACGACAAGCTCTCCACGCTCGCCCCGACGCTCCCGATGTCCCGCGCGTTCGCCCTCATGAACGGGATCATGCTTCGCCCGGTGATGGATATGTGCGCCACCGTGTCCAGGATGGACATGGGGCTCCTGAAGCAGGTCGTGGGAAAGGCGACCTACGGGCGGTTCGGGCTCGGTCTGGCAAGGGGCGACGAGAGGGTGTCGAGGGTGGTCGAAGAGGCCATGAGTTCGCCGTGGTTCGACTACGATCTGACAGAGGCGACTTCGGCCATAGCCGTGTACTCCGCGGCGGACCCGTGGGACAAGGAGATAGAGAAGGTCCTGTCTGCCCTCGAATCCAGGCTCCCGTCGGCCGGGATCGCATGGGGTAGCTACTCAGACCCCGCCCTCAACGACCGGATACGGCTGAGCCTCATCATATGCAGGACGAAATGACGGGGAAACGCTACCAGAGAAGCGCGACGTTTCGATGATTGAACCACAATCGGCTTTTAGCGGGCCTGTATTCTACCATCTGCGGGGACTCGTCGAGGGAATCGGGCGGAGCCAGGTTCCTCTTTTTCTATAATTCTACCCGTGCCTCATCGCGCTTCTTCTCGGAGACCGTTCTTCGGTAGCCTGGCCTCTCCCAGCGCTTCCAGCGCCTCCGATTCCATGAAGTGGAGCTTGCCGGGTACCGCCAGGGCGTGCAGCGGTGGCCCGAAGTCCAGCGGGATCATCTCGGAGATCCTGCCGGCACGGACGACGCAGTCGGGTCCTCCAGCTCTCGCGACCACGCAGACCAGGGTGTCGGGTCCGACCGTTCCGCGCCCGACGCGCCTCTCCAGGTCCAGGAGCAGGTGCATGCCCTCGTTCGCTGTCATGTACCTCGAGTTCTCGGCGTCGATGTCCAGGAGGACAAGGGTGTGCAGCCCCCTGGACTGGTTCTCCTCTATGACCTCGTACGGGCTCGTCGGTGCGTAGCCCTCCTGCGGGAACGGCAGGGTCGTGGTCCTCCCGAACTTGTAGTGCTGGAGTCCCAGCAGCCCGGGCACCGCGGTCATGATGGACACCCCGTGGATCACCACGGTATCTATCGAGGCGGACTTCGCCCTGAGCCTGAGGTCGACATGGGTGGTCGCGCTCATCGGGTCTCCGGCGACCAGGAGCACTACATGCTTTCCCGCCGCCTCCTCGAGCAGTTTCTTCCCGTCCTCGACCTCCGTCCTCGTGAGCAGCTCGATCTTCTTGCCGGCCGATTCGGCGAGCCTGTCCAGCGCCCCGTGGGTCAATGTCGACGTGTACGCCTCCGCGAAGACCGCATCGGCCCTCCGGAGCTCTTCGAGGCCCCTGACAGTGATGCCCTTCTCGTCGTGTAGCCCGAGGCCAACGAACGACAGCAGCCCCTTATTCCCGGCCATCGGTCCTCGGAACGGTTAGCTATCTAAAGTATCCTTCCGTCTGGAGCGATTCGGTTATCTACTGCGCAAGTCGATGCGAGTGTCCGATGAAGTCCCTGTGCCTCGTCATCCCCAAGAAGAAGGCGGAGCCGGTGAGGCGCAGGCTTCTCGAGAAGGGCGCTTTCAGAACGGACCTCCAGGTGCGCTCGGACGCGAAGAACGTGTACCTCCCGGTGAGCCAGAGGGTGGACCTCGGATATCCCGTGGAGGAGGCCGATTTCGACGAGATCGCGACTCAGGTCAAGGACTACCGCATGCTGGTCGACGTCCCGGACGAGCTGCGCCCTCTTCTCCCGTCGTCCTTCGACACCCTCGGGTCGCTCGCGATCGTCAAGATGGCCGAGGAGATCAGGCCGCACGCGAAGCAGATAGGCGAGGCTATCATGGCGACCCAGACGGCCATCAGGACGGTCTGCATGGACTCCGGGATCGTGGACGAGTTCCGGACCAGGAACATCAAGATCGTCGCGGGCGAGAAGACCACGGAGACCATGCACAAGGAGTACGGGATGACCTTCAAGCTGGACGTGTCGAAGGTGTTCTTCTCCCCCAGGCTCGCATCCGAGCGCGAGATAGTCGCGAAGCAGGTGCAGCCGGGCGAGGTCGTCATAGACATGTTCGCGGGCATAGGGCCGTTCTCCATACTCATCGCCAAGACCCGCTCGCCGAAGGTCGTCTACGCGGTGGACGCGAACCCCGAGGCGATACGGTTCATGACGGAGAACCTGGCGCTGAACAAGGTCCCCGCGGTCACGCCCCTGCTGGGGGACGCCAGGGAGCAGGTCGCCTGCCTCGAGAAGGCCGACAGGATAATCATGAACCTCCCGCACGAAGCCCTCGGATTCCTCCCGGACGCCATCAGGGCGCTCAAGCCAGGGGGCATCATCCACTTCTACGAGATCGTCGAGGAGAGCGACTTCGAGAAGCGCATGCACGAGCTGGTGGACGCGGCCGTGCGCGAGGGGCGGGTGCTCAAGGTCCTGGCCACCAGGAAGGTCAAGAGCTACTCCCCGACCATGACTTTCTACGGGCTCGACCTGCAGCTACTGTGACGGGCCCTTCTTCGGCTCGAGCGTGATGCCCCTCTGTCCGTGGTAGTTCCCCGACCGCTCCTTGTAGCTCTTCATAGGCGGGGACCGCAGCTCCTCGAACACTACCTGCGCGAACCTGTCGCCTATCGGGAGCTCGACGGGCTCCTTCGAGGCGTTTATCGCCGAAAAGGTAAGGTTGCCGTGGAACCCTGCATCGATTCTCCCAAAAGAGGACAGCACGCCCTTCCGCACCCATGAGGTCCTCATCCATATCTCGCCCACGAGGTCGGAGGGCAGCTCGAGGTACTCCTTCGTCCCGATGACGAACCACGCGCCGCCCGGCACGACGGCCTTCCCCTCCCTCGACCGCTTGTCCGTGGAAGGCACCCAAATCTCCTCGATCGTCACATCGTACCCGTTCGGGGTCAGGCTGCGCTCGTCGAACGAGCCGATCTTGAGGGACCCGTCCTTGAGCCGCTCGAGTATGTCAGTATCGGAGAGCACCGCCAAGGTCGGTTCACCCTTTCCTCATGCCCTTCTTCGCCTTGGCCGCCAGTTCCTCTTTCTCCTGCTCCTCGAGCACCTTCGCGGCCAGGTCCGCCAGGGACCTGAACCTGGAGAAGGACTGCGGCCACTTGTCCCCGAGCTCGACCGCGAAGTTGTCCGAGACTGCCCGCGGCCCGCTCAGCACGATCTCCCCGAACCCCTCCTCCTCGAGCTTCTTGCTGACGGGCCCCGCCGCCTGCGCGACCCTCTCCCACTTGAACAGCTGGTCTATCCCGTCAAGCTCCTTTACGAGGTCGCCGATGTAGTCTGTGCCCAGCTTCGCCAGAAGGCGGATGTATAGCTTCTTCAGGTCGAGCGCCGCCCCGATGGACGCCTTCCTGACATCCGCCATCAACCTGTCCAGGTCATCATCTTTCAGCTTCGCGAGCTTCGATGGAGATGAGGCGATCGAGTTCTTCGCCTCGGCAACAAGCGCAGGCTCGAGCTCGGTCTCTATGGATCTGATGATTACGATGCCGTGCCTCGCGAGCGCGGCCTTCGCCTCGGTGAGGTCTCTAATAAGAGCGGGATCCAGGTGGTCCGCCATTTCCCTCACAGCGCCGTGAATCCCTCGGCCGTCTTCTTGTCCAGCTTCTTGACGACCTCGACGATGAGCTTGGTCGCGCCCTCGACGTCGGAGAGGCTCAGCAGGCCTACATGGGAGTGGATATGCCTGGTCGGGATGCCGATTACAAGGGACGGGCATCCCGCGTGCTGCAGGTGCACCGCGCCCGCGTCCGTGCCTCCCCTGGCGATCTGCGAGAGCTGGTAGGGTATCTTGGCCTTCTCCGCCACCTTGATCACGAACTCGAGCAACCCCTGGTTAGGTATCATCGACGAGTCGAATGTGGTCAGGGACGCGCCCGCGCCCATCTTCGTCGGAGCCTCGCTCGCCTCGATCCCCGGGACGTCCCCAGCGATGTCCACCTCGAGCGTGAGGCAGACATCCGGCTTAGCGACGTACGCGGATGTCCTCGCGCCCCTGAGGCCAACCTCCTCCATGACGGTCGCTGCCCCTATGACTGTGTTCGGATGGGAGATCTTCTTCTCGACCAGGGTCCTGACGACCTCGGCCGCGATGAAAGTCCCTATCCTGTCGTCGAACGCCTTCCCGACGGCGATCATGTCCGTGCCCTTCTTCTTGCCGTCCTTGAACACCCTCTTGGTGAATGTTGAGAAGCAGGAATCGGGTATCACCGGGTTGCCCAACCTGATGCCCATGTTCTTGGCCTCGTCGTCGTTCGACGCCCCGATGTCGATGAACATCTTGTCCTTCACGACCACCTTCGCACGCTCCTCGGGCGTCAGGAGGTGCGGGGGCTTGGCCGCGATGACGCCAGGGACCATGCCCTTCGTGGTCCTGATCCAGACCCTCTGTCCGAGGAGCACCTGGTCGAACCATCCGCCGAGCTGGTTGAAAGTCAGGAACCCCTGCTTGTTGATAGAGGATATGATGAACCCGACCTCGTCGATGTGGCCTGGGAGCAGGATGATCGGGTCGTTCGATGTCCCCTTCTTCGAGAACATGAGCGAGCCCAGCTTGTCCATCGTGATCTTGTCGGAGAACTTGGAGACATACTCCTTCGTTATCCTTGCGGGCTCTCTCTCGAAGCCCGACGGTCCGAAGCTGTTCGTCAACTCTTCCAAGAACTTGAGTGCCTGCTGGTCTATCAGAATATCCACCTGTGCGCGAGCATCAGATTGAGCGTAGATAATGGTTGCTGTAGGGTGCACTCTGGATGTAGCGTCGTGGCATGGCCTGCGACCCGCTCTCGTCCGAGGGCCGAGGCGTCGGGGCAGAAGGTATAAATTCGGATAACGGCATGACGCGAAAGAACGGGAGGCCAGACATGTCAGTCGTGATGCCAGACCTCAGGTACACCAAGGACCACGAATGGGTGAAGGTGGAGGGCAAGCTCGCCAAGATTGGGATTACGGACCACGCTCAGCACGAGCTGACCGAGATAGTGTTCGTCGAGCTCCCGAGCGCGGACAAGGAGGTCAGCAGAGGAGAAGTGGTCGCTAACGTCGAGTCCGTCAAGACCGTCTCCGAGGTCTTCACGCCCGTGAGCGGCATCGTGAAGGACTCCAACGGCAAGCTGGTCGACTCGCCCGAGCTCCTGAACAAGGACCCGTACGGCCAGGGCTGGATCGTGGTCATCGAGGTCAAGGACCCGTCCGAGCTCTCGGAGCTCATGTCCGCTGATGCGTACACGAAGCTGCTGGGCGAATAGGCAGGCTTGATCGGGCCCACCCGAGTGCGACCGCGCACGGTCCGGCCATCCCGTCCGTGCCATCATCTATGGAGGAGGATGTGTTCATGAAGCGCGGTGTGTCGTCTGAGGATGCTGTCGATTGTTTCTCTGGGTTCCCTGTGGTCCTGTGCTCCGTCGGCGGGCAGAAGGACAACATCATCACGCTGGCGCTTTGCCACGTTTTCTCGTTCCGCCCACCGCTGATCGGCATAGGCGTGGCCCCGAAACGGTACAGCTACGGCCTTCTGAGGGAGAGCGGGGACTTCGCGATAAACATGCCCGACAGGACCTTGCTGAAGGCGACCGAGATATGCGGATCGAAGTCCGGCCGGAAGGTGGACAAGTTCCAGGCCGCAGGGTTGACCCGGGAGAAGGCGGAGAAGATCAAGTCGCCCCTGATAGCCGAGTGTCCGGTGAACCTCGAGTGCGTGAAGGTCAAGGAGGTCGAGACCGGGGACCACACGTGGTTCGTGGGTGAGGTCGTCGCCGCGAGGATGGACCCTGACTGCGACAAGAAGGACATGATGCTCTGGTGGGGCGAGTACAGGGTTATCGGGGACAAGGTTGACAAGGTGAAGTGACGGATGCATCGGTCGCGGCCGTGGCGCCGGAGCATCATGAAGCTCGAGAAGCGTCCCATCCCGAAGATGAGGACTTCGGCCTAGACTCGAAGATCGTGCTGTACCTGCTCTCGTTCTTTGTCCCGGTCGTCGGGATCATCTTCGGCTTGGTCTTCATGACCAACCCAAAGCCCGAGTACAAACACGTCGGTCGAGTGATGGTAATGCTCGGGATAGTGCCTTTGGTTTGGGGCGTCGTCGTGTCGCTAATCGTGATCTTCTCGCTCATCTGACGGAGACGGACTCCACTGTTCGCTCTCCTGCCGACTGCAAGTTCTACGCTCGTACTATTTCGAGAATCTGGCTAGACAACGTATAAATGCTCGGAGGGTCTTTTCATCCGAGAACAGGTTACTTCTCCCGCTGGGAGGGAGGACAGCAGGTGTACGTCTACAACACGTGTCCAAGGGATTGTTACGACACATGCTCCATGGTCACCAGGGTCAGGAACGACAAGCTGCACTCCATCGAGCCCAACGACAAGCAGCCGTTCACCCAGGGCTTCCTGTGTGCGAAGGGTCAGAACCTCTCCCAGTATGTGTACTCCAAGCAGCGTCTGCTCTATCCGTTGCGCAGGGTGGGCAAGAAGGGCGATGGCAGGTTCGAGAGGATCTCGTGGCCCGACGCCCTCAAGGACATCGCAGAGCAGATAAGGGAGCGGTCCGCCAAGTACGGCACTGACTCAGTGCTCGAGTTCGGCTACGCCGGCACCATGGGCCTGATCCAGAGGCACTTCCCGAGCAGGTTCTTCAACGCGATAGGCGCGTCCAACATCAATCAGACGATATGCTCCCGTGCCGGCGACAAGGCCCTGGAGATCGTCTACGGCTCCAGCCTGGGGATGCTCCCGGACGAGATAGAGAAGTGCAGGCTGGTCGTGGTCTGGGGCATGAACCCAGCATGGAGCACCCCGCACGGGTTCGAGATCCTCAAGAAGGTGAAGAAGCGCGGCGGGAAGATATACGTGATCGACCCGATCAGGACCGCCTCCGCGGACCTGGGGACGCACCTGCAGATCCGTCCCACGACGGACGCTGCCCTCGCGCTCGGATGCATCAACCACATAGTCGAGAACCGGCTCCACCTCGAGGAGTTCGTCAAGCAGCACACGACCGGGTTCGACAAGCTGGTGGAGATATCCAAGAAGTTCGACATGAACACGATCTCCAAGACGACCGGCCTGAAGACCAGGGAGGTCGAGGACTTCATAGCGGACTACGTGTCCCTTAGGCCGAGCTGCATCATGATCGGCTACGGCATGCAGCGGAACAGGAACGGCGGGGAGATGGTCCGCGCGATAAGCATCATGCCCGCACTCATAGGCCAGCCCAGGGGGTTCTTCTATTCCACGGACATCGACGATTTCGACAGGGGATACCTCGAGGGGACGAGCCTGATCTCGAGGAAGAAGGTCACGCACAACATGGTCGACCTGGGCCGGACGCTCGACTCGGGTAAGATCAAGATGATGTTCGTGTACAACTCGAACCCGCTCGCCACCCTGCCCAACCAGACGCTCGTGAGGAAGGGGTTCGCGAGGGACGACATGTTCACGGTCGTCCATGAGCTGTTCATGACCGACACGGCGGACTACGCGGACATCGTGCTCCCCGCCACGAGCTTCTTCGAGCACTTCGACATCAACGTGTCGTACTTCCACCAGTATCTGTCGCTCAACGAGAAGGCCATCGAGCCCGTTGGCGATGCCAGGAGCAACTCGGACCTGTTCAGGGCGCTGGCCTCGGAGATGAAGCTCACGCAGAAGGAGCTGTTCGAGGACGACGAGAAGGTCGCGAAGACTCTGTTGTCCAAGAGCAAGGTCGTCGACGGCAAGTTCGAGGACCTGAAGAAGAAGGGCTTCCTGAAGATGAAGGTGCCCTCGAGGTCGGTGTACCAGACCCCCTCGAAGAGCATAGAGCTCTACTCTGCCTCCGCGGCGGCGGAGGGCCTGGGCGGCCTGCCGGCCCATGTCGAGGTGAAGGGCAAGCTGCCGTACCAGCTCATATCTCCCGTGCACAAGTTCCTCGTGAGGTCTCAGTACCATCAGCGCTGGCCGGACATCAAGCCGGTCGCGTACATGAACCCGAAGGACCTCTCGAACGAGGAGCTCGAGAACGGCGGCACGGTCACGCTCGCGAACGAGTTCGGCGAGTGGAACGTGAAGATAGAGTCCTCGGAGGCAATCCCCCACGGGGTCCTGATGGCCTACTCCGTCCTGTGGCCCAAGCTCTCAGGAGGGGCCAACGCGAACTTCGTCACGACCGATTTCGTGCAGCGGTACGGCCAGAACTCCGCCTTCAACTCCACCTTCGTGAAGATCATCTAGGACACGGGCGCCCCGGAGCCGTCCCCGTCCGCCATCGACCCGAAGAACTCCTCGTGTATCGCCGTTATCGCATTCTTGAGGTCCTTCCTGTCGACCGTGAAGTGATATGCGACGGTCGACGCCCCGGCGGATATGAGGTCGACGTTTACGTTCTTGGACGCGACCGCCCTGAACACCCTGGCCGCGACGCCTTTTGTGCTCCCGAGCCCCTCGCCTACCGTGCACACGAGCGCGACCCCCGGGTTGATCTCGAAGCTCTCGCCCACGCCCCCGATGATGCCCCTTATGGCCTTCTTGGCGCGGGCGACGTCAGCCTCGTCTATGAGCACCGCGACGCAGGTCTGGGAGGTCGTCGCGGAGAACAGGTTGATGTCCTCCCTCGACAGGCACGCGGTGATGTCCGCGAGGAACCCGGACTTGTAGCCGGCTCCGGTGTCGTACACCTTGAGCGTGGCGACCTTCGGGACGTAGGACACGCTCTTGATGATGTCCTTCCTAGCCTCCCTGCTGTTGCATATGATCGTGCCAGGCGACTCGGGCTTGTACAGGTTCTTGATGACGATGTCTATGCCCTTGATCCGCGCCGGCTGGACGGCCCTCGGGTGCAGCACCTGCGCCCCGAAGTACGCGAGCTCCGCGGCCTCCTCGTACGACAGCCGGTCGATCTGGAAAGCCTCCTTAACAAGCTTCGGGTCGGCGCTCATGAACCCGTCGACCTCCTTCCAGATCTCGATCGGGTTCGCGTCGGTCGCATATGCGATGACGGCGGCGGTGTAGTCCGTCCCGCTCCTCCCGACCGTGGTCACGTGCCCCTCCTCGGTGATGCCGAAGAACCCCGTGACGACAGGGACCATGCGCTTCTTGACCGCGCTCTCCAGCGTCGGGCCCATGTTCTTCTGGCACTTGTCCAGGAGCGCGACCGCGTTCCCGTGCTGGTCCGATGTGATCATCCCGAGGGCGTCGCTCTCCATCGGGACGGCGTTCATGCCGTCGTGCGACAGCCTCGCTGCGACCATGATCGCGGACAGCCTCTCGCCGAAGCTGAGTATGAGGTCGTTGGTCCTCGGCGTGAGCTCCTCGGTGTATGTGATGCCGTACAGGAGCCTCTCGAGCTTGGTTATCTTCTGCTCGATGAGCTCGAGCGCCTCCTTCCTGGCGTCCCCGTCCTTCTTCGGGAGCATGTCCACGTGCCTCAGCTTCGTCCCCAGGAGGAATGTGTCGATCTCCCTCTCCTGCCTCGGCTTCGAAATGAACTCCTTCAGGTTGTTCGTGACGCCGGACGCTGCCGACACCACCACGATCTTCTGGTTCTTCTCGGCCTTCACAACCTTCGAGACTCTCTGGAGGGCGTCCTCGGACCCGAGGCACGTGCCTCCGAACTTTATGATCTTCACGATCTCACCTCAGAACCTTGATTGTTGGCCGATGTGAACTCCGGGGCGGACATCCTGCTGTGGACGGTCACCCTCTCCTCGCGGTGCTCCACCTCGGTCATGCGCGGGAGCCTGCCGTGCAGGGCCACCTGCCCGTCCAGCATCGCGACGCCTCCCCTGAAGCCCTTGATGCCCTTGAACGGGTCGAAGCATGTGCGCAGGCTCGTCTTGTCCACCACTCTGTTCCCCATCGCGGTCGCGATGGCGTCCGCGAGTGTCGCGGAGTCCGCTACGGCCACCGCGGCGTCCGCGTTGCCGAAGCTGATCGAATGCCCGAGCTTCCCGCTCGAGGTGCACACGCCGAACGCCCCCTCTGATGGCTCGAGCTCCAGGGCGCTCGCGGTGCGCGCGCCCGGCTCGCTGAATATCTCCATCGTGACGGGGCTCTCGAGGACGAGCGCGACATCGCCGCCGTTGTCCACCCAGCCGTGGGTGCAGCCGCTGGACATCATGGCCTCCAAGGCCTCCTGTGCGATCGCCCCGGCGACTGCCGCCATGGGCCCCACCTGGGCGAGGGCCGAAGCCTCGCACATCCTCTGGACGACCCCGTCCATGGGAGCCTTGACGTCGTACGGTTCGAGGGTCGTGAGGAAGAACGGGTCCCTCCGTATCTGCCTCTCGATGTCCCTCCGGGCGGCCTTGATCGCGACTATCGCAGGCTCGAAGTACCTGCCCTCGGCCGCGATGGTCGCCGCCGTCTCCTCTATCTCCACCTTCGCGTGGATGAACTTGCTCATATCAGGATCTCCATCGCCCTCGGCGGGCACGCGTCTATGCACACCCCGCACGCGACGCACTTCTCCTCGTTGAACGAGACCCGCCCGGTCTTCTGGTCGATCGTCAGCGCCTTCGTGGGGCAGATGGAGACGCACATGCCGCAGTGGGTGCACGCATCGTCGTCCCTGCGAACGCCCTCCTTGATCGGCCTTACGCCTACGCCGTTCGCCTTGAGGTAGTCGATGCCCTTCCTGATGTCGTCCGCCTTCCCTGACAGCTCGAGGACCATCTTCCCGCCGACCTCGTCTATCTCGGCCCTCAGGATGTTCACCATCAGGTGGTGCTTCGCGATCAGGTTGTGCGTGATGGGCATGTTCGATGCCTCGGGGCTGAAGTTGAGCACGACCTTGGTCTTCATCTCACATCGCCTCCTTCTCGGTGCGCACGTCCAGGGGCTTGAACACCCTGTCCAGGGAGAACCCCTGCACGGGCCTCTCTATCATGAACTCGCCCTTCACGATCCTGTTCTTGAGTATCTCGGAGATCTGCCTCGCCTTTACCAGGCTCGACAGCGAGGATGTCGGGACCTCTCTACCCTTGATGTCGATCTCGCCGGAGCGCAGCTCGGCGTACGTGACCTCTCTCAGGGGGGTCCTCGCGCGGGTCTGCTGGCTGTAGTCGAACACCGCGGTCAATATCTCGTCGTTCGTCACGGCGCACGCCCTGGCCATCTCCTCGTCGAGTATCGGGATCGGCACCCCGATCCCAAGGCCCAGGGATGTTCCGTACCTGGTGAACGTGAGCCCTCTCAGGAACTCGGGGGACATCTGCTTCAGATCCCCGATGACTGCGATGGAGCCCGCGGGCCTCTTTGGCACGCCGGCCGGTGTCCTCGGGACCCCGGGGTTGAACTGCGTGCCCTCCCACATGATGAACCCCTCGCCCCCGCCCAGGAATATCCGCGAGCCTACGCCGACGGTCCTGTAGTACGGGTCGTTGAGCAGCGGGGACAGCTCCCCCGCGCTGCAGTAGGTGGCGTTCCCGAACTCCGGGAGCAGCTTGCCCATGTACGTGTAGAGCGTTTTCGCGGAGGAGTTGGTGGCGCAGGCGTAGTTCTGGTAGCAGTTCCTCAGGTTCATGAGCACCGCCTGGTTCATCGTCTTGAGGCTCACGTACGTGTCTATCTCCTTCCTCGGGTAGCAGTCCGTGGCGTACGCGGTAGCCCTCAGCCTCACGGCCTTCCCGCGCACGAGGTCCTCGATCACGTGCGCCCCGCCGTGGAACATGTTGTTGGACTCGTCGAGCTCGGTGGCGCCCAGGTAGGCGTCCACGGCCGCGAGGCCAGCGTACGCCGGTATCCCGTCCATCCACACCTTGGACATCTTGATCGGCGGGTCCGAGTGCCCGAAGTTGAAGTAGGCGCCCGAGGAGCACATCGCGCCGAAGGTTCCGGTTGTGACTACATCGACCTCCTTGGCCGCCTTCTTCACACCGTTCGTCCTGACGTACCCCTTGAACTCCTCGGCCGTCATGACGACGACGTCTCCATCGGCTATCCTCCTGCGTATGTCCTCGTAGCTCCTGGAGACGCCCTTCTCGCCCTTCGGTTTCCTCTTCGCGCTCAGATCATTCCCTCCTTGTACGCCAGCTCCGCGTTCAGCACGGATCCTCCGGCTCCGCCCCTGATCGTGTTGTGCACGAGCAGGTAGAACCTGAGGTCGTGCTCCGTCGCCCTTATCCTGCCGACGGTCACGGCCATGCCCTTCGCCCGTTCGGGGTGTCCGGCGGACGCGTCCACGAGCGGCTGAGGCCTGTCGTGTTCGTTCCTGACTATGATCGGCGCCGCTGGCGCGGTCGGAAGCCCCAGCTCCTGGGGCCTCCCCTTGAACTCCGCGAACGCCTTCTTGATCCTCTTCTCGTCCGGCATCTCCTTGCCGTGGATGAACACGGCCTCGAGGTGCCCGTCCCTGACATTGACCCTGGCGCAGTTCGCCTGTATCTCGACCGGCGAGTCGACGAACCTGCCGTTGCTGTACCCGCCGAGGATCTTCCTGCCCTCGGTGTTCATCTTCTCCTCCTCGCTCTTGATGAACGGGAGCACGTTGCCCTGGACGTCCAGCGAGGGCACGCCCGGGTACCCCGCGCCAGAGAGCGCCTGGTACGTCGCGACGCACACATCTGTGAACCTGAAGGCGTCCACCAGTGGTTTGAGCCCGAGCGCGAGCCCGGTCACCGAGCAGTTCGCGTTGGTGATGATGTACCCGCCCTTCCTCC